>OLOP01000520.1_pt1 | contig 30011 bp, 33 predicted proteins | sample 1672381 | NCBI WGS metagenome assembly OLOP01 (sample SAMEA3136678, study PRJEB25190) | human gut metagenome | biome: human gut; feature: human-associated habitat; material: faeces | place: Austria | collected 2013 | reverse complement strand
TATATAGATAACCGATATATAGAACACCGATATATAACTTATTCTAAGAAGGGGGTGGACCAGATGGCTATTGAAAGAGCATTGGTTTCAGGAAGTATGGCAATGCTTGTAATGAAACTTTTGTCTGAAAAGGATATGTATGGATATGAGATGATCGACACACTGAGGCAAAAATCTCAGAATGTATTTGAGCTGAAGGCAGGAACTCTTTATCCATTGCTGCACAGCCTGGAAGAGAAAGGACTCCTGACAGTATATGAACAGGATGTAGCTGGAAAGACCAGAAAGTATTATAGCCTTACCAGACAGGGAAGAGGATTCCTGGAAAAGAAAATAGAGGAATGGAAAGAGTATTCTGCAGCAGTGACCAATGTGCTTATATTGGAGGTGTGAGTTATGGATGAATATCTGAAATTATTGCTGGAACAGATTCGCTGCACAAAAGCCAGACCATACATAAAACAGGAACTGCAGGATCATATGGAGGATCAGATTGCGGAAAACATGAAGGCAGGCATGGATCATGAACAGGCAGAGAAGGAAGCCGTCAGAGACATGGGGGATCCTGTGGAAACAGGAATCTCCCTTGACAGTATCCACAGACCTCAGGCTGCATGGAAACTTTTGGGAATGATTATATTTATCAGCATTGCAGGTGTTCTGATACATGCAGGGATTTCCGGAAAAGCCAGTGAGAATGCGGCAGCCGGTTCTGACAGATATGTGTTTCATGTTATGATCGGGCTGGCTGTCATGATGATTTTGTATCTGCTGGACTATACCGTACTGGCAAAATTTTCAAAAATAATTGCAGCTGTTTTATGTCCCCATATATGGAGCAATTTTATATAAATATCATGGGTGGGGATATAAGGGACTGATAAGAGCAATCTTATGGCTGATTGCTCCAGTAATATTAGTTTACAGCCTGCCGGCACTCAGGACAGCTTGTGTGATGCTGGTAACTATGCTGACTATGTTGACGATCGCAATCAAAAAGGACTGGTTTACTGTCAGAAAGAAAAGAACTATCTGTGGAATCTGGGCTGTGTTTTTGACCGCGCCCATAGCAGCTTTCCTGGGTATGTACCTGAGAAACAGGCTGGCGGAATATCAAATTGCGCGCATACAGGCGATGTTTTCCAGCGGTAGCGAAACAGACTATCTCACAAAAATGTTGCATTCACTTTGGAGACAAAATAAGCTGATCGGGAAAAGCAAATCAGATGTAACGGGAATCCTGCCAGCATTTAATGCGGATTACATTCTGACCTATCTGTCATCTGTATATGGAATAATTGCAGCTATACTTTTGGGGTAACGCTTTTAACTGTTTCCAAAGTTCTTGGACACTCTTATATTCTACTTCTTGATGGACGGAAAGTCCTTTTTTCGTTTCTCCCTCTGAGTAATAATAAAATATAACTCTTTCAATATCGCTTTTATCAATCAACTTAAATATATGCGAATCATTATTAGGTGACATTCCAACAATATGAAGTTCACCCGCCAATTTTCCAAACTCTGTAAGATGATAATTGCTGCCAAAAGCGAGTTCAGGATGTTCTCTATGTACCCTCATTAGCTCTTCTATTGAAGCAGAGAAAAGTTCGGATGGAATATCGCTCTGCGCTAAATACTGAAGCTCTTCACCTCCTTTTTCAAACGCATCAGCAATCTTATACTTGTACTCTCCTGCATAGTCAAAAAGGGCGTTACAAAAACAATGTTCAAATTGTTTCGGAATATCAATATTTTCTCCATTAACCCTTCTTATATACCCCATCAGCGTTTGCGGATTTTCACTATTCGCTAATGTCCGAAAATCTCCGTGCAAATGAAAAACAGGACGTTTTATTAATTCCTCCACATTATTATCATAATTGAGCGTAAAAATGCTATCAAACTGTTGCAGCCATTTCTTTGCCTCTTTCCCCATGTTTTTATAGAGATTTTGAATATCACCATCGTTGTAGATTGCATCAAGCATCATTCTTTCAAAACCTTGCTTGGCTGAAGGCCAGTTATCAGCGATATCGTCATTCTGCAGAAAGTAAACATGGAGAATAAAGAACCAATCTTCCAGTCCAACTTGATAATAATGAGAAAGTCGCCAGTTGTATCGTTTTTTGAAATCTTCAAGAGTAATTTTTTCCTCGCTTGGTATTATCGCATCATATTTTCCAGCAGAGATATCATTTGCCCAAGTAGCCAATTCAACAAAAATACTTGCAATTTCATCCCCACTTACTTTGCCGTCAAAAAGTAAATCATATTTGTTCGCACGCGCATTAAACAGAATTCGTTTTATGATATAGGCATTGCTATAAGCATCGCCACCAAAATTAATATTGATTCCATTGCCAAGCAAAAGAGATTTCTTTGCAACAGTCTCCATGATAACTCTCCTTTTACACCAACAAGTTTCGATACAGCAAGCGAACAGCTTCCAATACGAAATCGATACCATTTCATTTTAACATGCCAACCTTTCGCCCTCGGAGTAAGGCAAAAGGGCAGCCTGCACCACACAGGCTGCGGCATCCTTATTATAGCACAGATAGCAGTACGCTTGTAGAGGTCAGCGCAGAAATATGATGAAAATGTCTTATTCGCTGAATTGGCATTTCCAGAAGGACGCATCATCCTTCTTACGTCGGCATTGCGGCTGCACTGAAACAGGTCATGAATGACTACACTGCCAGAGATAAGAAAAGAGGCGCTCGCGCTCAAACCCTGCCGTATCCGGTCGTTATCCAGCCAGTTGATACTTCTATTATCTCTTTTTTTTGACAAAATAAAAAGCTGCTTTTTTAACAGCTCTATGGGGCGATTTTAACATGTGGGGAAGGAGGCGGAAATTTTCAGCGGTCAGCGCTGATTGCCGGCCGCTGAAAACATCCGTGCTTCTTACTCGTTCTCTTCCGCCAAGAATGCTTTTCCCTGTGCTAAAATGTCGCAGAGTTTCACCAGTTCGTCATCCGTAAGCGTAACACCTTTGCCCATCTTCTCGTGGTTGAGCGTCCATTTCCGCAGGTCGTATTTGGGTTCTCTCCCGTTCCAGCTGACTCGATTGAGTTCAAGCCGCCACTGACCTTCCTCCGAAATCACACCGATTTCATTGACGATTTCGTACTTAATTTCCCGCTCGTTCTTCATATTTGCACCTCATTTCTTCCATGTTATGCACCATGCCGTTTGATTACCAGTTGCCTTTGCGCCGCGCTTCTCCAATTTGGATTGAAAGCCAAACTTGTTGCGCAGCTCAATGAGCTGCTCGACTTTTCCGGAATCATAGTAAACCCATAGCAAGCCCGATGATTTGCGGTTGTCCAAATAGCAGAGCCCTCTTTCTGCAAGCGCAGCAAGCAAATCATCTTCCGGCAAGGGCATAACAAGCTGCTCTTCCCCGCTCTCTTTCGGCTTTTCCGGCTCTTTTTCCTTTATCGGAGGCAGGTCAACCAGCTCAAAAGGCATTGTAATCTGCTCCGCTTGTCTTTCGCTCGGTTGTTCTGCCTGCACTGGCGGCTCCTGCTGAGGCTGTAATTCTATTTTCACTTGCGGTGCAGTATCTTCGTGCATAATTTCTGAATCATCTTCGCACAGCAACTGCCCCGCGCGCATTTTCACCTTTTCCAGCAAGGCGTCCTTCTCACGGCTTCCGCCGGCAATGTCCGACGCTTCCGGCTGGATTCCCGCTGCAATCAGTTCACTGACCACACGTTCAATCGTCTGCGCAGGATTCCGATAATATTCGCTGCCGCGGATACGGATAAATCGCCATCCAAGGCGTTCCAGAATAGCTTGCCGTTCCATATCCTCCCGAATCTTATCGCCGCTGTGCCAGCGTTCGCCGTCGCATTCGATGGCAATTCGCTTCTTCCCGCAAATCGCAATCATATCAATGTAGTACGCGCCAACCTGCCACTGCTGGACGATGTGATACCCTTTCCCCACAAGCGCCTTCGCCACCGCTGCTTCAAAGGGCGAATCCGACGCCTCCTCAATCTCGCTTGCTTTCGCTGCCACCGTCCCCAGATTCGTCACATACTCCAGCAGCCGTCTGCGCATATCGCCGGGCTTCAAATCAGCGGTGTAGTCAAGGGAATGAACAACCCACAGCTGGTCTTTTGCACGACTGACGGCAACATTATAGCGCTGCTTCATTGCCTTGCCATTAGAACCTTGTCCCTCGCCAGACGCCATGGACAGCGGACCTGTGCCATTATTGCTGTCCACCATTGACAAGAAAATGACATCCCGTTCATCGCCTTGGAAGTTAGAAGCATTTCCGCATAGGATATGGTGCTTCTCGTATTCCGCAATGGGAATGGCATCATACAGTTTCCGCTCAATCAGCTTCGTCTGATCATCCCCCAGCAAGGAAATGACACCAAACGATTTGTTTGCATATTCCGGCTGCTCCAAGCAAGCCTGTATCAATGCAACCACTGCCGCTGCTTCTTCTTCGTTTATCTTATTGCGTCCCCTTCTCGTCCCCTTGACGCGATATGAAACCATCGCCGTCTTGAAGGGCGAACTGCCTGCTTCGCGCAGCGGCTTGATTTTGCCTTCGTAGGAAAGCATGTTGCAGTATCCGATAATATCCGGCACACAGCGGAAATGCTCTCGCAGCATCAGGGGACGGTAATTCAGCTCCGCAATATCGTATAAGGACATCTTGGCATCCCACAGGTGGGCATTTGGGATTTTTCCTTTGATGAACATCGTCATCAGATTCTGAATTTTGCTGTCATCAATGCCGACCGCCATCGGGCTCACCTGTTCATCGTCGCCAACAACAATGATTTTCTTGCCCATATACAAAATCGCCGCAGCAGTTATGTCAGACTGGCTCGCCTCATCCACAATGACGATGTCGTATTTCGTTTCGGCAGGATCAACGGAGTTCATTACGTTGGATACCGGCATAATCCATGCAGGAACTGCCGCTTGACATTGTATCATCAGCTTGCGCGCCTCTTCGCGGAGAGCAGGCGCATTCTTCCCGGTGCCTTTGCCGATTTTGGTCACCGTCATCTTCCAGCCGTTGAGGATCTGGCGCATCTGCGGATTCCGGTCAATTCGATACTGCAAGTGCAGCCATGCCTGCGCGCTGGCCAGTTTTTCGGTTTCCTTCCGGAACTTGGCGGTCAGATCCGTCACCCGCTTTTCCGCATCCCGCAAGGGGGTGTTGATGATTTCATCTACCAGCATAGACAACTGATGAACCTTCCATGCCTCTATGATATTCTCCGGTACAGAAGCGTTTCCGTGCTCACCCGTCCGATTGCGGATACTGTTCGCCCACGCAGGCGCGCATTCGCTGATTTTGTCCAGCAATAGCGTGCGCTTGCGCTGCACCTCCTCTTTTTCCTGAATTGCAGACAGCTGATTGAGCGCTGCCTCATATTGCTCTGCCGATTCCGCTTCAATCGCCACTTGCAAATCAGCGCATATCACCGAATCACTGCAATTTTTCAGCAGCTCCAGCGTATTTTCCCTGCTATGCGTAAACGAATACAGCGCGTTGACCAAATGGAGCAGGTACACAGCAGGGCGCATCAGATTCGTAATATGACGGAGCGCGGCAGCAGCTTTCTCATCCGTCATCATTACCAAGCTATGGACTGGCTGGATCAGCGCGTCCCCCAGCCCCGCCTTGGATGCCAGATTACACAAATCAATTCTGCCTTTTCGATACCAATTGACCCAGAATTCAATGGTTTGAAGCTGCTGATGGCAAATGCGCTCTGGCTCATTGCCGAGGTCTGCAAAGCGCCGCGTTCCATGTGCAGCAATCAGGCTGTCCCATAGCAGCCCCAGCCGCTCGCGTAGCGATTGCACCTCAAAAAATGCCGTTACCCTTTGCATATCATCAAGGGTTGTCGGCGTTTTGTCAGCAATCGTCACTGCATCCAGCGCATTTTTCTTTTCCTTCGCCATAAACAGACCTTTCTTGACCTGCCCATGCTTCTGCGCATCTGTCAGAAGTTCCGAGAAAGGCGCCGTGAGGGTTTCATAAGTACCTGCAAGAATCTTGACGGGCTTTGTCAGCTGCCCCTCCAGCACAGGCTGCGCTTTCGTGTACGTTTCATCAATTAGACTGATCAGCTGTTCCCAGCGTTTTCTGGCAAGCCCATCCTCCGCACCATCCGCTATTGCAAACGTTGCCCACGCAGGAATAGCATTTTCAGTGTAGACTGTCAGCGCATCCCGAAGCGCGGTTTCCGCCGCAGCATCGCCCTTCTGCGCATAAATCTGGTCTGTCAACTGATTGACCACTGCATACCGATTCGCCCTCCACACCAGCTTGACCTTGCCGCCGGCATTGATATTTTGCAGCTGAAGATTCAAGTTCTGCTGCAACTCCAAGCCCTCGGCAAACTGCTCCGTATCCATCAGCTCGTTTTCAGATGGAAGTCCGACAGCCAGCTCGCGCTCTTCCTGCGCCGTCAGCTGCTCATTGCTTGCATAAAGCCATTGCAGTTCATCCGGCGCAAGCGGGAAAGGTGCGCCCTTCTTGACCGGGGCGGGAATCAGTGCCAGCAGGCTTTCATGCTGTGCCACATAGTCCGCCGCTTTTGCTGTTGACCAGCTGTCGCCGTCATACACAATCGGCTCAAATTCCTTGTGGCGGATGGCATACACCAGCTTGCGCGCTTCCGTCAGCTCCGTCAGCGTCTGATGGCGGCTTGCTTTCAACTGCTCGGCCGCTCTGCGCTGCGACGCATAGTTGCACGTTGTGGTATGTTCAATGATGCTGTCAATGGAGCGCTGCATATCCGCCTGATTGTCGCCCATAGCTGCTACACACAGCGGCTGCAACTCTTTCGGCACTTTGTCTTTCAGCACCATCAGTGCCTTTGACGTTTGACTGGTTACCAGTACCGTTTTCCCTTGCGCAAGGAAATGCCCCAGCAAGTTGGCAATAGTATGCGTTTTGCCTGTTCCGGGAGGACCCTGCACCAAGACGGTGGATGAATGCTCAATTTTGCGAACAATCCCCATCTGTTCTCGGTTTGCAGGCTTCGGCAGCAGAATGTCTTCATCTTCCAGCGGAAGGTCATGTGCTTTAAATTCATCAGAAACCGCGTCGTTTTCCGCTTCTTCTGTATTCTCTTTTTTCCTTTTTCGGTGCCGCCCAAAATGTCCCCTACTGTTGGCGGTACAGGCGCCCCCTGATCCACATCTGTCAAAATGGTTTCCAGCGCCTTGATGATGCCGTTCGGCTTTTTCCGCAAGATAATATAAGGTTCCCAGCGCACAACAATCCGCTCATCGCCATGTGCGGTTTGCTCATTTTCATTCAGATAGCAGTTACTGGCGTGCAGAAGGTGCGTAACCGAACGCAGAAAATCACCACATTCATGATGATCCAAAGGATGAATATTCTCTTCGATTGCTTTCTGTTCAAGCGGACGAACGATGTCAACATTGACGCCCTCCATATCAGAAAACATGCTCAAATACATCTGCGGCGGTTCATCTGTATCGTACAGTTCGAGCGTGTTGTTCACAGCATCCAGCGTAAATTGCACCCGCTTGAAAAACAGCGGATGGTGAATCTCCTTGTTTTCCTTGTCCGTCAGCAGACCATTCCCGATGACAATTTCCAGCGCATCCGGCTGCTGGCTGTACTCATGATTCATGGTATACAGGTCAGTGAACGTATCGCGAAGCCGCTCCGTATGCTTTTCGCGTTCCACCCAAGCGTTGCGAGTTTCAAGCCAGCTTTTATACAGGGCTACGCGCGCCGGATCATCCTTGAAAAATTCCGGCTGCGGCGCCAATTGCCCCGCATCTTTTTCTTCGACTTCCTCTGGCACTTCACTTTCAGATTCAGTTGCTTTTTTCTGCGGCGGTAATATAGATTCCTTGTACTCGGGCTGTTTCCGATAATTCTCCCAACCCGGCTGCAGCCAACGGAGGAGCGACGCATCTGGTGCCGGGCATACTGTAAATTCAGGCTTGCGGAACGAGAACAGTTTCCCATCATTATTGACTGCTTCGTCATCCACTGTATCACGGCTGTACAGTTTCACGCACGCAGGGTCATCCAGCTGACTCAGTAATACCCATGCGCGCTGCTTATCAACATCGAATATCTCCTTCTGCGTCAGCTGGCAGACCTCCTTGATATACTGAAACAGCGCGTGTGCAAGCTCCTGCATATTCTGCTGCGGCATTTCGCTACCTCCCGCCTACTGTGTTGGAAAGTGCAGCTGGCGATACATCCCTTCTGCTGCCATCCGCACTTATAGAGAAACCTGCCACACCCGTCCATCCGCCATTCAGCCGAAAAGCCACTGAACCGCAAGCAACCTGATGAGGCAAATTCACGAATTATTATAGCACATCTGGTTAGAAATTACGATAGGTTGGAGGGAAATAGTGCGGAGGATAAGCACGCTAATTATTGGCTATACGATTGTGTGTTTAACAACCGCAGCGTCCGCGCTACATTCATTGGGTTTGGGAAATGTGTTTCCAACAAGCAAACTGTCATTTTTAGCAAAATGACCCTGCTTGCTACTTCTTCTTCCACCACGGAGAAGAAAATTAGCAAGCAGGGTTTTCGTATGCCCAAATTTAGAATCCCTGTTGATGCTGTCATATTCAGCTTAGGAATGTGATGAATTAGCGCTGTAGCACTCCCCAGATTTCTTGTTTTCAGCAGTTCCAGAAAAAAATTTTGCAATCCGCTTCAAATCGTGTCGCAAAACGGTCTTTTCTTTACAGTTCAAGAGTGAAGAAGGATATAAATTTCCCTTCGCAAGAACGGAAAGGAGGTTGCTATCAAGAATGACATGCTCATACTTGCTGCTATGTTTCCACCAAGCGCCCAACGATTCAGGATGAAATGATTTCAATCCGCTTCATCAAAAATTTTTCTGGAATCTTTGCAAATCGCGTAAAAAACGTCAAACTTTTTACCAGTTATAGTGGAGATGTATTTCTTCATCATCCAAACATAAAGGAGGTTCGTAACCTTGCAACGTAACTTTACAGCAGTCACAGGCGCACGCGCTGGAAAAAGCGCGGAAAATGAGGCATTGCTTTCTCAGCAACGAGCTATTCTCCGTGCACGTCTTGCACACAGCAAGGATGGCAGCATCACTTGTTCCGTCGAAAATTGCGTCTTGATTCTGGAAAACGATCCCGTGCTGATGGGTGTTATCCGCAAAGACCTGTTCACCGGCTGCATGGTCATTGTCGGTGATATGCCGTGGCATCGGGCGGGCAGCTGCTTCACTGACGACGATTTAGCCTTCATCGAGTTGCTTTTTGAGAATCATTACAGCATCACGTCCGAGAAGAAAATCCTCACTGCCTTGCGGATAGTAGCCAACAGCAACAGCTATCATCCTGTGCGGGAATATCTGAATCATCTTGATTGGGACAGAACGCCCCGCGTTCGATTTGCGCTGCATCACTTTCTCGGTGCGGAAATCTGCGACCTGAATGAAGAGCTGCTGCGTTTATTCATGTTGGGCGCTGTGACGCGCATCTTTCAGCCGGGGTGCAAGTTCGATATGATGCTTTGCCTCACCGGTGGACAAGGCGCTGGCAAGTCCAGCTTCTTCCGTTTTCTTGCAGGGAATGACGAGTGGTTTTCAGATGATTTGCGAAAGCTCGACGATGAAAACGTCTATCGTCGGATAATGGGGCATTGGATTATCGAGATGAGTGAGATGATGGCCACGGGCAATGCCAAGAACGTGGAAGAAATCAAATCTTTTCTCAGCCGCCAGAAAGATACTTACAAAGTGCCTTATGACAAGTTTCCGGCAGATAGACCACGACAGTGTGTCTTTGCAGGCACTTCCAACAAGCTGGATTTTCTGCCCCATGACCGCAGCGGAAATCGGCGTTTCTTGCCAATCCGCATTAACCCGGAGACAGCAGAGGTGCGTGACTGCGACCCAGAACAAACCAAGTATAGCGTCGGCAAACTCTCGTCCCATCCCGCATTCCAGTCACATGGAACAATGGAACAAATATCATCATAAAAAGAAGTGCATTGGAAAGGAGAGGCATATCGCCTATTCAGCATTTGTCGCCCTCTGTTCCAGTTCCATGTTCCACTCTTCCAAAGTCCGAATTATTTTCACATACATGCACCAAGGAGCTATTATATATGATGAAAATGAACCTCACGCTGTTCGGCGAAACCTGTCAGCACGCCCTCGAACCCAATCAGAGCAATCGCAAGATGACCTTGACGGTCAAGGAGCTTGCGGAAGAACTCAACATCAGTCGCAACACCGCCTATCAGTTGGCTGACCAGAAGGATTTCCCGTCTTTCCGGATTGGTCGGCAACTGCTCATCAACCGCGCCATGCTTCAAGAATGGCTGAATCAGAACGCTTCGTCGAAGCTATGCCCCACCTAATAAATATATGAAGCACGAAAAACATCGATACAGCATCCAATTCATCTCGCATTTCCCGCGCAGGAGGCGTAAAATAGCAGTGTGTACCTTGACAACTGCAACACGATGCGTACTCCTGTACTCCTTCTGAGTCGGATTGAGGCAGGAGGAAATATGGCAAAAACAACAAACATTCGCCAGCGCAAGAATGGTCTATGGGAAGGTCGTTATCGTCTGAACGGCAAGCAGTGCGCCGTGTATGGGCAGACAAAAGCCGAGGCAAAAGCGAAGTTAGCCGCCCGCATGACAGAAATTGAGCAGGGCATTTGCATTGAGCGAACCGACCTGACCTTGGAGGAATGGGGCTGGGAATGGCTCAAAACCTTCAAGGAAGGGAAAGTTCGTCATTCGACAATGGACAACTACGAGAGCGATTTCCGTATGCACGTCGTGCCGTACATCGGTCACATCAAGCTGAAAGATCTCACGACGCTGCACATTCAGCGCACCTATGCAAAAGCGCAGCAGAACGGCTTGTCGCCCAAGAGCATCCGCAACATCCACGGACTGGTGCATGGGATGCTTGCCAAGGCGCAAAGTTTGGACATGGTTCGTAAGAACGTGTCCGAGGATTGCGAACTCCCCGTGCTGGAAAAAACCGAGATGCACACACTCTCCGATGTAGAACTACGGCGCTTTCTGGCAATCGCCAAGGATGATCCGTTCTATCTGATGTACTATGTGGATTTCTTCACAGGTCTGCGGGAGAGCGAACTGATTGGTCTGACGTGGGATTGCATTGATTTTGCGAAGGGGACTATCCGTGTGTACCGTCAGTTTGTGCGCATTGCATCCGGGCCTGACAAGGGCAAAATGATGTTCACTTCGCTGAAAAACCACAAAGAGCGCACGATTCATCCCGCGCCATCCGTGATGGACGCATTGAGGCAAGCCAAAGAGAAGCAGAACCGGCAGCGTCTGCTCGCAGGTTCATCATGGGACAATGTGTACGACATGGTTTTCACTCGTGACAACGGCATGTTCATCCGTTTCAAGACACTGTATGTCCACTTCAAGGCACTGGTCAGCAGGCTCAACCGTCCGGAGGTTCGCTTCCACGACATTCGCCACACCTACGCCACGCTTGCCATTCAAAGTGAGATTGATTTCAAAACGCTTTCCCTATCCCTTGGGCACGCGACCGTCGCCTTCACGCTCGACACCTACGGACACGTCAGCAACCATATGTCGCAAAACGCAGCAGCCAAGATGGAGAAATTCATCGGCACGCTGTAAGAAACGCAGAATTGAGCGCATAGCGGTTTTTCGTGGGTACGGAAAAGAAAGCGTTTGTGGGTACGGTGTGGGTATACAGCAGCACAAAAAAAGCCGAAACCCTTGCATCTCCAAGGATTTCGGCTCGTGGAGCATTCCTCCCCGCAGTCGAACATTTTTACATCATTGCCGGTCATCTATTTGGAATGGTTGCCACGATAGACCAAGCGAAAAAAGCAAATTTCTGCTCGCAATTGCAAAAGCAATGAGGAGAACAAATCAAATCATAACCAAAAGCATTTTTTACTATATACCAGAATTGCTATGGCGCAAAAGCATGTTGCAGTGTATAATATCAGCTGTCGCCCCTACACTTTGAAGAAAGAAGGAATCACCATGATTTGCCCGAAGTGCAAAAGCGCCAACGTGTCCGTACAGGTCATCAACCAGACGAAGCTCAAGCAAAAGCACCATAATATCCTCTGGTGGCTTTTCATCGGCTGGTGGTGGGTGCCGGTGAAGTGGGTGTTCTTGTTTCTACCCGCGCTGATTGTCAAGATTTTTGCCCCGAAGCGCTACAAGACGAAGAACGTCGCCGTCACGATGTGTACCTGCCAGCAATGCGCGTACACTTGGAAGGCGTAAGAAAGAGCCAGGACTGCAAGGGGAAATTCTCCTTCGCAATCCCGGCTTTTCTTATGTCGGCCTGATTCTTCTGCCTATTGGCAATGCTCAATTTTCTCTGCCGCAGGATGTGCGGTTAGGAATGCTGAAAAGTCCGTATCAAGTCGCAACGCTTTGATTTTGCTGTCCAGAATGTCAAGAAAAGTGATGCCCTGCGTAATCAACTCAAATTCGCGAATGGAAAAATCCACGAGGATAAACCGTTTTTCTATATCTTCTTTGCTCAAATAGAACTTGCGAATCAGTCCCTGTGCATCATTCCATCCTTTCCCTGTAACGCCATGATAAGAGAATAGAATACCCAGACGATAGGCAGTCGTCTGCATTAAGCAAGCGAACTTTCCGACGTAAGTAACCCCTACTTTCTTGCCGTAGTTTTTGCATTCACCCAAGAATGAAGGATACTTAGGAATCCAGTTAAGCGCTTGTAGAGATAGTCCAATAGTTGTTGCCTCACATACAATGTCAATTTCATTGGTACCTGTCCGAACGTTTTGACTAATATCGAACAAATTTCCGGAATATTTGAGAAGCATTCGTACCAATGTTTCCAAGGCTTCACCTTTTTGTTTTGCGCTTGCTCCACTGCTGTTAAGCCTTTTTACACAATCCAGCTGCTCGCAATACTCTTTCATTTGTTCTTCCGTCATTCGGCAAATGGCTTCATTGCGCAACTTGGAGCTGCCCAAACTTGCAAATACACGAAGAATCGAGTACAAATCCATGTTATCTGGCATCGTGAATCACCTGAAAAATAATTCGGCTATTTTCTATCGCAGAAAATTCCGTTTCACAGCGTTCACAGATAATGCGGTCAGGAATTTGATTAAAGACTTCCACTTTCAGCGCTGAATAGCCGCAGCAAGGGCACACCATTTCATAATAAGACTTCAAGAAGCCCTCTTTCTCCATGTCGTGCATAATCCGATAACTGGTGCCCAGTGGACACCTGAACTTCTGGACTAACACGGCCGGATAGAGCCATTGTCCCTTCTTATAGTGCAGAAAAAAATCTTCTATGGAAGTACGCAAGGTCTTGTCGTCTACATAATTAGCAATCACGCGGTCTATTGGCGCTAATGTGTTCAATGACACGATCCATCCTCTCCCTTCCAATTAGAACAGCGTTATAGTAATGCTGGATTAGACCAAACCCGTTGTTGCCATAGTTGAAAGTGAATTTGGCCCGCACGGATCTTGTCTTGATTTCGTTCGGCCATAACAGTTCAATCCACGGGAATTCGGACATTTCACTTTTTTCATAGACGAACTGATTCAAAGCATCCTCCAATGCAGGCACTTTTTCGAGGTCTGCATGATACTCCTGAATCAGCGATTTCAATTCCCCGATAAACGGCAGAACCCACTCCTCGTTATCGCCGACTTCTAAGACGGCGCGGCCGCCCGAAGCCATATTCATGTATTCTGCTATCAGTTTTACCTCATCGTTGGCAGTCTCTTTCATGAAGTTCATTTCAAGAGGCACCAATTCTACTGCCAATTTTTCTTTGAGATACGCCCGTATCTTCTGAACAAGTTTTGAATAAAATCCTTGCTGTGTCTGGAAATACTGCTTTAACACATCAAAGCGCATTTCAATCAGCTGATGTTTCTGATGAAGCACCACAAGCACCGGGTATTTCAAAAGCATCTCTTCTCCGCTCTGCGGGTGAACAGCTGAAAAAACGAAGCAGAACTTCAGCATAACCTGTTCTTCCAGCTCACGGCGCACCGGAAGCGGTTCAGGTGCGTCATAGCCGACAGTTCGTTCGCTTTCGTTTTGCTCGGCTTCCAGCGTTGGAATACCTTCCACCGCATGTTTAACCGTTTCAAAGTCATCCGCTGTGAAAACGGCTGAATAGCGATAATCTTTTTCGTATTCCCAATCTTCAAAGAGGCAGATTGCTTTTTCACTTTCAGTTAAACATCTTGCAATCTGCTCTTCTAACTTCAAGTCAGTCACATTAACGGCCGGACGCGCGTCGAACATGTCAACTTGCTGCACACCGTCGCAAGAAATCTTGTTCTTGGCAAACATTTCCCCAATGTGCTCTTTCAGCTTTGAATTATACAGCTGAACCGTTCCAACAAGACATTGCTTATAGTTGCTTAACTGCATAGACAACTCGCCTCCTTCTTTATCATCCCACCTGCATTATAGCATTATCCAGAGTGACTGTCCAGCATAAACGGAAATTACAACGCAATTTTAATATTACGCTGTAATTCCTAAACAAATGTGAAACACCCGTGCTAAAACCACATCAGAAAAAGAGCCGGGACAGCCGCAGAGGATTTCTCCCTCCACCGCAATCCCGGCTTTTCTTATGTCTCCTGATGCTCGTGCAGCGCTTCCCGAATCTCGTCAATCCGGCTGAATGCGGTCTGCACATTGTTCTCCAACTGGAACGTCCGCTCGACGACGGAGTTGTGCTTCTCCACCTTGCGCTCCAGCTGCTCCAAGCGGTAGGACAGCAGGGCGATTGTCTTGCTGTTGGCGAAGTAGCTGCCTGCCAGCGTGCCCAGCAGGGAAAACGCAGCGACGATGATGGTGTCAAGGTTCATGCGTGTCCCCCCCATGTTTTTATGATGCGGCGAAAATGTCATTCAGTTCACTGACGGTATTAGCGTCAATGCACTTGTTGTAAATTCTGATGTCCATAATCGTCCCGCTTACCATGCCCCAGCCGCTTTCCCAACCGCCGACATACAGCAATTTGTCGCCCGTTTCTGCCTGCGGATAGGTCAGCTTATTGCCGTAAATCTTGTTATTATCAAGGTAGAAGGTGTAGTCGTCGCCGTTTTTCGTCACGATAAACGTGTGATAGCCGCTATTGTACACGGCCAGACCCATCTGTTCGACGTTGATGCCGAAACCGCCAGCGTTACACATAACATTGCACTCTGGAAACTGCTTGCTGCTATTAAGCGTAGCGACTTTCAGTTGCGTCTTGCTGCTTGTCACTTCACAGAACATCAGCGTTCCCCACTGCGAAGCGTCAGTGGCTGTCAATCCGTCGGCATATTTCACTGCGATTGTCCATGTGTCCGCACCTTCGGCAAACGGCTTGAAGCCGGTATTGATTGCTTTGCTTCCATTTGTGAGGACTTTTGGCGCTTTCAGCTTATAAGCCAGTTCGCCAATCCTGTCACTTTCAACCGTCGGAGGAGTATCCGTCCCGCCGCTTTCCTCGGATGCGTTCAGCAGACGCGGCGCGACATACTCCCAGACAATCTTGCCGATTGCCATGTAACCGTAGAAGCTGTAATGGCAGCCGTCGCCGCTATCCAACGTCTTGGGAACACCTTTTACCAGTGTCCCGTCCCAGACGTTTGTTTCACCGTATAGCAGTCCTCTATCGTTCAGCTGGGGGAGCAAATCAATCAGATGCCCCTTAAACGTTTCCTTCAGCTCCTGTACTTCCGCCGCTTCGTCAGCAGCATAGCCTTTACGTTCCCTCGCATAGATAATCAGATAATCCGCCGGGGCAACGTAATCGACGCATTTCTGCAATTGCGCAACGTAGTCGCTGAAATCAAGATTTTTGCCTTCCGCATCCGAACCATAACCGCCGTTTGCGCCCATCCAGAAGATGTGCATCCCGTTTCCTTTGTAGTGTTTCGCACCATAGGTAATGAGCTTCGTTCCTGCGGATACGACCACCGGCAGACCATTGTCGAGCCGCCTGAGCCGGATACTCAGCCCATCAGACGTGTCCTTTGCATAATCACGGAAAAGCACACACGGCACATCGTTTACATAGCAGGGGTTGATTCCGCAGTCGCCGTATTTGAGCAATTTTCCGATTCTGCCGCTTTCGAGCGTCATCCCGTCTGTTGTGTTTCCAACAACGACGCTTTCACTTGAACTGCCCGGAATTGTACACGCTGGAAGGACGATTGCGTCCGCACCCATCCGCGCCATGATTGTCGGCACGTTGTCAGACAAGATGCCGAGGTTGACAGCATTGCACCGTTCGGAAAGCACTTGCGGATAGCTGATGAGATGCCAGCCGTTGACGTTGCCGCCGACGCCTTGGGTCAGGCTGTCGCCCCAGCAATAGACCGTCTTTTGCTTTCCACCCGTCTGCGGTTTGACCTCGCCGATGCGCTGGTTCATAGCTTCCAGCGCGTCATGAATCGCCCCTCTGATGTCCTTGCCATACACGCCCGACGCGATGGTGTCCAGCAGCGTCTGGAAGTCCTTCGTGCTTTCGCTCATGCTTTCGCCTCCTGCGGCTGATTCACCGCCTTTTGCAGCACCTGAATGCACGCCAGCAGCGCGTTCAGGTTGCCTGCGCCGCGCGTTTCCACCGTGGACAGCGCATCAATGACGGCTTGCACGGTTTTTTTGCTGATGGTGATGGTTTCCATAGGCTTCCCCCTCCTTATTCCGACGCGCTCGCGCCAAGATAGCTGATTTCCTTCGTGCTGTAATGCCCGCCCGCGAAGACCTGCACGTTCGTCAGCACGTTGATGGTGTTTTCACCGCCCTCCGGCGTGGCGTAGGTGATGGTCTGCGACGTTTTGGAGACGCGCAGGGCGTCGCTGATGCCCGTCACGACCGTTTGCTTCTGCCAGCTTGCCGCCGCTTTGGCGACGGTCAGGCTGCCGATGGTTGCCGTTCCTGTCAGCTTCAAGTCTGAGATGTGCGCATCTCCGATAGACAAAGCACCAAATTCGCCGTCATCTGAATTGACCTTAAACGCACTGAGTGTGACGCAGTTGATGGTGTCGCCCTCAAAATTGTCTGCCCAGCCGCTCACGGTTTCAAATTCGCTCGTCGTCACATACCCTTCAAGGTTAATACAGCTCGCGCTGATTTTGACTTCTCCCGCCGTCTGGTTGATGGTCGAAATCAGGTCGCCCTTGCTGACCTTCGAGGTCAATTCCCCGTTGATGCCGTCCAGCGTCACCTGCACGCGCGTGATTTCGCTCTCCGCGTCGCCCAGACGCTCCGCATAGGCGGTCAGCGTGCCGTTCATGCCGTCGAGGTCGGCGCGCACGGTTGTAATGTCCTGCGTGTGCTGATCCACCGTCTCGACGTAGCTGGACAGCGTGCCGTTCACGGCATCCAGCGTCGTCTGCACGGTGTTGATGGCTTTCGTGTTGTCGTCCACCTTCGTCGTGTAGGCATCAATCACGCCGTCAAACAGCAGCAGGTGCGTGTTTTGGTCGCTGACAATCTGCCGCAGGTACTCCACCGACGAATCGACGACCTCCACCGCTTTGCTGGTCGCGGCGGTGGTGCTTGCCATGCCCGTTTCCGGCGTGCCGAATGTGTATTCGGACTGGTCAGGGTTCACGAGGTCGAGGGAAATCGCCGTGCAGGTGTATTCCGCATCGATGCCGTGGGGCGGGGAGACGACGCGCACCTTGTCGCCGACGTGGAACGCCTCCGCGTCCACATCCAGCAGGTGCAGGTCTACCGCACTGATGGTGATGGTGATTTTCTCTTCCAGCCGCTTTTGCAGGTTCTCCTTCGCCATTTCCAGCAGCTTCGCCGCGTCCTTCGTGTCGAACTCCGTCACGCCCCAGATGCGCCCGTAGAGGGCGATTCCGGCGGCGTCCTCGATGTAGTCCTTGCCGTCGTTGACGCTGGCGATGGTGATTTTGCTGTCACCCTGCCCGGCGTATGGAATCAGGCACGTCACGACCTCCGACGCGGAGACGTACTCGGACAAGTCCAGCAGATTCTCCCCAAAGCGGATGACTTGCCCGCACGATGTGCCGCTCGCCTTCGTCCAGTCCAGATAGCGTGCGCCGTCTTCGTGGCGGATGCGCAGGAAGCCGCCGTGGATGTCAATCAGGTTGTCGCTGATTTCGTCCCAGGTGTTGCCGTAGCCCGTGTTTTCTACGCTGGACAGCGTCTCAATGTCCACGTTGCCGATTTGGAACTGCTGCGCCTCGCTGACGGCCTCGTTGTGCCGCGTCAGGTACAGGCGGAACAGCCCTGCCGCCGTGCTGTCGTAATCCGCCAATTTGTACGGATGCAGGACGCTATCCACCAAGTAGGTTAATTCCCCCTCGCAAGTGACAGTCTTCTGGCGGTAGAAATCGCTTTCCGTTTCCAGCACGCGCCCGCGCCAAATGATTTCGTCATCCTGCCGGACGTCAATCCGCGTCCGCATTTTGTGCAGGGCGCTGTACAGCGGATGCTCCGGCAGCATCACGAACGTGAGCGTTCCGGCGGCGTTGCACTGCGTTTCCAGCACGGGGGACAGAACGGAAAGTTCCTCGTCCCCCGGAGAATACAGCAATGCGTCGTCCGCATAGATGGTGTACATTTACAGCCTCCCTCCTCGGTAGTCGATGGATACCGTGCCATTCCCGGCGAAGGTCAGCACGTTGTCCCCTTGGGTGATGCAAATGCCGCTGATGCGGTTGTCGCCCGCCGTCAGCGCGTACTCCTTGCTGCCGAATGCCGCCGTCATCGCCGTGCTGGTCGTGATGGTCGGGATGCACGGACGCCTTGTGCCGGGAATCGTCAGCGTCAGCGTGCCATCCACCGGCAGCGCCTTGTAGTCGCGGATGATGCCCGTCTCAAAGTTGAAGGTGTCCCACAGCCAATCATCCAGCGAACCCGTGATTTCCAGCTTGTACGGGTCGCAGACGGCTTTCAGGCTGATGGTGGCGGTCTTGCGGTCGCTCTCCAACGCGTTCATGGTCACGCGCCCGGTGTAGGCGTAGCCGGGGTCTTCATCGAGGATGATTTTGACCCTCTGCCCGTGCAGGGCGTCCAGCATTTCGGAATACAGCGCATCCCAGCGGTTCCGCGCGTCAATGACGATGAACTCCGCCGAGAAATCCCGTGTCTGATAGCCCACGCGCCCGGTCAGCGCTTCGGACAGGTCAAGCGCGTCGTCCAGCCCCGGCACATCCACATAGTTTGTGCGCACCTTCGGCGGCGCGATGGTCGGGCGCGTTTTCGGCAGCAAGCCCCAATCGCGGTAGGTGTGCTTGCCGCCCAGCGTTACCCCGTAAATCATGCGTTCCGCCCCTTTCGCAGCGCCATCCGCCCCAGACGCTTGTCCATCTTGCCCACCGTTGCGCCGACAAGCACGCCCGTATCCAGCACAATCTGCTGCTGATTCATGCCGCTGAAGCCGTTTTGCAGGGCAACAAGCATCTGGTCGAGCTTGCGCTCCATGCTTGCGCCCACGACCTCACCCACCGCGCTTTTGACGTACCCTTGCAGCACGCCGATGGGCGCGACGGCTTCGGCTCCGGCCTCGCCGACGAGGTGATAGCCGGAAGACGTGTCGAACAGCGTCGGCTTGGAGAAGATTGCGCCGTCAGCGTGGGCGGATGGTGCGCCGATGTAGGTGTTGGAGTACTTTGGCTGACCGAGTGGCGTTGCGCCGTTCAAGGTGAGCCATGCGTTCGTGTTGTTCCGCAGGTTTTCCTGCCCCAACTTGTTCACCATATCAACGGTAGCTTGGTCGGCAGGCGTGCCGTCAAGGTTGCTCACGCCATTCGTGCGGTCGTTAAGCATATCTCTGAGGCTGCCTTGAAGCGTGTTTTTTATCCCGTTGCTTGTGAAGGAGAACCCGACCGTCAGGTGCAAGCCTTTGATGACATTGTTCCACCATGTCTGCACATCTTTGCGCATTTGGCTGAATTGCCGCCCGATGGCAAAAAAGTCGATACAGCAGAAGTTGCCGACCGCCTCCACAACCCCGTTCCACCAATTCTGAACGTTCTCTTTTGCCTTGGAAAGCTCCTCCTCCGTCGGCTTTTCGTCGCTTGTCCCGAACACGAGCCGCAGGAATACTCCGGCAGTTGACACGAAGGTATTCCACGAATCCGTGATGGTCTTCGCCACGTCCGGCCAGTCGGGCAAATCAACGCCGAACACGCCCTTGAAAATGCCCTGAATCAGCGGATAGGCGCTATTCTCCCACGCCCACTTAATCGCGCTGCCGATGCCCTGCATAATCGTCGGTAGATTCGTCACGATGGATTTCAGCCCGCTGCCGATGGCTTGTCCAAGCCCCTTGAAATCAATCTTGCCGATGAGGCTCTTGAACGTCTTCAGCAACGACGGAAACAGCTTCTTGAGCGCCCCGCCGATTTGCTTGACGACGTTGGGCAGTACGTCGATGATGCTGCCCAGCAAGTCCGGCAGCACGTCCGCCAGCCCGGTAATGAGCGTCGTTGCCGCCTCCACCATGCCCGGCAGGATGCTGTTGATGATGCCCGGAAGCTGTGGCGCAAGCGTCGAGACAAGCGTCTGCACCGCCTGCACGAGGCGCGGTGCCATCGTCTGCAAGCGCGGGACGATTCGGTTCACCGCTTTCATCACGCTGTCCGCCAGATTGTTCACGAGCTGATCAATGTCCTGATTGCCGTCCGCCAGCCCGGAGAGCAGGTTTTGCCATGCCGCCTTCGCCGCGTTGACCGAGCCGGAAATGGTCTTTTCCGCCTCTGCCTTCGTTGTTCCGGCGATGCCCTGATTATCCTGGATGACGTGGATGGCTGCGATGATGTCCGAGAAGTTGCTGATGTCGTACTTCACGCCGGAGAGCTTTGACGCATCCGCCAAAAGCCGCTCCATTTCCTTCTGCGTGCCGCCGTAGCCGAGCTTCAAGTTGTCCAGCATCGTGTAGTTCTGCTTGCTGAACCCCTTATACGCGTTCTGAATATCCTCCATGTTGGTACCGAAGGTATTCGCGTTGTCCGCCATGTCGGTGATGGCAAGGTCGGCATACGCGGCGGCGGCGACGGTGTCCTTGCCAAGCGACGAAATCAGGCTCGCAGAGAAGCTCGTCACCGTGTCCATGTACTCGTTGGCGGACAGACCCGCTGTGCGGTAGGCGTTGCGCGCGTATTCCATCACGAGGTTCTGCGCGTCGTCGCCGAAGAGCTTCTTCACGCCGCCTTCCAGCTGCTCATAGCTGGCGTAGGCGCTCATGGCGCTGCTAACGAGCTTGCCCATCGCGGTTGTTCCCGCCGCAACGCCCGCGCCGATGACTTTGCCCATTTGCAGCGCCGCTTCGCCCGCGACCTTGAAGCCTTTGCCCAGCACACTGCCGACCTTCTTGCCCGCCGCGCTGATTTTGGCAAGCTGCTTCTCTGCACCGCCGGTGTTCAGCGCAATCGTGCCGAACAGCTCAAAGATGCTGCTCATATCGTTCCACTCCTTTCTCCCGGCGGCACAAAGCCGTCGAGCAGATTCTTGCTGTGCTGGATGTCCTCCGGCGTGATGTCCGGCGCGTCAATCGGTGCAGACGTGCGGTATTCCTCCAGAAACTCGCCGAAGCCCTTGTCGAAGCACCGGTACAGCCACACCTCCCACAGCAGCTTCTCCTCCGTCTCCTCGTTGTACATCCGAATGCACTGCCGGATGAAGTCGCACAGCCGCCCGCGGCGCAGCATCCCGTCCAGCAGGCGCATCGGGTCGCTGTACCGCCGGAAGAGCATATCGACAAGCTTTATTTCGTCTGCCCCAAGCGCTTCATCAGCCGCGTAAAAAAATCGCGGAAATCCTCGCTCGCCATCAGGTCGAACACGGCTTCGGCAAACACGCCCATATCCAGCGCAGCGATTTCCGCGGGCGTTTTGCCGCTCACATCCGCCAGCAGGGTGTAAATCTCGTTCTTGCAGTCCGGCAGGCGCGACAGCAGCTTGTCTGCAATCGTCAGCGCGACGGTCACGCCGACAGTCTCGGCGCTCTCGTTGCCCTCGCGGACGCGCTGGATGGTCGTTTTCCCCGGCAGGGCGGCGCGCAAATCCTCCACGCCGATTTTGGAGAGGATGCGCATCATCGTGAACAGGTCGTCCGCGCGCAGACGGCGCAGGGTCAAGGCTTCGTTTTCCATCGTGATTCCTCCTTGTTTACGAAAAAGGGGAGAAAAGCGCGTGGCTCTTCTCCCCGGTCTGTGATTGTTCGCAGGGGTTTTGCGCCTGCGGGCGCGACCAAAGGGCTTTGCGGTCGCCCTTTGGAAACCTTCGCGTTCCCCCTAAATGCTGCTGGTCTGTATTGCTGCAATGGGTTATGCGGCTTGCTTACGCCGTCGCTTCGGCGGTCTTCGCTTCCGGCATCTGCGTCACCACGGCGGCGTTGGCTTCCGTCTGTGCCTGCGTGGTGTAGGTGCTGTTCGGGTAGTAGATGTGCCACGGCAGCGTCTCGCCGTCGCTGTCCAGTTCGGCGTAGCACTCGAACGTGTACGTCCCGACCGTGCCTTCCTTGCTCTTGTGGTCGCTCTCAAAGCCCGACGTACACAGCGCATTGTCCAGAATCGCGATGATGTTCCGCCCGTCCATCGTCTTGCCGACAAAGGCGATGTTATCCCAGTAATCGCCCGCAGCAATGTCCGCCTTGTCCTCGATGAGGTCAAAGCGCGTGTCGGTGGTCGCCGCCGCGCTTGTGCCCAGCGTCGCCGCTTTGAGGATGTCCTCGGTCAGCTCAATCAGGTTGATGTCCATCGCCGCCTTGCCGCCGGTCTTGACGTCCAACCCCTTCGTGTTCACATACACGCCGTCCACTTCGACCTTCGTGATTTCCGGCGTGATGCTGACTTTCGAGCCGCCCGACGTCGCGCCGATGAGCGATTCGGCAAAATTCCACTTGCCGTCCGTGTACTTCAAGCCCTTGTGAATCGTACCCGCGCCAAAAACGATGTTCTTCGGCGTGGTGCTGCTTGCGCCGCTTCTGCCTTCCTTCGCCATTATTCGTTCACTCTCCATTCTTTGATGTTCAGATTGATGCTGATGCGCCGTGTCGCGCCGTCGATGTCGGTCAGTGCCGTTACGCCCGCAAAGGCGATGGCGATGCCCGACCCGCTGGACGTCAGCCCTGTCCAGCCGTAATCCGGGAATCGCGCCTGAATCGCCCGCGCCGCCGTCATCAGCGCATCAAGCCCCGCACGGCTGTATCCCAGCAGGGTCATGGTGCTGTCCTCGCGCCCGTCCTCGGTGAAGCTCTCCGAATCCGCCCACTGTCCGACGAAATACGTCTCTGGCAGCGGATGCGCCCGGTACTGCCCCAGCGCGTAGGGCAGTTTCATGTCCTCCATGGCACCCCGGAGGATGGTCAGTGCTTCCTGCGTCATGTCATTTCCTCGCCCAGAATCTGCTCTGCCATGCGGACGATGGTGTTCTTCTTCGCCGCGAATGCCTTCTGCAAGGTCAGGTGCGCGTCCTCGCCGTTGGTGGCGACGGCGGGCAGTCCCTTGCTCCGGAGATATGCGACGGCTTCCTCCGCCTCCTGCTGGCTGTCGTACACGCGGGAGTTCTTTTCGCCGCGCGGCTGACCTTCGATGTACACCCACCAGCCCTTGCGCCCGTCGCCGTGGATGGCGTGACTGCCCGTGCCGAACTCGTTCCAGAACGATTCTTCCAGCGGACTGCCAATCTGCGCGGTCATGGCGTTTTCATCCACGGAATTGCCCCACGAGCCGCGAAGCTGTTGTTTCTTCGGCGACGTGGTGCGGATGGTCTGACTTGTCACCTCGTGCGCCGCCTCGATGAGGAAGCGTTTCGCCGCGTCCTTCATCTTCGCGCTGACCTCGATGCTGTAATCGCGAAATTCAATCGGCATGGGTGCTTCCTCCCGTGAATTTCAGGTAGATTTCGAGCTGTGAGCCGCTTTGCATCTCCATCGGGTTATCAATCAGCAGCACATCATAGCACTTCCCCCGGCAGACAAGGCGGCCGTTCTCCGCCGCAAGCTCCGCCGGAAGCTTGGTGTAATCCGCCACAAAGACGTGTGTGCTGTCCTGCACCTTGGCGTTGTAGACGGTATACTTGCTGTCGCCGCCGGTCAGGTCAAGCCAGCCGGTCAGCGTCTTCAAGTCCGCCCATGTGCGCACCTGTTCGCCGATGGCGTTCGTCTCCGTTTCGCTGATTTGCAGCGTCGCGGTCACGTTGCCGCCGATGCCCTTCATGTCGCCGTCACCCCCTGCCCGAAGCGCGCCTTGATGTACGGCGTGAGGAAGCCCATCAGCGCGCGCGGGAAGCCCATGACGGCGTTTTCGCCCGTCAGGTCGAAGTAGGTGACAGCGTGGCGGGAAATCGTCTCCGATGCCACGCCGACCTTATCGCGGTTCTCCATCTCCCATTTCAGCAGGTTGATGACGCCCATCTTCACGTCGTCGGGATAGCGGACGAGCGTCGCGGTTACGTCGATTTCGTCCTTCAAGCCGCGCTCTGCGACCGTAAAGGCGAGGTCATCCGCGCTTTCGACCGTGTACAGCCCATTATTGAGCAGGGAGAAGCTGACTTCCACCGTGTCGCCCGTCGAGAAGGGGACGAGCGCATCCCCAAGGAAAGTGCGCCCGACAATGTCCCCCGTCCAGCGGCAGGCGCGGAGCTGGAAGTTGTTGTTCGTGTACGCGCGAATCAGCAGCTCAAAGCCGCGCAGTTTCGCCGCCAGCAGTGCGTCATCCGCATCCGTTTCCAGATGCGTCCGCAGTTCATCCATCGTCATCAGCACGGCGTTCACCTCCCTTCTTGCGCGGATTATTTCTTGAATTTCGCCAGCACGACCTTCGCGCTGTTGGTCAGCGCAACGCCGTAGTATTTCGCCGCCGTCACGTCGGTCTGCTGCTTCTTCGGCAGCCACTCCGCGTCCACCTGAATGTCCTTCTTCAGGAAGATGGTCACGGCAGGCAGCTCGTCCTCGGTGTACTCGGTTTCGGGGAAATCGGGCTCCAGCTTGATAATCGGGCAGAGGTAGTACTGATTCGCCGTCGTAACCGCGTTCACCGTGTCGCCAATCTTCAGCACGGCGGCGCAAAGAGGCTGCACGGTGGACAGCTTCTTGTGGCTTGCGTCTTCGGCGGTGCTTTCGTCGGTAATGGTGAAAGTGCCGTCAGACGCCTTCTCATACTCGATGTGCTTAACCTTCTTGGACTTCTTCACCCACGCGCCCGCAATCTTGCCAATCGCGCCGTTCACCGCCACGCCCGCCGTGAACTTGTCCGCGGACAGGAAGTCGCTGTCCTTGAGCAGCGTCGCCTCCTGCGCCGGGTGGATGAACAGCACCTTGTCCACGCCGTCCTCTTCGTCCTCGAACTTGGCAATCGCGTCCACCAGTCCGCCATAGGCAATTGCCGCGAGGGTGGAAGCCGCGTAGACGTTCTTGCCCGTGTACACCGCGTCCAGCACGTCGTTGTCCACCTTGCCCGCAATCGCCTTGGCGAGCTGGGTTTCCGCCTGCGCAATCGGGTTGCCCAGACCGGAATTGACGGCTTCCTGCGTGATGCCCACCGCCTTCATCGCCTTCTTGATGGTGAAGGTCGTCGAGGACGCCGTCAGGGTAGTCAGCCCCACTTCCGCGCCTTCCGCCACGTCCTCCGCGTCGCCGATGTAGTTCCAGCTCGGCACGGTCTTCGTGTCGCCCGGAACACCGACGAGCGTCGTGTCCACCTTCGCATAGGGGGTCAGCTTCAGCTGCGCGTCAATCTTCGCGCCAATCATCGCGCCCATTACTTCGGGGTTAATCAGGTTGTTCAGCTTGGTAACTGCCATTTATTTTTTCCTCCTCATTATCATTTTCGTGACCTCACGAAAATGGTCTGTGCCCTTTTTGTTGATGCCAACAAAATGGTGTCATTTCTCCGCCGCCATCGCTGCGCGGAATGCTTCCGGGTTTTCCTCGAAAATCTTCTGCCGTTCTGCGTATGGCTTCTTCAGAATCTCACTCCGGCTGAGCGGCGCGTGTCCCTCCTGATCCGGCAGACGGTTCTCGATGATGTTCTTCTTGCCGCTGGCTTCAAACTGGTTCGGGTACTTTTTCTTCAAACTGGCAAGGGTGTTCTCCCATCCGTCGATGTTCCCCTTGTCGTCCAGCGTCAGGGCGTCCCCTTTTTGCTGGAGTACCCACGTCATGTAGTCGATGTCGCTTGCGCCACCGCGCATGAGGGCAATGTGGATAGCAGCATCCATGCGGCTCTTTTGCAGGGCCGCCTGCGCCGCTTCAAGCTGCCTGTGCATCTCGTCCATCTTCTCTTGGCTGCCGCTGTGTTCTGCCTTGTCGGCTTCGAGGGCGGCAATCTTCTGCTGCGCCGCTTCAAGCTGCTGGCGAACGCTTTCGTGTTCTCCTTTGAGCTTTCCGAGGCGAATATCCGCGTTCTCCTCGCCGGTGGTGAAGAGCTTGGCGGTTTTCATGTCGTTCTGGATGGCGCGAATGGTGTCCTCCGCAACGCCGTTCTGTTTGAGAATCTCTGCAAGCGTCATGTGTTTCTCCTTCCACCGCCCTACGCTTATTTACGGGGTCGCATCCCGTGGGCAGTCGGTGTTTTACGTCGCCTCCGACGAGAGAATGATGTTGTATACCAGAATTGCAAAGGCGCACCCGCTCTTGCGTCAGGTGCGCCTGATCGCCGTTATTGGAGCAGCGCCGCCCACGTCTTCGCGCCGACGATGCCGTCCGCGGTCAAACTGTGTGCGGTCTGGAACGCCTTGACGGCGGCGGTGGTGTTCTTGCCGACGATGCCGTCCACCTTGCCGCAGTCGAATCCCGCGTCAATCAGCAGGTATTGCAGAACTTTGACTTGCGTCCCTCTGCTGCCGTTCCTGAGGACGAGAAGGGGGCTTGTGCCGCCCTGTGCATCCGCCGGGTTCTCGGTCGTGTTGGGCGCGGCAGGCGTGTCAGCGGGCGAATCAGGCGTATCAGCAGCGTAAGACGTGCCGGTCAGCTCCGCCCACTCGTTCCAGCGGGTGATTTTGCTCTCGACCACGCCATAAGCCGTGCCTTTTGCCTCGATGACCTTGCCTTCGCCGACGTACAAGCCGACGTGGTGGCGATCGCTGCCCTTGGTGAGGAACACCGCCGTGCCGGGCTTGAGCGGCTGACCGTCGGTGCGCTTGCCGCCCTGCAATGACCCCTTGGCGGCGGCGTACTTATTCCACATGGTGTTGCTGCCGTGGTACATATACCCGCCCAGCTGCTTATACGCCCACCAAAACAGCCCGGAGCAGTCCGCAACGCGCCGCCCGACCCACTGCTGACCGTAGCGTATCGTCTGCGCGCGGGTTGCGCTGTCCTGCGCACGCTGCGTGTGAACCTGCCCCGTGCCGCCCCAGATGTAACCCCATTTTTCCGCCAGTGCGCGGCGGAAGAGGGCGACCACCTCCGCCGCGCTGACCGTTTTTGATGCCATCGTCAATCACCACCGGGGTCAATTTCTGCTTTGCCGAGCTGTTTATACACCTGATTCACGCCCGTCGAGGCGAGCCCCGACACGATGCCGACCGCGAGCGCATTCAGCACATCCTTCGCCGGGAAATCCGGGATGACGTACATGCCCACGATGCCCAGCACGCCGCCCGCCGCGCCCACGATGACCGGAATCAGCTCATCGCGGATGCTGCCCAGCGACTTGCAGAGCAAGCCAATCAGGTAGGTGATGACGACAATCGCCAGCACCGTTCCCATGGTAGAGATGTCCATGATACCACTCCTTTTCGGAATTATTGTATGAAAAAACAGCCTGCACGAGGTGCGCGGCTGCTTTTCGCGGATTATGTTGATTGCAAGTTGCAATTTCTCTTTGCAACTTGCAATTTTTAGTTTCAAACAAGGTTCAAAGATGATTCAAAGCCGGTTACTGGATATGCCCACCATTGCGTTCCATCATGATGTCGCTGAAAAACTCCCGATTCACGGTGATGCTCGGCAGCTCATTCGCCTTCATGGTAATGACCACCTGCAAGTTCGTCGGGCAGGCATAATCCCCGTAGATGCTTTCTGCCTTCTCGAAGATGGTCTGCCCGCAGTCCCTGATTTGCTGGATTCGTTCCTCTCTGGTCATGCTTGCACGCCCCTTTCAGCGTATCAAAAAAGCACCTTGCGGGTGCAGGGTGCTTATGTGTATTCCGTTATCGTAACCTTTTCGGCAAGTTCCGCCAGCGGAACGCCATCCACCCAGAAACCATCGACCAATGCCGCCGCACTGGGGAAAAACTGCGGGTGTCCGTCCTTTGGATGCTGTTCGTCGATGGCAATTCCTTCATTCGTCCATGTGAAGATGGTGAAATGTCTGCCCATCACGTCGAACAGAATATCATACCCGTCCTCAATTTTCTGAATCAATTCTGTCTTTGTCATGGCTATTCTCGCGCACTGTTTCAAAGTGTTCCGGCGGATACAAATAATCTTCGCCGCTGTCATCCACGATTCTGTACCATCCGCGCTCCACCGACAGGACTTCATAGACCTTATTCTGCGTCAGGCAAAGCGATATGGTGTTCTTGACGTAGCGTACTTTCATTCCAGCCACTCCTTTACCTTAAATTTAACTCTGCCGACCGTCTCTTCTTGAAACCAATGAATTTCTGCCAGCACTTCTTCGCCGTCAGCATCAAGTGCGCCAATGCCTTTCGCGTGCTGCCAGTTTTCCGGGCGTCCGCCAAACTCTTCGCTCAGCCCCTCTACAACGGCTTCGCGAAGGGGCTTTGTGCCGCCTTTCCCGGCAAATATTTTTACGTTCTGAAGCCTCGAACCGTGTGCCAGCGAGTAGTATTCGCCCGTTGCCGGGTCTAAGACTTCCACCTTCATTGTACGCTTTTTCGGCTGATTTTGCAAGACTTTTTCCGCTTTCAGATACTTCTCCTCAAACTCCCTGAACCCCTCCGTCTTGTCCAGCCCGAAGAACTGCGCCCTGTCCTTCATGGTCTGCAACTCGTCCGTATCCAGCGCCCACTTTGCCCGCGTCAGCGCCACGCACCGGCAGTTGCAGTCCTCCTCCGGGCGCCCGAATGCGCCGGGGTACTCTGCTTTCTTGCCGTCTATCTCGAACGGTTCGCCGACTTCGCGGATTTGCCCGTCCAGTACGCGGTGATCCGTGCGCGTGTTGCCATCCAGCACGGCATCCCACTGCTTCACGACTTGGCAGCCTTGACCCTTGGCGGCGTTGCGTGCGTCATCGGCGGATTGCTGCTGAATACGGTGTCCCTCGGTGCGGACAATTGTTTTGGCGCGTTTGAGCGGAATGCCGGAAGAAATCTGCACCTGCCGTGCAATCATGTTGTAGTCGCTGCCGATGGAGATGCCGATGGAGATTTCCCGGCGAATGGTCTTTTTCAGTTTCTGCATATCCACGCCAAGTTCACCGTACAGCCGCCCGCTGAGCTTGCTGTCCGTGCGGACGGCGCGGGTCACTGCGCGCTGGTCAATGGGGGCGAGAATCGGCATTCCCTGCTTGTGCAGGCTGTACATTGTGCCGACGTAGCCGTGCTGGTAGCTGCGCGTCAGGTATTCTTCGATGGTCTGATTGCTTTTCTTGTGCAGTTCGTCCAGCGCGGCGTTGATTTGGGCTTTCATCGCCTCCTGATAGCGCTTCTGGTAGATTTTCGATTGCGTCATCTCGTCGCTTTCGAGGATGCGAATGTGGTTGTCAATGCGCCGAATCGCCCGCTGGTACGCCTTTTCCAGTGCCTTGATGGTTTCCTGCTCATCATCCAGCATGGCTTGCAGGGCTTCCTTCTCGCTCTTGCGCATTCACATCACCCCGCGTCATCCTCTTCCGCCGGAACGTCCGCCAGCACCACGTCCGCCGCGCCGTCGTCTGATTTCGTCCGCCCGCAAATCGTCTTGTAGTCCAGTTCAAGCACGTCGCAGATGTTTTCCAGCAGCGTTTCGTCATCCAGCACGTCGGTGAGCGCCAGCAGCGTCGAAATCTGCGCCTGCTGCTTCTGCGCCTCCGTCAGCTCAATCTGCGCGTTGTCCAGC
>OLOP01000501.1_pt1 | contig 30886 bp, 31 predicted proteins | sample 1672381 | NCBI WGS metagenome assembly OLOP01 (sample SAMEA3136678, study PRJEB25190) | human gut metagenome | biome: human gut; feature: human-associated habitat; material: faeces | place: Austria | collected 2013 | reverse complement strand
TAAATAAATAGAGCTAAAATATAGAATAATTGTAAATAGGTAATTTACAGTAAAATAATTTATTTTAATACTTATTTAGAATAAAAATATATTTATTATGCATATTAGGAATAAATACTTATTTTAGGTCAAAAGTATAAAAATAGAATAAATTAATATTTTTGTTTATTGGGTAAAAAATAAAAAAGCAGGAAAAAATTCTCTCCTGCTCTCAAAAAATTATTTGCTATTTTTCTCATTTTTTGAAATTGCTAAATCTTTTGATACCTTTTCATACTCTGGCTGTAAGGCATCATATTCTTTTTTAACCTCTAAATTTTGTAATGCCTTATTTTTATAGTCCTGATAACTACTCATAACCATATCACCTCACACCTATTATAAAGCTTTTACCAGATGTTGGCAACATATGACTCTTTCATCGTTTTTTGCCGATTAGGACCGTGATTTAACCACAAACTTACTTTTGATAATGCGTCCATTCGGGTCATCCCTGACCCACGATATGCGTCATATTTATCCTGAGCTATTCTCCTGCGGACACTATGCCAGCTATGATGTTCTAATCCTAATTTATCTTCGGTCCTACGCAGCCACTTGTTTAAGGAGTTATCCTTCGGGGCGATCAGCTTCCCTTGTGTGTTTGTCATCTTCTGCAGTGCATCAGACTGCCAGAGCCTCCGCAGTTCCGGAGTCCACGGACGCAAACAGATTTTACCGTTTTTGCAACGTATAGATAATCCTTCATCCGTCTCTCTAACCCCATATGCCATATCGCTTACTCGTACTCCAACCTGCATTTCCAACAGATAACAGGCTGCGGATTTTGATGGATTTTCCATCGCATATGACGCTATCTTATAATAATCCTCTCGTGGCATAACATCCTTTGCACCACGATTTTCTGCTGGATCAGACCATGAAAATACCTGTGGACAGCTTAAATCCAGACCCATACATTTTCCAATTTTTTTCATCTCATGGCGATAATCATCCAGAGTTTTTTGAGTACAATTTCCAATTACTGCCTTAATGTCAAGATACCTTTTTACGGCTTCTGGCGTTAACTCTAACACACTTTTTACATCAGGGCAAGTTTTGCAAAAATCATTAATTCTGTCTAAATATTGATTACGGGATGTGATGCTATATATTTTTTCGGTTGTATCTAAGCTAGCCTTATGCTGCCGTTTATCAATACCAAATCTAAAGGCATTAAAGACCGCAGACCGCATTTTATGACGTAACGTTTCGGACATTTTTATTTCCCCCTTTCAAGCTTTATGGAATCTCCATAACCCACGGTTTCTAGCCCTTTCGTGTGCCCCATAGATTTGCCGTGCCAAAGCGTTGTCACGACAAATCTATGGGGACACTTAGACAGTGATTTGTCCAAAAAATTTTAAGGGTACCGGACATCCGATAGACCCTTAAAATGCTTATGTTACCTAGTTACTGACAGTTTGATATTCAGTTCCTCCGCCCATCATCTGTGGGCTATATGGTACCAGTCCTGACTGTCATACAGGGCTGTCGTGCCTCTCTCCGCTTTCTGGAGTAGACACGATGATCTACTCCAGATCGCTATCACTCCGTCCTTTTTGTATTTCCATATTTTCTCATAATTTTACAGGCAAATATTGTAATTATCTGTAAATCCTAAAATATGAAATCATGAGGTAAAAAACTAAAACCCCGTTTACATAGATTCATAAATTGCGTGCTGCATTTCAAATTTTAAAGACGTCAGAGCAGCTGCCTGACGTCCACCTTGTTTTCAATAATGATAATCTACTAATCTGTCTGTTCTGTTTTTCGTTTACTGATATATCATATTTTCCGTTATTTGCTATGATGGTATAGTAATTATCCTATTATCGGACACAACAAGGAGGTCGTCAACTTTGTTTATAGTTACATGCTTAGGCATTGCCCTGTCTCTGCAGGACAATCGCTCCTAAGACTTATGTGCCACTGGCTTCCTCCTTGTTCTGAATTACTACACAAACAATATGTATTAATTCAAAATTTCTAATTTTCGTCTTAATCTGCCTATAAGCCATAGCACATTTATATAACCTCCAGACATCTATAACTAATTACATTTATATAATGATAGACTAGCGGAAGAAATAAAAAAGAATTCGATTCCGACTTACTATTGCGAGCCATAGTAAACAATTTCATGTCATGAAAGACATAAAATTATACTTTATTTGCTTATTTGTTTATATAGTGTATAATAATATTAATTGTTAATAAAATAAATAAAGGAAATCAACATATGGATAAAATATTAACTAAAAAAGAAGAAGAAATGATGGCTGTATTATGGGAACAATGGGAACATAATCAGGCAGCTTTAACAGCCTTAGAAATACTTGAAGCATCTCCAAATAGAACTTGGAAAAAGAATTCTTTGCATTTACTAATTAATGGATTGCTGAAAAAAGGAGCAATAGAAGTACATGATTTTAAAAAATCTAAGACAAGCAAAAATTATGCCAGGACATTCCGTCCAACGCTAGATCAATATGATTACTTATGGCTACAAATGACTACGGGAATGGATAAAGAAAACCGGAAAAAACTTATATCTAGCATAATTACAAATCTGGATAGAGATGAACTATCTATAGCAAAAGAAAGAATAGAAGAACGGCTATAATCATAAAAGTAAAATCACCTTGTGGAGCAGCCCTCGGCAGAGCGCACTTATCATAACGACTCTTAGGCGTGATGTATAAGTGCGCCCTTCCAGAAGGGATATTAAAAGAATCGAATTCTTTTTACTTTGTCTTAGATTTCTTATCTGATTTCATCTTTTTTTCTTCCTGCAGTTTCTTTTGATATAATTTCATAAGTTCAGCCACACAATCTTCTTCACTCATTTTAAGACTAAATCCATAAGCAGCCATTACAGCTTTATCATTCGCTATGTGAGCTTTTCTTAATTCTAAAGGCATAAGTACAGGATTATATAAGTCTGCGAGACTGTTATCAGGATAAAGTGATCTAGCATCTAAGATTGATTGTGCAGTCTGTTCTATTTTTAATCTTTGTTGATTTGTTGATAAGGGCCAAGGAAAATTATTGTAAACAATAGTATTTGAATAACTATAATCACTTTTCAACCTACCAGTAACAGTTCTCATCCATGCCATATGAACATTTGAGGTTAATATTCCGAAATAATATAGAGAACCTTCAGGCATCATAAATAGTTTATTTCCGGCAATTACATCTTTATGCAATAATTCCATAGGAATGTAACGACGATTTTGAGATGAAACTACGGGAATAGCAATATAGTCTGTTTTACAAGCATGATTTTCATCAAATAGGAATGGTACTTCAGCCTTTTTTCTAGTGGCAGCCTTTTTACTTTTCAAACGAAATTCTCTTACATTTTCAATTCGTTCCATCACTGAAGGACATTTCTTTATCTCAGAAGGATTTGCATTTTCAAGCCATAAACAATATCTATATTCTCTGTTAATAAAATCTCTCCCCATCATAAAAGGGCGAATAAATTTTTGAGATAAAGGTTCTTTACAAATTAAATCCTCCATTTCTTCTTTACTCAATATCAAATTACCATTATCCGTAGGTTGACTACCACGATATATTGAAGGTACATCACATATTGGTTTTGTTCTTCTTTCAATAAATACAGATGGAGCATCCACTAAATAAGGATTTATATTCTGAGCTTCTTTTTTTTCACCAGTCTGTGAATATAATATCTTTTTTACTGAATTGCCTGTATGACAAAATCCTATTATTACACAGTGAACATGAGCTTTTATATTAGCTTCACTATCCCATCTAAATGTTTGATATGCAAAATCAATAGCAATATCATATTTTTCAAACAGAGGTTTCCATATCACTGCCACCTGTTCTCCTTGCGTTATAGAATTTGTTGATACAAATGCACATTTTATTTCAGTATTTTTAATATATTCAGAAGCTTTAAAATACCACATTGCTACATAATCAACATTAGATCCAATCTTACAATCTATATTAGAAGCGATGTATTTAATATCATCCTTTTGTGATTGACTTTGTAAAGCATAACCTAAAAATGGGGGATTTCCCATTATATAAGATAAAGAGTTGGCAGGAATGACACTGTTCCAATCCATTCTTAAAGCATTACCCTCTGTAATATTTACATAAGTTTTCAAAGGAAGGAAATCAGCATTAAGACCATATATAATATTTTTAGTTTCGTCCAACATCTGTGATTCTGCTATCCATAAAGCAGTTTTAGCTACAGTCACAGCAAAATCATTGATTTCTATTCCATAAAACTGTTGGATTGATACTTTAATAATATCTGATGCAGCAATTCCTAAAACACCCTGTCCTTCTCCATACAAGACCCGTAATACTTTATTTTCTAACCTTCGTAAAGATAAATAAGTTTCCGTTAAAAAATTACCAGAGCCACAGGCAGGATCTAAAAATTTTAAATGGGCCAATTTTTCCTGAAAATCCATAAGATGTTTTCTTTTAATATCTAAGGTTTTATAAGCCTGTAATGTATTAAATTCTTCTTCCAGATTATTTAAAAATAATGGATCAATTACCTTATGTATATTTTCTATCGAAGTATAATGCATACCTCCAGAACGTCTTGTCTCAGGATTTAAAGTAGATTCAAATACGGCTCCGAAAATAGTAGGAGAAATATCACGCCAATTAAACTCTTCAGATGCCTTTACCAATAATAATTCCCGGATTTCCTCTGTAAACTGAGGAATTTCAATAGTTTCATCAGCAAACAAACCACCGTTCACATAAGGAAATTGAGCCAAATCTTCTTCCAGATAATCTTCTCTATTATCGTCTTCAGTATCTAACACTTTAAATAATTCTATTAAGGCTCTACGACAATCTCTAGCTTCATATCGAGCCAAATAATCATGAAACATATTTCGCTTTTCCCCGAAGATACCAGCATCTTCAGCATATAAACAAAATACTAAACGGACACATAAAGCGTTTAAACTCTTTAACTTATGTTCACGTTTTGCTTTTTCAACAGCCGTTTCATTCTTTTTTTCTTCCGGAATCTTGTATTGCTCTAAAAAAGCATTATAAATCAATCCGACAATATCTCCAGCCTGAATAGACACTTCCATTTCGTGTGAAATCTTCTGTACTTCTTTTTCCACCAAAAAATCCAATAAAGGATATTTTGTCTGCAATTCTTCAAGCATAATCTTTGTAGGCTCTGGCTGCTTCTCATTCATATCATAAATCCAGATTTCCGCAAAATTACAGGTAACTATCCATCTTGCTCTCTCGTCAAAAATAAGCTTACTGTTATAACGATCAGCCTGCTCGAAAGGGGTAAGGTCTATATCACCTGAATTGCGAATCTTTTTATTTAAAGGGACATTTAAGCTTTTCTGCTCAATAATGACTCTTGTCTCAGGGATATAAACATCAATTCGCTTTGTATTACCATCTACAACCACCTTTTTTTCAAAATCAATACGTTCCGTTACATTTTCTACACCAAATACATTAGATAACAGTTCTATCCAATAAGACCGACCATCTTCGTCCTCTTTCCCTTTTCCACGCCATCTATTAATAAACTGTCTTGCAGCTTCTCTTTGTTCTGAGCCTGTCATTAACACTTTCCTCCAATAATTTCAATATCAATCTTTACAAAAAATTTTAACATAGGCATACGGAAATGGAAAGAAAAAGACTTGGAATATATCAGTATGTTATAATAAATTATAATAATCAATAAAGGGAGGAAATAATATGCAACGATTATATAAAATCAATCCAACATGCCCTGGCTGCGGCGAAGAACATTTATATTGGCAAGTTGGATTAACAGATGAGGAACAAGCAATTTTAGACACACACACGGAAGAACACAAAGGAGAATCATCCATCGTCTCTTTGATGTCCCCTCCAGGTCTTATAATCACGCGAAGATTAAAGTGTGGGCTGTGCGGAACAGAATTTGAAGCACGATGTGCAATTTACAAAGAAGATGAGGTCGGCTACACTCACCCTGATATGATCCCAGGCTGTCAAATGGGAGAAAAACCAGTATTTTAACATTTTATTTTTTTTATACACAAAAAGTCCTAAACATGATACAATAGCAAGGCTACCGCCCCTTATACAGGTACGGAAAGGGGGTGCGTTATTGTGAATATAATTTCTTCGTTTATGCTTTCTATTTTGGCAAGTGTAATCGCCTACTACATTTGCAAATGGCTGGATAGAAAATAAGCAGCTGGTAGTCAGCCTGGGGACTAATCCACCTCGCCAAAACGGAAAAAAAGCCCCGGAGTTTGCGCCTCCGGGGCTTTTGCTGCGTTACTATGAACACATTTCTTCGTTTGCCTAAAGGCATTATATCATATGCAATTTTCATTTTCAATATGTCTATTTCCAAAAAAGAATTCGATTCCACTAAATTATTTCTAGCTATAGTACATTAAAAATAAACGGTGTCCGTTATCTCCTGATAATCGGTTTATTTGTCGTGAACGGGGTCTGATTGTTATCTGTTATAGGGACAAATCCATCATCTTCTTCAAAAAAATTATAAGCCGGATAATACTTCAAATGTAGTGTACTATCTCTCTCAGCATTTCTATATTTCAAGATATCCAAAGTCATACGTCTATATCCTCGTTCCTTACAGAGCCTTTTCTCCTCTTCTCTTTTCGCTTCTTCAGTCTGGTTAGTTACACCATCCCAGTTCCATCCGATAAGAACACCGCCTGTATACTCGGTATCGCCGGATTCCTTGAAAGAGGCTGTTGAAATCTTACCATTGTAAGAGGTTCGTCCGATGCTTGAAATCGTAACAACAGGCATTCCAATCTGAGAGGCAAGTGTCTTCAGTGTTGTAACAACCACATCCGTTTTTGTCTTTCGATCTGACTGCGTACGATCATCCGGATCTGCCTTGATAATCTGCATATAATCAATAAATACCACAACAGGTTTCTCACTTTTCTTCTTAAACTTCGTAGCAACATTTGCAATATCTTTTACCGTCAGGCCGGATAGACCACTTTCAATAATGTGCAGGTGGTTGCCATAACGACTAAAATATTCATCTGCATATGCTTCATATGCGGAATAGGACATCTTCGCAAAATCTTTCAGCCTCTTATCATACGTCCAGTAAAGGATATTTGCTGCCGTCACCTGACATTGTTGTTCTTCCTTACGATGATGCTCAAAAGAGATTGCAGAAATTCCACGGGCAAGAAATTCATCTCTCCCCATCTCCAAGGCAAAATAAAGGACATCTACACCTGCCTCTGCTATTTTTTGTGCAACAAACATCAGAAATGCCGATTTACCTGTACTTGTTTCCGCGCCCATAATATACAATTCATTCGCCAGCCCACCATTTAAAGCTTTGTCAAAGACCAAGATTCCAGTACTAATCCGTGGGCCAAATTCTTTACAATGAGAAATAAACGTATTCTTGTATTCATTCATAGGCTGCACAGCAGCCATCAGCTTATCAATATACTGTTTATATAACTGTTCGACCATCAATAATCTCCTCTCTTCAAATCATCATTCCAATCCTTATTCTTTGGTAATATATAAGTGAGATCAGGGTTCCGATCACGACAATCTTGTCCCGCCTGATCATTATCGACTGCCAGAACCACATTGCTATGTTTACTTCCTTTTATAAGTCTATTTATCGTCTGTTGGTTGGCTACTCCACCAATACTTACATAAACACTCTTACCTTCTTTATACTGTCTCCGATGAATTACATAAAGACTCACTGCGTCCAATGCAGCCTCGCAAATGTATACATAATTTGTCAATTCCTTTGGCGAAGTATCCAAATACCAGAACCTATCTGGTCGGGTCTTCTTACAGCCATGAAAAGGATCAGACTTATAATCTACACACGAATCCATCTGCGTACACCAGGTATGATCTCCCGAAGTATAACGGACACACTCTTTTCTTTTAGCACATCTACGATCCGCATAAGAGTTTGTTCCTCGCATTTCACAATAATCGCCCTGCGGATTGATAAAAACAATGTTATTACCCTGTTCAGACTGATACAGGATTCTCTTATCAATCAACATTTGGATTGTCTCGGGTGGAATTCCTCGTGCCATCATATACGCATAAAGATTTTTATATTGTCCATCTAAGGGCTTCGGCAATATAATTTCCTTCGTTTCCAGAATGGACGGATTTACAATCGGCACATATGCTGGTCCAACACCAGACTCTCCAATCAAAGCTAACACTGCCTCTGGATAACTGTATCCAAGGAAATTCATCAGGTAATCAATATTATTACCTTTCTCGTCCGTCCTAAAATTCCGATATCCATGATACCCACGTTTAACAGATACATGTTTATCAGCAAGCAGTAATGCGCTACTATACTCTACCTTCACAGCGGATGGATGATTTTGTAGTAAAAATTCATATAAATCAACCGAGCAGGCCCGCTTATATTGGTCTTTTGATACTGCAACTCCCATCAAATCAAAATCTCCTTTCCATACTATGAATTTACGGAAATGGAAACAAAAAATTTCTGGCTACACGAGTTTTCGATTTAACAGATAAGTAGTGGCGAATAAATTTTTCTTTTCCATCTCCGTATGATAGTTAAAGCATACTACCGTACGTCCCGTAAGGCAAACGTACGGTATATGCCGATACGTAACATACGTTTACCTACGTTACATACGGAATTTTAATCAACTGCCAAAAGCCTTGATTTTACTGGATCTGTGGCACTTTTGAAAAATAGAACTGTACCCCGTTTTCAGCGGAACTGTTCCTAGCTTTCGGGGGAACTGTACCTGAAAATCGGTGAAACTATACCCAGTAATCGGGGGAACTTTTTATCGGAGAATTATTTTCACACCAATAACTTTTTGCTTCCCTTCTTTGACGACTTCATAGCCGGCAATGTATTTTTCTTTTGTGAATTCAGCTAATATAGTTGTAATAATCTTATTTAAGCTACTTTTTTTCTTTTTCCACTGATTAGCATTTTTGTATTTGGATTCATCAAAACCAAGCATTACGAAAAAACCTTTTTTGGTTCCTGTTGTTGGATCATAGCGCTCATAACGAATAATGTCATTATCCATGTGGTTTTTTCTATTTCTCATTTGCTCAATACGGCGAATAAGGGCACGTTTAATAACGATAACACTGTCTGTATCGCTAATTTCATTAATTTCAAGCAATTCCGTAGGGACATCTATAATTTGCTTCACTAATTCTGCATAGGTGTATAAGACAGGTTTTTCAAGAAGCTGAAAGCCTTTCATGATAGTTTGATGGTTTGCCGAACGAATATCAACTTCACGCAATGGCATGAGGTAGCTTGTCAGTTTTACAGATTGGTCTTTTTCAATTTTTTTTCTTGCACGAAGTTCACTTGTGCAATCAATGGAAATTCTAATCAATGAAAGTTTGCGAAGACTTTTTGTGACTGCTCCGCTTTTCTGTGGTTTTACATCCTGCTCAAAATTTCCGGACATGATTCTGACCACCATTTCTGGAGTAAAGGCTACAGCTCCATTGACCAGTAGCGTATAGACTGCATCCATGACTGCCATATCGTACTGTGTGATGTTAGGACTTGATAAAGCAAGGTTTTCATCTGCAGACAAATCTACCGTCACAAAGATATTTTTCCTTGGCATTGTAGTCAGCTGCAGAGTATTGGAAAATAAGTTATTTTGCGTTGATATGTAATTGGCAACTTTGCTGTTATTCAGATATTCTTTTTTGGGTTTAGGCATCTTAACGATCTCATTTATCACTGCTGTTATCTCCCTCTTCTATATCAAATCCAGAAAATTACCTGGATTATTATGGAGGATACAGAAGCTTGCTTATAAGCTTGTATCCCATTTTTGTTTGTCATAATTAAAATGATAGATTTTGCAGAAAATAGATTTTTCTGTAGAAGTTTTTTTGAGGGGGGGGGTAAATTGTAGAAAAAAGAGCCTATTGTAGTTTCCTAGAAACGGAAATGATAGAAACCAAATTCACATTGCAATATAAATTTCTAATTACTAGCTTCACTTCCCCATATGCATATAGCCTTATATATAATTCCTGTTCGTCAGACTGATGATTTGCCTGTAAATTAATATTCTTCAATGTTTGATATGCATATAAAGAGACTTGGCACTACCTTTTGTAGTTACCAAGTCTTTTTTTACTGGTGGTATATATATAAATAGATATTTTAATCTATTTTATTTATTTAGAGATGTAAAAATCCCCTGTATTTATGCTAATTTATCATTTTTAAGGTGTACAGCTGGTACGGGTTAAGGTGTACACTTGGTACGGGTTAAGGTGTACACTTGGTACGGTGGATAACTTTTAGGGTGTACACTTAGTACGGGTTAAAGTGTACAGTTTACAAAGTACTTTCCACCTGTTATAATATCACCATAAATAAATTAGATTGGAGATTATAAATGGGGGAAGATGAGAAATTTGGGATACAAGTAGCTCGTAATTATAAGGTGGTAAAGGATAATAAATTGATCCAGGATGTTACACGAAAAAAATATGAGTTATCAATTTTAGAACAGAAAATTTTAGGATTTATTATATCCATGATAAAGCCACCGACACCGAATAGTCCTTTTCCTTGTTATCAGTTAGAATTTGATATTCGACTATTCTGCAAGGTTTGTGGCATTGATTTTGAAAATGGTAAAAATTATCAAAACATAAAGATAGCTTTAAAGCGTCTGGCAGATAATTCTTTTTGGATTGAAGAAGATGATGACGAATTACTTTTTCAGTGGATCAATACACCTAGAATTAAGAAGAAATCAGGTAAAGTCATCATAAAAATATCGGATGATGTTATGCCCTACCTTTATAATCTGCAGGAAAAATTCACGAGTTATGAGCTATATCAGATTCTTGCGTTGAAAGGTAGTCATTCTATCGCATTATATGAGTTGTTTAAATCTTATTTATTTCGGAAAAGTGTAAAATTTTCCATAGATGATATAAAAAAATATCTGTCATTGGAAGACAAATACAAAGAATATAAGGAATTTCGTCGTCGAGTAATCGAACCTTCCGTGAAAGAAATCAATGAGTATACAGATTTGCAGGTGGAATGGGAGCCTATTAAGAAAGGTCGTACTTATGTTGGAATCCATTTTAAAATAAAAAATAAAGAAAGATGGGAAGGTTTGGCAGCCTATCGAAAAACTATAAGTGAACTAGATGGTGGTGTGTTTGATATTATCAGTGATGAGTTATAATTTGTTAATAAGAAAAAAAAGGAGACTAGCTTAATAGCCTCCTTTTTTTATGATATATACTGTACTATATCATATAATATATAATAGCTTTTATCATATATTATATATTATATTATAACACATTGTTTAAAACCTCATTTAGCACCTTCGATACTGACATTTTCTGCGATTTCGCCAACTTTTCTAACTTCTCCATGTTTGTTGCACTCATGTAAAAAGTTTTTGCGACGGATTTCTTTTTCTTTGGTTTATCAGAAAAGATTTTTGAAATATCGAATTTCGTTTCCGTTGGTTCTTCAGGAAGTTCTTCTATTTTATTTTGCGCTACTTCCTGTTCTTGTTTTTTCTTATTTGCTTCAAGTTCTGCTGTACGTTCTTTGGCTGCTTTTACCCCTTTTGAAAATCTATTTTCTGCCATTTACTATAGCACCCCTTTCTCTTTTAATTCTGAAATTACAGAATCATATATCTTTTTGATATGCTCTTTCGGATAAAGAATGTTTATCGGTTTATGCTCTATCTCTGTATCTTTTAATTTCACTGTCATTGGAATAACAGTATTTACTATAGCTTCGTTTGGTATAGAATAATTTTCAGAGAGGAGATGTCCTTTTATTTCATTGATAAGATTTGAACGCCTGTCCACATTGCATAGAATCAATGCTCTCACATTATTTTCTTTCTTGGCCATCTCTTCTCTGGTATCCTCCCATAAAGCACAGAATAATTCTGCTCCGGAAATACTATTCGAGGAAATATCGCTTGATAATATGATGCTGTCTGCCACATAAAAACCATTGATGTTGATTGCACTAATGGAAGGGTTTGTATCAATCATAATGTAATCATATTGGTTTAAATACGACTCATTATTTTGTAAAAAGTAATCCAGTATATGTTCCTTGTTGCTCCGGGTGGACAGCATTTTTTCCGTTTTGAATAACAGGATACTGGAAGGGATTAAATCCAGATTTGGAAGCTCTGGTATTGGAGCTTTCATGATTACCTCTTTTGCTGCTGGTTGAATCTTTGGGAGGTTTTCAAAAATATCTCTTATTGTCTTTACTTCGGTGTTAGAGGAATCTATGCCGCAATTACTTGTTAAGTCACATTGGGGATCAATGTCTATTAAGAGGACTTTTGAATTTTCTGCCAGTATACCTGCTATATTAAAAGTGTTTAAGGTTTTTCCTGTACCGCCTTTTAACGTTGCCATGGTTATAATTTTCATAGCTATTTACCACCTTTCTGCCATGTATATGTGTAGGGGTATATTAATTACTCATATATGAATTATTATATGATATAATATATGATAAGTCAACAAGAGTGTTAAATATAAGATGTCATATATTATATGATATAATATATGATAAAGTATCGTATATCATATATTTTATACAATTAAATATGAGAATTTTTGTCTAATCTTACGAATATTTTTATCCTTTCATTTGATGTAAAATAGATGTAGATAAAGTAGCAAATAAAGGAAGTGAGAGAATGAATCCCTATTAATAAATTTTTGATGGAGCGATTTAATATAGAACTAAAGAAAAGGGATTGCTCTGGTATCTATGCTGTAACACAAAGATTAATGACATATAATTCTAACAAAATTGCAGGCAGCACGTTAACTGAGGAACAGATAGCCTTTTTGTTTGATACTGGGAGTCTACCTCCATCGGACTATGATTATAGATCGGAAGATATAGAAGAGGCACATGGACACTATTTGATGTTTAATTTGATGATGAGGACGTTAAGTCAGGAGCTTTCGGAAGAGCTAATCAAAAAATTTCATTGGGAGTTAAAGTCTGGAGTTTATAACGAGCGCATTAATGGACGTATGACAGGTGAATATAGGAATTCAGATATAGCAACTCAAATGAAAGAATTATTGAAATGGTATCATGCAGAAGAAAAATCGTTACATACTTTAGCAGAATTTCATGTTTGTTATAATCATATCCAGCCTTTTCAATCTGGTAATGGACGAGTAGGGCGATTAATTCTTTTTCGTGAGTGTTTAGGAAATGGAATTACACTGTTTCTTGTTGAAGCTGAAAATAAAGGTAACTATATTAAAAGCTTAGAATTAGCACAAAAAGGAGATTTGGATCCTTTGGAAAAGTTGTTTAGAGAGGAACAGGAAGTTTATCAAAAAGAAGTAGATTATTTTATTTAGGAGGGAATTATGGAGCGATACGAAGCCAATGAATGGGAATCTTATGTAGCAGGCGTGGAAATTGACGCATTTGGACAGCAATGTGCTGAAGAAATAATGGTGGCAGAGGTAGGTATCTGGCTGCGTGATTTTAAAGCTGGGAAAATCACTCAGCCAGAATATCATAATAATTTGAAAAAATCCGGACTTGAGAATTGGTCTGAAGAAGAGTTAAAAGATTTTTCGGTATATAAATTATCTAATATGAGAGAACGTTTAAGGGAAGAAGACTCTGAAAGCTGGCAAAAATACTGCTGTAGAGGTGAGAAATACATGCGAACTACCATAAAAGGATTGGAAAAGTTGCAAAACGAAATATATGATTATGCTTTAAAAATTGGGATTTTAAAGGATTCTGCGTTAATATCCGGTAGTGAATATGAGTCAAAAATAATTTTAGCACGAATTATAAGACGATATACTATATATGCGGAAGAAGAATTTAGCACGTTTGCAACTAATCTGGGACTTGATGCTGCCTGTATGACAGAGATTATAAAAATTTTTAAACACCTTGATTTTTGTGCTTATGGTAGAGATTTTTTAATGGATAAAATAGGAAAAAATCGTTATTACTGCGAGTCGCATACAGTCCGAATAACTATAGTTGCTACTGCGATAGCAGAATTAATCTGGCAAGTGAGTTTGAAAGACGTTAATATTGAAAGTTACCTTGCTGGCATACTAAAAGAAGAGAATAAAGAGAAAGAAGATAGGGAAATAATCATTGAACTGACAAAAGAATTATTGGCAGAGCACATAAAACGAATGGAAGAGACTTTAGATAATGGATTATATCCTGTGCCGGTCATGATGCAGATATTGGGCTATCCAGATTATGATCTGGAAGAGTATAGGCTGCATATTGCTACAATTGATAGTTTGGTTGATAAATTATAGAGGTGATTAAATAATGGCTTATTTGATTGCTAGAAAAAGAGAATCGCATGGTTGCCTTGCTCTAAAAATTAAGCATGGGGAAAATTTGGTAGAATTGAAGAGAAGATTAAATAAGGCTGTGGGATATAAAGGGATAGAGCTTATTACGATCAGTCGTCCGACAGCCTATGTAGAGTATGCTCCATATCAATTTATCGACACGGAGCAGGAGTTTGAGCAGCTTGTTAGGGAGAGATTTGATAAAGGTTAAGTAAAAAGCCCGCTTATTACCAAGTGTGCCTAATTGCATTATCATACAAGAATCTTTTTAATTCGCTTGATTTCCCAGTATTATAATATTCTAATAGCAGGACATTAAACTGTTCCATGTATTTATCCGTAATTGTCATAATACCTGCTCCTGCAGAAATTAAAATCTTGTTTGCCAGCATTAAGCTCGTACGTTTATTTCCATCCCAAAAATATTGTCCTCTTGTACCCCATGTAAATACTTCTAATGCTTTATCTGTTGCCGTCATACCCTTATCTGAGACAATATCCTCCAATGTAGTAATTACCTGTTCTTTTTCTGGAATAGGTGGAACATAATCCGTACCGGAAATTCCAACATTTCCAGTACGCAGCTTTCCCCACTCTAAGGCTTCATTTCTGGCAATATACTCATTTAATTTGCACCAATACTCAAATGTTATTGTTTCACTTACAGTATTTAACAAAAACTTCCATGCATCCCGCATATTCAAAATTGCCTGGATGTCATCAAGCTGTACGTTTGGGACATTAACTCCATTTAGGATAGCTCGGGTCTGATCCAAAGTAACAGCCCTATTCTCCATTTTCATTCCACAATAGATATTTTTTATCTGTCCTTTTTTTGCCAAAAATAAACTTTGAGATTTGTTTAGATGATATTTATCCGTAAATTTTCCCATTAAAAATCCTCTTTTCACATTTTTTATAAATATTATAGCATCTATCTAGCCTCATGTAGAGTAATAAAAAGTTATTATGCAAACGTATATTCCGAACATATATTTGATGGCCATTTATAAATATGTTAAAATAACTTTAACAGTACTTAAGTTTCTTATTTATAGGAAGGAGTTTTTTTGGTATGAGAAAATTTACATTGGATGCTTGGGATCGTCATATAGCTAACATACAGATAGAGGGATATGGACAAGGGTTAGCCAAGGCTAAAATGATGGCAATGGTACATGCATTAAGGATTTTATCAGTTTATGATGGGGTTTTAATAGGATAAGAGAAGGAAAAGGATATAAAAGGGCTTGGTTTTGCTATATGATTAGTCAGATTACTGACTATTTTATATGGTATTTGTTTTTTAGTCAGTATACTGAATGTAATTTTGTAGCATTCTTTGCTATTAGTCGGTATACTGACTAATATTTTTTTCCCGCATTGTAGAGAATTTTATTGAGCATGGTCAGGGTGCTTAAGGTAGGCTGGGGAGGTTTCCCGATACGGAAAACCATAGCTCAGGTAGGTATTTGGTGCAAAATTGATATGTTTTTATAGAAATATGATAGGAATCCTATAAGGTTCAATATATATCCTCTAAAGAGGGTAGGTTTCCAAATACCTCCCTTTTCTATGATTTTAGTCAGTTTACTGTAGATTGAATTTCATACAAAACGGAAACATAAACTAATATTCAAAAAAATATTAACTTTATGAAGAAGTATTCTTTTTACAACAAAAAAGGCCGAAACCGACCTTTTTTAATCACATCATTGTTTTAATCCACGCATCCACAGAGGATGCGACCATATTTGACACAGGATTTTGAACCCATACGGTCCATTTTAATCCACGCATCCGCAAGGGATGCGACAATTAATATCCGTCATTCTGTAATATGCAAATATTGTAATATCCTGGGCTATTGCATTAATATTTACAGTTTCTCATGATGAGCAGTAAAGAAATCTATATAAGAAAAACCACACTATATATCTCATAGTGTGGCTCCATTTTTATTACAAATTATCTAATTATTGTATTTTATATATTATTTTTTTAATTTCATCCAGTTCTTCTAATGAGGCATTTTGTATGATTGTTTCTATAAATTTCATCCTTTTTTCTAAAGACATTTCTTGGAAATCTTCTTGAAAAAAATAATCATATTGAGAAATAGCAGCCCTAAAAGTTCTGGCATAATTTTTAGCAATCCTTTTTAATCCATCTACTTCAATTACACTTTTATCTAGTAATGACTTCAATAATAAATGAATAGATGTATTGCCCCAAGACCTATTAGTACTAACTTCTATAATTTCTGAAGATGTTAACGCTTCCCCTTGTTTCCATAAAACATCCATAATTTCTCGCTCACTTTTTGTAAGTCGAATCTTTTGTTTCATTATATACTCTTCTCCTTCAAATAATAAAATAACTTATTATAATATTATCATATATTCAAATTTATGTAAAATAAGTTATAGTAAAAAATATCACTATTATTTAATTAAAAAACATAGTTATGCAATTCTGTCGTTATAAGGTATAATAGATGCGTTGATTTTAACAAACCGGAATTTTCAGAAATCTGCTAATTATTAGCAGGAAGTATGGAATCATCTCCTGTTAAGGGTCTTTAATTCCTGAAACCCATGAATTCGGAGGATAGCCTGCTAATTATTACTGCATATTTCTTAGCAATTGCTAAGACCAGGATGGTGGCCGGCGATTGGATCGAAGGTAGATAATATGGGACAGTATAACATTGTGTTTGTTGGTTTCCCGGTGTGGTGGTACAGAGAGCCTTCAATCATAGATACTTTTATGGAGCAGTATGATTTCTCCGGAAAGACCGTGGTTCCCTTTGCAACATCCGGCATGAGTGGCATTGGAGATTCCGGAAGCAACATGCAGGCACTGGCTCCTGGAGCGAAATTGGAGGAGGAAAAACGCTTCCCTGCCAGAACATCCGCAAAGGAACTTGCAGACTGGGCTTCCAGATGGATGTAAAACAGACTGCCAAGCGTGGACAAAATCTCCTCCTTAAGCAGCGAGGATTAGTAAACCAGCAGTATAATTTACGTAAAATAGTTTAAGCATTTAGGTTTGATTGACTCTCAAAGAAACAGATAGTATAATAATTATAAAGATATTGATGATATATTGAGAGGCGGAAAGAAATACTGGTGGATAGATACGCTGACGGTATCTCAGACCGGGTACAATGCTTGTTAAGGCAGGTGATTATGATGACAAAATTTTCAGAAGCATTTAATTTATGCCAGAATAAATTTGTTGAAGAAGGCTATAAGGGTGTCGGGACAATTTACCAAAGCAAATCATACGTAGAGTGGATTATGATCAGTATTTCAAAGATAAATGCGACTACTGTGGTCAAAGGTATGGGTATGATTATCTGGTTTATGAAAAAAATTAAAGGGAATGAAACGAATAAAAATCATACACATAGAAAAACAACAGATTTCTTGTGGAATTATTAAGGTACATATTCCCAAAAGAAATCTGTTGTTTGCTTGTTAAAACATAATACATTGGCAGGAACTATCTGGTTGTCCAAATGTATAGATTGATTCAGGTTCTGAACCTAATGTTGCTGCCAGTGCAGACCATTTATCATAAACAAGAGTCGAAGCCTTTTTTACAGCAGAATAGTCACCAGTGAATGTCACAGTTACCTGGTTGTTATAAGTAAGAGTAGCTGGAGTTTCTATAAAAGTGATTTTGATTGGAGATTCCTTTAAAATACTATCTGCAGTTACCAGACCGATTCCTGCCGGCCCAACTGCAGTAAAGCCGAAAGCTTTGTTTAAAGGAATACCGAATATTCCATTTAGCACTACGCCTGCTCTTGCTGTTGTCGCGATTTCCAAGTGTCCGACTTCATTTATAAAAATGTTTCTTGCGTATTTCGTTACGTAATCCAACGAATAATGGATAGCTTCATAGCAATCATTTACATCTTGCGAACCAATCACTAATAATGTTCCCGGGCCTCCGTATCCTTCTGTATCTCTTGACAATTCAAATTTCAAAAAAACTGTGTTTGTTCTCTTTACTGCCTCATCGATTGCAACGACAACGGTCCCGGTTCCTATCCTTGTCGACAAGATACCTATGCTGGAAATTTCTTCAGGAATCTGCAACAGGTATCTTACAATAGGGTCGAGATTTGCTATCACAATTCCAATAGTATGACATGGGGCTGTCCCAACGTAATGCACAGAATGATTTGAAAGAAGATCTTGTATCATTTACGGTAACCTCCTGGAAGATATTCTTTATTTATAAACAGAGGTATTCATCAATTACAGTGAATCTATTTTAGAATTCCTTTTAGAATCTCCAGCCCTGCAGCAGTCCAGTAAGGAACGGCTGGCATGGTACAGTATATTCTATCTGGACAAATATCCAACACCTTGTTGACAACCTCTGTAGCAAGAGACATGACTTTTTCAAGCAGCTCTGCTTCATTCATTTCAATGACGACATTATGGACTCTTAATTCAATCATTGCTGCAGGAGTTGAAAAATCTCCAGAAAGTGATAAAGAAGCACAATCTTCAAAATTAACCATAAGCAGCTCTTCTTTTTCCTTCGGAATTAAAAGAATTGCTTTGCTAATTGCACGTTCGATAGTCTCTTTTTGTCTTTTGTTCACGGGTACGTTTGTTGTAATGTTGAGATATGGCATGTTAATCCTCCTTTTTCAGTGTGGTGAAGTAAAGTGTTTTTCCTATAAATCAACCAAAGCATATCATGTTGATAATATTATAAATAATTAAAGCATTATTTGTAAGTCGTTTGAAAATTCTATATTAACTATAAATTTTTATAGTTAATTCAATAATTTTGAGTTGTGTGCTACAATAAAGCCCACACAGGAGGTGAAAAAAGTTGTATCAGAAGAAAAGAGAGGAAATAGAACCCTGTCCCTTAAAGTATGTGTTTAATTTGTTTGGAAAGAAGTGGAATGCCTGGATTTATTGCAGCCTTGTAAACAATCCTTCTTTAAGATATACAGAGTTAAAAGATATATTACCTGATATTACAGATTCTGCTTTATCTGCTGCATTGAAGATGTTTATGAAAAATGACATTATAAGAAGAACTTCTTATGATGAAATTCCACCAAGAGTCGAATATTCACTTACTGATAAGGGAAGATCTGCTGTACCTTTTTTACAAGGATTGTGTAATTGGTCGTCATCCTATAATTCAGGTAATCCTGAATATCAGATGACACATTGTTCATATTGTAAATTTAACAAAAAACTTTAAAAGAATCTCTCTAATAAACTTTTTTGGATAGGAGGTGAATAGCCTGACTACAAAGAAACTGATTCCCTGGCAGATGTTATATCTGCTCTTGCTAATTATGCTGCTTGCATCCTATTATATTTCCGGCTTATTCATTCTTCTGGATGTGACGCTGATAAACTATGGGGAATACTTGACATACATATTATTACATCCTTTCCGCTTTTGGTGGAATGAAAAGACGCCTGTCGTCATGGGAACCGCATGTATAAATTAATGTCGGAGGGTTATACTTATGAAAAACTTTAAAAAGTCTTTTATCTGCGATGTTTGCGGGAAAAATCGAGGATATTAAAGATATCATATTTGAATAAATCAATGTAATATCACACTGCATATTATACTTATTCATCATAACAAAAATATAAAATAGTTGTAAAAATACAATAAAAAGAGAATACTTGAATTAGTTACTTGCATATGCTATACTGGCAGTAGCTAAGAAAGAGATTGCGTTCAAGCAGAACACAACAAACGAACCCCCGAACAGTGGCCGCTGTTCGGGGGTTCTTCTTCTTTTTTTAACGGTGAAGTCTCCGTTTGTAGGTTAATTGTCACTGTCGTTTCTATCTAACCATTTGCAAATATAGTAGCTAACGATACCTGCCATAACAGAAACCAAGAAAGAGATTACTATACTCAAGCTAGAACACCCCCTTTCCGTTGTCGGATTGGGTGTGACAACAGGTGTCATTATATCATAATTACAAAGAGGATAAAAGCTTCTAATTCCAACATTGCATACTATTATATTACTTAATATTGCTGAGTAACAATTCTTTTTTGTATTTATAATATGTATTCCGACTGATACCGAGTATCTCTATAACCTCTTTATCCTTCATACTACCATCAAAATCTTTCGCCATCTTTTGAATGCGCTCTTTCATTATCTTCGCCTTCTTTGTCTCAAATGTAGCTCCTTTTTTCTGGCCAATTTGCTTTCTTTGCATCTCTGGCAAAGATTCATTCAAACGCTGTGTAGTTCTAATACCTTCCGAAATTCTTACATGAAGGTCTTGTACCTCTTTTTCCGCCTGCTCAAAGGCAATCCGGATTTTTTCTTTTGTCTCTTCATTCTGAAATTCTGTGATAGCTTCCATAATTGCATCTATCAACTTATCTGTAGATTCTTTGCCGGTACTGGCTATCCTGGTCTTCTTACTCTGCATTTCTTTATAATAAGAAGTATTTATATGAGGTTCCTTTATAAAAATTAAATCAATGCCTTCCTGTAGAAGCTGCATATATAAATCATACCCTTCATCTGCAGAACGACTCATTCTAGATACAGAATCAAAGATAATTGTATCGCCAGTGCAAACAACTGCAAGAAGTTTTTGAAATTGCGGTCGCCCCATTTTTGTACCGGTATACTTTTCACGATAAATTTGCTCAATTTTCTTATCTTTGCAATAATCTTCTATATTCTTTATCTGCCGATCCAGACGTTGATTCTTCGTTGATACTCTGGCATAACCATATATCTTCCCCATTACTATCCTTCCTCTCAAATATAAGTATTTATTTTAACTTTAGTTATTTTTAATACTTATATTTTAACATAATTAAAGGATGTCTACAATTAAATTTAATATTTTTTGTTATATAGTTATTTTCAATACTCAAAATATATGTTATTACACTATTTTAATATCAACGAATTATTTTAAGTGTATCTTTACTAGGTATCTCAAAATGCTTTAGCTTCTCACTATTCTTTAATATCTGATAATATGGCGAAGATGTAAGTGAAAGTAATTTTATAACTGCCATTCCGAAGTATAAACATGCCCCCGTAGAACAAGCAGATTCACTTATGATACCATGTGCAATCTCATTTCTTATGTTTGCTCCAGCTCGTTCATTTAACAGCCCTCTAAATATAAACAAAATATCATTATCATAGCAATCCATCAATTCTGGTAATGATAGAATAGAACTTAACACTTTTTCCATTGATGTACCATCTTTTTCCAATGTTACTGTTATTCCACCAGCCCCCTGTGCAATAGCTCTAAAAAGATTTTCTACCTGGGGTGCAAGAATATGTATTGCTTCATAATAGTCTCCATTAAAAAACATATACACTCCACTTTGAAAAATCCGTTCTCTTCCAGTGGGAATAATAGGATTATCCTTAACCAAAAATTCCACCATAGGTTTATCAATAACAAATCTATCTCTTATTATATTCAAAGCATTTTTTATCCAAACATCACCAATGAATTTTTGTTTTTCCAATTCGTTTTGGTACATATGTAACTCTATAAGTCTCGAATCTTTTTCCGGATTATGAATATCTAATGGTGGCAACGTCAGCACTGTCTGTCCCTGAGCATTTATTAAATTTTTACCAAATAAATGAGGAATCGGCTGATCCTTAAATTCTTTTATCACACGATTTTTTATATCTTCTTGCTTTTCAAACCCAAACATTTGTATCAACCGAACTACACATTCTTCAAAGGATAATCCTTCTATATTAGCCTTAATATTATCAACAACACCTTTTATGTCTAATTTAATAGAGATTGGCATCATTGTTTTAGGTATTTCTTTTTGTATTTCAATAAGCCTTTTTTGAGCTGCTGATGCTTTTTCTGGTTTTCCATTATTACGATATAGAATTATACCTTTTTGATAAAAATCAACTGCCCTCCATGCTCCTTGTATATCCTTCTGAAACGTTTTTTCTGCAAAATCTAAATAATAATCTGCTAATGAAATATTATTTTGCCTCTCTTCTTTTTTTCTTTTCAGCTTAGATAAACATTTCGCTCTTAATTTATATGCTTGTTCTACCTTTGCAACATTAGCGCTATTATAAGCAATCAACTCATCTAATACATTTAAAATTATAGATACATCAAAATTCTTTTGCTCAAAAAATAGTTCCATTACTCTCAACGCAAAACCAGATTCATCACTGGATGCCTTAGTGAATATAAAATCATTAAACCAACCTTGTATTTCGTTATATATTGCAGTTTGTTTTGTTTGTACCGAAATACATACTGCTCTGCGGATCATATCAATTGTCCCAATATTATCCTCATCCTTATACCAAAGGATAAATAATTTCCAGTATGCAGCTGCAGCAATTTTAGCGGCATTAAAGTCTTTTTTATTAATCCACAATATATCCGCAATCAATGCACGTAAAATCAACGGGATTTTATCTAATTTTAAATTAGACAATAGCAAATAATCATCTTCCGATATATCCTCTATTGAGAAAAATCGACTACCATCTGCCATTACAAACATAGGGTGAAACTCTATTCCATTGTTATAGATTCTAGTCTCTAATGAAGATATATTTTTCAATAACTCAAAGATATACTTCTCTTCTTCAGTTAATTCTTTTTTATCACTTTCAATAAATAAATCAGATGACAGAGAATATTTTTCATTTATAATAATTCGATTTAACAACTCGTATATACTCATCGTCTCAACTCCTAAACACCAAATTTCCTTATACTATTATATCGTCATTTACTTTCTTTTCCACCTACACCTTGCCAAAATGAAAAAAGCCCCTGAGTTCATACCTCTGGGGCTTTTTTTGCATTACTATGAACACATTTTTTCGTTTACCTATAGGTATTATATTATATGTGTTTTTCTTTTTCAATATACCATTTTCATCGTGTTTTTTCTGTTTTTACCAACTTTTGATACAATTTCATAAGCTCTGCTACACAATCAGCTTCTGTCGTTTTCATTTTAAACCCATAAGCTTCCATAACAGCTTTATTGTTTGCTGTATGTGCCTTAAGAAGTTCAGGCTGCATTGTTAAAGGATCATATAAATCTGCAAGACTACTATCTGGATATAGTGATCTTGCATCAAGGATAGCTTGTGCTGTTTGCTTAATTTTTTGTCGTTGCTGATCTGTTGTTTCTGGCCACGGAAAATTATTGTAAACAATAGTATTAGAATAACTATAATCACTTTTTGATCTTCCACATACTGTACGCATCCACGCCATATGAATATTTGATGTTAATATTCCTAATTCGTATAATGTTGCTCCCTGCATCATAAATAACTTATCTCCAGGTATTATCTCTGGATCTAAATTAAGGAGGATTAATTTATGTGTGAATTTTATGAAGGATGGGAAGACGATTGGCAGAGTGGCTATGATATGACGAATGAAGAATGGGATGAGGCTCATGAGCCATATGATCCTACTGAAAAAGATTACTATAATGATAATTAATGCTTAATCATTATAAAAAAGAAATCCCCGTATTTTTATTTAAAAAAATATGGGGATTTCTTTTTATAAGAGTTTTAAAATCAAATTGTTGAGGGTGTTGTCTCTCATAATTGCAGGCAGCTTATCTGCAGTCTGAAGGACTTTAGTCTGTCCGTCTTTAGATACTGTTAATAAACCCCATGAATCCAATTTAATTGATAATGCAGAGTTAACTATATCTTCTTCATCCGGGACAGCTAAATAAAACTGGTCTACAAAATCTGTATACTCTTGCATTTTACAATCATTTTTTAAGTCGTTGCTATCTACTTTAATCTCAACACCTATCAAATTAACTGGATTATCAGCACGAGCTGGTACGCTTATATTTTCAGCTATAAGGGCGTCCAGACGGCGAGAATGGCGGGACGTTCCTGGATCAATTGCAAACTCTTCAAAGACTCTATATTTTTCTTTGATATAATTTTTTCTCACCGGATTTCGTGGATCAGTTATTACTTTTTCCCATACTGGATTTGTAATTGCTTGCTCAAACAGCCAATTTGATGACTGCAAAGCCAATATAATATCTGCAGCAGTTATTTTTTCTTCCATTTCCGTTCTATCTTTCGCCTGTACGCAGTCAAAACGGCTTCTTGCTACAAATTCGCCGGCAGCCTTTCTTGCTTTGGCAGCCTGTCGCAAATTTTCTCGTGTTAAATCACCGGCTAATACCTGATCTACCAATTTATCCATCTCTCCGGCGTTTTTACCAGCTACTTTAGCACACAAATTTAAACTGTCTGGCGATACGTCAATTTCTGTTATTTTGGGTACTGTGCGCCCCTGCTCCGTGGCTCTGGCGGTATACTCAGCATAATTTTTCCCTGCCTTAAGTCTGGCCCATAGCGTAGATACATGGATTGATAAGCTATCAGCCAGATGGTTAACCCATTTCGTATAGGAATGATATTGGGCTGCATATAGTTCTTTGTCTTGAACTTCAGACATCAACAAATAAGTATGTATCCAGTTTTTCTTGTCTGCCGCCAGATATTGGCTTAATTGTCCTTCTATTTCGTTTAAGGCTTGTAGTCTTTCTTCACGATTCATTGTATTTACTCCTTTCTATCTTTGTAGAGTATCATAACAGATAATTTATCTTAGAAAATTTTATAACCGAAGCAGTTCAGTTGCTATTTGTTATCAATACTTGTAAGTTTTGATAATGGCTATTAAAGCACGTTTTTAAGCCGTTGTCAGCTTATCAAAACCTATTATCATAAGTGAGTATCTTTTTGATGAATTTTCTTATAGAATTAATATGATATTTTGATAACAGCAACATTATTATATCTTTACTGTAAAATTTATGCAATTTACAAAACAGGCAGTTCGACCCTTGAGAATTTCTAAAATATGTATAATTATGTTAAAATATAAAATAAAATATTGATATTAGTTTATAAGTTAATATTAATAATATAAGTTATATTTTAACATGGATAATATTTCTATATTTAGAAAAAGTAAATTACCAGTATAAAATATAATTATTTTACAAATACATATAATTTCAAAATTCGTTGTCCCAATATCAATTCTCTTTTTTACAGCAAATAAATATAATTAATTAATTTTTATCCATTAATAGAAATATATTACTGCTATTTTCTGATTTTTATATCTATAAATTAACATAATAATTAATTATTGTCAATTATAAAAATAATTAATTAAAAACGTGATTTCCCTAAACTTTTTTGCTGATTTTACTTGCATATTTTTTATTGTTTTAGTATAATACATTTGTAATTTAAATACAAGAAAAGAGGGAAAACAATGGAAGAAAGACGTGACGGAAAAGTTATAGAAAGAGATATAGAAAAAGAGATGAGAACTGCATATATAGACTATGCAATGAGTGTTATTGTATCGCGTGCGTTACCAGATGTTAGAGATGGATTAAAACCCGTACATAGAAGAATTTTATATGCTATGTATGAAGATGGTATAACATCTGACAAACCTTACAGAAAATGTGCTAATACAGTAGGATCTGTTTTAGGTAGATATCACCCACATGGAGATAGTTCTGTTTATGATGCAATGGTTAGAATGGCTCAAGATTTTTCTATGAGATATATGTTAATTGATGGACATGGTAATTTTGGTTCAATTGATGGTGACGGAGCAGCTGCTATGAGGTATACTGAAGCAAGAATGTCAAAAATATCAGAATATATGCTTACAGATATTGAAAAAAATACTGTTAATTTTATGCCAAACTATGATGATAGATTACAAGAACCAACTGTATTACCAGCAAGAATTCCGGCATTACTTGTCAATGGTTCTTCAGGAATTGCTGTAGGTATGGCAACAAATATACCACCACATAATTTAACAGAAGTAATAAATGGAATTATTAAAATTATAGATGAAGATGAAGTAACAAATGAAGATTTAATGTCTGTAATAAAAGGACCAGATTTCCCAACTGGAGGTATAATACTTGGAATTGAAGGAATAAAACAAGCATATACAACAGGAAAAGGAAAAATTACTGTAAGAGCAGAAGCAGAAATAGAAGAAATGAGTAATACTAAACAAAGAATTATTGTTTCTTCATTACCATATCAAGTTAATAAAGCAAAATTAATAGAAAATATGGCTAGATTGGTAAGAGAAAAAAGAATTGAAGGAATTTCAGAAATAAGAGATGAATCTGATAGAATAGATAGAGTTAGAATTGTTATTGAGTTAAAAAGAGATGCAAATGCTCAAGTTGTATTAAACCAATTGTATAAAAATACTCAAATGCAAGATACTTTTGGAATTATAATGTTAGCTCTAGTTAATGGAGAGCCAAAAGTACTAACATTAAGACAATGTCTTGATTATTATATTGATCACAGAAAAGATGTTATTCTTAGAAGAACACAATTTGAATTAGATAAAGCTCTTGCTAGAGCTCATATTTTAGAAGGATTAAAAATAGCTTTAGATAATATCGATGAAGTAATTAATATTATACGTTCTTCTTATGATGATCCAAAAGAAAAATTAATGGAAAGATTTGGACTTACAGATGTACAAGCACAAGCAATATTAGATATGAGATTAAAGACTTTATCTGGATTGCAACGTGAAAAAATCGAAGAAGAATATAAAGCTTTAATGGAATTAATTGCACATTTAAGAGAAATATTAAGTAGTGAAAGACTAGTCTTTGATATAATAAAAGAAGAATTAATTCAAATTAGAGATAAATTTGGAGATGAAAGAAAAACAAAAATTGTTGCAGCAGAAGGCGAAATAAACGTTGAGGATCTTATAAAAGAAGAGCAATCAGTTGTTGCATTAACACATTTTGGTTATATTAAAAGAATGCCAATTGATACATATAAAAGTCAAAGAAGAGGCGGAAAAGGAATTATTGGAATTGCAACAAGAGAAGAGGATTTTGTTAAACAAATCTTTACTGCTTCAACACATGATACGATATTATTCTTTAGCAATAAAGGTAAATTGTATAGATTAAGAGGATATGAAATACCAGAAGCCGGTAGAACAGCTAGAGGAACAGCTATTGTTAATTTATTAAGTTTAGATCCAGGAGAAAAAATATCTGCAATAATTCCAATTCAAAATTTTGCAGAAGGAAAATATTTATTAATGGCTACAAAAAATGGATTAATAAAGAAAACAGCCCTAAATGAATATAATTCTGCAAGAAAAACAGGACTTCAAGCAATTACATTAAAAGAAGAAGATGAATTAATTGCAGTAAGATTAACAGATGGAGAAGATAATGTTGTATTAGTAACTAAAAAAGGTATGAGTATAACGTTTGACGAAAAAGATGTAAGACCAATTGGAAGGATAGCTCAAGGAGTTATTGGAATTAGACTAGATAGTGATGATGTTGTAATTGGAATGGAATCTATAATTACAGGAAGCAAAGCAACGCTTTTAGCAATTACAGAAAATGGTTTTGGAAAAAGAACAGAATTAGATGAATATAGAGTTCAAATTAGAGGCGGAAAAGGAGTAATTACTTATAAAATAACTCCAAAAACTGGAGATATTGTAGGAGTAAGAATTGCAAATGACGAAGATGATGCAATGCTAATTACTGAAAAAGGAACAATTATTAGAATTCATGTTAAAGACATAAGTATTTTAGGAAGAGCAACACAAGGGGTAACATTAATGAGAACTAGTGATGGAGGAAAAGTAGTAAGCATTGAAACTTTAACACCTGAAATTAATGACAGTGAAGAATAAATAAAAATAAATAAAAAATTCTCATATTTTATATGAGAATTTTTTTAACGATTAATTTTAAATCTAATATCATCTCCAAAGAAATAATAAATATCATAATATCCAGCAATTCTTGAACCAATACGTTCTTCGTAAAAATTGAATATATCTTTAATTCCTAAATTTGTAGAAATAATTGTTTTAGTAATTTTATTATTTAAATTAAGTAATCTTGTATTTAATATTGTAAATAATTCACTTAATTTCATACTATTTAAACTCTCTGTTCCTAAATCATCTATAATTAACAAGTCAGATTCCAAAATAGATTTATAAAAATTATTTTGAGAATCTTTTTGCTTACTCATTTTATAATTTATTATATTTTCAAGTAATACAGGAGCTGTTTGGTAAAGGACAGTTTTTCCTTTTTTTAATAATTCACCAGCAATACAGTTAGACATAAATGTTTTTCCGCAAACCAGCATTTCCAGTAAATAATAAATTTTTATAATTTTCATTGTCAAAATTATTTATAAATTCAATTGATTTTTCTTTTATTTTTAATATATTATTTCTTGGAGAAATATTAAATTTATATTTTGCAACATCTACTTCATCTGAATACATAAGAGGATTAAATTTTTCAAAATTTTCTTTATTTAAATTGGAAATATTAGAATTATTAAATGAAATATCTAATAATTTTTGTTTTAGGCAATTACACATAATACTTTTATTTTCAGAATTTAAATAATAGCCAGTATCATTACAAATTTTACATTCATAATTTGGTTTTAAGTAAGATAAATCTAAACCATGTAATTGTAAAATTTGTTCTTTTTCTTTTTTTAATTTATTTGCTTTAATATTTAATTCAGATAAACTTTCCTTATTTCCATTTAAAATACTTTTTGCAGTATAAATAGCAAATTTATTTAATTCATCTTCAATTTCTTGTAAACGAGGTATAGAATTATATAAATTTTCCTTTCTTAGTAAAAGGTCATTTTCTGCTTTCATTTTTTTTCTATCATATTCTTTTAATAAAGAATCTAAGATTTCATTAGACATTAGAATCTCCTTTTAAATTATTATTTGCATATAAAAAATCTAAGTTATCATATTGTCTTTGGGCATAATTTGCTTTTGATACACTTTGTTTAAGGTTTTTAACATCTTTTGTTTGTTTATTTCTTTGTTCTATAAATGTTGTAACTTCAGCAGGAGTTTTTAGATTTCTTTCATGCCAGTCAGATATTATATTATTTATATATTCAAATGTAGGATTTTGTTTATATGTAGTACGTTTTAATGCAATTTCAATTATATCCATGTCATAACCATAATTTAATACCCATGACTCTATATAAGCTTCTTCATATTGTGTAAGACCAGAGTGTTTTCCAAGTTTTTTTGCTATTAACTTTTTTATTTTCAATAATTTATCTTCTTGTTGAGAGTATGTTTCTAGGTCTGTCCAAGTTTTAATTTTATTATTTCCCCATGCTTCAGCGACAGTTTGTACATAATTTCTGTGCATTGCAGAACGATTATAGCAATAGTCAAATAATGCAATCATGACTTGTTCATCAAATCCATATTTTTTAAACCACAAATCAATGTCATTATACCAAGATGGTCCCATAATTCCTTGAAAATACATGTTATTAATATGTTCAATAGCTTTAGCTCTAGATTTATTTTTGGCTGTTTTTTCTATTGTTTCTTTTGATGCTGTTAAATTTGGTGTATATAACTCATGAAGAGTAGCTTCTTGCAAATCTACAATTATATAACCTGTAGTCTTTTTTAATATTAATTTATTGTCTTCTAGAAATTTTGTTGCTTCTGTTATGGTTTTTAATGGAATTGCTAATTTTTTTGATAAATCATTTAATTTTATATCTTTATTATATTTAGAAAGGAAAACCATATATAAATATATTTTTAAATAATCACCTGGTATTTGTGATAAATGTTCTGCAAAAAAAATATCTGGTATTGGTGTTTCCGAAAATAACAAAGCTTTTTCGTTTTTTTCTATTTTCATTTAAACATATCTCCCTTAAATTTATCTGTTTTGTATAACAAATTATACAAGTTTTAGACAAAAAATTCAAGGAAAATAGAATAAATTTTAATGTTTATTGTAAAGATATAATTTTTGCTTAAATATATATTTAAACATGTAAGAAAATACATATAAAATATTTTCTCCATTAAATCCAATTAAACTTAAAATAATAATTGGAAAGCAAAAAATAATTGTAAAAAATATTTTTATATTTAAATTATTAAAAATAATATTTAATAAAAAAACAATTAATGCAATCCAAATAATATTAAATATTAATGTTGTATAATCTATAATACCTAATATTTTATTTTTAAAATTATAATTTTGTGGAAAAATAAATTTCAATAAATATCAACTCCTGTTATATTTTTATATTGTTTTCCACATATTATTAAATATTTGTGGAAATACCACCAATAAATTCTCTTACAAAAGAATTTGCTTTGATTAATGCGTAAATTCCGCCAATATAAATAAATTTTGAAAATAAATCATTGTTTGATGTATTTACAGAAAATAAAATTACAAGAATTAAAGATACAATTATTTGAATTAATAGTAAAGAAAATAA
>OLOP01000489.1_pt1 | contig 31299 bp, 12 predicted proteins | sample 1672381 | NCBI WGS metagenome assembly OLOP01 (sample SAMEA3136678, study PRJEB25190) | human gut metagenome | biome: human gut; feature: human-associated habitat; material: faeces | place: Austria | collected 2013 | reverse complement strand
CACCCTTCCATCAGGAGATGAACACTTTCCATAAAATTAATATAAAAATTTCTAATTCAATTATTTTCAATTGTAAAATTTGATTTTTAATAATATTTTTTTGTTTTGTAAGTTTTTTATTTCAAAAGTCCCAAAAAGCCTAAGACAAAATCCCCGTCCCAATGTCTAAAGTTTGAAAAGGCCTACGCAAATTTAGGTTTTGCAGCATTTATTAAGGGCGAAAGTAAAATTTGTAATATAAATGTTAAAAAAACTTAATAAAAAGTGCTAAAACGACAAAAAATAGCATCCCTAGTAGAAAAAAGCTGGCAATTTTTGCCGGCTTTTTTCTTATATTGTTTTTTTATATATATGAAGCTAAAATATTAATGATATATATTAAAGTTATAAAAACAAGGAGAATGTATATGAAAAAGCTTGTAGAAACAAACAAACAAGAAAGAAATAGGAGAAAAAGAGGCGAGCAAGGTTCTGTAACCTTATTCGTTTTAATTGCAATGATTTTCTTTTTAACGGTTGGAGTTGCGGTTTACATTTCGAATGTAAATAATTCTTCATCTCAACAAAGGGATGTTAAGAAGATTCAAAGTGAATATAATGATACTGGTGATGTAAATAAGGTATATGAAGACCAAAAAGATAGGCTTAACCAAAGATTGTTTATTACTGTTAAAGACAATGATAAAAATATATATCAAGAAGGTAAGTGGACTAATAAAGTTCCTTTGACAGTTGAGGTAAAATGGCCAGATGGATTAAGTAAAAATGAAAAAATTATAACAGTAAAAGGCAAAAAAGATGGAACTGAAATTACAGTTACAGATGAAGAAATAAAGGATTTGAAAATAAGTGAGTCATGTACAATATCAGCTAAAATAAATGGAACTACATCAAAAATTGAAGTTTTAGTTGATACAACTAGCCCTGATATAGAAATTGAAAAAAATGGCGGAAATTATGTAATAGATAATAATCAAACATCAAAAGAAATAACAACGACAATTACAGTAAAAGATGAAGAAAGTGGAGTTGATAAGGTTTTATATAAATGGTTAAAGGCAAAAGATGATGGATCAAGACCAGATGCACCAGATGAAAAAGATTTAAAAACATTAGAAGGAACAACGGCAAATGTAACAAATACAATTTCAGAAAGCGGAAAATATTATTTATATGTTAAAGCACAAGATAAAGCTGAAAATGAAAGTGAAAAGTGGAGTGAGCCATTTAATGTTATAAATAAAGCAGATGTAGAAAATACAATAAAAATTGCTAAAGAACCAGATGGATGGACAAATGAAGATGTAAAAGTAACAGTTGATTATGGAAATATATTAACTACATTTAGACGTCAAGGATTTGGAAAAACAGAGAATGAAGCAAGACAAGATGCAATAAATAACACAATACAAACTAAAAATCCAATAACAGTTACAGTAAAAGAAAATGGAATAATTTATGTATCTGCAAAAGATCAAAAAGGATTAATAGATGATATATCAAAAACATTAAAAATAGATAATATAGATAAATTATTACCAGAAATAACATATACAAAAAATCCTGCACAAGGGTATACAAACAAAGATGTAGTACTTACAATAACATTAAAAGACCAAGAGGCAAACGATAAGTATGGATGTAGCAAAGTAATAGCATGGCAAATAAGCAAAGATGGTAATTTAGATGAAAACTCTAATAATTGGACAAATTTAGATGAAGCACAAGAACAAACAACAGTAGAATATAGCATAAAAGAAAATGGAACATATTATATATATGCAAAAGATCAAGCAGGAAATGTAGCAAAAGAGCAAATTGTAATAGATCAAATAGATAAAAATCCACCAAAAGTTGAAGTTACAGGAAATCCAACTACATGGGTAAAAGGTGAAGTTGAATTAGACATAACAGCTAAAGATGATGAAACTGGAATAAAAGAAATAAAAATAAATGGACAAAAAGTAACAGCAACTATAGATGAAGACAAAACAGCAAAAGTAAAATATCCTGTTACAGAAAATGGAACAATAAACATAGAAGTTACAGATGAAGCAGGAAATGTAACTACAAAAACAATAACAGTAGATAAAATTGATAATAAAGGACCTGAAGTAACAATAACAGGAAATCCAGAAAATTGGACAAATAAAGATGCTACTTTACATGTAAAAGCAAAAGATGATGCAAGTGGAATACAAAAAGTAACAATAACACAAGTAGTAGATGGTAAAGAAGAATCAAAAGATGTTAATTTTACAACAAATGAAGATGGTTCTATTGATTTAGACTACACAGTAGATAAAAATCAAACAATAAAAATAAGTGTTACAGATAAGGCTGGAAATACAACTACAAAAACAATAGTAGTAGATAAAATAGACAAGGAAAAACCAACATTAAAAGCACCAACTGCTGTTGCAACAACGAATACAGTTACAGTTACATTTAATCAAACAGATGCATTAAGTGGAATAGATGAAGAAACAATAAGATATGCAATAAGAAAACAAGGTGAAGATGAATGGGAAATAGTACAAAATAGTGAAAAAGTAAATACATTTACAAAAAGAACAAAAGATACATTATATGAAGTAAAAACAATAGCAAAAGATAAAGCTGGAAATGAAATGGAATCTGAAATTGTAATAGTTAGAACACTAAATTTAACAGAGCCATTAATTAAACAAAATCCAGAAACAATTACAAACGAAAATGTAAAAGTTACAATATTAGCACCTGATGCACAAGAAGGAACAACAATAAAATATGGAACAGATGGAGTAAATTTTGAATCAATTCCAACAAATCCATATACTTTTGAAGTAACAAAAAATCAAACAATATATGCATTAGTAGAAAATAATGAGGGTGAAAAATCAAATGTTGCAACACATCAAGTAGATAATATTGATAAATTATTACCTATAGTTACAAATATAAGTGCAAGCACAAAAGCAACAAATAGTACAGTAACAATTACAGCAAAAGCAAAAGACCAAGCTCAAACAGAGGAATATGCAAATAGTGGAATAGTTGCATATATGTTTAGCAAACAAACAGACATAACAAATAAATCTGAAGGATGGAACGAAATAACACAAACAACAGAAGAAATAACAAAAACTCAAGAAGTATCAGAAAATGGAATATGGTATTTCTATGTAAAAGATGCTGCAGGAAATGTTAATAAAGCAAGTGAAGAAAACAAAATAGAAATAGGAAATATAGATAAAACTCTTCCTATAATAAGTGTAGAACCACAAAATAAAGAAGTATGTAAAAACACAAATGTTACAATACATGTAACAGATGAAGGTGGAAGTAACCTATCAGATTCTAACCAATATGAATATCAATTAGGAGAAAGTAACCAAAATATACCAACAGGAAATTGGTTAAAATACACAAATAATGTAGTATTCAATATAGGTGATAATATAACAGGAACACGTTACTTGTGGGTAAAAGAAGTAAAAGATAATGCACAAAATATATCTAATAAAGAAGGAACAAAAGTTAGCACATACCATGTATTTGGACCATATGTGTTTGATAATAGTGCACCAGAAGTAACATTTACACCAAATGGAAATGACACATATAGTAAAACACAAAAAACAAAAGTAACAGTAACAGATGTAGGAACATCAAATATAAATGAAAATGAATTAAAATATAAATGGGTAGTACAAAATGAGGCAGAACCTGCTGAAAATGAAATAGATACTACATTTATTAATGGTGCCAATATAGAAAATGCAAAAAAAGTTACAGGAAAATATTATTTATATGTTCTTGCTAAAGATAATTTAGGAAATACTAAAAAAGCCAAAAGTGAATTATTCTATTTAGATAATACAAATCCAAATAGTGAAGCACCAGTAAAGAAAGTAGCAACAAGTAGCAGTATAACTGTTGAATTTAAGCAAACAGATTCACACAGTCAAATAGATAATAATACTATTTATTATGGAAAAAGATTAAAAGGTACAAATGATTGGACATGGGAGAAAGATGCAAATTTAACACATAAATTTAAAGGACTTGTAAAGGAAACAACATATGAAATATGCACAAAGGCATCAGATAATGCAGGAAATGGAGAACAAATATCAAACATAGTAGAAATAACAACAGAAAAAATTGATAAACCAACAATTACTACAGACCCAAATGCACCAACAAATAAAAAAGTAAAAGTAACAGTAACATACCCAGAAATAGATGGTGGAAAATACAAATATAGTGAAGATGGAATAAATTATATAGAAGTTAGTTTAAATGATGGTGAATATGTAACATATATAGAAGAAAATAAAACAATATATGCATTAGTAGAAGATGAAAATGAACAAACATCTGAAGTTGCAACATTAGAAATAACATTTATAGATACTAAAAAGCCAACAGTAACAATAACTCCTAATGGAGGAACTTATGAACTAAATCCAGGACAAACAAATGTAAAAGAAAATGTTACAATTACAGCAAAAGACACAGGAACATCAGGTTTAAATGAAACATTACAATATGCAATAACAAGTAGCAATACTCAAAAACCAACAACAGGATGGACTAATTTTGAAAATGGATCTACAAATGAAATTACACTAAATGGAGGAAACAATTATATATGGTTTAATATTACAGATAATGCTGGAAACGAAGTAGAAAATAATGTATCTAATGTATTTAAAGTAAGCTATAAAATTATATATAATGCAAATGGTGGACAAAATGCTCCAAATGCACAAACTAAAGAAAAAGATGTTAATTTAACACTTTCAAGTGATGAGCCAACATGGGATGGATATACATTTAAAGGATGGTCAACATCTAAAGAATCAGTAGAAGCAGAATATAAAAAAGGTGCAACATATAGTAAAAATGAAGCTACAAACTTATATGCTGTATGGGATGCAAAAAGTTATGTAGTAACATTTAACCCACAAGGAGGAGAGGTAACTCCTACATCAAAAGATGTTGTATATAATAAAGAATATGGGCAATTACCAACACCAACAAAGCAAGGATATAGATTTGGGGGATGGTACTTAGAAAACACATATGAAAATAAAGTAGAAGATAAAACAATTGTATCAAAATCAGAAAATCACACATTATATGCAAAATGGACAAGTGCAGAAAACACACCATATACAATTTATCACTATGTAGAAAATGCAAATGATAATGGTTATACATTATATAAAACAGAAGGAAAAGAAGGAAAAACAAATTCAGTAAAAACATTATTAGATGAAAAAATGGTAATAGATAATTGTACATATAAATATGCAAGCTTAGAAGAAGGTGGAAGTGAAGAAACAAGTTTAACAATTAATGCAGACGGAACATCAAAAGCTTATTTATATTATACAAGAAATAAATTTACATTAACATTATCAAAAAATGAACATGTTGCAAGCGTTACAGGAGATGGAAGTTATAAATGGGGACAAGATGTTTTAATAGATGCAAGTTTAAATCAAGAAGATGGTTATACATATACATGGGTTAACTGGACAGAAAATGGTGTAGAAAAAACAAAAGATCAAAAAGCAACAATAAAAATGAGTGCACAAAATATGACATTGGTTGCTAATGCAACAAGAAGTGCAAAAAAATATATAGTAACATATAACTCTGTAGTAAATGGAGGAACAACTGAAACTATAGAAGAAGAGTGTACATACACACAAAATGTAGACCTAAGCAAAACAGCTGCAAAAATAGGTTATACATTTATTGGATGGAATACTAACAAAGATGCTACAAGTGCATTATCTACATTAGTAATGCCAAATAAAAATATAACTATATATGCAATATTTAAAAAAGATATAAAAGCAACATATATAGATTATAGTGCTACAACAAAACAAATAAGAACACAAGATATAACAATATATAATAATCAAACAGCAACAATAACAGTTCCAGAACAAAATGAATACAATGGATGGACAAAAAATGGATGGACTAAAGATACTTCAAATTCTGCTGCTAAAGAAATAGAAGCACGGAGGCGGAGAAGTTTTAAAAATCACAACAAATGTTACATATTATGGATTATATACTAAAAATGTAAGTGTAACTTATAACTTAAATGGTGGAGTAGGTACAACTCCAAGCAAACAAACAGTAGAAAGAAAAGTAAATAGTTACTCAATTATAAATATATTTGATCCAGAAGTACAAATTTCTGATTTACAAGCAAGTAAAACAGGTTATACATTTAATAGTTGGAATACTAACGAAAATGGAACAGGAACAAAATATTTAGTTGTAAACAAAACTAAACTTAGTGAAGATTTAAATTTGTATGCTATATGGACACAAAATAAATACCAAGTTACATTTAATACAAATGGTGGAAGCAGTGTAGAAAATAAAGAAGTAACATATGATTTAGCATACGGAAATTTACCTTCTACAACAAAAACTGGTTATACATTTTCAGGATGGTATTTAGATAATGAAACATTTAAAAATAAAATAGAAGAAACAACTAAAGTTTCAACACCAAATAACCATACATTATATGCAAAATGGGATATTATAACATATAAAATCACATATAATTTAAATGGTGGAACATTAGAAAATGCAAATAAAGAAAGTTATACAATAGAAACACCAAGCTTTACATTAAATAATCCACAAAAAGAAGGATATACATTTATAGGATGGACAGGAAGTAATGGAAATGAAGCAAGTAAAACTGTAACAATTGAAAAAGGAAGCACAAGTGATAAACAATATACTGCAAATTGGGAAGCAAACAAATATACAGTTTCATTTAATTCAAATGGAGGAAATGATATAGCTTCTAAAGAAGTTACATTTGGACAAAACTATGGTGATTTAGAAAAACCTAAAAAACAAGGATTTACATTTGCAGGATGGTATTTAGACAATGAAACATTTAAAAATAAAATAGAAACAACTACAAAAGTTGAAATAGCAAACAATCATACATTATATGCAAAATGGACAGAAGGTGAATCTGAATATATTGTAGAACATTATAAACAAAATATAGAAGATGACCAATATGGTGAGCCAGAAGTAGAAACTTTAACAGCAGTAACTGGAAGTGAGGTAACACCTGCAACAAAAGATTATGGAAAAGGATTTGAAACACCTAACTTAAAATCAGCTGTAGTTAAGGCAGATGGAAGTACAATAATAAAATATTATTACAACAGAAAACTATTTACAGTTACATTTAACACAAATGGTGGAAATTCTGTGGAAAACATAACTGCAAAATATGAAAAAGAAGTAACATTACCAACTACTAGCAAAACTGGTTATACATTTAAAGGATGGTTAAAACAAGAATTAGAAGTTACATCACCATATAAAGTAGAAGATAATGTAACATTAAGTGCAAAATGGAATGCAATAACATACAATATTACATATTCATTAAATGGTGGAAACCTAGCAGAAGGAATAACAAATCCTAAAAATTACACAATAGAAACAGCAAGTTTTACACTAAATAATCCACAAAAAGATGGTTACACATTTACAGGATGGACAGGAAGTAATGGAACAACACCAAACACAACAGTAACAATTTCAAAAGGAACAACAGGAGATAAGGAATTTATTGCAAATTGGAAAGCAAATGAATATATAGTAACATTTAATCCAGATGAAGGAACAGTAAATCCATCTTCTAAAACAGTAACATATAATGAAAGTTATGGACAATTGCCAACACCAATAAAGACAGGTTATAAATTTAACGGATGGTATACTGGGCTAAATGGAGCTGGAACAAAAATTACAGACCAAAGTATAGTTACTATAACTGCAAATCAAACATTGTATGCAAGTTGGAGTGTTAATAGTTATACAATTACATATAATGCAAATGGAGGAAGCGGAGCACCAGGAAGCCAAACTAAAAAATATAATGAATCTTTAACTTTAAGTGCTACTAAGCCAACAAGGACTGGCTATACATTTAAAGGTTGGGGATTAAATGGATCAGCAACAGAGGTTAAATATAATCCAGCAGATACGATTGGAGCAAATACAATTTCTAATGATTTAGTATTATATGCAATATGGGAAATAAATAAATATACAATTACATATAATGCAAATGGTGGAAACAGTACTCCTGAACCAACAACTGCAAATTACAATGAAACAATACAAATGCCAAGTGCATCAAGAAAATATACAGTTACATTTAATACAAATGGAGGAACAGCACTTGATAATCAAACATCAACATATCAATTTACAGGTTGGTATACAGATGCAACAAATGGAACAAAGAAAAAATATAAAACAATGCCAGCATATAATGAAACATTATATGCACATTGGGACGATACAAAATCAAGTATAACAATTGGAACAACAACAAAAGAAGGTTATACATTTGCAGGATGGTATATAGATGAAGATTTAAAAACACAGTTAACAACAAATGAGAATGGAACATATTTACCAACAAAAGATATTACAATTTATGCAAAATGGAATGCAAATAAATATGTGGTAACATTTGATCCAGTTGAAGGTACAGTTAATCCAACTACAAAAGAAGTAACATATGATTCAACATATGGAGAACTTCCAGTAGCTAAGCTTGCAGGCTATGGATTTGGAGGATGGTATACAAAACAAGATGGACAAGGAGAGGAAATAACATCATCAACAATTGTAAAAATTACATCAAATCAAACATTATATGCAAGATGGGCACAAGGACAATATGTTGTAAAACACTATAAACAAAATATAGATGGAACATATCCAAGTGTTCCAACAGATGTAGAAAATAAATCAGCAGTGCCAGGAAATAAAGTAACACCACCTACAAAAGATACTACACAAGGAAGCTACTTAGGATTTAGTGCACCACAAACACAAACAAAAGAAATAACAGAGGATGGAAATACAGAATTTATTTATAAGTATGAAAGAAAATCATATGATTTAAATATTAATCCAAATGGAGGAAAATATGAAGGTTCTCAATCAACAGTAACAGTTACACAAAAATTTGAATCAACATATACAGTTTCTAATAAAATAGAAGCACCCGCTGGATATGTGGTTACATTTAAAAACTTTGGAGGACAAGATGATTACACTAAAAAAACTTCAACAAAAACATTTACAAATTGGATAAAAACAGGACAAGGAACATTAAATGGAAATGTTTATACATATGGTGCAGGAATTGGAACAATAGTTGCAAATTATAAAAATGATAGTATAGAAATGCCAGACGATCCAACACATGAAGGCTATACATTTACAGGATGGTATTTAGATGAGCAATGTACAAATAAAGTAAGTTTAAATACAGATAAAACATATACACCAAGCCAAAATATTACATTATATTCTGGATGGAGCATTAATAAATATACATTAACAATTTCAAGATTAAGTGGAAATACAACAAAAGAACAAAATTACAACACACAATTAGACTTAAGTACTTATAATAGTAGTGGATATAAAGTAACATTAAATCCAAATTATGACGGTGGAGCAAATACAGTATTAACACAAACACATAAATCTTGGAGTAAAGATGGTTTTGGTACATTAAGTGGAAACATTTATACATATGGTGCAGGTAATGGAAAAGTAACAGAAAACTATAATGATGTTACATTAACTACTCCGACACAAGTAGGTTATACATTTGTTGGATGGTATACAGATTCAGAACTAAAAAATGAAGTAAAATTAAATGCAGACAATACATATACACCAACAGCTAATATAACATTATATGCAAAATGGACCGCAAATACTAATACAAAATATACTGTAAAACATTATAAACAAAATATAGACGGAACATACCCAAGTGTTCCATCAGAAGAAGAAGTAAAATATGGAACAACAAAAGAAACAACAAATGCTAGTCCAAAAACATACAAAGGATTTACAACACCAGCAAAACAAAATAAAGAAATATTAGCAAATGGAACAACAATAATAGAATATAAATATGTAAGAGATTTATCAACATTAACAATTAACCCAAATGGAGGAACATATAGCGATCTAAATATAGAACAGGCATATGAGTCAACATATGTAGTAGATAATGCAAATATAACACCACCTAAAGGATTTACTGTAACATATAATGCAAATGGAGGAACAACAGAAGTTGGAAGTGAAGTTTCAACTAAAACATTTGAAAGTTGGTTATTAACAGGCGGTGGAAAATTTGTAGGAAATACATATACATTTGGAACAAAAGATGAAGATGGAACATTAACTGCAAATTATAAAAATAACAGCATAAATTTAACAACAGCTAAAAAAGTTGGCTATACATTTACAGGATGGTATTTAGACAGTAATTGTACACAAGCTTTAGTATTAAATGCTGATGGAACATATACACCACAAAAAGATATAACAATATATGCTGGTTGGTCTGCTAACCAAGTAACATATAAAGTATACCGTTATTTAGAAAATGCAAATAATGAAAACTACACATTATATGGAGATGTTATAGAAGGAAAAGCAGCAGCTGGTTCAACACTTACACTTTTAACAGAAGCAAATAAAAATCAAATTGCAAATACTAAATATGTAGGAGCAAATTTAACAGGTGGAACTTTGGGAGTTGGAACATCTATTACAACAACAACTGTAGCACCAGATGGAACAACAAATATATATTTATATTATGATAGAAATGAATATACATTAACATTAGAAAAAAATGAATATATAGAAACTGTAACAGGTGCAGGAACATACAAATGGGGTGCAACAGTAGCTATTAATGCAACTGTAAAAACAAATATTACAGGTTATAATGCTTCTGTATGGGATAAATGGACATTGATTGAAGGAAATGGAGTAACAGTACCAACGACAATTAAAGGAAACATTGTTATGACAGCAGGAAATATTACAATAGTTGCAAATGCTGTTAAAGGAACACCAATTACTTATAGTGTTGTATATAATGGAAATGGAGCAACAGGAGGAACAACAGCAAGTTCAACACATACATATGATAAAGCACAAAATTTAACAGCAAATGGTTATAAAAAAGAATATACAGTAACATTTAATTATAATTATTCTGGAAGTACAAATACAGTAGCTGCATATAAATATGATTTTGTAAATTGGAAAGATTCAAACAATAATACATATTTAGATAAAGCAAGTGTAATAAACTTAGCAAAAACTAGTGGAGCTATAGTAACACTTAATGCTAACTGGCAAGAAGGAGAAAATGATCCATTGCCAAGTGCAAAAAGAACAGGATATGGTTTAGCTGGATGGTATACTGACAAAGAATGTACAGATGCAAATAAAGTAGGTGACCCAGGAGCAAGTTACAAAGTAAATGCAAATACAACTTTATACGCAAAATGGGAAGAAGGTCAAGTTGAATATACAGTTAAATATTATATTCAAAATATTGAAGGAACAGGTTATGATTTAAAAGATACTGAAATTAAAGCAGGTAAAACAGGAACAACAACAAATGCAACACCAAAAACATATGTAGGATTTACAACACCAGAAGAAAAAACAGCAACAATTGCAGCAGACAGTTCAACAGTAATTGAATATTACTACACAAGAAATTCATATACATTAACACTTACAAAAAATGAACATGTAAAAGAAGTATCAGCAACAGGGGAAGTAAGTGGAATAACAAATACAAGCAAGTCTTATAAATATGGAGAAAACATAGATTTAAGTGCAACATTAAATGATATTGCAGGATATACATATAGTTTTGTAAATTGGGTATCAAACAATACAAGCTTAGTTGCAAACACAACACAAAAAGATGCTAAAATTACAATGCCAGCAGGAAATGTAACATTAACAGCAAATGGTTCAAGAACTATACAAAATTATACAATTACATATAATTTAAATGGAGGAGCACTTGTAGCAGGAAAAACAAATCCAACATCTTACAATGTAGAAAGTCAAAATATAACTTTAAATAATCCACAAAAAACAGGATATACATTTACAGGATGGACTGGAAGTAATGGAACAACACCAAGTACAACTGTAACAATTGCAAAAGAAAGTACAGGAAATAAAAATTACACTGCAAATTACAATGTTAACCAATATGAAGTAACATATATAGATGTAGTAGGAAGCACAACAGGAAAAGTATTAGGAACAAGTAAAGAAAATGTAAACTTTGGAACACAAGTAACAGGAGCAAGCAAAGGAACAGATGTAACTGTTGGAAAATACTATGCAGGCTATGTATATAGTAGTGCAACAACAGCAACAGTAACAACAAGTGGAGCAACAGTATATAGAATATTTACAGCATATGATAAAACAAAATATACAGTAGAGCACTATGTAATGAAAACAGATGGAACATATGAGGAAGAAGCAACAAAAACAGATAGTACAAAAACAGGAACAACAGACAGCGAAGTTACAATAGCAAACCTAAAAGATAGCACACTATTAGTTACAAATGGAATATATTATAGTTATGGACAAGTAGATGGAAAAACAGTAACAAGTACAACAATAAAAGGTGATGGAACAAGAGTAATAAAATTATATTATGCACGTACAAGTGGAACATTAAAGACAGTAGCAGGAGAAAATATAGAAAGTGTTACAGTGCAAAATAGTGTAAAATATTACTATGGAGCAACAGTACCAAGTTTAACAGCAAAAACAATGACAATAGAAGGACATACAGTAACATTTAGTAAATGGACAAGTAATAATGAAACATATGTAAAAAGTAGTACAGTTAATCCATATGGATCATTTACATGGCCAGCAATACCAGATGGAACAGCAATAACATTAACAGCAAGTGCAAGTAAAACACCAAATAAATATGAAGTAACATATAAAGATGTAGTAGGAAGTACAACAGGAAAAGTATTAGGAACAAGTAAGGAAAGTGTAAACTTTGGAATACAAGTAACAGGTGCAAGCAAAGGAACAGATACAACAGAAGGAGCATATTATAAAGGCTACTTATATGACAGTTCAACAACAGCAACAGTAACAACAAGTGGAGCAACAGTATACAGAATATTTAAACCAAGTACTAATACAAAATATACCGTAAGTCGTTATTTAGAAAATGCAAATGACAATACATATACTTTATATGATACAACTACAAAAACAGGAACAACAGATAGTACACTTACACTAAGTACAGAAGCTAAAAGCTTAGAAATAGCAAATACAACATTTGCTGGAGGAAACTTAGTAGGAGGAACATCAGGTGTTGGAACAGTTATTACAAGCACAACTGTAAAACCAGATGGTAGTACAAAAATTTGCTTATATTACACAAGAAATAAATTTACTTTAGAATTAAGTAAAAATGACTATATTTCAAGTGTAACAGGAGCTGGAAGTTATAAATGGGGACAAAATGTAACTATAAAAGCAAATGTAAAAGCAAATGATATTTATTATATATATGGCTTTGCAAATTGGACAAAAGACGGTGTGCAATATGAAACAGAAAGCACAAAACAATTTTCAATGGGAACACAAAATCTATCATTGGTTGCAAATGGTAAAATATTACAAGGTCAAGAATATACAGTAACATTTGAACCAAAAGGTGGAACAATTACAACAAATACTAAAAAGGTAAATTACTCATCTACATATGGAAATTTACCAGCAGTAAATGGACAAGAAGGCTTAACTGCAAAAACATACACATTAACATATAATTATAAATATACAGGAAAGGCAAATTCTAGTAAACAATATGCATGTAGCTTAAATGGTTGGTATAAAGAAGAAGCATATACAAATATTGTAACTAGTGCATCAAAAGTAACAACAGCAAGTAATCATACATTATATGCAAAATGGAATAATCCAAGTGTGACATTGGAAACACCTGTAAGGGCTGGATATACATTTGATGGATGGTATACAGATGAAAGCTTAAAAACAAAAGCAGGAAATGGTGGAGCAAGTTACAGTATTGGAGCAAATACAACATTATATGCAAAATGGATTGCAAATACAGATACAAAATATACAGTCGTACACAAAAAGATGAATTTAGATGGAACATATCCAGAAGGAAATTCACCAATAGCTGGAAAAGTAGAAGTTGTAGAAAAAGCAGGAACAACAGATAGTAATGTAACACCAGAAACTAATACATATACTGGATTTACAGCACCTGAAAAACAAACAGTAACAATAAAAGGTGATGGAACAACAGTAGTTGTGTATGAATATTCTAGAAATAAATATACATTTACATTAGGATCTTTGACAGGTGTAAGTAATGCTGGAAGTACAGCTACTGGAAGTTATTATTATGAAACTGTAATTACATTAAAAGCAACAGTAAATACAGGTTATACATGGAGCAAATGGGAAAGCAGTAATACAAGTATGCAAGCTAATATAACTGGACAATCAGGAAGCTTTACAATGCCAGCAGGAAATATTACAATGACACCAAAGGTTACTGCAAATACATATACAGTAAACTATAATGGAAATGGAGCAACAGGAGGAACGACTGCAAGTTCAACACATACATATGACAAAGCACAAAACTTAACATTAAATGGCTATGAAAGACAGTATACAGTAACATTTAATGAAAATTATGAAGGAAGCACAAACCAAACAGCAAAATCAACATATGCATTTAAAGATTGGAATTTAAAAAATGATGGAACAGGAAATGCATATACAAATGGACAAAGTGTAACAAACTTAACAAGTACTAACAATGGAACTGTGACATTATATGCTATGTGGGATAATACTGTAAGCAGTGCTAAATTAACATTACCAACACTTACAAGAGCAAATTATGTATTTGAAGGTTGGTATAAAGAACAAGCGACTACAACACTTGTCGGAACAGCTGGAAACACATACACTCCAAGTGGAAATATAACATTATATGCAAAATGGTCTTTAGCAAATTATAGTGTAACAACCAAAAATGGTTCATATTACTTTAAAACTCTTGCAGAAGCTGTAGCAAAAGCAGATAGTGATGGATCAACAATAACAATATTACAAACAAATACAGATGTATCTACTGTAATAATTGATAAAAATGTAACGATAAATACTAATGGAAAAACAGTTACAAGAAATGCAACAATTACCGTAAATAATGCAAAAACAGTAACAATTAATGGTGCAGGAGGATTTACAACATCTGCTACTAATACATTTACACTAAATGGAGGAAACTTAACAGTAAATGATGGAACAATCTATTCAAGTGGAGCTGTAGCGATAGGACAAACAGGAGCTGGAACAATTAATATATTAGGAGGAACAATAAAAGGTAAAACAGCAGCAATTAGTAGTTTGCAAGCTGCAACTGTAAATATAGGAAATAACAGTAACTCTATAGTAAGTGCTGAAGCTCCTGTAATAGAGGCAACAGCAGGCTATGGTATAAATTTAACAGGAACAAGTTCAAAACTAAACTTTAATTGCGGAGTTATAAAAGGTACATCAAAGACTACATATAATGGAATAGATGTTGCATTTAATGTAGCAGGGTCAAAAACATATAGAAGCGGTTATGGAGCAAAAACAACTTTAGCAAATTCAGTTTATAGTACAATATTAGTAAAGGCAACAATTGCAGTAAATCCAACGCAAGTATATTTAAATACTACAACAAATAAAACAAAAGCTTTAACAATAACAGGAGCTTCTTTAGGAACATTAAGCTATTCAACTAATGATGCAAATATTGCTACAATAAGTAATGGAACAATAACTGCATTAAAACAAGGTGAATGTACAATAACAGTAAAAGAAGCAAATGCAGGATTAACAGCAACATGTAAAGTAATAGTAGATGATATACTTCCTGTTTGGACAATAGAAGTTGAGTCTGTAGAATAAAATAAAAAATCAGAATTTAAGATTATAATTAAATTCTGATTTTTTTATTTTTTATACAAAAAAGTCGAAAAAAGCTTACGCAAATAAGAAATTTGCGGATTATGTCAAAAATTACGTAATAAAAATGTAAACAAAACTTAATATATGACATCAAAACACGGCAAATAAGCATCCCTAGTATGATAAAAGGCGGTTTTAAATACAATAAAATACCTATATTGATTTTAGTAAATTAAGAACTTAAAATATATGTAGAAAATACTATTTTTAAATGTTGCGAAGGGAAGGTATTTATAATGCTAAGCAAATTAAAAAATTTAAAATTAAGCAAAATTACAATTATTAGTATATCTATATTGATAAGCCTAGCCTTATGTTTTGGCTTTTTTTATGCAGCACTTATAAACCAAGAAAAACAAAAAATGGAAGTAAGTGTATTAGAAATAAGTCCATATACGGAAGAAGTATCAATTTCTGGAAAAGAAATTACACAAAACTATGCAGTTACAACAATTAATGGCAAGAAGTATATTAATAATTTAAACACAGTAAAATTATTGTTAAAAGGAACCGACGAAAACTATAGTGGGAATAGCTTAACTGCTAGCAATATAGTTGTTAAAGTTGGAGGTAGTGTTGTTACACCAAAAACAAAAACACTTGGAAGTGCACAAAATATAACAAATGGTGTTCAATATGAATTAACATTAGCAGGAATACCTGGAAATGGTGTGTTAACTGTTGAAGTTGATGCTAATACCTTAACAGATAAATCACAAAATAAAAATATATTAACAAAATTTGATTCTAAAATAGAAGTTGACAATACTGCACCTACAATAGCTGCAAGTGATATAACATATGGCGATACATTACAAATTACATTATCAGACAGTAGTTCATTAGTTAATAAGTGGGCTATTACATCAAGTAATGTTTTACCAACAACAGGATGGAACGAGATTACTCAAACTCAAAAACAAACTGTAACAAAAAAAGGATTAACAGTTGGAACATATTATATTTGGGCAAAAGATTCAGTAGAAAATGTTAGCTCAAAAAGTATTAAAGTTACAGGCAAATCAATAGATAATAGTTCAATTAGCGTAGCATTAAATCCAACAACTTATACATATGATGGAACAGAAAAAAAACCAGGTGTTACTGTAAAAGATGGGACAAATACATTAACAGTTGGAACAGATTATTCATTTGTATATTCAAATAATATTAATGCAGGAACAGGAAAAGTAACAATAACAGGAAAGGGAAATTATACAGGAACTAAGATTGTAAATTTTACAATAAATAAAAGAACATTAACAGTAAAAGCAGAAGCAAAATCAAAAACATATGGGGCAGGAGATCCAGGATTAACATATACATATAGTAATCAAGTAAGTGGACAAACACCAAAATTTAGTGGAGCATTATCAAGAGCTGAAGGGGAAAATGTAGGAGCATATGCAATAAATAAAAATACATTAGTTTTGGTAGATAATTCACCATTTTTGGCAAATAATTATACATTATCTTATGTGGGGGCAAACTTAACAATAACTGCAAAGAATGCAAGCACATTTACTGCAACATTAAATCCAACAAGTTACACATATGATGGAACAGAAAAGAAACCAAGTGTTACTGTAAAAGATGGAGAAAATTTATTAGCAGTAGGAACAGATTATTCATTCGTATATTCAGATAATATAAATGCAGGAACAGGAAAAGTAACAATAACAGGAAAGGGAAATTATACAGGAACAAAAGTATTAAATTTTACAATAAATAAAAGAGCAATAACAGTAAAAGCATCAGATGGAACTAAAACATATGATGGAGCAGCGCTAACAAATGCAGCAGTAACATTAACAGAAGGAACATTAGTAAGTGGACAGAGCTTAACAGCAACAGCAACAGGAAGTATAACAAATGTAGGAAGTACAGCAAATACAGTAAGTAGTGCAGTAGTAAAAAGTGGAACAACAGATGTAAGTGGAAATTATACAATAACAAAAACAAATGGAACATTAACAGTAAATAAAAGAACATTAACAGTAAAAGCAGAAGCAAAATCAAAAACATATGGAGCAGGAGATCCAGGATTAACATATACATATAGTAATCAAGTAAGTGGACAAACCCCAAAATTTAGTGGAGCATTATCAAGAGATGCAGGAGAAAATGTGGGAATATATGAAATAAAACAAAATACATTAGCCCTAGCAGATAATTCACCATTTTTAGCAAATAATTACACATTAGCATATACAGGAGCAAATTTAACAATAAATAAAGCAGCCACAGCAACAGCAGCGGCAGCAGACAAAACATATAATGGAGCGAGCCAAACAGGAGTAACAGGAAGTTATGTAAGTTGGGCAAACTCAACAACAGGAATTGATGCAGGAAGCTATACAGCAATAGCAACCCCAGATGAAAACCATGCATGGAGTGATGGAACAACAGCAGCAAAGAGCATAACATGGACAATGTCAGCAAAAGAAGTAGCAGTAACATGGGGAACAACAATATTTACATATAATGGATCAGCGCAAGGACCAACAGCAAGTGCGGAAAGTGGAGTAACAGGAGAAACAATAAATGTAACAAGAACAACAGGAACAAACGCAGGAAGCTATACATCAACAGCAAGCATATCAAGTGTAACAGGAGGAAGAGCAAAGGCTGGAAATTACAAATTAACAGAAAATACAAAAGCATTTATAATAAATAGAGCAACAACAGCAACAGCAGCAGTAGCAGACAAAACATATAATGGAGAAAGCCAAACAGGAGTAACAGGAAATTACGTGAGTTGGGGAGGAACAACAGCCGGAATAGATGCAGGAAGCTATACAGCAACAGCAACCCCAGATGAAAACCATGCATGGAGTGATGGAACAACAGCAGCAAAGAATATAACATGGACAATGTCGGCAAAAGAAGTAGCAGTAACATGGGAAACAATAACATTTACATATAATGGAGCAGCACAAGGACCAACAGCAACTGCAGAAAGTGGAGTAACAGGAGAAACAATAAATATAACAAGAACAACAGGAACAAATGCAGGAAGTTACACATCAACAGCAAGCATATCAAGTGTAGCAGGAGGAAGAGCTAAAGCTGAAAACTATAAATTAACAGGGGCTGCAAAAGCGTTTACAATAAATAAAGCAAATTTAACATTGACATTTAGTGAAAACAGTGGAAGTGTAAGTTACCAAAATGGAACAGGTTTATTTACAGTTACACCATCTGGTTATGTAGATTCAGAAACTGGAACATTGAGCGTTACAAGTGATAATACGGATTATATAACGGTTACAAGCGAAAATGCAGCAACGGCAAAGAATAATACAGCTGTAACTGTAGGCTATAAAGCAAATCAGTATACTTCTTCAAAAATAAATATAATAGTATCTATAGCAGCAACTACAAATTATAATGGGGTTTCTAAAAATTATGAAATAACTATAAGTGATTCAATTGCACCAACAATTAGAGTAAGTAGTAATACAACTTATGCAAAATCACAAAATGTAACAATTACTTTAAGTGATGAAGGAAGCGGCCTTGCAGCAGGAACATATGGAATAACATATGTTGGAATTCCTGCAACAAATGGATCAATAACATCTAAATCATTAAGTATTATTGTTTCTACATCGGGAATTAAAAGTGCATCAACAAGTGTAACTGTAAGTGATGGAACTGGAATTTATGATGGAACTGCAATAGTACAAAGTATTGTAAAGGATGTTTCAGGAAATTCATTAGCGGCGGGAACTAGTGTTACAGGAGAACAATATCTTGATAATACAGCACCAGAATTATCTGATTTTAAGTATGCTATTTCAGATTCTAAGCCATCTTCATACTCATCAGCAAGTTATAATGTTGAATTTGATATAACAGAAGGACACTCAGGAATGGCAGGCTATTATGACACAGTAGATTTAAGCACATCATTATCATCAACCGATAGCAGATGGAAGGCTCATACTGGTAAAACAATAGATATTAACATGAAGTATGGAGATACTAAGAAAATTTGGTTAAAAGATAATGCAGGTAATGTATCATATAAGACTTTTTCATTGTCACCAGTTGCAGTATCTACTGAAACAGATTGTTACGTGCTATATCCAACATTACAATCTGCAATAGGAACGGCTTCAAGTAATAGTGATTTGCGGAAATGGAACAGTTTCTGGAACAGTTACATTATTAAAAAATGTTAAAGAAAAAATTAATAATAAGAGAACAGATAAAACTATAACAGTTTCTTTAGGGACTTATAGAGTGGAATGGAGTGAAGATAATACATATGTAATATATAATTATGGAAAGTTAACTCTTAGAGGAACATCATCAACTAGTCAGGCTAATATAGGTTCAACACAATATTCAAATACAAATGGAATATATAATGGTAGTAATGGAACTTTAATATGTTGGTATCTAAGCTTTAATTCTTATAAGACATCATTGAGTAATAATGGAACTGCATATATACATTATTCTGATATGAGTCCAGTAAGTTCAAATGCAATATATTCTAGTGGAGGAACTATTGATTTATCAGGTTCAACGTTGAGCGTGCAAGGCTCAAGTTCTCCAACAGTAATAATTAAAAATACAACTTTGAATTTTAAATTTGGAACAATTACATCAGCATTGGGGGGAAAAGCTATATATGCTTCAGGCGCATCAGTATTAAATGTATCAGGAGGTACAATATCAAGTGATACAAGGACTTCATGTAAAGATACATTGATAGGAGTTTTTGGCGATAGTGCAAAAATGAATATGACTGGTGGAACAATAAATAATACAAAACATAATATGGCAGTTGCAGTTGATGGGCAATCATCATTTACCATGAGTGGAGGAACAATTAATGCATCTTCTGCCCATGCACTAAAAACGCAATCTAAAGCAAATCCGTCTATACTAATAAATGGAGGAACAATTACTCAAACAACATCTCCTAAAAGTAATGGTGAAACCTGGTGTGCAATTTTGGCAGAAATGAATGATACAAGTACAAGTAGTAGAAATTATATAAATATAAATGGTGGTAAAATTAGTTCTAAATATTCATGTGTAATAGGAATAAGTAATGCAGGAACTGGTAGAGCAGCAATAACAATTGGAAATAGTTCTACAACATACACAAATTCAACGCCTGAATTAATATCATATGAATCATATATAGTTGATGCTTCTAATACGCCAAATAAACCAAGTGTGTATTTTTACAATGGCAGTATGACATCAAAGCAAAGTAGTTATAATAACAATTGTAATGCTTATGTAAGATCAGGATATAGTAGAAAATCAAATTATGGTTCACCACATGGTGCATATTATTATCATACATTAACAAAAAATTAAAAGCTAATTTAGAGTTGAACTCTGTTAAAAAAGCAATAAAAAATATATATAAAAATTTTTAAAAGTATTGACTTTTCACAGTATTTTTGGTATTATTTTAAATGCTTACTAATAAAATTTAGTATGCATTTAAATGCGGGAATAGCTCAGTTGATAGAGCGCTGCCTTGCCAAGGCAGAGGTCGCGGGTTTGAGCCCCGTTTCCCGCTCCAAAATATTGTGTTCTAATTTTAAAATAATGGAATATAATTAATTAAATGGCGACATAGCCAAGTGGCTAAGGCACGAGTCTGCAAAACTCTGATCCCCGGTTCGAATCCGGGTGTCGCCTCCAAAAAATAAAACCTATTATTACGTGTTATTACGTTTTAATAGGTTCTATTTTTTTCTAAAAATAAGTACAAAAAAGTGAAATAATCGACAAAATACTATTGACGATTTATATTTAAAATTATAAAATATAGTCAATAAAAATGAGAAGGAAAAAAGTTATGAATAAAGAAATAATGGAAATAGTAGAAATTAAGAATGAAATTGAAGATTTAAAAAAATTAAATGCAGAAGAAAATGAAAAAATTAATAAAAAAATTAAAGAGGTTAAAGCTTCAAGCAAAAAATTAATTGAAGGTAAATTTGAAGAGATTTTTGAAACTTTTAATTTTAGCATGCAAAATAACCAAGGAAAATCAAATGCAAATTCTACTGAAAGCATAAATAAAATAATTGAGAAAAAAATAAATTCATATGTAGAAAAGCAAGAAAATGATATGGGGGATTTAACATCACTTGTAGAAGAAATTGCAAATAGAATAATAGATGAAAACAAGAAAATAACCCAAAGATTAAATGAGCAAGAAGACAATTATACAGCAGAAGAATATGAGCAAACATTTACGGATATAAAAAGAATTATAAAGGTTTTAGAAAAAGAAATCCAAAGTGTTCAAGATGAAACAAAGGGGAAAATAAATGAAATAAAAGAAAAAGAAAATTATAATAATGAGCAAATTGAACAAATAGAAGAAAAGGTAAATGAACTTTTAGAAAATAAAAATGATGTAGTAGAAGAAGAAATTAATAAAAAAATTAATGAAATTTCAAGTAAATACGAAAATGAAAACAATAAAATAAAAAATGAAGTTACAAGCATAGACGAGAAAACAAAAGCAACAATTTTGAATTTAAATAAACAAATACAAACCTTAAGAAATGAAATATTAGAAAAATTAGAAGAAAACGATGAAATATACCAAATACAAGATAAAATAGAAGAAGTAAATAAAAAAGTAGAAAAAAATTGCCAAGAATTACAAGAACAAAAAGAAATTGCAAAAAAAGTTGAAGAAATAAGTGAAAAAGTACAAGAAAATAGCCAAGAATTGCAAGAGCAAAAAGAAGTCTCAAAGAAAATAGAAGAGATAAGTCAAAAATTACAAGAAAATAATCAAGAATTGCAAGAACAAAAAGAAGTTTCAAAAGAAATAGAAAAAATAAATGAACAAATACAGGAAACTAATCAAAACTTACAAGAAGAAAAGCAAAAAATAGAAAAGTTAGAAAGTAAAGTTAATGAAAAATTGCAAGCAAAAGGCTTAGAAAAACAAGTAGAAAGCATGAAAGACAGATTTTCTGAATTAAGAGAAAATCAAAAAAAATCAGAAGAAAAATTAAGTCAAATAGAAGGAATGCAAATATGCCAAGGAGAAAAAATTGGTAAAATAGATGAAAATACTAAAAAAGTAAATGAGGTTTATACACAAGTAGAAAAGATAGAACAAATACAAAATGAAAATATAACTATAATAAACAATATAGACCAGGAACTTGAAAAACAAAAAGCAAAATCAAGTACAATGGTAGATTTGTTAAAAGCACAAGAAATAGAACTAAATAATTATGGACAAAAAATAGAAGAATTAGAAAAAAATAATGAAACAAAAAAAGAACTAATTAATCACTTTAATGAAAATTATCAAAAAGAAGTTAAAAATATAAAATCTGACTTTGGAAAACAATTAAATATTTTTGAAGATAGAATGAATGTAATAGAAAAATTACAAAATTCTCAAGAAGAAAAGATAAATGTTAGTAATCAAAAACAAGAAGATTTAATAGTAAACTTAAAAGAAAACTGTGAAGGTCAATTAAATAATTTCGAAGAAAAAATAAATGTAATTGAAAAAATACAATATAATCAACAAGAACAATTAAATGGTATTGAAAATAATCAAAGAGGAATAGAAGATATTAAAGCTGAGTTCGAAACAATAGGCTCTAAGCAAGAAGAACTTGTTACAAAAATTGAACAAATTGAAAATAATGATAAACAAAAACAAAATGAAATAGTACAATTAAATAAAAAGTATAATAATCAAGATTTACAAATAAAAAATATAAATAAATTACAAGAAGAAATACAAAGCAAAATAGATAGTATAGAAACTAAACAAAAAGATAATATTGAAGCCGTTCAAGCAAAACTAGAAGATGTTTTAGAAAGTTCTAAAAATGAAACAGAAGGAAAACTTAAAAAACTTCAAGAAAACCTAGAAAATAAAATTAATGGAATCCAAACTGAAAATAAAGAAACTATTAATAATAAGGCAAATAAGCTACAAGAAGAAGTTAAAAACAAAATAGAAAATATACAAAATAAAATAGATAACAATGATAAGATTATTACAGAATTTGAAGGAAGACAAGCTATACTAGAACAAAAAATAGAGGGCTTTAATGAGGAAAATGCAAAAAATAAAGAAAGCATACAAGAATATAATGAAAAAATAGAAAAACTAGAAAAAGCTCAAGAAGATAATTCTAGAAAGTATAAAAATTTGGCAATTGCAGTAGAAGAAAGATTAGAAGTATCAGAAGAAAGATATGGACTTGCTATAGCAGAAGAAATGAAAAAATTAAATTATCAAGGAACCATAGAAGAAATAAATGGTAAAATTGATGAAAATGCATTAAAATTACAAGAAAAATTGGAACTTATAGATGCGAAAAGTAAAGAATATGCGCAAAATACAGAAGCAGGTTTTAATGAGAAATTTTTGGCTTTAAAAGATGAAGTAAATTGCTTGAATGATAATATTGCAAATAATATTTCTAAAGAGGCACAAAATACATTAAAAATTGTTCAAGAAAAAAATGATAGTTTACTTGAAACTAAAGTTAAAAACATGCAAGAAAAAAGCAATAAGGTATTTACAAAACAATTAAATAATATAAAATTACAAAATCAAGAAATAATTAATGAACAATTAGAAGGAGTAAATGGTCAGGTAGTTTCTGTATTAAATAAAGAAGTGGAAAAACTAAAAAAAGATACAAGAAATATATTAAATGAAAGATTAGCTAGGCTTCAAATACAAAATGAAGAAGAAATAAATAATCAGTTAAAAAAGATGCAAGAAGGAAACGGTGCGTTAATTTCTAGTATTGTTAGCAAAATGCAAAATGAATATGATAAAAAACTTCAAAAGAAATTAAAACAAATGCAAGATGAATATGACGAAAAATTAAAAAATGCTATTTTAAATATGCAAAATCAAACACAAAAACAAATCAAAACAGAATATGAAAAGCCAAAGACAGCTACAGTATATACATATGAACCTGTTATGGAAAAATATGATAATAATATTTATAAATCTGTTGGTTCTACAAAAGTTAAAAGAGCTGCAAAAGGAATTGATACAGAAAAATATTTAAATAATGATATAATTAATTTCTTTGAAGATTAAAAAACAGGGTGTGATCCCTGTTTTTAGTTTTCTTTAATAAAATAATATGGGTTTTTAGAATTATATTTATAACTTAATATATAACCATCATAAATACTGCTATTTTTGTCTTTAAGTGGCATATTAAGGTCAACATTATACACAAATGATTGTTCTAAACTATTTTTTAAATGGATTTTAAAATTTAAATTATATGAGATATCAGAAATAGGAATATTAGCCAATTTTAAAAGTTTTCCATTAAAATCTACTGTTTCATTATTTTTTGTTATTTCACAATTCTTTTTTACATTTTTGTTAAGATAGCTAAGAGTTATAGGGTTTGAACAATCTGTAAAAAAGGTTGGATTTGAGAAATCATTTTGTTCATTGTCTTGATTTGTGTGTAATATATTAAAGTCAATTCTTGATTTATTTTCATCATAGTCACTATACTTTCCAAAATTGAAAGGATTTTTATAGTTTAATGATTGTGTACCTTTGTTTGAATTTAAATTTATTTTTATGCTGTCAATATAAAGCTCGCTTACTGTATTTTTATTGCTTAAATCTTGTATATATGATTTATTATCAATATATATTGCAATATCTGTATATTGGCTTATATCTAAGTCTCTAAGAATTTCACCTTCACTGCTATCAACAGCATCTGCACTACTATATAAAACAACTTTTCCTATTTTAAATATGGGTTCACTATTATTTTTTGCAAAGTTTTCTATTTGATTTGTATAAGAAACATATTGTAAAATTGGGGAAAAAACATAATTGCAATAAAGAAAAATTATTGCAATTATAAATATAAATGAAATTATTAAAGCTTTTTTTTCGTTTTTTACTCTTATTTTTAATCTCATGTTAACTCCTTTTTGGTACTAAAGTCTTTCATATAAATAGTTCATATATTTATATACTTTAGTTGGCCAATCTTTATCTGTACAGTATCTTGTGCTTATTCCAACAAGTGTTGGACCATTATAGTATGTTCCTGTTGCAGTTTCATTATTATATATTTTAGCATTTTTTTCATTTATATAATTTTTAACTAAGTATTTTGCAACTGTTTCAATTCCTTCTTCATATGTTGCAAATGTTACAGCAGAATCATAAGGACTTCTATCATATGCGCCAAATCCAAATAAATTTTTCTTGTCTTTGGCAATTTTAGATGATCCCCATCCACTTTCATGTATTGCCATAGATGCTAAAAATATTCCATTTATATTGTATTTTTGTTCTACATTGTAAAATACTTCGGCGTTTTGCTCAAATATTTTGTTTGTGTCACTTGCATTATTGCTAAGAATTTTTTTAAAATCTTCTAATGTAAGTCCACTTGGCTTATTTAATGACATGTTTGCATCTAATGTGCTACGTATTTTTTGGACTCTATTTTTTTCTCCTATACCAGGTGTTACAGCTTCTGATGTTAACAATGAAGATTTAACATAACCTGTATAACTTTCATATGTAACTTTACACCATTCATCATTTAATTCTTGTAATGTAACGTCTAGTGTTGCTAAAATAATACATAAATTGTTTGATGTGTCTTCTGGCTTTTCTTTTAAGCTTAAATTTTCGGTAACATACATTTTGTCACCAATATGAACTTGGTATTTTGCTAAAAATTCTGATGTTCCTACATCTATAATTTGTGTTATTGGTTCTTCAACTATTTTTTCTTCTAATATATTTTCATCTACAAATTCATCATCTTGATATGTTTTTATACAGTTAACAAGTTTTTTTCCAATTTTACCTTCTTGTGATACTTTTTCTTCTCCTTTTGGCAAATTAGGGTTATCTTGTTTTTTTGTTTCAAATGCAACTTCACGTTCTTCATCATTTACAATTGCTTTTGATTTTTTAATACCAACATTATCTATTATTATTTTATCAAGGTTTAGAGATTCACTATTTGTTTCAAATACATTTGTAGCAATTTTTTGTTTAATTTCTTCTTCTTTATTGTATTGAGCAAATATGTAGTTTGTAGATGCCAATGTTATACATACAGCAAATATTCCAGAGGTAATAAAGCATAGCTTTTTAATTTCATCTTTATCATACCTAAGTTTATTTATTCTGTAATCTAGCCATTGCTTAAATGATAGCTTGTCCTGATTTATTGATTTATTTTTCTTTGATGATTTAGAAGAACCAGAGTAATATACATTGTAAGATTTGTGTTTATTTTTTTTATGCTTTTTTGGATGTGTTAACAATTCTTCAGTATAATGCATGCGGGCAGCTTCTAACTGTTTAAATGCATCAGGAAGTGAATTTGCTTTTTCATTTTTAAATGTTTCTTTTTCAGTTACCACTACTAATTCTCCTTTCAATAAAACTTTCCAACAATATTATATAATATAATACAAAATATGTCTATAGAAAAAAATGTTAAAACATATTAATTTGGCAGTTTTTAAATAAACTGCTTGCAAATTTATAAAAATGGTATATAATATTACCTGTAGAAGGGAGGGGAAAATGTATGAAAAAACAAGAATTACAAAAAAATATAGGTTATCAATTTGAAGATGAGAGTTTATTAAATAAAGCAATGACCCACACATCATATGCATATGAAAACAATGTGGAAAGCAATGAAAAGTTGGAATTTTTAGGAGATAGCATTTTAGAATTTATATCTAGTAAGTATATATTTAAAAATTATCCAAATTTAAAAGAAGGAGAAATGACTAAAGTTAGAGCACAGGTTGTATGTGAACAAAGTTTATATAAAATTGCAAAAATGCATAATTTTAGTGATTTCTTAAATCTTGGTAAGTCTGAAAAATTATCAGGTGGAAAAGAAAGACCAGCTATACTTGCAGATAGTGTAGAAGCTGTAATTGCTGCAATGTATATAGACGGAGGACTTAAAGTTGCAGAAAAATTTATTATAGAAAATTTAAAAAATGAAATAGAACTTGCGACAAAACATGTTGGTCAAAAGGATTATAAAACAGTTTTACAAGAAAAGCTACAAATACATGGAGATGTAAAAATAGAATACATATTATTAAACGAATCAGGACCAGACCATGATAAAAGATTTGAAATGGAAGTAAGATGTAATGGTAAAAAACTTGCAGTAGGAACTGGAAAAAGCAAAAAGTTGGCACAAATGGATGCTGCACATAATGCTATAGAAAGTTTATAATTCTTAGGAGGTGTATTAATGAAAAAACAGTATGTTATACCAATTTTTGTGCCACATTTAGGGTGCCCAAATGATTGTATATTTTGTAATCAAAAGTCAATAAGTGGTCAAAAGAAAAATATGACAAGGCAAGAGGCTAAAAATATAATAGAAACACACCTAAAAAGTATAAATAAAGAAAATAGCTTAGTAGAAATTGCTTTTTTTGGAGGAAGTTTTACAGCAATTGAAGAAAAACAACAAGAAGAGTTATTAGGTCTTGCATATGAATATATAAAAAATAAAAAAGTAGATAGTATTAGAGTATCAACAAGACCAGACTATATTAATAAAACTATATTAAAAAGACTAAAAAAATATAAAGTAAAAACAATAGAACTTGGAGTTCAATCTGCTAATGATTATGTACTAAAAAGAGCAAATAGAGGACATAATTTTGAAGATGTAAAAAAAGCTTCTAAATTAATTAGATGGAATGGCTTTACATTAGGACATCAAATGATGGTTGGACTTCCAGAAAGTAGCCGTGCTGATGAAATAAATACAGCAAAAGCTTTAGTAAAACTAAAACCAAAAATGGTAAGAATATACCCTGTTTTAGTTGTAAAAAATACAAAGTTAGAACAAGAATATGAAAATGGAACATATGAACCATTATCTGTGGTACAGGCTGTTGAAATTTGTAAAGAACTTGTTAGAATATTTGACGAAAAAAATATTAATGTTATAAGAGTTGGATTGCAAAATACAGAAGAAATATCAGATCCAAAAAATAGTAAAAGTGAGGTTGTAGCAGGACCTTATCACCCAGCTTTTAGACAGCTTGTTGAATCAGGTATGTGGTATGATGCAATTGTTTCAAAAATAAAAAAATTAAATGTAAAAGCTAAAAAGGTTGAAGTAACTGTAAATCCAATTGATATAAACAATGTAATTGGACATAAAAAAGAAAATGTAATTAAATTAAATGAATTATATAATGTTGATTTGATTGTAAAACAAGACAAAAATATAAAGCAAGGAAAATCTAAAATTGAAGTAATTCAAATATATGAAAACTAAGAAAGTATAAAATCACCAATATTTACAAATATTAATATTGGTGATTTTTATGCATTTAGAAGAAAAGTTTAATTTTAGAAAAATAGTAATTGAATTATCAGGAACAATTGTTGGTGCTTTTTTTATGGCTGTTGGAACTGCCTCATTTTTATTGCCAAATCAATTATCATCTGGAGGATTTGCAGGTGTTGCAACAATATTTTATTATTTGTTAAAAGTTCCAATGGGAACAACAATAATGATTTTAAATATTCCATTATTTATTTTGGCAATATACAAATTGCGGAAAAAGTTTTTTTATTAAGTCTTTATTAGGAACTGCAAGTTTGTCTATTTTTATTGATATTTTGGATAAATTTAAACCATTAACAGAAGACAGAATTTTGGCATGTGTTTATGGTGGAATAATTACAGGACTTGGAACAGCTATTATTTTAAAAGTAGGTTCCTCTACAGGAGGTTCAGATTTATTAAGTAATATAATAAAGGGGTTTAACCCAAGTATAAGAGTTGGAAATATGATTGTAATTATTGATATAATAATAGTTACATTAAATGTATTATTTTTTAAAGAAATAGAAGTAGGTCTATATTCTGCAATTGCAATATATATTATGGGGAAAATTATAGATATTATATTTGAGGGGGTGTATTTTACTAAATTATTAATTATAATTTCAGATAAAAATGAAGAAATTGCAAAAGAAATTGGAAAAAATATAAAACGTGGTACTACTGGTTTATATGGAAAAGGCATGTACACTAATGAGGAAAAGTTAGTTCTTATGTGTGCTGCTGCAAGAGGCGATGTTTCTAAGGTAAAAGATACAGCAAGAAAAATAGACCCTAAAAGTTTTATAATAATTACAAATTCAAGGGAAGTGGTAGGACTTGGTTTTAAAATTGATTAGAAAAATATTTTAATATGTTTAAATTTATGCTATACTAGATTTAGAATGTAAATTGATAAAAATAAAACTAATATAAACAAACAAAAAGAGTGAGAGGTAAAAATATGAAAGAACAGCAATATATTTTAAAAAATGCAAAATCATTTGAACTAAAAGACATATTTGATTGCGGTCAATGCTTTAGATGGAACAAAGAAAGTGATGAGAGCTATACAGGTGTTTTTAAACAAAATGTAATAAATGTAAAAAAACAAGGACAAGATGTTTACTTTAAGGGAATATGTAGTGGGGATATAAAAAATGTAGTTACTTATTATTTTGATTTGGAAAGAGATTATGAGAACATAAAAAAAACTCTATCAAAAGTAGATATAAACATGAAAACAAGCATAGAATATGGAAAAGGAATTAGAATATTAAATCAGGACTTATGGGAAACAATAATATCATTCATAATATCAGCAAATAACAATATACCAAGAATTAAGGGCATAATAGAAAAACTATCAAAAACATATGGAAATGAAATAATATGGAACAACAATAAATATTATACATTTCCAAGTGTAAATCAATTAAAAGATGTAACAATAGAACAATACAGAAAATTGGGCCTGGGATTTAGAGATATAAGACTATATGAAACAACACAGATGATTTTAAATAAAGAAATAGACCTTGAATATTTAAAAGAAGAAAAAGATACATTAAAAGTAAGGGAAGAATTATTAAAACTTTCTGGTGTTGGTCCTAAAGTTGCAGATTGTATATTATTATTTTCCGAACTAAAAAGATTTGACGTATTTCCAATAGATGTTTGGGTTAGAAGAGTAATGAATGACTTATATATAAAAGAGGAAAATGAAGAAAAAGTAAGCAAAAAGAAAATAGAAAACTTAGCAAAAGAAAAATTTGGAAACTTATCAGGCATAGCACAACAATACCTATTTTATTGGAGAAGAGAAGCTTAGACATTGGGACGGGGTTTTTGTCTTAACCTTTTTGGGACTTTTTAATATTTCACAATTAGTAAATAAAAAAGCAAATGTTATTAAAAATAAAATTTTATCGTTCAAATAATTATCGAAGAAATTTTAAATTAA
>OLOP01000479.1_pt1 | contig 31618 bp, 18 predicted proteins | sample 1672381 | NCBI WGS metagenome assembly OLOP01 (sample SAMEA3136678, study PRJEB25190) | human gut metagenome | biome: human gut; feature: human-associated habitat; material: faeces | place: Austria | collected 2013 | reverse complement strand
TCATAAAATTGTGAATTATAATAATTTAGAATTACAGGTAATCAAAAACTTGTAATTCATCTTTTACCTTCTTTAGTAAAACTAAAAGATTTTTAGAATTCAGTAGTGTCAAAGCTACTGAATTCTTTTGGCTAATCCACTTTAGCTTGGAACAAGTTCGAAATTACGAAAGAAATGAGAAGCTTGTGATTTAGCCAAGAGACATTAGGAAATTCTTTAACCGCACAAATCTCAAAATACAAATCTTGACCGCTTTAGCCAAGTGTGTTACGCTACAAATAGTTAATTACGAAATGAATTCAGTGTTAAGAGGATTCTGTTTTAAAGTGATTGACGAGGATAGAGTGGTTAGTGTACAGTACGCACTAAAAGAAAACTGGGAGTTGTAGTCTCCCGGTTTTTCTATGCAAATCTCTAAAAAATTATCTGTGAAAGATACGTAATTCCAACATCCTTCAGTCTTCTGTGACCTCTTGAAAACCAAATAGGTATGCCAGAAATGGAAGCGTACCAAAAAGAGTGTAACACATTTGTCAGATTGTGTCGAAAGATTTGTACGGTTAAAGAATTTCCTAATGTTGACTAACAACGATAAGTGTGCTACACTAAGGATAGCTTAAGCGAAACCTTGGCTAAAGTGGAATCATTTAAGCTTGAAAGTAATCATAGCCATTTGGCAAACGAAAACCCGGAAGTGTGCTGACTCCCGGGTTTTCTAGCTTTTTAAAGAAAAAGCTTAAACTACGTTATTTTCTTCCATCTAGCCATCTACAAATGTAATGTACAGCTATTCCAGACAGAATGGTTTTTACGAAAGTAATCATTTCTGCCATTTGGTTCACCTCCCATCTGCGGAAGGTTTCACGCAATTTTAGTATAGCACATTTGTCGTATTGTGTCGAGAAGATTAGAGTCTCTAAGTGTCATAACTTCCAGATTCTTTTGGTTAAAACTAAGGGAGCGAGTATAGTTTTAACCACAAAAGAAGACTATCTAAAAATGGTCTTCTTAAGATTATCGTATTACGACAACGACAACAATGTATTCTTTTTTCGGTGCAATCAGTTTTGTGACAATGTTTGCAACCGTTTTAAACAACTTAAACATAAAACTCGCTCCCTTCTTTTAAGACTATAATCGAGAGTATAAGAGTTTTTCGGCATTCGATGACTCTAATGTACAGCAGATCTACAATAAGGCAAAAGTCGAATCAGGAAATTCTGAAAACATTGGAAAATTCTTTTTGGCTAATCACTGTTAAAGTGCTTTAGCCTAGTACTATTAAAGTGCTAGAACCGAGATGGAAGTCACGTCAGTGGTGAACACAGGCTTTAGCTAAGTTCGGCTTACCAGAGGTATTGACTGCCTTAACCAAGTGTGCTACACTAAGGATAGTTTAAAAGGTTTTCTTGGCTAAAGTGGATCATTTAAACTAAAAGAACTGTAACTGTGATGACATTTTCTCATCACAAAAGAAAACCCAGGAGTATGTTGGGAACTCCTGGGTTTTTGATTTTTTAAAAAGGAAATCTAACCTTGATGCCATTTCTGTAATGCTGTATGTAGCAAGTCTAAGATTAGACTAGATACTATGTTAGCAATCACAGTAGCGATAAAAACTGTAACTGCGTCTGGCATTTTCTCACCTCCTTTTAATCTTCTGTGCCTCATGAAAACCAAAAAGGTACAGCAGAAATGGAAGTGTACCAAAAAGAGTGTAGCACATTTGGTTAAGGCAGTCAAGACAGGTTAAGCTTTGACTAATCACTGTTAAAATGATAGAACTGAGATGGAAGTCACGTTAGAGGTGAACCAAGGCTTTAGCCCAGAACCCTATTTTAATAGGAAGTAATCCACACTTTACCGTACTGATTAAGTGTGTTAAAATGGAAATTGTAAAACCCACTTTTAAAGAGAGGTAATTATAAAATTTAAAATCAAGGAGGAGAAGAGATGCTCCTTCATCTATCAAAAAGAAAGAGGTGTTTAAAATGAAAAAAACAAGAAAGAAAGGTATTAGAAGTTTAGCTATTCTCTTAGCTTTGATCTTAGCTATTGGCTTTAGCCCAGTAACTAACGTGGAAGCGAAAGCTGCTCCTAGACTTAACTACAAGAAAGTAACTTTAGTACAGGGAAAGAAAAAGAGACTTAAAGTTAGAAATCTTAGTAGAAGGAGAAGAAGAAAGGTAAAATGGTATTCTACTAGAAAGTCAGTAGCTACGGTTAACCGAAAAGGTGTAGTAAAAGCTAAGAGAAAAGGTAAAGCTTACATCGTAGCCAAAGTAGGTAGGAAAAAGTACCGTTGTAAAGTAATAGTTAAGAAAAAGGTTAGAAGGAAGAAAAAGAGTAAGAAGCCTGCTGGCAACACAAAGAGACAGCTTCCTGCTGACAGTATCGATAAGTGGTCTGTTTTGGATCAGCCAACTTTAGCAGTTAATAGCAAAACAGATTTATTTAATTATTTAACAGTTTTCGGAAAGAAGATTAATGTTGTATCAAATTCAGTAAAAATTAAATATTATAAGTGGGAATCTTCTAATACTTCCAAATTAGTAATTAATAAATATGGCATTGCCACAGGAAAGAAGCCAGGGACTGTTAAAATTACGTGTTCTTATTTGACACGCTCTGGAAAATGGTGTAAAACTACATCATCTGTAACTGTAGTAGAAACAAATGATGTTAAAGTTTCTTACTCTATTGATTTTGATGAAGCTTTAGCTGTTAATTCTCATTATGAAACCTATAACACAAATGAACTTTCAAATAGATTTAATGTTCTGAATTTAACTGTTAGTAATAATTCATCTGAAGCTATGATTTTTAATAATTACGTGGCCTTTGGATTAACTAGTACTTCAGTATCTTTTAATTTCCAGACAGTTAATAAACAGAAAGTTACAATTCCGCCACACTCTACAAAAGTTATTAAATTTGTTCCTGGATATTATTATGATATTATTGATAATAAATGTCCGTATAATTTTTGTCTAAACAAACGAGATTTAGAAAGTTTACATTTTTCATTTAAAACTAATGGAAGTTCAGTATACGCTTCATATTTTGTAGATTCAGGTAGACTAATGCTTAAATAGTCACAAGAACTCAGGGCTTTTACACCCTGAGTTCTTTTTGTTTTTACAAATTACTTTTCATTTACAAAGCGAAGGTTACTTTAGCTAAGTTAATTCGTGTTAGTTGATTTAGCCAAGGTAATCTAATTAAGAGATCAGGGTGTCATAGCCTTGATCTTTTTTAATTGCTAAGTACTTTAGTTCAAGGGTCACTTTAGCCCAGAAAACTAAAATACTAAAACATGCAATTAAGAAAGGGGTGTTGCCTATCAACACGAGACCTCCTCCGTTATTCAGAAATTTAATATCTTACCTAACATAACGAGAGGAGATGAAAAAGACATGGTAAGAAAGATATTTAACAAAGCAATCTCAGCTGTAACTACTACACTGTTAGCTTTTACCACTTTAGCCTCAGCTATCCCAGTAATAACTTACGCAGCTAGCCCTACTGTAAAAAGTAAGACAGAACTTAAGAAGCAAAGTGATCCTGCCGGAGCAGGTTTTGGAACTTTTGTATTTGATTCTGATGTTGGACATGGTGTACAATTTTCATGTTCTAAAAATCTTAAGAAGGCGGACAAATCATCTGGTACAAAGGATTGGATTTGGGCTTCTGAAAAAAATGGAGGACATGATGAAGGTCTTAGTAGTAATGCAGCTAAGAAACGTCTTGGAGATGCATGGATTTCGAAATTAAAATCCGATACTAATTATTGGGTTAAATACAGCAATGTTCAGAAAGCAAACACTACTAAGAGATATGATGTAAAAGTTGTTTTTAATAATCCAAAGGGTGAGATTAGCAATGCATACGGAAAAGACATTGCAGTATTCGACGGTCAGCTTGGAGCAGTAAGATTTCGTGGTTACAAACATCTTGACTGCACTTTGTATGTTTACGAACATGGCACTACTAAGTTAATTTCAGGTAATGATAATAAATTACATTTTAGATTTATTGATATTGACTGTAACCAGGCTATCGAAGTTCTCACACCTGGTAGAGTTAACTGGTGGTACAAAAAGAGTAAAGTTGAATGGACTACAAAATCTAAGTGTAATAAAATCGGAGCAACACGTGGAAATACTTTCGGAGCAGTTGGGGAAGGATTGGCAGACGATGATGCAATACAGATCCAAAATAAGGCTGATCCATCATACAAAACTGCTGTTCGCTACACAGCAGCTTTAGGTTTCACACCACCAGCAGGTGTAGCTAATACCTTCAAAGTACGTTACTATGCCGGTGGAACTGACGCTGCAGGTGGACTTGGTACACAGAAAAATGGTGTATTCTTCTCGTTCGATGGTAGTTTAGATTTGGACGACGAGCCAGATGCTACTCTCTACATCGACAAAACAACACCAAAGTATAGCTACAAAGTGGGGGATTCTTGGGACTACACGATTGCTGTAAAGAATGTAACAAAAGAATCCAAAGCAGTTACAGCTGAAAATGTAACAGTAGATGACAGTGTTCCTGCAGGACTTAAAATTAATTCTGTAAGCACTTCAAAAGGAACTGCTACACATTCTGGAAACAAAGTTACAGCCACAATCGGAGATTTAGCCCAGGATGCAACCGCAACGGTAAAAGTTAATGTTACAGCTCTCGAAGCTGGTAACGGACAGGAACTTTACAATGCAGCAAACGCAGATGCAAACAATGCACCTAGAGTTTGGGACGACGCTAAAGTCGCAGTTAACTCTGCTAATGTCCAGGTGGACAAGGTGGTAGACAAGTACGAATACGCAGTAGGAGAAAAAGCTAACTTTACTGTTAAGGTAAAGAACACCAAAGGAATTGCAGAAAACCTCACAGTTTCCGATGCACTTCCTTCTGGAATGAAGTTAGACTATGACTCCGTTAAAATCAGTGGAGTACCTGCTAATGTAGATGTAAGAATTCATGGACCAGCAGACACACCTAACGATTTGATGGACACTAATGAAAGAGGTCTTACAGAGACCAAAACTATTACAGCTACCAAATCCAAGAGTGGTGATAACGGATGGGCTTACAAGATTAATTACTTGCCAGCCAACTCTACCGCTACCATTACATTCTCTGCCACAGCAACAGAAGACGGAAATGGTAAGGAACAGCAGAACGTAGTTACAGCCACAGGCGATAACTTTAGCAAAGCCGAAGACGACGCAGAGTACTATGTGAACACACCTAAGCTCTCACTCAGCAAAAAGTATGTTAACCCATACAAAGACGAGAAGAAAGACAATCGTTGTGATAACGAGTTCAGAATCTTCGAGAAGGAAACTGGTTACGAAAAGGTTCAGTACGAAGTTTTAGCCAAGAACACTGCTCCAGCAGGAACAGTTGCTAAAGACGTAGTAATCAGTGACGTAACACTCCCAGAAGGTCTCGCACTCAACTACGATTCCATTGAAATCTCAGAAGTGAGCGATAGCGGCACTAAAACTTTTAGCAAAGCCAGCGGTGGAAATGGAAACACCATTAAGTACCATGTAGCAGGCACAGCTGACGTTACTAACAAACTCAACCCAGAACACTACAACGAGACACAGGACAAAACACCTGTAATCACAGTAGAAAAGAAGGGTAATGGTTTTGTAGTCAAAGATAGTCTCATGGCAGGCGGAGCAAGCCTCAAGATTAGCTACAATGCCAATGCACTTGAGAATGACAAAGTAGACGTTAATGGTTCTGAGATTAGAAACGAAGCCACAGCAACCGCAAGCAATTTAGCCAAGGTTGATGGCAAAGTTCTAACCATCAAGGCCGACACTACTGTCTACATTAACTCACCACGTCTTAAGATCGAAAAGAAAGCAGACTCCGGAGATTACGAAGTTGGTGACAACGTTAGCTACACAATTAACGTAGTAAACACACACAAGGGAACAATCGCACGTAACCTTGTTTACACAGATGAACTTAAGATAAAAGGCGTACAGATCCTCACAGGCACAATCGCACTGTATGATACAGAAGGCTATGAGCTTCGCGAAGGCGGTACTTTAGCCGGGGAAGTTGACTACAAGAAACAGGCAAAGACAGATGGCTTTACTCTTACTACTCGTAAACATTTAGTAGTAGATGGCAATTACGATAAGTACGATTTAGCCCAGGGAAAGAACCCTGAAGCTCAGAATGCTTGGAACCCGTCTTATGTCAACACAAAGAAAGAAACTCTCATGTCAATCAAGTACGACATGAAGATTACTGACAAAGCTCTCGCAGGCAAGGAAATTCTGAATGTAGCAACAGCAGTCTCTGACGAAGCCCTAAAGGTAACTACAGATGAGACCGTTAAACCAAAAGGTCCAGAACCTACCCCAGAAAAGTCCGTTGATAGAACTAATCCAGCAGTAGGAGAAGATGTGACCTTCACACTTCGCTTTACAAACAACAATGCCGGAACAGTTGCAAAAGACGTTAAGATCAAAGACTTCATGAACGAGTCCAACATGGTTAAGATTCGTGAAGACAGTCTTAAAGTAACCCTTGACAACAAGGACATTACAAAAGACTGCAAGATTACTTACAACGACAGTAAAGATGGATTCGAGATCGAGACAGGCAAAGATTTAGCTCAGTCACAGGCAATCGTAGTTAGCTACAAGGCAGAAGTACTTCTCACAGCAGCCGGAAAGGATTTAGTTAACACAACAGGAGTTAACTGCACAAACAATCCTGAGTGGAAGTATGCAGAAGCACCTTTTAGCCCAGAAGACCCTACGCCTGAATTAAAGATCGAGAAGAAGTCCGACAAGACAAACTACTCCGTAGGAGATACAGGTCACTACACTGTTAAAGTTACACAGACAGCCGACAACGCTACTGCACGTAACGTAGTAATCGAAGATGCCTTCGACAATAAGAAAGCTATTCTTGACACCAAGACAATTAAGCTTACAGACAGCAAAGGCAAAGACATTACTAAAGAAGTCTCTATTGCTGGAACTCCATCTGGCTACAAGATCGAGACCGGTAAGAATTTAGCCCAGAACGAATTCTTCACAGTAACCTACGATGTTCTGTTCACTGATCAGACCCTCGGTGGTGAAGAAGTAACCAACGTGGCTAAGACACATGCCGACAATGTCCCAGAAAAGACAACAACTGTAACCGTTAAGATTGAGAAGCCAGAACTGGAAGTTACAAAGACTTCTGACAAAAAGGTTTACTCCTACGAGGACACAGCACACTACACCGTTAAGACCGAAGAAGTCAAAGAGAACGCTACAGCGTACAACGTTGTAATCGATGACCAGTTACAGGTTAGCGGGGCTAAAGTTTTAGCCGAGACCATCAAGATTAGTGATAAGGACGGCAAAGATTTTACAGACAAGTGTGAGATCGAGTGCAAAGGAACTGGTTACACAATCAAGACTAAGAGAGATTTAACCAAGGGAGAAACCTTCACAGTTAACTATGATGTAGTATTCGAAGACAGATCTCTCATTGACAACTACGTACCTAACGTAGTTAAAGTAACTGCTGACAACGCCTCCGCACAAACAGAGAACGAAGTCACACCTAAGACAGTTAAGACAGAAGACGGTGCTGAGTACCAGATTCTGAAATCCTGCCAGCCAGCTAGTGGTAGTGTTGTAAATGTTGGTGACGAGATTGAGTACACCATTACAGTTAACAACACAGGCAAGAAAGATCTTAAGGATGTTAAGATTAAGGATGCTATTCCTACTCACACACAGTATGTAAGTGGTGGCACTTTAACCAAGGCAGACGACAAAGACACTGTAGTCTTCAAGGTAGACGAAATCAAAGCTGGTGCTAAGGCAGACGTTACCTTCAAAGTAAAGGTAATTGATGAAGGACTTTGTGAAATCGTCAATGTTGGATACGTTAAGGCTAACACTGCTAGCGGTGCTTTAGCCCCGTCTGACTCCTCAGAGAAGAAGGACGACTCTACAACAGAATCTAAAGACGAGAACAGCTCAGAGTCTACAACAGAGGATTCCACTTCCACACCATCCGACTCTTCAGAATCTACTACAGAGAAGAAAGATGATGGATGGGCAGATGCAACAACAGGAGTAGAACTCGACACAACTGAAGCGACAACCGAAGCTCCTTCCAGCGAAGCTACAACAACGACTAAAGATGAAGCTAGTGAAGCAACAACAGCGGCTAAAGATGAAGCCAGCGAAGCTACAACAACATCTAAGGACGACACCACTTCTACAGACAAGAGCGATTCCAAGTCCGATTCCAATGGTTCAATCCTTGACAAAATCAAAGACACTCTTAACGGAGCAAAGGACACAATCACAGGAAACGATCCAGAATTCTCTGGTGATGATTTCTATGCTACCAACCAGGTTGTACACTTTGTACCATACAGAGTGCAGGTAATTGCACCTGAGTTAGCTATCAATAAAACTTCAGATAAGAAGGAATACACAGTTGGCGAAACAGGTCATTACAACGTAGAAGTAGTACAGACTAAAGACGACGCTGTTGCTAAAAACATCCATGTTATTGATAAACTGGACAAAGTTGGTGCAGAGATCCAGAAAGACAGCATCAAGGTTTACGATGGTGAAGGAAAGTTAGTCACAGGAGATTGCACAATTAAGTGTGATGGACAGAGCTATGACATTCAGTCTAAGGTAGCTTTAGCCAAGGGACAGACCATGAAGATTAAGTACGATGTACTCTTCAAGTCCTCAGACTTAAGCGGCCAGAAAGTACTTAACTCTGCTAAAGCACAGGCAAGCAATCAGAAGAATCCAGAAGACTGGGTAGAAGATAACAATGAAGTTTCTTTAGACAAGCCAAAACTTGCTATTAAGAAATCTTCCAACAGAGTTACCTTTAAACCAGGAGAAACTGGAGAATACACCATCACAGTTACAAACAAATCTACAACAGCTACAGCTAAGAACGTAGTTGTTAAAGACAACTTTAACAAAGATGGAGTTAAAATTCAGAAGAGTTCTATCAAGATCGAGAATGACGGTAAGGTAGTTAAGGGAGCAGAAATCGAAGCTAAGGACAATTCTTTTGTCATCAAGACTAAACAGGATTTAGCCCCGAACGCTGACATGGTAATTACCTACAAAGCTAAGTTCTCCAAGAAAGGAACTTACAAGAACACAGCGGTAGCAACGTCTGATAACACTGACCCAGTTAAAGCGAACAACAAAGTTAAAGTAACTAAGACTGGAGTTAGTCCAAAGAACGTTACACCTAAGAACGTAATCAAAACAGTAACAAAAGGAACTAAAGATGTTAAGACAGGAGATGTTCTTGGTTTAGCAGTTCTGGTAGTTCTTGTAGCTGGAATTGGTTATTTAGGATTCGTTGTTGTAAAACGTAAGAAATCCAAATAATTAAAATTGAGTGACTTCGGTCACTAGTAAATCATTCAGGCCGATTTAGTCAAGCACACTGTACCATCTTCAGATCTGACCGAATGTAATGAGGGATTGTCAAAGGTATGGTGTGCTCTCGGGGAAGAAATCCCTGATCTAAAGTACTCTGAACCCTAACAGGTAAGGAGACTTTAATAAAAGTAATTTTGATACAAGTAATTCGGGCTGATTTAGCCCAGCACTACTGTCCTTCATCGGCGGTAGTGCTTTAGCAAATCACGCAGGCTAGGGAGACATAGCTTTAGTTTGTAATTTAAAAATGAATTTCAATTAAAGAAAAGAAAGGAAATTTGATATGAAAAAACATAATTTGATGGGGAAATTCCTCACAGCTACTTTAGTGGCTTCCATGGCAATCAGCCCAGCAACGGTATTTGCTGCAACAAACCAGACATATAAATATAATAATAATGTAAATTATAAACAAATGTATGATGGTTATAAACAAAAATATGGGGATTATATGAATCAGTTTTTTAAAGCTCCAGAAAATGTAGATGCTTATTTCGACCACGGCTTTCCTATTGATATAAATGAATTATGTGTAACTTTCAAGAAAGTTGATTATGCTAAATCATATGACGTTATGGTCAGTAAAGATAATAACTTCAAAGTGACAAAAACATACACTACAGACAAGAATTCACTTAGGGTAAAAGCAGCTAATGATGATTTTATTACACCACATTGGCATGGAAGATATGTGAAAGTTCGTGCTAATTATGGATACGGAATGCATAGTAAATGGAGCGAACCAGAAATGGTCGGATGTGACAAATTACATCTAGATCAAGATTTTGATAATGTTCCAGAATAAGTTTAATCACCCAAGCACTCAGGCTAAATTAGCTAAGCTAGATTAGCTAAGCTATGTTGTTCTATCCTGAGTGATTTGCTAAGGCTAGTTTAACCAAGCACTACTGTCCTTCATCGGTAGTAGTGCTTTAGCCCAGAACTTCTGAGCAAAAGAAAAAGAGACCACAAAGGAGAACAAGGTGGTCTCTTACTGGGTTGGTTGTCAACTTATTCTCTCGAAGAGATAAGGTGCTAACGTAAAATTCCTATAATGACAAATGGAATAATCGCAAATATCATTATACCAATTAACCCGATTATTTTATCTTTAATTGGGTTCATTATGAACACCTCCCTTCTAAAGAAAGGAGATAAAGAATGACTAACCACGACCCAAACACAGGTTAACACAACAACTTAGCTGTGTCAAGCACACTGTACTGCCAAAGGTATGGTGTGCTCTTGGGGAAGATACTCCAACCAAAAAGAGACCAGAATGAGAGAAACGGTCCTTTTTTCTTACAGTTATTTTCTTAAGTTAATAACAATGATGTTCACGTTAATTTTCACTAAAGAAAATAACTGTGGTAACTTAACAATTGTTTGCTTTGACTTAGTAAAAATTTTGTTAAGTGCTTTCATGTTATCACTCCTCTCTTTGTAAGAGGAGATTAAAAAATGGTAAGGTAAATTAATTTTAGCATGACAGTTTAGTTGTGCCAAGTACTGCTATCCTATCTTTAGATCTGACCGAATGCAATGAGGGATTTTCATTGGCAGCACTTTAATTCAAATCTATGAATTGACAGTTATTAAATCTTTACCTGTTATTCTATCTAAATAATCGACATTTTCGATAATAAATTTCCGTATAATAATAAAAGAAAAAATAGTATACTTTACCATCAAAAGTACCGTACACTTTAGCCAAGTTGTGGCATCATGCTTGGCTAGCATTTTAAACATCTCAGCACTGTTAGCTTTCATCGGCTACAGTGCCTTAGCCAAGTAATTCGGCTAAATAAAAAGAGACCAGAATGGGGTGGTCTCTTAACTGGGTATGCTAAATAACTTAAGCTACGAGAAAAAATGGTATTAAAGAATTCTTGTGATAACAAACGGTGTTAGAAAGAAAATAATAATTCCAATCAAACCAATTAATTTATCGAAATTAGAATTCATTGATAACACATCCTTTCTATTTTAAGCTTTTACTCATGAGAAAGGAAATAATTTAGTTTAACCCAATTACAAATTAACATAACAATTTAGTTGTGTCAAGCACTGTTAGCTTTCATCGGCTACAGTGCTTTAGCCAAGTTCGTCACTTGGCTCATTGCAGACTGTAAATTAAATTACTAAGTGAGAGAACGGAAAAGGTAAAGCAAAGTAAAGCTTAGTAGTTAAGAAGTTTACCTTCTGCCAGCGATGTACTTTTGTTTTCTTTCCTTTCATTCGGCAAAACTACATTACTGTTCTAATCAAAGCACACTACAAGCAGGGGAGTGCTAGACGTAATACTGTCAAAGGTATTACGTCTTTTTGTTTGCAAAGAATTATGCTTTAGCAAAGTACAACTCTTACACGCTTTAGCAAAGTCAATGCAAACACAGCTACAACAGTGGAGAACTCACTTAGTACAGTTCTTACATTACTTAACACAGTTCTTGTTCTACAACATTTCTAAAACAGGTGATTTGCTAAATTACCGTTTGACTTTCGTGGTCACTTTAGCACAGGCACCACATTATAACATTTCAATAAGATTTGGTGAACAATTAAGTTCACTTAGTCTTAGTGTCAGCAATTGGCATTTCTTAATCTCTTGTGCTTTAGCCAAGCCTCAATTAAAGCTTTAGCCAAGTAACATTTCCAAACATTTTAAGACTTCTAAATAACTCATAGCTTTCAAAATCAGGATTGTGCAGTTTCGTCGCTCACAACTCTTTTGCGTGAAATACGCTAAAAAACAAAAAGAGAGGAGGCGCTCTATGAAAGGAAAAGAGCAGCGTTGGGATACTTTTGTATCTTACAGTAATTTAAAATCACCACCAACGGGTGTATTAGAAGAAACGCAACGCTTAAATAAGAAAGGAAAAAGTTATGAGAAAAAATGAAGTAATGGGAAAATTTCTCGCAGCTGCTTTAGCAGCTTCTATGGCAGTCAGCCCAGCAATGGCATTCGCAGCAACCACTAATGGTGCATTAGAAGGATCTGATGCAGCAGACAATCCAACATCTGTAGTTGGTGACCTTAATGATTTTGACATTCAGAACAAAGCTGATCATGGTAGCCTTACCATTCACAAGTACGATGTAACATCTGCTTCACAGGATGGTTTTACATTCAATTGGTCTGACACAGATCACGACAGTGGCGGAGTTGATTCCACTGTAACAACTAAAGATGGACAGACAATCAAAATTACCAGTGATGGTAAAAACAATGAAGAGCTTAAGAATGCCCTTGGCGACTACGCTATTAAAGGTGTTGAGTTTACATACCTTAAAGTCGGTGATGTTAAAACACTTAGTGACATTAACGAAGATGGTACTAATGGAGACATTGAGTTAATCTACGGAATGGACACAGACTTAATGGCTATTCTTGGTCTTAAAGTTTATGATGCTGCAAAGAAAGGAACTGATGGTGTTGCCGTAACACAGGTAGACAATGTTAACTACTTTACAGCAGAACAGATTAGAGTAGCACTTAAAAACGTTTTAGACGTTGACACTTACAATGGTGCTGGCAAGAAAGACAGCGATGCTACATACGCAACTGGTGAGGGCGTTGGTACTAAAGGTGCAGGCGGATCAACCACAAATGAAGGAAAACGTACAGATAACAAGAAAGGTGTTACAGCAGTTGATAGACTTGAAGATTACATTGTAACAGCTAACGACAAACACGCTGCAGGTACACCAATGGCACCTACTGACAAAGATGGTATGACAACAAAAGACAACTTAGATTTAGGTCTGTACTTAGTTGTTGAAACTAAAGTTCCTGAGAACGTAACAGAAACAGTAAATCCTTGGTTTGTTCAGATTCCTATGACAGACATTGAAGGAAGTCAGTGGTTCTACAACATTAACTGTTTCCCTAAGAATCAGACAGGTCATCCTACATTGGAGAAAAAAGTTCGTAATGAGTACGGTACAGCAGGTCTTAACTATGATTCCGCAGGAACAAACAACACAGCTGGAGATTTAAAGATTAACAAACAGAACTCTTTAGCGAGTGGTGCTCCTGGTATCGTTACTAACGATGATGGAAAGAAAGGCGAAGATTTAGCAGGTTGGTTAACAGAAGATAAGAAAGCAGCAGATTACCAGTGGAACACAACTACAACAGCCAGCGAAGGCGATAGACTTGGTTTCATGCTGGAATCCAAACTTCCTAACATCACAAGTAAAGCAACAAGACTTCAGAGATTTGAGTACATCGATACTCTGAGCAAAGGTCTTGTTTACAACGATGATGCTAAGATCGCTATCTACAATGACAAAGCAGCTGCAGATGTTAACGACACAACTCAGGCTATCGACGTTTGGGAAGCAGCTGGGGAAAACGCTAACTATAAATTCACAACAAGCAAAGCTACAAACAAAGGCAATGACTCTCAGGCAGTTGACATTACAGTACAGCCTGCAGGTCTTAAAGAAATCGCAGAGAAATACTACGATGGACAGCACTACTTAGTAGTTTACTACACAGCTACTTTAGCATCCAATGCTGACACTGTACTCGGTGACAATGGTAACCCTAATGATGTTTCCCTGATTTGGAGAAGAACTTCTGAAGGTTACTACAATGTACTTGAAGACAGAAGTATCGTATACTCCTACGGTGTTGATTTAACCAAGTTATTCTCTGACGGAAATACAAAAGCTGATGACTTCAAAGCCGTTCAGTTCGTTCTTTACAATGAAACAGAAGATTACTATGTAACAGCAACAAAGAGTGCTGATGGACTTTACTACGTTTCCGGTAAGACTAAAGATAAGAAAGATGCTACAATCTTTAGCCCAGAAGGAACAGGTAAGTTACTTGTAAACGGTATCGAAGGTGATGACTATAAGCTTACTGAGGTACACACTGCAAAAGGCTACACAATTGGCCAGAACCAGATTCATTTCACAATCAATCAGGCTTCAAGAGCAATCACAGCTTCTGCAGTATACCACATGACAGCAAAGAAAGATCATGACGAAGAGCACATTAAAGATGACTCTACAAATCTCACACTTTCCAATGGAGAGACATTACCAACAGCTAATGAAGGTACAACTGACAAAAATGCTATGGTAATTGGAGCACTCAACCCAACAACAGCAACAATTGATGGTGCTCAGGCAGCTATGTGCAAGTATGGCGAATCTGATCTTAGCAGCAAAGCAGTAACAGATTTAGCAGACAAGACAGCTAAAGATTCCGAAAACGCTAACGTTAAGATGAGCATCACTAACCACAAAGGATTCAGCTTACCTAAGACAGGTGGTAAAGGAGTTTACTTCTTAACAATCGTAGGTGTTGTAGGTGCTGTAATCGGATTCTACATCATTTCCGAAGACAAAAAGAAAAAAGCTAAAGCTAATTAAGCAACAGCAAAGCAGTAAATTAAGATAGTCACTGAAACTGCAAACTACAAAGTGCTTTAGCTAAGTAAGCTACAAAGTAAGCTTTAGTAGAATAAAAAGTCACATCTATTAGTTTAGGTGTGACTTTTTTGCATTTAAAGGAAAAGGTGAGAAATGGTAAAAAAGATACTAGTAACACTATTCATTGGTGCCAGTCTTGTTATGATGTTCTATCCTTGGATTTCAAATTTCGTAAACCAACATCAGGCTGACATTACTGTAGACAACTACAAAAAGAAAGAAAAATCTCTTTCAGAAGAACAGAAAGAAGAGATGTGGAAAAAGGCACAGATGTACAATGCAGATTTAGCCAAGAATCAGGTAGAACTTACTGACCCTTTCGTTGAATCTAAGAGTGCTATCAAAAGTGGTTTAATTTATAACAATCTGTTAAACATTGATAAAAGTGGTATGATGTGCTATTTGGAAATTCCATGCATTAATGTTAATTTACCAGTATTTCACGGAACAGCAGCCAGTACTCTTGAAAGGGGAATTGGTCACCTTGAAGGTTCATCGCTACCAGTTGGCGGCAAATCAACCCATGCGGTTTTAACAGGTCACACGGGTCTTAACAACGCAAAGCTATTCACAGATTTAACCGAGGTAAAAGAGGGGGATTTGTTTTTCCTCCACACTTTAGGCAAGGACTTAGCCTACAGGGTAATTGAAATAGAAGTTGTTTTACCAGAAGAAACGCAAGATTTGTTAATTAGAAAAGGAAAAGATTTAGTAACATTAATCACGTGTACTCCGTACGGTGTTAACTCTCATCGTTTGTTTGTAACTGGAATAAGAACTAAATACACTCCAGAAGAAAAAGAAAATGCAAAAGATGATAGAAGCAAAGATTCGCAATGGATGAATGCTTACAAGAAAGCAGCGATCATTGGTCTTGCTATTGCTTTAGCCGTGATAATTTTACTCAAAAGCTTTAGCAAAATAAGAGAGCATCTGGCTAAGTAAGAGAACATTTAGCTAAGTAGTCCTAACACCACCAACACAAAACCAAAGGAGTGATTGATTGAAAATAATAGTAAAACTTTTTGGACTGCTGTGCATTGCTGGAGGAATTGCATTGTTTTCATCTCCGATGATTGCAACAGAAAACATTAAGCAAGAAACAAAACAATACATTACACAGTTCAAACAAAAAGAAAAAAAGAACAAGGTAAGCAAAGAGGATGACTCTCGTTACCAAGAGATAGAAGAGTACAATGAAAAGATTTACGAAAATCACCAAAAGAATTTCAGAGATGTCAGCAGTTACCAATCGTCCCCAATCTCTCTCAAAGGTTTTAAAGATGGTAAATTCGGCTACATTAAGATACCAAAGATGAAAGTTGAGTTGCCGTTGTATGTTGGTGCAAGCAATGAACATTTAGCAAAGGGAGCTGCCATCTTAGGACAGACCTCAATTCCAGTTGGAGAGATAGATACCAATAGTGTCATTGCGGGTCACAGGGGGTATCAAGGTGCCCCATTCTTTAGAGAGATTGAAAAGCTAAACAAAGGCGACACAGTAACAATAGTAAATCCATGGGACACCTTAGAGTATGAAGTAACAGGAATTAATGTAATAAGCCCATTCGACACCGATGCCGTTATGATTCAAGATGGGAGGGACATGATTACATTAGTCACGTGCCACCCTTACCGTAGCGGAGGTAAGTACAGATACATTGTTTACTGTACAAGAAAAGGAACAAAGCCTTCAAAAGAGGGAAACGAAAGTTATCAGTTATTAAAGACCTCAACCCAAGACATTAACAACGAAGATAATGTCAGACGTGGTGGAGCTTTGTTATTAGCTTTTCTTTTCCTTAGCACTTTAGCTCAGAGTATTAAATCTTTCTGGCAAAAGAGGAGAAAGAAGAAGAGACGTTATTAGCGAATGGTTTAGCAAAGGAATTCTAAAAAGGTTTGACGAAGGAATTCTAAATAAAAAGAACATCAGAAAAAAGAAAAACAGAAGAGGTAGGCTCAACACCTACCTCTTCTTTTGGCTGATTTAATCAGCTCCTCTGACATAGTTGAATTAACCAAAGATAATTGCACTTACTAATGCAAATACTGTTGTTAAGTAAACTAAGCCAATTAATTTGTCTTTAATTGGGTTCATGACAATTACCTCCTTCTTAGTTTTAGGGGACTAAGCTAGTGAAGTCAATTCAACATGCAATTTAATAATAACATGGATCCAATTAAAACACAAGCTAAGTGAGTACAACAACTCTCTTCCCTTTAGCTCTAACTAAGCTTACAACCAAGAGCCTGGCTATCATCAAAGCCTTAGCCAAGACAAGCTACGTTGAAGTTAATTAGGGACTAAAAAGGAAAGGAGTGATCACTATGAAAAGAGCGATAGTAGTGCTGTGCTCCGATGGTTCTTAGTACAGCAATGCACACCGCAGCTTTAGCAAAGTTTAAGTATTAGATGAAAGCACAACTAAATACAAAAAAGAGTGGTGTGTAAAGGTTCAACACAAAACTGTAACTCACAAGAAACAATAGGAGGGAATAGTCATGAAGAAATTAGTAGTAGCCATGATGTGCTTAATGATGTGCTTTAGCACAGTAGTACCTATTCAGGTACATGCATGTTCTGATTTAGTTGCATCAATGTGTCCAAGTAACCCAAGTTCTTACCCAACTTGTGGCGATTGGGAACCGTCGTTTATTGGGCACCTTACAAGTTCTAAAAAAGCTAAAAAGACATACGTTCACGAAACAGCTTGGGAGACTATTCACACAGAATACCTTTACAAGAAAAGCAAAAAAGGTTCTAAAACAACTTACACAAAGTACAAAAGAACACATCTCTGTAAATACAGAAGGCATTATGTAAAAGGTTCTAAGAAGTACACAAGAGACGAAATAAACAAAGTTACTTTAGCAAAAGTTGGTACTTCTAAGAAAAAACCTTCAAGTCCTTACAAAAAATGGTAGGTGATTTAAATGAAAAAGTTAATGACATGGGTACTGTGCTTAATGATGTGCTTTAGCACAGTAGTAGGCTTTGGCACACCTGTTACAGCTTTAGCTAAGTGTTCCCATAAGCATACTAAATGGGTATCTTTAGTTAAAACTACCTGTACTAAAGATGGTAAAACTGCGTGTGTGTGCAAAGACTGTAATAAAACATTAAAAGTAGTGAAAACGCATCGTTATGGACATAGTTTTGTAAACTACTATGTAGCTCCTACTTGTAAAAAAGGAGGGGCTAGAGGGCAATACTGTAAACGTTGTAGAAAAAGAACTATAACAAAATCTTACCCAGCAAAAGGTCATAATTGCAAAATTCAGACTTCTCCTGCTACGTGTACAAATCCTAAAATTGAGATTAAGACGTGTATTCGCTGCGGTGCTAAGTGGGGTTTTACTAAAGGGAAAGCTTTAGGACACAAGTGGCGTAAGTGGACAATTGATCCAAAATCATTGTTAAGAGGTCACAAAGCCAGACTAATAAGGACGTGTAGTCGGTGTGGTAAGAAAGATTACAAATACAAGTAAAAGTGTAAAGGAGAGATTACTATGAAGAAGTTATTAACAGTAGTACTGTGTGCTTTAATGGTCTTTGGTTCAGTAGTATCTGTTGCTCCTACAACAGCTTTAGCCAAGTCTAAATGTTCCCACAAAAAGACTAAATGGGTAACTTTAGTTAAAGCTGATTGTACACAAGAAGGTAAACGAGCTAAAATGTGCACTAATTGTGGAAAAACTTTAAAGACTGTGAAAGTTAAAAAAACTTCCCACAACCTTAGAAGACAGGTGCGTAAAAAGCCAACCTGCTCTTCCCCAGGCGAAGTAGCTTGGTATTGTACTAATCCAGACTGTATCTACGGTTACAGAAAATACTACAAAACTAAACAAATCAGACCATTAAATCATAAATGGAAATCTAAGACTTATGCAGCTACATGCACAACGCCAAAGGTTGAAATCTCTATTTGTAGTAGGTGTCATGCACAGGATTCTTTCGTTCAAGGAAAGGCTTTAGGACACAAATGGAGTAAGTGGAAGCTAAGTGCAACAAGTATGGTAAAAAAGAAACCTAAGAAAACAAGAGTGTGCAGTAGGTGTCACAAAAAAGAAACGGTTTACATTAAATAGTAAATTAGGGCATTGGGGTATCGCAGCCCCTTTGCTCATTAGCAAAGAGATCATAATAAATCTTTTTCCTTTAGCTCCGATGAGCTATTAACAAAGAACTTTGGCTAAGAACTTTAACCAAGTTGTATCTACGTTGAAGCTGAATTGGGGACTAAAAAGGAAAGGAGGAAATCACTATGAAGAAGTTAGCTACGTTGAAGCTGAATTGGGGACTAAAAAAGAAAGGAGGAAATCACTATGAAGAAGTTAGCTACATTAGTATTGTGTGCATTAATGCTCTTTAGCACAGTGATGCCAACAACCACTTTAGCAAAGACTAAAAAGTGTACACATCCAAAAGAAGTTGTAAAAGTAGTGAAAAAAGCTACTTGTACTGAAGATGGTAAAGTAACCTACACGTGTAAAAAGTGTGGTAAGCTACTTCAGACTTCTAAGGTGAAAAAGCTAGGTCACAAATGGAGTGATTGGAAAATTACTTCAAAGGCGAAAAACAAAATGGTTAACATCAGAAGAAGCTGCAAACGGTGTAAGAAAGTGCAGAAACAGACTTGTCCAGACGTTGGATACAGGGGATGGTATTAAGCAGCAAGATGGTATTAATTAAATAAAATTCTAGTAAAAGAAGTTTAAAGAATTAACAAAGGAACTCCAGAGGGTTTAAACGCCCACTGGAGTTTTTGGAATGCACAAGCAAATGCAAAGATTAATGCACAATTAAATGCCTTTAATCACAGCTATAGCAAATGCAACTATGAATGCTCCGTAAAGAAAGCCGACAACTTTATCAAACTTTTGGAACATACCAGTCACCTCCTTATTTAAATGAAAATGGTTAATGGGTAAATAAGGAAGTAGTTTAGGCTTGCTGATAGCATCTCGAAAATTAATTTGATTATAACACATTTAAAGAATTAATCAAGCAGTTTGTGCATTTCAACACTTCTCCAAGTTGGCAATAGTTTGGTGCATTGCTAACTTTAGCCAAGAGGCTCACAGACATAAGAAAAGCTCTAGCTAAATAAGCAAAAGGAGAAGAACGCATGAATTTTAAATTAATACGGAAAAGAGTAATGGTCACTTTAGCCAAGATCTCAGAGCTGAGCACACAGTCTCCGGAATTCACGATTTAGACAATAGAAGAATTGTAGTTAGCGACACAAGTGCAATGATTGTCATTCACGAAGTAGGTCACTTTGTTTCCTGTAGTTTCCAGATGGTTAATGGAAAAAATCTAACACAAACAAAAGAATGGAAAAAGATCTACAAAAGTGAGAAAAGAAAGTACGTTTCAGAAGCAGGCTTTGAACAGACAGAAGATGTCTACGCAGCTACAAGTGCAAACGAGTTCTTTGCAGAGTGCTTTCAACAATACTATTTAGCACCGAGAACTTTAGCTAAGAATTGTCCAAAAGCCTACACGTTCATTAAAAGAACAGTACAGATTAATTTTCCTAAAATCGCAGGGATTGTTTGGTAAAGTATTGCTTTTACAAACTAAATGCGGTAAAATTTCTTTAGATTTCAACTAAATAATGGACTTTTACAAAACAGTGTTTTCAATTTAGTGAATTATAAATTATTAAAGAAAAAGAAAGGAGAAGAGGGGAAACCCTAGCAAGAATTCAAAACAAAATAAGAAACAAAAACAAAATAAAAAGGAGAAATTACAATGAGAAAAAGATTTAACAAAACAGTTAACAAAATCGTAACAGGTGCATTGGTAGCAACTATGGCATTTTCTTTCGTACCAGCTTTTGGCTCAGCTTTAGCCACGGTAACTGTACACGCAGCCGAAACAGGAACAGTTGACCCTGCAACGTGTCCACATGAGAATACGAAAGCTATTTGTGATAAAGCATCGACGTGCATTGAGAAAGGCCATTGGCGAGAAGTGTGCCAGGATTGCGGAACAGTAGTCGATGAGTGGGATTCACCAAAACTTAGACACATGTTTGACGAAGAACATTACAAAATAACGAAAAAACCAACGTGTACAGAAGATGGGGAAAAAGTCTACTACTGTACACGTAAATCTTGCACTACAGGAACAAAAACAGTAACTCTCCCAGCAACAGGACATGACGATGGAGTTCTCAAAGTAACAAAAGAACCAACATGTGCAGAGCCTGGTCTTAAAGAGACTGTATGCTCTAAGTGCGGAACTGTTCTTGAAGGAAAACCAACGGAGACTGTTCCAGCTACAGGTCAGCACACATGGGACAACGGTAAGATTACTTTAGCCCCGACAACTACCAAAGAGGGTGTAAAGACTTTTACGTGTACAGTGTGTAAAGCAACTAAAACAGAAGCAGTAGCAAAACTTCCAGCAAAGCCAAAGAAACCTGCCACTTCAAAACCAAAAGCAGGAACTAAAGTAACAGTTGGTGGAAATCAGTATACAGTAACAAAGGTTGGTTCTGAGGTTCGCTTTAGCAAAGCAAAAGCTGGTATCAAGGCACTCTCCATCCCAGCAACAATTAAGTACAAAGGAGTTACATACAAAGTAACCGCAATCAGTGCAAACGCAGTTAAAGGCAATAAAAAGATTAAGAGTGTTACCATTGGAGCTAACGTTAAGAGCATAGCGGCAAAAGCTTTCAACAACTGCCCTAAACTCAAAACAGTCACAATCAAGAGCACTAAGCTTACAAAGAAAACTGCAAGCAAGAAATCTTTTAGCAAAGTAAACAAAAAGATGGTAATTAAAGTACCAAAGAAAGTTAAGAAAACTTATGCTAAAATCTTCAAAGGCTACAAAGTAAAATAGCGTAGCAAACGGCTTAATGCAGTAAGTAGTTTAGCACAGAAACAATTGGGAAGACATAATTCCAGTGGATAAAATTAATCCCAGAGAGTATCTTTAGATCCAGTACGGATTCAACACTCTCTGGGATTTTTAGTGGGCAGCTTTAGCACAGATTATTTTCAATTTAGCAAAGTAAGTACTTGACTTTATTGGATAGTGAAGTTAAACTAAAGATAGTGATAATGTTGAACAAAGAAGTTATAACAAAAATCATTGTAACTTAATAACACTAAAAAAGTCAGGAGAGATTGCGCCTTTCCTGACTTTTTTCTTTTAGAAAATTATTTTTTGTAGTTATTGAAATTGTCGAATAGTTTGATTAGTATGTAAACTAATAGTCCGGCAATAACTTGTTCTACAATGTTAGTAATAATGCTGAACACAATAACACCTCCTTTGTAATAAATTAACACGAAGGTGTCACTGCAAATCATAGCACCACTATTGAATTTTGTCACGTATGATTTTGCAGAATTGAAATGAAATAGTCCCAAAAAGTTTCATCGCTTTCTGGGATTTTTGCTGGGCAACTTTAGTCCAGCCACTGTATTTTCACAAAAAAGAAAAGTGTACCCCGGCGTGCATTTTAATCAGGGTACACTTTTCTTTAACTTACAATAATTGGTAATGCGAACCAAATAATTGCAGTAATTAAAATAAAGATTAATACTTTTTTCATTGTTAAGCTATTCCACATGCAGGACCTTAACAAAAAACAGTTTAACAACAATTTGTGAAAATACAGTGAAAAGTTCTGAAGAATTTCAAAGTCCTTCAGAACTTTTGGTGAAGTAAATACACTTCACCTTGATTTAGTCACTGTATTTTCACATCACAACAATTGGGAACGTAAACCAAATGATTGAAATAAAGATTAATACTTTTTTCATTAAAATGTCTCCTTTCTTCTGGAGCACATTTTAATCAGAGTATACTTCGCCTTAATCAAAGTACACTTTTCTTTACATCACAGTAATTGGTAACGCAAACCAAATGATTGCAGTAATTAAAATAAAAATTAAAGTCTTTCCTTACACCACAGCAATTGAAAATGTAAACCAAATTATTGCAGTAATTGAAATAAAGATTAATACTTTTTTCATTGTTAAGCTATTCCGTATGCAGGATTTTAACAAAAATAGTTTAACAACAGTTTGTGAAAATACAGTAAACAGTTCTGGGTTGCTTTAGCCCAGTTTGAAATCTCCATACTACATAACATTTATGTACTGAGTTAAAAATAATACTACAGCAATTAAAATGGAAATTAAAGCGGATCTTAATGTCAGGAGGAGTTTAAGTTCTTGCCATTAAGATAAAACCACAAGAGACTATTACATCGTTAGAACTGCTAAGACACAGCATTACACTCACGTAAAACCTAACGATGTTTTTAATTGGGAACATTTTAATAAATGTTTGTGTACATTTTGTGAAGATTTCTAAACAGTATAGCTTATTAAAAATAGGCATTAAAAAACCACCTCGGTTGTGACGAGATGGTTTAAATTACTTTCCTCATTTTGAAATTCCTCGTTTTTGATTTGATTAAAGTACTGTTACTGGCCATGCAGATTTAATAGTAATAATTAAAACTGCACATACGAAAAGTATTTTAAAAAGTTTTGAATTTAAAATTCTTTTCATCTTAATCACCTCCTTTACTTTGGTGATTACATTGTAACATAAAACGATACTAAAAATCTCTTAAATTTTCTTAAGCAGGAAAGTAATTTACTGGGTTGCTTTAGCCCAGAAACGTGGGTGAACACCTCACTTTATTTTAGTTTATCCCAATTCCACTTTCATCGGTGAATTGGGATTTCTGTGTACTTTAGCACAGCATTCATTCTAACAACTCTTTAGAGAATTAAATCGAAAAGAAATACAATAGAGCCTACATGGATTTTCCATGTAGGCTTTTTATTTTAGAAAGAAGGAAAGGAGAAATAAAGCGATGGGTAATAACTCACCACCAATCAGAGAATTTTCTACCAGAAAATTTAAGTATGGATTCTCTGCTAGACTATTTTATTGGGAACCGCCTCCAGGCGAATCAAAACCTCCTCCATAGTTTTACAAAAAACTTTAACCAAGAAAAACTATGAGAGGAGTTTAGAATGAAAAAACCAATAAAAATTTCTATTACAATTTTACTAGCTTTCACAATGGTGTTCACCAACCTCTTTAGCTCAGTACCAGAAGGTTTAATTAAAGATCTTTTTGGAAACACAGCAACAGAGGTACAAGCAGCTTCCAAAGATGATGAGAAACATGCAACAGGTCACAAGTTACATTCAAACACTGACATGGGAAAAACAGCAGTTGAAATTTTGGGACATAGTTCTTCAACACCATTCAGAAAATTCTACATGCATGACGACGGTTTAGATGCAAACAAACGTGTAATTTGTGGTTACTCCGAGGGTAGAGGTCATCCCGGAGATAAATACAAAAAGACAATAGTTTTAGCAAAGAACTGGAAGAACGCTAAAAATAATAATGCTCTTTGGGGACATAATACTAAAAAAGTAGCAAAAGCCCTCAAATGGTTTTTCCACGATGTAGGTCCAGGAAATGCTTCTGCAAAACAGGCTTATTTTATTCAGACTTATGTTTGGGCAAAAACAATGGGTAGAAATTCTGACACCGCTTTAGAACAGCTTGCACGTAGTAAGAATTGGAAGCTTTCTGATTTGCATAAAATGGAAGACCAAGTGGAAGCACAGACTATTGATGGATGGATTGCTATTTATGAAAAAACTGGTGCGTGCGTTGCCGGTGATACTAAAAACGTTCACCAGCCTTACTTCAGATGGTTTAGCGTGAGTCCAGAAGAGGCCAGTGTTACTTCCAGTAAACAAGAAACCATTAAACGAAGTATTCCAATTGTTGTTAACAAAGTCGACAGTAGTACTGGTAATAAAACTGCTGTGAATGGTGTAGAAGTTAAGGCAACTCTTGCAGGAAAAAATTACTATGGTGTTACTGGGCAAAATGGTGGTAGGCTCTCTGATGGTAATACAAATGTTAATACCACAAATGAGCAAGGTAAGATTAAGTTTTCGACAAGCCGACAGTTTATCGGTGAAGGTAAGGGAAGTGCTAAGTACATTGAAAACTGGGATGAACTTACAAAAGAGCAGCAGAACGATTACAAGAGTAAAGGCTACTGGTCTAGCAAAGCTTTAGCCAAGTCTGATGCAGATAAGCAAGCTGAAGACAATGCAAAAAAAGCAGCTAAAGCCAAATTAGACAAGCTTAAAGAAACGTGGACTTTTACAGAGATCAAAGCCCCTGGGTACTTTTACAAAGTAGGTAACAAACCAAAATCAATTACCAAAACTGTAAACAAGGGAACTACAGAAATTAACATTACTTTTGATAACCATCCAAAGTATGGTAAGATTGAACTTCAAAAGGTAGTCGCTGAGGAGAATGGTAAGGAACTTCCTTACTCAAAATCCTTTAGCCTAGAAAACGCTGTATACACAGTTAAAAAGGGCAGTAGCTACGATAGAGGGGAAGTAGTAGGCACAATTACTATTTCTAAAATTACCAAAGATGGTAAAACTGTTTATGCAGGTTCATTAGGAAATTTAACAATAGGTAAATACTTTGTTAAAGAGACTAAAGCACCAAATGGTTTTAACGTGGATGGTGATACACATTCTTTTGAACTGGTAGACAACGGTGGAGATGCCCTTGTAACCAAAGTTTTAAGCAGCAGTAAGATTGATGATTTTACAATTAAGTCTGTAGAAAAACCAAAGACTGGAACTGTTTCTCTCAAAAAATGGTTAAAGACTTTAGCCACGGGTAAGGGCAGTGAAGAAACTATTGTAGGTGAATCAGGCATTAAATTTACATTAAAAGCAGTTAATGGTATTAATGGCGACTCTGAGTATGTGAAGGGTGTTTCTAAAACCACTGGAGATGGTACAGGTGAAACTAAACTTGGTGAAATTACATGGAGCAAAGTGCCATACGGTACATACACCATTACAATGGACAAAGATCAGACTTTAGCCAAGAACATCACATTCATTGGACCAATCACTGTTTACGTTCAAGACGATGCAACTGACAAGTATCATGGCAACAACATTCAGCTTGGTTACGGGGTTGATGCTACTGGAAAACCAACTGACAGCTTAACCGTTGATGAAGAAACTCCAGCAGGAACAGTTGTGGTACACAAATCTAAAAGTAGTATAAGTAAAGACGGTGCAAAAGAGTATCACCCAGAGAAGGGTGCCTGGTTTCAAATTTTAGATGAAAATCAACAACAAATTGGTGATGCTTTCAAAACCAATGCAAATGGTTTTGCTAGAAGTAATCCAATCACAGAAGCGGGAACTTATTACTTAACACAGGTAAAAGGTAGCGCAAATCACGCTATCATGGAAGACCAGGAGTTTGTCGTAACAGAAGCTGATCTTAAAAAGGACTTCAAAGTCTTTGAATTCAACGTAGTCAATGAGTACGTAGGCGATCACATTCACATTAGTAAAAAGAAATTACCTTACGATGATAGCATTTCTAGCTACGTAGAAGACCAAAAAACACCAGAAGAAGGTGCAGTCTTCACAGTACTTGATGTTGCCAGAATGGGAGATACGGCCTTAAAACAGCTCATGAACAATGGTAAAGATTGGGACTCTGACAAACGTCAGGAGTTTATAAACTCCGTAGTCGATGCAGCTTTAGCCACGTTAACCACAAATGAGAATGGTGAAGCAGACGTGGACCTCGAAGCTACCTTAAACGATGACAATGAACCTGTCTATAAGATTGGTGAAAAAGGATACGTTTTGTTACAGACAAAAGGGGCAGATGGTTACGAGTTAAGTAATCCTTTACGTTCCCCAGAAAAACTCCCTAAACCATTAGAAGGAGAAGGAGAAGCTACGACTTCTGAAAACGGTATTTCCGAATCCACCAATGGGTACTATTTCACTTGGAGTGCAAATTTAACTAACAAGCAGAAACACCCAATGGCAATCGCTAAGTTTACAAAGTTAAAAACGACTATTGACGATAAAGGTCAAACAGCGACAGAGCCTGAAGTTGGTGCAAAGTTCAAAGTCATAAAGGCTGATGGTACTTATTTAAAGTACCAAGACGACAATGGAGTTTCCAAAGACGTTGAGTGTACAGCCAACAACAGCGGTGTGGTTTATGTACCATACCTGTCACGAGGAGTGTACAGTTTAGAACAGATTTCTGGCTCTGGTGTACATCAGAAAATTACTTTTGACATGGATGAAGGAACATTCGCTGTTAATCAGGAAGATTTATTTTATTCAGGCAATCAGATCGAAGCTTTAGCAAAGAACAACTATGATGGCATTGATAATAACCACGTTGTAGCGATTGCAAGCGAGAATAATGGTGAGATCACTGATGAAGAGTTACCAGTTTCAGTTAAGTTACTTAAAACCTCTTCAGACACTGGTACACCTTTAGCCAAGGCAGAGTTCACTCTGTACAAAAAGATTGATGGTGAATACAATGAAGTTGATCAATACTACACCGATGAAAATGGAGAACTCACAATTCAGGACTTACAATTTGGTAAGTACAAGATTAGGGAAACGAAAGCTCCTGATGGCTATTTAGCCACGGAAACCGACACCGGTAAAGAAACAGGGGACGAGGACTTTCCTTGGCAGGAAGTTGAATTTACTATTGACGAAAACCACGTTGTAGATGATAGTGGTGTACTTTATTTCACAAATAAAAAGGCTGATGGGGCAACCACTTTCACTTTTAAAGATTCACCTATCTTTGGTAAGATTGCTGTAAACAAGAGTGGTACAGTAATGACTGGGTTCTCAGAAAACGATGGTGGCTTTAACTATGCGAAGCAGAATTTAGCCGGAGCTAAATACGGACTGTACGCTAAGGAAGACATTATGGACGATAGTGGTAAACTAATCTGGGCAAAAGATACTTTGATTGATGAAAAGACAACTACAGGTACTGATGCAGTTTGGTTTACTAACGATGTATTAACACCTAGTGATAATTTCTACATTGGAAGTTATTACGTGAAGGAGTTGGAAGCACCAGCTGGTTTCGACATTGATGAAACTAAGCACGATGTTAATTTAACATGGCAGGCAGGCGCTAAAGATTCTGAAATCGGTGCATGGGAACCTGACGATGATGCAGAGTTCTCAGAACAAGGAAGTAAAGGTAAGAACTTTTTAGCACAGGGTTCAAAACTAAATCCTTACATTGTTAACGCTAAGAAAGTAGTTTTCACTTATGAGAAAGCACCAGAGGGAGTTGATGTGTGGGACGTTTCGGCTTATGGTATCAGTGATGATGTTAATAGTCCTAATGACGCTACCAGTGCTAGTACAGTTGTTCTCTGGCATGACCCGGAAGATTCAAATACCATTTACATTTCTAGTCAGAAGGCTGAGCAGGAGATTAAGTTTAATAAGCTTTCTTCTGAAATGTTTTACAAGTGTGCAAATCTGACAAGCGTTATTTTCTTCAATGTAGACACATCATACATTGTTAATGCAGATAAGATGTTTGCATACTGCACCTCTTTAACCAAGCTTGATTTGTCCAACTGGGACACACACAGATTGAATTCTACCGTACAGATGTTTGCAAACAGTTCTGTGCTTGAGAAGATTTACGTTGGTAATACAGACATGCACTATGAGAACGAAGCAGAAGCAGCAATAAGTTCTATCTATGTAACTCCAAAATACAATGGCTATCTTTACTATGATCCTGCGACAGACCAGACAACTCTGAAAGACCTAGAAGCAGAAATCACAGCTAAGGAAGAAGCACTCAAAGATAACAGTCTTAGTGAAGATGAGAAGACAAAGCTTAACGAAGAAAAGACCTTGCTTGAAGAGAACAAAGCGAGTGTAGAAGCAACACTTACTTCTAACAGATTTTCTATCGACAGTTTTAGCTACTCATTAATGTATGACAATGGTAATGCTCAGCAGCTCTCTACTACTGATGGTGTGGGTGTCCTTAATGATTTTACTATTTCCAACGGGGACATTGAGAGCTTTAGCCCAGAATACCCGAATTTCGGTGACCAATCTAATCGCTCTGGAGAACTTAAAGTAACAATTAAGTTAAAAGAAAGTTCTGAGTATTATAAGTACACTGACAAGGATGGTAATGGTAATCCGACAGGACTTCTTACTGTCACCGTTAATGTATTAGACCCTAACGATTTAAAATTTAATGTTGACGAGCACCCTTCTGCAACAGTAGAAGCAGAAGATGAGAGCTGGGGAATGTATCTGTCAGTTTTAAAGGCTGATTCTGGAGAAGCTGTGACACAAGCAGACGATAGCGAAACAGCAGACCCAACTGTAATGAATGATCTGGAAACCGGTTTAGGTAAAGCAGAGTTTACGGTATACGCTGCAACAGATTTGAAGAGTTACAACACTGATGAAAATGGTAATCCAATTACTGTTATCAAAGCAGGAACTAAGATTAAAACTATTCAGAGTATTGCCAAAGACGAGGACGATGGTGGTAGAGCAGGTACAGACTTGTTACCATTTGATTACTATGCCGCTGACAAGAATGCTGAAAATCTTTACAGAATTATTGAGACCAAAGCACCTGACGGTTATGCTATTGATAGTGCAGAAGCATACGTACCAAACATCAACTATCGGGGACTCAGTGCTGATGACATTTTAGCCAAGCTCCAGAAAACGAATGGTGATAAGATAAAAGTTAAGTACAGTGCAGAGGATAAATCTTTTGCAATTGCGTTTACTTTCTTCGACACAAAAGCTCCAACCATTACAAAGGACTGGGGTAGAGAAGGTACTAAGGAGTTCGTAGAGGAGAGCAAACGTCCTGATCATTTAACAATTAGGATGTACAAGGACAGGGCTAAGACACAGCTCTACAAAGAGATTACTCTAACCAAAGATGGATGCTGGTCATACACTTTTGATGAGGATGTTGACCTTAGTAAGTTCTACTATGAGGAGGATACATCTAACTTCCCAAAGAATGTCAAGATTGACAAGAGTGACTACGAAGAAGGTTACTATGTTAACAAAAAGAATAATTCAGTGAAGTTCTACAACATTTGGGATAAACCAGACGATCCAAAAGTAGTTCTCTCAATTCACAAAACGTGGAAGGACAACGACAATGCCTCCGGCAAACGACCAAGAGAGATTTTAGTGACGCTGTACCAGAATGGTGTAGCTATTAAGAAAGATGTAAAACTTAACGAATCCAACAACTGGACATACGAAATGCCAGAAAACGAAGCACTTTCACAGTACGATGACTTCGGTGTCAAGAATGTCTACAGGTGGGAGGAGGACAGTGATTCACTTGGTGAAGACTACGAGTTAGTTTCTCAAGAAACAACTACAACAGAGTCCACACAGTACATTTATATGACAACAGAGTTAGTAAATGCATACTCAAAATACACAACAGCTTCTGTCAGAAAGAGCTGGGACGACGAGAAGAATCTGTATGGACAAAGACCTAAAGACATTAAAGTGCATTTACTTGCAGATGGTAAACAGGTTGATAAGTTCACTCTCGAAGTCGCTAACGCAGATGGAACTGTTTCAAACAAAGATGTCACTAATGGAGAAGTTACACTGAACGAGAAAAATGCATGGAGTGCTAAGGCTATTAATTTAGACAAGTACAAAGGCAAAGACAAAATTCAGTACACTTGGGAAGAGGTAGATGTTGGAGATGACTACAAGTTAACAGCTAACACAACAACGCTTGAAAACGAGGACGAAGCGAATGAGACTTTCATTACAAACCTTACTAACAAGTACACACCTGCGTATGGTAGTGTAAAGGTTTCAAAAGTAATCCCAGTTTCTTCCTTAGACTTTAGACATGGTGATATTACCTTTAAGTTCGACTTAACCGGTGAAACCATTCATGGAACGCAAGCTAAGGACAGTAAGTCTGTGACCTTTAGCCAAGATACCCTCTCCGACAAGGAAAGTGTTGTTACCATTAATGGAAAGCAGTACTTGAAGTTAAGTGTTACTTTCAATAACCTCGATTGGGGTGACTACAGAGTAACAGAATCAGGATCTGAAAGCCGTTACCAGTTCGATTCAATTGATGGTCTGAAGAATGCCACAATAGGAAAAGATGCAAAAGGTAACTCTTACATTAGCTTCACAGTAAACAAAGATTTGCACGAGTTTACAGGAACATTCCACAACCGAACAATTCCTGCTTCGGTTAAGATTGTGAAGTACGGTAAGAGCGGTATTAAGAAGCTCAAAGGCGTAACCTTCAAGATTGAAAAGATCAAAGGAGACAGCAGAGAGCTAATCAAGTCAGCTACAACTGGAGATGAAGGTGAGGTTCTCTTTGACGATTTAGCCCCAGGTGATTACGAGATTACCGAGACGAAAACACTTAAAGGATACACTCTCCTGAAAGAGCCTATCAAAGTTACATTACCTTTAACAATGACCAAAGAAAGGGCAGAAGAGTTAAAGGCAGACACAAGTAAGGCAGTCTACGACAGTGAAAAGAAACTTTACTATTTCTATAGTGTTTCCTACAAGGTTGACAACGATGCCGGTTTTGAAGTACCACATACAGGTTTCAAAGACAATCTAAAGACATCCCTGCCACTAATCGCAGCTATGATTATGATAGTTGGAACAGAGATTTGGGTATGCATTGGTAGAAAGAAACCAAAGAAGAGAGCTTAAGAGAAAACCTAAAAAGCAAAGAAAAGAGCTTAATTAATTTTCTTGGCTTTAGCAAAGACGAAAGTGTCAGAGCTTTA
>OLOP01000454.1_pt1 | contig 32608 bp, 30 predicted proteins | sample 1672381 | NCBI WGS metagenome assembly OLOP01 (sample SAMEA3136678, study PRJEB25190) | human gut metagenome | biome: human gut; feature: human-associated habitat; material: faeces | place: Austria | collected 2013 | reverse complement strand
TTTATGTTAGTAATTTTGGAGTAGGATTCGTGAGAGTTCTACCCTGTTGTTGATTTTGACAGTGATGTAAGAGAACGACGGATATGCAGTGAAACCATAATACAATAAAAAGAATATTTGCTGATTTCTCATGAACGTGATACACTTATAGATAAGCTGTATCGGCTGTCGATCACGACCGTTTCGGCGGTGTGAAAATGAGAAATTCCGGCACCGGAGGCTTTCAGAGTCACGATCATGCGACCGTGCGAAAGTTCCGGTGCCTTTTTATTTCAAAGGAAAGTGCGTCCTGATGAAAGCGGCAGAGAATATTTTGAGCGGTATTTGAGAAAGGAAACAGGAGATGGATGACAAAAAAATAGCCGTACTGATCGATGCGGAAAATGTGTCCGGCAAGTATATCAAGCTGATTTTAGATGAGGTCAGCAATTATGGAAGTGCGACGTACAAGCGCCTTTACGGCGATTTTCAGACGCCGAGCGTGCGGGCGTGGATGAAGAACCTGCGCGACTATGCGATCACGCCGGTTTTCCAATACAATTATACGCAGGGGAAAAATGCCTCCGATTCGGCGCTGATCATCGATGCGATGGATATTTTATATTCGGGCAATGTGGATGGCTTCTGTATCGTCACCTCGGACAGTGATTTTACGAAGCTGGTGCTGCGCCTGCGTGAGTCAGGCATGACGGTGATCGGCATGGGAGAGCGCAAGACGCCGAATGCATTTGTCTCGGCGTGTGAGACATTTAAATTTCTGGATATTTTATTAAACGATGAAAATCCGTCGCAGAATCCGTCCCTGCCGCAGACGCGCAAGGAGAGTGAGGCGGATGGTTCCAGAAAAGAGGCAGAGAAAGAAAGCGATCCGAATGCAGTCAGCAATATTCCGAACATGGAGGAGATGGAGAAAGAGATTATCTCGATCATCAACACACATGCGGACGATGACGGATGGGTGGATTTATCGGAGCTGGGAGACAACCTTCCAAAGCGTGTGCCGGGATTTGACCCGCGAAATTATAAATGCACGAAGTTAAAGCAGTTTATCGAGATGTTTGATTCCGTTGAGGTTCGGTCAGCGCGCAATCCGCACAATAAGATTCTGTCGATCATCTATGTGCGTGTCAAACAGAAAGAAGAAAAGCCGGTACTTTCCAAGGTACGGCGCGGCGGAAAACGGAAGAAGGATGCGGACGCGGAAGAAGAGTAAGCATATGCGGTTCGTATGAGAATAAAAAGTTGCAGAAGCGGCTGTGACTGGTATGGAATAAAAGATTGCAATAATGTTTGCACTTGATATGACAATCAGTGTTGTGTCAGCTGTTACAAAGACAGATTGTAAATTGAAAAGTGAAGGATAGCAGATAGGAGAGACAGGAATATGACAAAGGAAGAGCTTGCATTAGAGGTAATTGACCGCCTGAAAAAAGAATATCCGGAATTCCATGTACTTCCGATGGAAAACTATGAGGGATTCTGCCCGGGAATACCGGAAGTGACAGAAGAAAAGGATGAAGAACTGAAAAAAACAGTCCGCATCTTCCCGCACAAGATGAAAGGGGAGGGACATTACGTTGCCCTTCTGCAAAAGGGAGAACCATTGCCGGCAAAAGAGCTGAAACCAAAGAAGAAATCAGGAAAAATCCCGGCAGATCTGGAAGAATTCATGAAACAGGTAACATGGAAACTGGATGGTTCCAGACTGGATATCCATGGAGAGCGCATTTACTATATGCCGGAAGGGCTTCCGGATGTGAGAGGAATCCGTTTCTTAAGAACCGGACTGCTGCTTGGAGAACTGAAGAAGAACCGTTTTGAACCGAGCCAGGCATTTGCCATGTGCCTGAAAAAAGATGAATATGCACAGATCATCGATCTTCCATGTGAAGATGAAAGAGTCAGACGTTATCTGAAAGGGGAGACGCTGGATGTAGATGATCTGACAGAGAGAAAGGCAAAAGGCTGGTATCTGGTCTGTGTAGACGGATTCCCGCTTGGATGGGGAAAGGTATCGAATGGTACGTTGAAGAACAAATATCTGCCGGGATGGAGGCTGTGTTAAGATGATGCGTCTGGATAAATATCTGGCAGAGATGGGTGTGGGTACCCGCCAGGAGGTAAAGAAGCAGATCCGTCAGGGGAAAGTTACCGTTAACGGGACGGTGGTAAAAGCAGCAGATACGAAGATTGATGAGACATGCGATGAAGTTACAATAGGCGGCCGTAACATTTCCTATGTGTCGTATGAATATTATATGCTGAACAAGCCGGGCGGCGTGGTATCGGCGACCGAGGACCGGAGAGATACTACGGTGATCGATCTGATCAAAGACAAGAAACGAAAGGATCTTTTCCCGGTCGGACGACTGGATAAAGATACGGAAGGCTTACTTCTGATCACGAATGACGGAGATCTGGCCCACCGTCTGCTGGCACCGAAAAAGCATGTGGATAAAGTCTATTATGCAAAAATAGATGGAATGGTTACAGAAGAGGATGTAAAGCGGTTCGCAGAAGGAATCGATATCGGTGCAGAGGAAGAAGAGATGACAAGACCTGCAAAACTTGACATTATGAAGAGCGCGGAAGAATCTGAGATCCGCCTTACGATCCATGAAGGAAAGTTCCATCAGGTGAAGCGGATGTTCCTTGCAGTGGGTAAAGAAGTTACTTATCTGAAGCGAGAACGCATGGGAACCCTGTGCCTGGATGAAAATCTGAAGCCCGGAGAATACCGGCTGCTGACAGAAGAGGAGATAGAGAATGTCAGAAAATAAATTTTTACCGATTTGCAAAAAGGATATGGAAGAACGGGGATGGGAACAGCTGGATTTTGTCTATATTTCCGGAGATGCTTATGTAGACCATCCGTCTTTCGGACATGCGATCATTACGAGACTTCTGGAAGCGCATGGATTTAAAGTCGGTATCATTGCGCAGCCGGACTGGAAAGATAAGAACAGCATTACGATCCTTGGAGAACCGAGACTGGGATTCCTTGTTTCTGCGGGAAATATGGATTCGATGGTGAATCATTATTCCGTGTCGAAAAAGCACCGCAGAACGGATGCTTATACGCCGGGAGGCGTGATGGGAAAGCGTCCGGATTACGCAGCGGTTGTATACAGTAACCTGATCCGTCAGGTATATAAGAAGACACCGATCATCCTCGGAGGGATTGAGGCAAGTCTCAGACGACTGGCACATTATGATTACTGGTCAGACAAATTAAAACGTTCGATCCTGCTGGATTCCGGTGCAGATCTGATATCTTATGGAATGGGAGAACATTCGATCATTGAGATCGCAGAAGCTCTGGACAGCGGTATTGCGGTCAGTGATATCACATTTATCGCTGGAACGGTTTATAAGACGAAGAGTCTGGACAGTGTCTATGACGCGGAGATTCTTCCGGGATACGAAGATATGAAGCAGGATAAGCTGGAGTATGCAAGAAGCTTTTATACACAGTACTGCAATACCGATCCATTTGCCGGGAAAAGGCTGGTAGAGCCATATAATGCTCATCTGTATGTAGTACAGAATCCACCGGCACTTCCGCTTTCGGAAGGGGAAATGGACGATGTCTACGGACTGCCTTATATGCGGACCTACCATCCTTCTTATGAGAAGGACGGCGGCGTACCTGCAATCTCAGAGGTCAAGTTCAGTCTGATCAGCAACCGTGGCTGCTTTGGCGGCTGCAGCTTCTGTGCACTTACTTTCCATCAGGGAAGGATCATGCAGGTGAGAAGCCACGAGTCGCTGTTAGATGAGGCGAAGATGATTACGCAGGAAAAGGACTTCAAAGGCTATATCCACGACGTAGGAGGTCCGACGGCGAACTTCCGCCAGCCATCCTGCGAAAAACAGCTTACACGTGGCGTGTGTAAGAACCGCCAGTGCCTGTTCCCGAAGCCGTGTCCGAATCTGAAAGTAGATCACAGAGACTATATCAAACTTCTGAAAGAACTGCGTGACATTCCAAAAGTGAAGAAGGTATTCATCCGTTCGGGAATCCGGTTCGATTATGTTGTTGCGGATAAAAGTGATGCATTTCTGGAGGAACTCTGCCGTTATCATGTAAGCGGACAGTTAAAGGTTGCACCGGAGCATGTATCGGATGATGTTCTTACACTGATGGGAAAACCAGAGAACAGTGTATATCAGGAATTTGTGAAAAAGTACAATAAGATGAATCAGAAGATCCACAAAGATCAGTATCTTGTGCCGTATCTGATGTCTTCACATCCGGGATCCAGAATGAAAGATGCGGTAGAACTAGCAGAGCATATCCGGGATCTTGGATATATGCCGGAACAGGTACAGGATTTCTATCCGACACCGTCAACGATCTCGACGTGTATGTATTATACAGGCGTGGATCCAAGAACGATGCAGCCGGTCTATGTGCCGAAGAATCCGCATGAAAAGGCAATGCAGAGAGCTCTGATCCAGTACCGGGATCCGAAGAATTATGATCTGGTCATGGAGGCTCTGAAGAAGGCACACCGCATGGATCTGGTAGGATTTGATAAACACTGTCTGATACGCCCGAGAAAATTCGAAGGCAGATCACAGCAGAAAGTACCGGGACAGAAAACGCAGAATCAGAAGTCTTCCGGAAAACCGGGACGGAATGACCGTGGGAAAAACAAAAACGAGCATTCCAGAAGAAATACTGTGCAAAGTGACAGACAGAACAGCAGACAGAAAAAGAAATCGATCCGGAATGTGCATAAGAAGAAATAACAGCAAGAGAAATAGCATAAAGGGAAAATGATGAAAAACCGGCAGCCGGATGGATGTAGAGAGGTGTTAAAGTTGAAAATAGCGATCGTTACAGGAGCATCGTCGGGAATGGGCAGGGAATTTGCGCTTCAGATCCCGCAGCTGTATAAGAACCTGGATGAATTATGGGTAGTGGCAAGGCGGACAGACCGTCTGAAAAATCTGCAGGAACAGGTAAAGATCCCGGTCAGGATCTTCGACGGGGATATGCAGAGAGACTATATTTTTGAAAAACTGCAAAGAGAACTGGATCGCCGGCAGGCAGATGTAAGGATGCTTGTAAATGCGGCAGGATATGGAAAGATCGGTAACGTCAGTGACATTGATCTGAAAGAACAGTGTGGCATGGTTGATCTGAATTGTACAGCACTCACCAGAATGACAGGAATCTGCCTGCCATATCTGTCGAAAGGCAGCCGGATTGTCAATCTGGCTTCGGCAGCTTCGTTCTGTGCACAGCCAGGATTCTGTGTATATGCGGCTTCCAAAGCATATGTACTGCGTTTTTCACAGGGACTGGCAGCAGAATTGAAGAAACGGGGAATCCTGGTAACGGCAGTGTGTCCGGGACCGGTACGTACAGAATTCTTTGACCGGGCCGGTGCGCTTGCGGCAAGTGAAAAAGAAGCACTCTGTGCCGAACCGGAAGCGGTGGTGACACAGGCACTTACAGACAGCGTGCGTGGAAGACGCGTTTCGGTATATGGAGCAGCAATGAAAGGTTCCAGAATCCTTTCCAAGATCCTTCCGGATCGCCTGCTTGTATGGGGGATGATGAAGATCAACCATGCGGATATATAAAGGCATATACGGAATGTCTATGAGCTTGGGAAAATGTTTTTTCATGATAGAAAAAGACGATTACAGAAAAATTATAAATAGAAAACAAAAAGGACAGACAATATGAGAACAGAAAAAGGACAGCCGGGATATGTAAAGGCAAGAAAACAGAAATATCTTCTGGGAGCGGTCGTAGAATTTGCAATTGTGATCGCAATCTTTGTAACTGGATATATTCAGACCGGATCCAGACTGAATCTGCTTACCGTTGTAGCGGTAGTCGGATGCCTTCCGGCAGCAAAGATGTTGGTGGAATTTATCACAATGGCACCATATAAGAGTATTGAAGAAGCAAAATACCAGGAGCTGGAGGAAAAAGCACCTCTGATCCTGAAGGCATATGATATGATCATTACCAGTTCACAGAAGGTTATGCCTCTGGATGCAGTGGTTGTATCCGGGCACATTGTCTGCGGATATGCAAGCAATCCGAAGACCGATGAGGCGGCACTTGCCCGTCATATCAAAGATATTTTGAAAGACAATCATTATGATAAGATGACGGTGAAGATTTTCCATGACTATACTGCATTTTTATCGCGTGCGGAGGGCATGAATAATATGGCAGCGGTAGAACAGAAAGAATCATTACGAAGAGAAAAAAAGATCCGGAAGATCATCTTAAACATTTCTATGTAGAAAACAGCGGGAGTTAGAAGAGAATATGAAAGAACTGATCATTCATGACAATGAGGCGGGACAACGCCTGGATAAACTGTTGCGCAAATATCTGAGCGAAGCACCGGGAAGCTTTATTTATAAAATGCTACGTAAAAAGAATATTGTGCTGAATGGAAAGAAAGCAACCGGGAACGAACATCTGAAAAAAGGAGACAGCGTGAAACTGTTTCTGGCAGATGATACCATTGCCAAATTTCAGGCAGCTGGAAAGACGGTGGAAGAAAGCATAAAGAATACGGTGAAGCTGGACGTGATCTATGAAGATCAGAATGTGATATTTATCAATAAACCGTCCGGAATGCTGTCGCAGAAGGCGAAGGAAACAGATGTATCAGTAGTGGAGAATGTGACAGCATATCTTCTGGAATCCGGGCAGCTCACCAGAGAGAATCTTAAGACCTTCCGCCCGTCGATCTGCAACCGTCTGGACCGGAATACCAGCGGTCTGATCGTTGCCGGGAAGAGTCTGGCAGGCTTACAGCAGATGGGAGAATTATTCAAGAAACGTACACTGAAAAAATATTATCTGTGTATTGTAAAGGGCAGGATCACGGAGCCGGCACACATCAGGGGGTATCTTGTGAAAGACGAGAAGACGAACCGTGTCAGCCTTTCAAAGGGAGGCTTTTCCAAAGATGCAAAAGGTCTTCCTATAGAAACAGAATATGTCCCGATCGCGTGGAATGAAGAGATGACGCTTCTGAAGGTACATCTGATCACCGGACGTACCCATCAGATCCGTGCACATCTGGCGAGTACCGGACATCCGCTTCTCGGAGATTACAAATACGGCTCTAAGAAATGGAATGACCGCTATAAAAAAGAATGGAAGATCGAAGACCAGGTACTGCATGCTTATCAGCTTACAATGCCGGGGATGAAGAAAGAACTGGAGAATCTTTCCGGAAAGACATTTTATGCAAAGGTACCGGAGGTTTTCTGGAAACTGATAAAGGAGACAGCATGGGAACATGGAACTCGAGAGGCCTTAGAGGTTCTACATTAGAAGATATGGTCAACCGTACCAATGAGTGGTATCTGGAAAAGAATCTGGCACTGATGCAGAAGATTCCGACCCCGATCACACCGGTGCGGATGGATAAAGAACACAGACAGATCACGCTCGCTTATTTTGATCAGCGCAGTACGATCGACTATATTGGAGCGGTACAGGGAATTCCGGTGTGTTTTGATGCAAAAGAATGTGTGGCGGAGACATTTCCGCTTCAGAATATTCATGAACATCAGGTAGAGTTTATGAAGAACTTTGAAAAACAGCAGGGAATCGCATTTATCCTGATCTACTATTCTTCCAGAAATATCTTATATTATATGCGTTTTGAAGAACTGTACAGGTTCTGGATGCGGGCGCAGAACGGGGGTCGAAAGAGCTTCCGTTTTGATGAGCTGGATGAGCGCTTTTTTATGAAATTTTTCCGTGGATGCTATGTTCCGTATCTGGATGCACTGAATCTTGATCTGGAACTTCGGGATGAACTTGACAAAACAGGTGAAACTGCGTATAATGCAAAGTGATTTTTTAACATGGTAGCACACTAAAGTACCAAAAAGAACATTACTACTTGGAGGACATATGAAGAAGAAATTACACACTCCGGAGGGAGTACGGGATATATATAACGTAGAATGTGGTAAGAAACTTGCGTTGGAAAGCAGATTGAAAAAAGTATTTCATTTATATGGATATCATGATATCCAGACTCCGACGATCGAATATTTTGATGTGTTCCGTGAGGAGATTGGAACGACACCGGCCAACGATCTGTATAAATTTTTTGACAAAGATGGCAATACACTTGTCTTAAGACCCGATATTACCCCGTCTATTGCAAGAGCATCGGCAACTTTATTTAAAGATGAAAATCTTCCGATCCGTCTGTGTTATACAGGCAATACATTTGTGAACCATTCCAGTTATCAGGGACGCTTAAGAGAGACGACGCAGATGGGCGCAGAATTTGTCGGGGATGATTCGGTAGAGGCAGATGCAGAGATGCTTGCCCTGGTGATTGAATCTATGTTGACGATCGGGCTGAAAGAATTCCAGCTCTGTGTCGGTAATGTTGATTTCTTCCAGAGTCTGATCGAAGACGCAAGTCTGGATGAAGAGGCGGAAGAAAGAGTAAGAGAACTGATCGGCAACCGTAACTACTTCGGTGTAGAAGAATTTCTGGACAGTATTCAGGCAAAGAGAAGCTCCAAAGAAGCATTTTCAGCATTGAATGAACTGATCGGAGGAATTGATATCCTGGAAAAAGCGGAAAACCTTGCGCCGAATTCCAAAGGTGTGATGGCAATCAGACGCCTGGAGAAGATATACCACATCCTGCGCTATTACGGAGTGGAAAAATTTGTCACTTTTGACCTGAGCATGACAGGAACCTATGGATACTATACAGGAATCGTGTTCCGTGGTTATACTTACGGAACCGGGGATGCAGTTGTAAAGGGCGGACGTTATGACCATCTGATTGAAAAGTTCGGTAAGAAATCACCATCTATCGGTTTTGCGATTGTAATTGATGAACTGGTGAGTGCACTGACCCGTCAGAAGATCCGCATCGTATATCCAAGAAAGAATACGATCATCATATATGCGGAAGGAAGACAGCTTGAAGCAATCCGCCTTGCGAAGGATTTCCGTAGAAAAGCCAAGAATGCAGAACTTCTGAAGAAGGATGAAAACAGTGGATTGGAAGATTATATCCGTTACGGAAATGATTATTATGCCGGAAGTCTGGTATATATCGAGGAGACCGGAGAAGTAACGATGGTCAATCTCGTTACCGGAGAGCAGAAGATCGTGAATAGTACAGATAGGAGTTAGACATTATGAGATACCTGACATTTGCCCTGGGGAAAGGACGTCTGGCAAAACAGACATTAGAATTATTTGAGAAAATCGGGATTACCTGTGAAGAGATGAAAGATAAAGATTCCAGGAAGCTGATTTTCACCAATGAAGAATTGAAACTCCGTTTCTTTCTTGCAAAAGGACCGGATGTTCCGACATATGTAGAATATGGTGCAGCGGATATCGGAGTCGTTGGAAAAGATACAATCCTGGAAGAAGGACGTAAGGTACATGAAGTACTGGATCTTGGATATGGAAAATGTAAGATGTGTGTATGCGGATACAAAGATGCCGCACCACTTCTGCAGCATCATGAACTGATCCGGGTAGCAACAAAATATCCGAATATTGCAAAAGATTATTTCTATAACACGAAGCACCAGACTGTAGAGATCATTAAGTTAAATGGTTCCATTGAACTTGCACCGATCGTCGGACTGTCCGAAGTGATCGTGGATATTGTAGAGACAGGGTCAACCCTCCGTGAAAATGGTCTGGAAGTGTTGGAGGAAGTATGTCCGTTGTCTGCTAGGATGATCGTGAATCCGGTCAGTATGCGTATGGAAAGCGCAAGAATCAAAGACCTGCTGACAAGACTGCGGGAGCAGGTATAATACTGTACAGACAGAAAGAAAATAAAATGAGAGGATGGCGGTTAAGGCTATGAGAATACAGCGTTTGACAAAAGATGCAAAAGAGAACTTACTGGAGGATCTTCTGAAGAGAAGCCCGAATAATTACGGTCAGTATGAACAGGGAGTTCAGGAAATCCTCGCTCATGTAAAAGAAGAAAAGGATCAGGCAGTATTTGCATATACGAAGAAATTTGATCATGCAGATATCACTGCAGACAATATTAAGGTTACAGAAGAGGAGATTGAAGAGGCATATAAAGAAGTAGATCCAAAACTGGTGGAGATCATCCGCAAAGCTCTTCTGAACATCCGTACGTATCATGAAAAACAGAGACAGTACAGCTGGTTCGACAGCAAACCGGACGGAACAATCCTGGGACAGAAAGTCACACCACTTCACAGAGTCGGTGTATATGTGCCGGGCGGGAAAGCTGTATATCCATCTTCTGTATTGATGAACATTGTACCTGCAAAGGTAGCCGGAGTTGATGAGATCGTGATGGTCACACCGCCCGGAAAAGATGGAAAAGTGACACCAAACACGCTGGTTGCAGCACATGAAGCCGGCGCGGATGTCATCTATAAAGTCGGCGGGGCGCAGGCGATTGCTGCTCTGGCATACGGAACAGAGAGCATTCCAAAAGTCGACAAGATCGTAGGACCTGGAAATATATATGTTGCTCTGGCGAAAAAAGCAGTTTATGGTTATGTAAGCATTGATGCAATTGCCGGACCAAGCGAGATTCTTGTTATTGCAGATGAGACGGCAAATCCAAGATTTGTGGCAGCAGATCTTCTTTCACAGGCAGAGCATGATGAACTTGCATCTGCAATCCTGGTCACAACATCTGAAGAACTTGCCCGGAAAGTATCGGATGAAGTGGATGGTTTCTTAAAAGAACTTTCCAGAAGTGAGATCATCCGGAAATCACTGGACAACTACGGTTATATCCTGGTCGCAGATACGATGGATGATGTGATTGATATTGCAAATGAGATCGCATCCGAACATCTGGAGATCCAGACAAAGAATCCATATGATGTGATGACAAAAGTAAGGAATGCCGGTGCCATCTTTATCGGGGAATACGCAAGTGAACCACTGGGAGATTATTTTGCAGGACCGAACCATGTTCTTCCAACCAATGGTACAGCAAAATTTTTCTCACCGCTTTCTGTGGATGATTTCATTAAAAAATCAAGTATCATCGGATATTCGGAAGAAGCATTACGCGATATACATAAAGATATTGAAGCATTTGCCGAGGCAGAGCAGCTGACGGCACATGCCAATTCTATCAAAGTCCGTTTTGAGGGCGAAGAGTAGAAGACAGCAGAAAAATAAGGAGGCGAGGAGCTATGAACAGAACAGTCACCAGGACAAGAACGACAAAGGAGACGGATATTACGGTAACTCTGAACCTGGATGGAACCGGAAAGACGGAGATTGATACAGGAATCGGTTTTTTTGATCATATGTTGAATGGATTTGCAAGACACGGATTGTTCGATCTGACGGTACATGCGAAAGGGGATCTGGAAGTGGACAGTCATCATACCATCGAAGATACGGGAATCGTACTTGGACAGGCTATTCTGGAAGCAATAGGAGATAAAGCCGGAATCAAACGTTATGGCCACTTTATGCTTCCAATGGATGAGACACTCGCACTTTGTGCGGTGGATCTCTCCGGAAGACCATATCTGAATTATAATGCAGAGTTTGTGTCAGATAAGATGGGTGAGATGGATACTGAGATGGTAAGGGAATTCTTTTACGCAGTTTCTTACAGCGCAATGATGAATATCCACCTGAAGATTCTGGATGGTATCAACGATCATCACAAGGCGGAGGCGCTGTTTAAAGCGTTCGGAAAAGCACTTGATATGGCGACAATGGAAGAGCCAAGGATAAAAGAGGCATGGACCACAAAGGGAAGCCTCTAAAAGGAGACGGACAGACATGAGTTATAAAAGATTAATACCTTGCATTTTCATAAAAGACGGGAAAGCGGTCAGATGGATTGATGATCCGACTGTTGTATCCAAAGACGTAATTGAACTTGCAAAATATTACAGTGATCACGGTGCAGATGAACTGATCGTGCTGGATCTCTCAGATTCGGATGAAGAACATGATGAAACGATCACATTGATGAAACGGATCAATCGTGTGATCAGGATCCCGATGATCGCAGGCGGCAATATCAGACGCCAGGAAGATATTAAGAAGATTCTGTATACAGGTGCAAAACGGGCAATGCTGAATTTCTCTAAGCCGGATAGTGTCAAACTGATTGAGGATGCGGCAAAAAGATTCGGAAAAGAGAAGCTTGCGGTATCATTAAATGATTTTGATGCATTGTTCAAACATCAGCATTTGATCCAGGATTACAGCAGTGAAATTGTCTTTATGCACAGACTGGATCTGAATTCCATTATGAATGTAACAGATGTACCGTGTGTGATCATTACGGATACGGAAGAAGAGTCAGAGTTATTTAAAATTTTGAAATGCCCGGGTGTCCGGGGGCTTTCGGGAAGATATGTAAGCCGTACAGATATTGATTGCGTGGCATTCAAAGATAAGTGTACGGAAGAAGGAATTAAGATGACATCTTTTGAGAGTATGATGGAGTTCTCACAGTTTAAGACAAATGATCAGGGCCTGATCCCTGTCATCGTCCAGCATTATAAGACACAGGAGATCCTGATGCTGGCATATATGAATGAGGAATCTTTCTATGAGACGATCAAGACAGGAAAGATGACGTATTTTAGCAGAAGCCGGCAGAAACTCTGGGTAAAGGGGGAGACGAGCGGTCATTTCCAGTATGTAAAATCCCTGACGGTTGACTGTGATCTGGATACATTGCTTGCAAAAGTAGATCAGATCGGAGCAGCATGCCATACCGGTAATCCGACCTGCTTCTTCCAGCCGCTTGTAGGAATTGACTATGATGAGACGAATCCGCTTCGGATCTTTGAATCGGTATATGACACGATCGCAGACCGTAAAGAGAATCCAAAGGAGGGGTCTTACACGAATTATCTGTTTGATAAGGGAATTGATAAGATCCTGAAAAAAATTGGAGAAGAAGCAACGGAAGTTGTGATCGCAGCAAAGAATCCGAATCCGGAAGAAGTCAAATATGAGATCGCGGATTTCCTGTATCATGCAATGGTTCTGATGGTAGAAAAAGGTCTGACATGGGAAGACATCGTAAAAGAACTGGCAGATCGTTAAGCAGAAACTCTTAGAAAACATGAAAAAGAGCCTGTATGCAGTAAGTTTTGCACATGAGTGAAACAGATATCTCATATATTGTTTCAGAGGTGAGCGCATGTGAATGAAGTGGAAAAGCGAAGAAGAGAACTTCTGGAACAGACACGTTACAGCTATCAGGAATCCGGGATACCGGCAATACATCCCAGATACAGGGCATCTTATAGTGAACTGTATGGTGAGGAAGAGGCAGAACAGGGAAGCCTGGGAATCCGTACATTTATTTGTATGATTCTGTTTGCGGTGTTTGTATTTATGCAGAATGAAGGGAAAGATATTCTACATATAAGCAGCACAAAAGTGGTGCAGGAGGTCAGTAAAAACGCTGACATTACCGATGTGTGGAAAAAAATACCATAGAGGAGTAGATTTGAGACCGTTGGTTAAGAATTGAAACTGACGGTTTTTTTGTGTATACTAGCTATATTAAAAGGAAAGCAGAGAGACTGGCGTCAGCCGGTCCCGGCAGATGAGGAGGAAGCAGATATGTTAAAATTATGGATTGTTGGTGCATCCGGACAGATCGGATCGGCCATCAATGAAGTGTTGGATCCATTGGAAATGGAAGTGTTTAACACAGATAAGGAAGAATTAGACATTACGGACACCGATGAGGTGCTGAATTTCGGAGTGATCAACCGTCCGGATGTGATCATCAACTGTGCAGCAGTCACAGATACAGATCTCTGTGAAAAAGAACCGGAGCTTGCATACCGTGTGAATGCGCTGGGAGCAAGAAATTTAAGTATTGTGGCAAGAAAGACAGGGGCCAAGATGGTACAGATATCCACGGATGATGTATTTGACGGAATCCGGCATACCCCATATACGGAGTTCGATGACACAAATCCGAAGACCGTTTACGGACGTTCCAAGAGAGCAGGGGAGAATTATGTAAAGGAATTTACACACAAGCATTTCATCCTGCGCAGTAACTGGGTGTATGGAAATGGCAATAATTTTGTAAACCGCGTACTTCATGCAGCAGATACAAAGGATGAACTTCTGATTGCATCAGATCAGTTTGGTTCTCCGACCAGTGCAAAAGACCTGGCACGTATTATTCTTTATCTGATCAAAACGAATGAATACGGAACGTACCATGCAACCTGTCAGGGTGTATGTAATCGTTATGAATTTGCGCAGGAAGTTTTGAAACTTGCAGGAAAGAGGATCACTCTGCGCCCGGTAGTGACCAGCGAATCGGATCTTTCTTCTGCAAGACCAGCATATGCGGTCCTGGATAATTTTATCCTTCGTATCATCAATGTATACGAGATGCCGGACTGGAGAGCTTCACTGAAAGAATATATGGATGAGAGAATGGAGGACTAATATGGGAGAGACACAGAAGAAGGAAAAGAAGAAAATAGGACTTACAACGAAGATTTTTATTGCATTGCTTGCAGGAGCGATATTTGGAATTATTTTATGTTATGCGGTTCCAAGTGGACATATCAAAGACGACATTATCGTAGAAGGTGTACTGTACGTGGTCGGACAAGGCTTTATCAAACTGATGAAGATGTTGGTTGTACCACTGGTATTCTGTTCGCTTGTGTGCGGAAGTATGTCGATCGGGGATACGAAGAAGCTTGGTACAGTCGGTGCAAGAACACTGATCTTTTATCTGGCAACAACAGCACTTGCGGTTACCGTAGCATTGTCTGTCGGAAACCTGATCAATCCGGGTGTGGGACTGGACATGAGCACGATCAAGACTAATGCAGCATCTGTAGAAACTATGAAGGCTACTTCATTGACAGACACGTTGTTAAATATTATCCCGGATAACCCGATTAATTCTCTTGCAAGCGGAGAGATGCTGCAGATCATCGTATTTGCATTGATCATCGGTGTGATCCTTGCAAAATTAGGAGAACGTGCAGAGACAGTTGCGAACTTCTTCAGCCAGTTTAATGATATCATGATGGAAATGACGATGATGATCATGGCACTTGCCCCAATTGGTGTCTTCTGCCTGATCAGCCGCACATTTGCAAACATCGGATTCAGTGCATTTGTACCGCTGGCAAAATATATGATCGGTGTATTGATCGCACTGGCAATCCAGTGTTTCGGTGTATACCAGATCTTACTGAAGATATTTACCGGACTGAATCCTCTGAAATTTATCAAGAAGTTCTTCCCGGTTATGGCCTTCGCATTCTCAACAGCAACATCAAATGCAACGATTCCGCTGTCAATCGATACCCTGACCAAGAAGGTGGGTGTATCTAAGAAGATATCATCTTTCACCATTCCTCTTGGAGCGACCATCAATATGGATGGTACTTCGATCATGCAGGGGGTAGCCGTTGTATTTGCCGCACAGGCATTCGGAATCCACTTAAGTATGACAGATTATATTACTGTAATCGGAACTGCAACACTTGCATCCATCGGTACGGCCGGTGTGCCAAGTGTAGGTCTGGTAACACTGACAATGGTATTCAATTCTGTCGGACTTCCGGTTGAGGCAATTGGTCTGATCATGGGTATCGACCGTATCCTGGATATGACAAGAACTGCCGTTAATATCACAGGTGATGCTGTATGTACAACAATCGTTGCACACCAGAACAAGGCACTGGATAAGAATGTGTTCTATGCGGAAGAGAATTAGGATCGAAGATATTAATTTTTAAAAGATGTTCTAATAAATAAAAAACGTATCTCTGAGATGCTTCCTTTTCAGACAGTGGGGAAACATTGCAGAGATACGTTTTTTATATTGTTATACATTTGAAAGAGATTGTCTTACAGGTAATGATACTTGTCTTTCTGACGGACGAAAAATGTAGTGGTCATGATAAGTGTCAGCGCCTCCGCAATGCTGATCGCACTCCAGATACCGTTGATCCCGAACCAGAGTGGAAGTGTCAGGACCATGATGACCTGGAACACTAACGTTCTCAGAAATGAGATGACAGCCGATATCAGGCCGTTATTCAGTGCAGTAAAGAACGAGGATCCGAAGATATTGATACCGATGATCAGGAATGCAATGGCATATACACGGAAGCCGTGCAGTGTCATAGCGTACAGGCCGGTATTGTAGCCGACAAATATCTTAGACAGAACAGGTGCCAGTAACTGTGCGGCACCGAACAGGATCACGCCCCAGACCAGTATGATAGACATACTTTTTTTATACAGATTTTTAAGCTCTGCGTGATTTCCAGCACCATAATGGTAGCTGATAACCGGGGCACAGCCAATTGCATAGCCTAAAAAGGTGGCAACAAAGATAAAATTGACGTACATAACTGCACCATAAGCAGCAACACCATTTTCTCCGGCAATCTTCATGAGCTGGAGATTGTATAATGCATTGACTAAGGACATGGACAGGTTAGTCATGAGTTCCGAGGAACCATTGGTGCAGGTCTTAAGAAATACACGTCTGTCGAATACCGGTTTTACAAAGTGAAGGAGGCTGTCGTTCTTACGGAAGAAATATACCACCGGGAGCAGACCGCCGATAAATTCACTGGTCATGGTTGCGAACGCGGCGCCTGCAATTCCAAAGTGTAATACACCGATGAACAGGGCATCGAGAACAATGTTTGTACAACCGGCAGCCACAATGACTTTCAGTCCAAGCTGGGGTTTTCCAGCAGCCACAAAGAAACTCTGGAAGACATTCTGCAGCATGAAGGCGGTCAGGGATATGCAGGAGATCCGTCCGTAAAGGGTACAATAATCAATCAGATCACCGGCGGCACCAAATGCCATGACAATCCGCCTCATAAATATAAAACTGAGAACAGATAACACAAATCCTCCGATAGCAGCAATCGTAACCAGCATCGAAAAATACTGATTTGCCAGTTCTTTCTTTCCTTCACCAAGGGTTTTTGATACAAAAGCACTTCCTCCGGTACCGATCATAAATCCAAGTGCACTGATTCCCATCAGGTAAGGCATAATGAGATTCACGGAAGCAAATGCTGATTTTCCCACAAAGTTCGATACAAAGATGCCGTCCACCACACTGTAGATGGAAGTGAATACCATCATAATAATGGAGGGCAGGATAAAACGAAGTAATTTTTTATAGGTGAAATGCTCTGAGAGCTGAATATTCATACGTATTCTCCTTTTTTATATTTACTGATATGGATGTTTACAATGAATGTAAATGAAAACATATAAGCTAAGTGATTATAGGTTGTTTTTGATGTTCTGTCAAGGAAAATGTCTTTACACATATAAAACGAATTAATAATTAAATGTTCACAAACGATAAATCTATGCTACAATAAAAATTACGGCTTTATGCTTTGATTGAAGATATTACTATAAAAGGAGAGAGTTGTTTTGAAGAAAAATAAATATGAGATTGATATGTGCAATGGAACCATCATGGACAAATTGATTTCATTTTCCATACCACTGATGCTGTCAGGAATCTTACAGCTGATGTTCAATGCGGTGGATATCGTGGTAGTGGGACGTTTCAGCGGAAGTCAGGCGCTCGCAGCGGTGGGTTCGACAACGGCACTGATCAATGTGTTTACCAATCTTTTCATCGGAATCTCATTGGGAGCAAATGTACTTGCAGCGAGATATTATGCGACCGGAAAAACAAAAGAAATGTCGGAGACGGTACATACGGCTATTGCACTTGCTCTGGTAAGCGGAGTGGCGATGGCGGTGATTGGAGTGGTCTTTGCCAGAGGCGCACTGGAAATTATGGGGACACCGGATGATGTAATTGCCAAATCCACACTTTATATGCGGATTTATTTCTGCGGTATGCCATTTTTTATGATGTATAACTATGGAGCAGCCATATTAAGGGCAGTGGGGGATACCAAACGTCCGTTGATCTTCCTGATCGTATCCGGAGTGATTAATGCAGTATTGAATCTGTTCCTGGTCATCGGTTTTCATCTGGATGTAGCAGGCGTCGGGATTGCGACCGTTATATCCCAGCTGGTATCCTGTATCCTGGTACTCCGGTGCCTGCATCACACAGAGAGCAGCTATCAGCTTCACCTTGCAAAGCTTCGGATCAGATCCGTGTATCTGAAGCAGATTTTTGAAGTCGGGGTTCCGGCGGGAATCCAGAGCACGGTAATCAATATTTCAAATGCGATGCTGCAGTCATCGGTCAATTCTTTTGGATCGATCGCAATGGCAGGATATACGGCATCGAATAATATTTTCGGATTCTTATATGTGTCGGTGAACTCCTTCACACAGGCCTGTATGAGCTTCACAAGCCAGAACTACGGAGTGAAGAAATTAAAACGTATGGACAGGGTTCTGATCGACTGTATGATCCTTTCAGTTGTGGTAACTTTGATCCTCGGAAGCAGTGTGTACATATTCGGACCGGAACTTCTGCATATTTACAGTAATCAGGCAGATGTTATCAAATACGGTATGGAGATCTTTTCTTATACAACCGTTACCTATTTCCTGTGCGGTCTGATGGATCTGTTCCCGGGAGCACTGAGAGGAATGGGATATTCCACGGTACCGATGATCCTTTCTATCATCGGTACGGTCGGAGTCCGGATTATCTGGATCTATGGACTGTTCCCTTCACACAGATCACTGACTTTCTTGTTTCTGTCTTATCCGGTATCCTGGATTGCAACGATCATCATGCAGGTGATCTGCTTCTGGTTTGTAAGGAAGAAGATTCACAGGACGATGGTGATTGCGGCAGAGTGATCTTTTTCGAACATATAAAGATATAAAACTCCCGGAGTCTTTGGGGCTCAGGGAGTTTTTTATATCAAAGGATGCAAGACATATTTTGCAGATTATTCTAAAATAAATGTAAAAGGCTGTAACAAAAATGGAATTCATGCGTCTAATAGATAACAGAAGGGAGGTGACAGGTACTTGAAGCTTGAGTTGGAAGAGATTTATAAAACCTATTTTCAGGATGTGTATTATTTCGTTCTCGCAATGAGTAAGGATCCGCACATTGCAGAAGAGATCGCACAGGAGACATTTTTCAAAGCACTAAAAGGAGTAAAGCATTTTCAGGGAAAATGCAGCATCAAATCCTGGCTGTGTCAGATTGCCAGGAATGAATACATTTCTTATACCAGAAAAAAACACCGTACAGATCAGGAACTGACAGAACAGGCATACAGTGACGGAAAAACGGATGGACCCGAACAACGTATGCTTCGGAAGGACGAAGCCATGACGGTTTATCAGATCCTTCATTATCTGGACGAACCTTATAAAGAGGTATTTACACTAAAGGTACTTGGCGAATTAAATTATAAAGAGATTGCACAGATATTTGGAAAACAGGAGACATGGGCGAGAGTTACCTATCACAGGGCTCGGGTGAAGATACAGGACATTCTGGAAAGGAGGAGTACATAATGGCAAAGATTCCATGTGAGATCATAAGAGACCTGCTGCCGTTATATCAGGATGATATATGCAGTGAAAAGAGCAGAAATGCAATAGAAGAACATATAAAAGAATGTGAATCGTGCAGAACATATCTGAAAAAAATGGAAGGTGAGATTCCGATAGAAACAGATAAAATAGAAGGCACAGACGAGGAGTGGAAAGGGTTCCGGGAGTTTTCTGAAAAAGTATCAAGAAAATTAAACGGAAGAATCGTTATGGCGTGCGGAGTTGTTTTCCTGATCTGTATGATGCTGATCGTGGCTCTATATTCGGATGCCTTTCAGTCTTATCATTTGTCAAGAATTGCAGCAAAAGATATAAAAGCTGAAGAAGTCTATCAGTTAAAGGATGGCAGACTGTATGTACATGTGAAGAGCAAACGCAGAATCACGGGATTGTCTTATCCTCAGACAGATATAGACACAGATACAAATACGGCAGCAGGTAAAGATGCAGTTGGTGCTGTACGCGAACCAAAGAACTCTGTCACATATGAAACATCTATGAATTCGAGCATAAATCCATTTGCAAGAGTGATGTATATTACGTTCAAAGAGGTTGCATATGTCATTCCGTTCGAAGATGGACAGATCGTCACAGAAAATGGAACAAAGGTATCGGAATTTGATTATATCGGAAGCCCGGGTGAGAAAAAAATCCTGTGGCAGGAAAATGATGAGGTTAAGAAAGCACCGGCAAAGGTCGAAAAATTTGTGAAAGAATCGTCGGCAAAAGAAGAAGATGATTCGGTGGACGAAAATGCGGTGAAGATCTTCTGGATAAATCCAAGTATGCCGATCCAGTGATATGATACGTGCTTCCATGATATTCGGCAGTATTTAGAGGAAATTTAGAGGCGTTCAACCATAAGTGGAGTGCTTTTCCGGGAGAAATATGGCATAATAAAGCCGACAGGAGGTGACGCATATGGTTGAACCATTAGAACTTGGAAGGTTTATATCGACATGCAGGAAGGAAAAGAATCTGACACAGAAGCAGCTGGGAGAAGAACTGGGCGTGACAGACAGAGCAATATCAAAATGGGAGAATGGAAAATCATTCCCGGACATCAGTCTGATCGAGCCACTGTGTCAGATACTGGATATCAGTGTCAGTGAATTCATGCTTGGAAAAAGGATCGAACCGGAAAAGTATCAGGAAGAGACAGAAAAAGCATGGATAGCTTCGCTGGATGAACCATTATTGTATAAAATTCAGATGATCATATATATATTAGAGTGTGCAGCGGTTGCGGTGCTGCAGGTTCCGCTTTTTTCACACGGACCTATGTGTGTGAATATTATATGCTGGGCTGTATGGGGTGCACTGTTTTTTGCAGCATATTACCTGGATAAGAAAATTCCGGAAAGGAAACTGAGATATTCGAATCCCTGGATCGAAGGGGTGTTTTCAGTGATTTATTTTCTGTGTTATATGTTATGGTTCTTTTTGCGAAAAAATGAATGGGGTACATTGCCGATGGCGGAACAGATGTCGCTTTGGGCGGAGATTGTTGTTGGAGGTGTTTTTGTGTTTCTTGTGCGGGTGCGTTCGGCTAGGAAGAAGAGGAAAGTTTCTATTTAGTTCATCAGACCGACTTCCCAACTTTTATTCCGTGTGTATCGAATGCCTGAAGAACTAAATGACGGGAGCGTAACCTTTGCGATACCGAAAGTGTATAGATATTATAACTTTCCGGTTATATGTAAAGGTTATAAAAAATAGTCATGAAAAATTTTGAAAAGCAGTGGATTTCACTCGGTTACCGCCTCCTTTTTCTGCTTATATCATATACACAAATAAGTAATCCGTCTATCAAATCTCTTTTTTATTTACATTTTTCGTTGTCAAAATGCTTTTACATTAGCATTTCAAAAATATTTTCCTTGTCAAATTCAAGTTGATATTTCACATATTTTAGGAAATTTAATAACTGTTATATTTGATTATCAAATTCTTCGCAAACCCTTGAAAATACTAAGTTTGTAGCAAGTGAACTTTCCCTTACTCTTTCCCTTGTGTTACATTTTCCCATTGCTTTTCATGAACCTTAATATGGGAAAAATTAAGGGAAAGAAAATTTCATAACACAATATAACATATAACAATAACGACATGGTGAACTGATTGAAATGTTTTCGATATTTAACTCTGTAACTGATTATCAAAAGAAAATGGAGATAAGATACGATGAGAACAATTTATGCAGAATACAACATAAATCACGATAGTATTGATGTTTACACAAGTGCCGGATATATGCTTCGCATTGATTGCTGGGAAGCTGAAAAAAATTTAAAAACCACATATGGATCAGAATGTGCGCTTACTTCATTGGCTGTGGATGAGCCTTTGGAATATGCAAGATTATATCTTGATGGCAATTTACAGATGTGGGTGGATGCAGAAGATTCATTAGAACTTTATTAAGCAAGAAGTGAAATATTGTTGTAGATCTATCTCATTTCTTGAGGGTTCTTAAGATGCAAGATGATTGCTAATACGCATTTTACAATAGAGTTTAATTTTTAAAACTGTATGGTGGAAAGCAAGTCTGAAATGGCTTGCTTTTTGCTTTACAACGAGGGTGGTTACTGTATAATGAAATATGAAGTAAAAAGCAGTAATTTGATATGAAGCAATAAAGGAAATACATGATGGAAAAATATAAAATTCTAATAGTTGAAGATGATGTTGATTTGAGAGAGGGACTTTCCTTCTCCTTTTCTGGTGATGGATATGATGTGACAGAGACAGGGACAAAAAAGGATGGTTTACAAGAAATCGCAAACGGTGGTTATGATATTGTATTTTTGGATTGTAACCTGCCGGACGGAACGGGCTTTGAACTCTGTAAAGAAGTTCGTAGCTACAGCAATATCCCAATCATTATGCTGACTGCTCGTGATACAGAAATGGATGAGATAAAGGCTTTAGAATTAGGGGTAAATGATTACTTGTCAAAACCATTTTCTCTGGGTGTATTAAAAGCAAGAATGAAGCGGATACTTCAAGAAAAATCTGAAAGTACAAAGATTGTTACAGGTTCATTAAGCATAGACCAGAGTACTTGTAAAGTATATAAAAGAGGTTCAGAAATCTCTCTTAGCAAATTGGAATACCGTCTGTTGGTGTATTTGATTGAAAATAAGAATCATATCCTTTCTAAGGAGCAGATTTTAGAGAAGATATGGGATAGTGATGGAAAATATGTAGATAACAATACGGTGTCTGTGAATATCAGCAGGCTTCGTACAAAGATAGAGGATGATGTATCGAAACCAAAATGGATTCAAACAGTTCATGGAATCGGATATATCTGGAAGGAATAAAGAGATGTGGATTACGATACTTTTAGCAGTGCTTTTGTGTTTGTCGATTGGATATAGCATATATCAAAAAAGAAAAACATATCGCCTGATTGACCGTTTGCTGGACAGTGTGTTAAATCGGGAAATGATTGCAGCTTCTGATGTGGAAGAAGGAGAATATTCTGCCCTTGTCAGTAAAATCAAGCAGATACAGGAAGTGCTTGATAATCACGTGAATAGTGCCGAACAAGAAAAAGAGCAGGTGAAAAGTCTGGTATCTAATATGTCTCATCAATTAAAAACGCCCTTAGCGAATATTTCTCTCTATGCAGAAATCTTAAGTAAAGAGGAAATTACATCAGAACGGAAAACATTGTTTTCTGAAAAAATGCAACGACAGATTGACAAGCTGAGTTGGATTGTGGAGTCTTTATCGAAGATGGTAAAATTGGAGCAAAATATTGATGGCTTTGAAGGAAAAGCAATAGGGATCAAGCAGACGATTTTAGACGCAGTAGATACGCTTTATGAGAAACTGGAAAAAAAGGAAATCAACTTTACATTGGAACCATTTGAGGACAGATTACTGTATCATAATCGAAAATGGACAGCAGAAGTATTTGTAAATTTGTTGGAAAATGCTGTTAAGTACACCGATAGAGGAGGAACTATTTCCATTTGTGTAAAAAGTTATGATTTATACACAGAGATTCAGATTGCAGATAATGGGCGTGGTATCCGGCAGGAGGAAATGACCGATATATTCAAACGATTTTATAGAAGCCCAGAAGTTGAGAATATGGAAGGTTCTGGGATTGGTTTGTATCTTTCTAATCTGATTTTGGAAAAAGAAAAAGGATATATGACGGTAGATTCCGAGTATGGAAAGGGAAGCTGTTTTTCTGTGTTCTTACAAAACTGTAAGAACTAATCATCCGTTTGTAAAGAAATTGCAAGATACGGCAGTTATACTGGATGTATCAAGAAAAGAGGAGTGATGACGGATGAGTATTTTAGAATTACGAAATGTTGAGAAAATATATGGAGAAAAAGATAATCAGGTAAAGGCACTACGGAATATCAATCTAAAAGTAGAAGAAGGCGAGTTTGTTGCCATTGTAGGCACATCTGGTTCAGGCAAATCTACTTGTCTTAATTTAATCGGTGGTCTGGATAATCCGACAAGTGGACAGATTTTTATAAAGAATAAAGAGATTGGTTCTCTTTCAAGAAAAGAACTGACGATTTTCCGTAGAAGAAATATAGGGTTTGTATTCCAGAATTATAGTTTAATGCCTGTGTTGAATGTGTATGATAACGTGGCATTGCCGGTTACATTTGACTGTGGAAAACATATTAACCGCAAATATATCGAAGAATTGTTGCGGGAACTGGGCATTTGGGAGAAACGCAAGAAATATCCAAACGAATTATCCGGCGGTCAGCAGCAAAGAGTTGCAATCGCCAGAGCTTTGGCAAATAAACCGAGTATCCTGCTTTGCGATGAACCGACAGGTAATTTGGACTCAGCCACAACCATTGAGGTTATGGGGTTATTAAAAACGAGTTGTCGTAAGTACAATCAGACGATTCTCATGGTAACGCATAATGAAGCCATTGCACAGACTTGCGACAGAGTAATTCATATTGAAGATGGTCAGATTGTTACAGGAAAGAGAAGATTTCCGGCAAAAGGCGGTGATGTCGTATGTTAAAGCTGGCATGGAAATATATGCGGTATTACAAGAGCCAGACATTTGCAATTTTTGCGAGTATTTTATTAACAGCATCATTGCTTTCCGGGATTTCTTCTTTGATTTACAGCAGTCAGAAAAGTGATCTGGCGAACAGCAAAACTATTTACGGAGACTGGCATTATTATATTGAAACGGATAAGGAACTTTTTAATTCTGTAGAAAGCGGTGAGAAAGGAAAAGGATATACGCTGGAACAGTGTGGAAAAATGGAAATCCGTGACGTTGTGGCAGAAGAATTTATGATCTGTTTTATCCATGCCGATGAAACTTATCGTCAAATGGCACACAGAGACTTGTTGGAAGGAACATTCCCTGAGAAAGAAAATGAAATTGCAGCGGATGGATTTGTGCTTAGTAATCTTGGATTTTCAGGGAATTTAGGAGATTCCCTTCGCATTGGTGAAAAAGAGTATATTGTTACTGGTGTTCTGAAAAGCGAATGGGCGGCAAGTTCCAGTGAAATGGAAGTTTTTGTAAGTGATTCTTTTAAAGGTCGAGGAAGCCAGACGTTTTTATATCTCAGTTTTAATGAAGATGAGAAGTTATATAAACAGTTGGATGCTTTTTTACAGGAACATAAATTATCTTCTGAATCGGTAGCAGAAAATGATGAAGTAATACAGTATCTTGGCGGAGAAGCACCAAGCAGCATTTCTGAAATCGTGAAATTTGGTCTGTTTGAAGAAGAAGGAAACTTCACTTATATCGTTTTGAAATTGCAGAGCGACTACAATCTGGCTTACAACGGAATGATTTTCCTGTTATGTCTGTTCAGTCTTTTCGTAGTTTACAGCGTATTCAGTATTTCTGTATCGAAGAGAACTTCTGAGTACGGAATATTACAGACATTAGGTATCAGTGAAGCGCAGATTGGTGGCACCTTACTTTTGGAACTTTGGACGTTATTTTTCATTGGATATCCGTTAGGATGTCTTTTAGGAAATGGTGTTTTAAGCCTTATGTATCAGAAATTTAGCGGTGTATTTGGTGGAAAAGGAATCAGTGGAGCAGGGAATGGTCTTTCTGTTGCGGACCATACGTTAGCAGAAGGAGAAAATACAGTAGAGTTTTTTGTTTCAAAGGAAGCTGTTGTGTTTGGTTTTGTATTTCTACTGATTTCGTTAGCACTCGTTGCCTTTCTCGTGGTTCGTTCCATGCGGAAAGATTCGCTGAAAACTGTGATGAGTGGAGATACTTCTTTTGTAAAAAGAAGAAAAATATACGCTATGCGAAATGTTAATATGGCAAATGTAGTGGTGCGGAAATTCATGTTTGCCAATAAACGAAAGGTAATAGGGATTTTATTATCCTTGTCTATCGGCGGTTGCATTTTCTTATGTACCACCTATATGGTAGAAAATTTGAAGGTTCACGCAGAACTTTCGCTGATATCGGATGATGGGCTTGGTTCTGAGTACCGTATTTCTTTAAAATCTGACTCGCTGAAGGATACGATTCCGGAGGCGGTAGCAGATAAGATTAAAAACATGCCGGAAACAGAGAATGTATATGCGACAAAGTATACGATGGGGGAATTACAGATTTCCAAAAACGAATTTTTGTCAGAAGAAGAATGGAGTGACTATTTCAAATATCAAAATCAGGAGCCGTATTATATCCAGAGATATGATGGGATCTGTAAGCAGCAGGAAGATGGAAATTATCGGATTAAATATAATGTGTACGGTTACGATGAAGCGATGATAGAACAGCTTCGGGATTTTATTCTGGAGGGAGAGATTCAGCCGGAAACAATAAAGAATAATAATCAAGTGATTGTGACGGCGAATATGGACGGTCAGGGAAATTACTTTTTTTATGGAAAGAAGCCGGGCGATACCATTACTCTTCGAGTACCAAAGACAGAAAACTATACAGATGAACTGTTAAAATTCCAAAGTGGCGAAGAAAACTATATTGAAAAAGAGTTTGAGATTGCGGCAATCGTAAACAGACCGTTGGCGCAGGAGAAAGATTTTCTGAATACAGAAGTCTGGAAAAATGCGCAGAGTGTGATTATGACAGGCGAACAGATGGAAGAAAACTTTGGAATTACAGATTATAGTTTTATCAATGCATCGCCGGCTGATAGTGCGGATGCAAAGATCGTGAGCAATCAGTTATTACAAGTAATCCGAGATGTTCCCAAGGCAGTATTGCAGGATTATACGACCGCAATTGCAACACAGAAAGGTTATCTTGGACAGCAGCAGATCTTCTTTTCCAGTATTGCAGTGATTCTGCTGATTATCAGCCTGTTCCATATCGTAAACAGCATGAGTCATACGATTCTGACCAGAAGAAGAGAGTACGGGATTATCAGAGCAATAGGGATTACGGACGGCGGATTTTACAAGATGATTTTACAGACAGGTATTCTGTATGGATTGTTGGCGGATGTATTTATCTATCTTATTTATAACAGAGTTCTTCGCAGAGTGATGAATTATTATCTGGCTCATGTGCTGCAGTTTTTACATTATACTACTAATATTCCGAATCTGGTTCTGAATGGAATTATGGTGCTGAATGTAGTGATTGCAGTAGTGGCAGTAATGTTTCCGGCTTGGAAGATGGGAAAAGAGAATATCATAAGTGAGATTAGAAGATAGATTTATAATCAGGATTTTTAGAATTTCTTTAGTGGTTAGTATCATTGGATATAGCAATAGAATTAGAGAGAATACCCAATCTTTATAAGTAACCAGAGGGCGACAGTAAAATACTGCCGCCCTTTCTTTTATCGGTTTGTCCAGTAAAGAGTGTTCAGATAACACCGGATTCCAAGATATATTCCCTGTATAAATAATAAAAGAAACAAAAGATTTATGGGCATTACTTTTTTGATTGATTCTCCAAAATAAATGATGACAACAGCACTTGTCAGTATCATTAGTAGAGTAATAACATCCCAACAGTTTTTCTTATATAATTCTATAACCTTTATTTCTATCAGTATCGCCAGCATCCCTGTTCCTGCCATACATATTCCTACAATCAATATTAGCAATAACCAATATACCATTCCGGCTATAAAAGCATTTGGAATTTTTGTACTAATCTGTGCCGCAGAATGCCCGGCATCAATCGTCCATCCGACAAAGGTTTGTATGAATGATGCTAAATCATTGAAGAATGATTTACAATCGACAAGGAACATATCTGACTGTACTGCCTGAAAAAGAGTGGTTGTCAACGAATACCATGCAAGAAGGAACAAGGTTGTTTGGAACATTACCGTTTTTGCTTTATACTGTCCTGCAAGTCGCTCTTTTTGTGTTTCGTATTTTGCTTTTGCATTCTGATAGGCTGTCCGGTTACAGGCTTCACATTTTTCATAGAGTACCGGCTTTTCTACCGGTATTTCTACGATTTTCTGATGTGTCCGGGCATAATCCCGTTCCTGTGTTAAATAGCATATTTTATCTTGACATTCCTCTATCATGACGTTTGCGCTTCGCAACTTCTCTTTCTCGATCCGCAATGCTCTGTCTGCCAGCTTCAAGTCGTTCTTTAATGCTTGAATATTCCCGGCTCTGTTCTCTTTGTTTAATTTCTCGTTCAAGGTCAGAGATTCGCTGAGCTGCGTCTTCAGTTCCACGATAAGCTGTTCTTTCTGTTCTAGTTCTTCTTGTATCTCCTCGGTCAAGAGCAGAAGTTCTTCCAACTGTTCGGCGTTCTTTGATTCTCTGGATTCGTTCATCTATATCACGTCCTTTCTCTATCTGCTGTTCCAGTTCAGCAATTCGGTGTTCTGTTTCAGTAATAAACTGTTTTCGCTGTTCAGCTTCTGTGCCAATTTCTGCCATTGCTGATTTTCGTTTTCCAAAAGTTCTATCTTCGTTTTCTGTTCTTCCATCTTGGAAAGCAGTTCCTCGGTATTTGGCAAAATGTTGAGCAGCTCGGATAACTCGTTGTTTAATTTTTGTAATTTCTGATTCTGTTTTTGCATAAGAGAGAGTTGAGTGTCCCGGTTCTGCATTTCCAGAATCATTTCTGCCATTAGGTTCTGCTGTTCTTCGATTTGACCAATCATGGATTCCATTAAGGGTATAATTTCCCGGCTTTCTTCTAATGTCATTTAATCGCTCCTTCCATAATGATAATGCACCCGATACTTTCCCAAAGGTGTTTAGTATCTTTTGCAATAACGTGTTTTGTTGTTTTATGATTTGATTTTCCGCTACTTTCCACGAGCCTTTTATTTCCTGCCCGGCAAAAAACTTTTGTTCAATCTTTCTTGCGTCAGCTCCTTCATGGATGGTAGGAATCTGGAGTTTTCCCTGCTTTTCATAAGAACGATGATCAACTTGATTATGCAAAGGCAGATGTTCATTACATACCTTTGCCCATTCACTCCGCCACAGTTCACAATTTTTTGGATTGTTCCATCCAGTAGCATCGGTCAGCACCCGTTTCCATTGCAGGCGGTTTCTTGCTCCAATCTTCTGAATTCCGTTTTCGTCTAATACAGGGATACGGATTCCATGACGGTCAGGGTTTTTCTTATCCTGCCACCAGTTCGGATGGGATTCATCAATCACGATATTTCCGTTTTTATCTCTGACAAAATCCCAATCCTTGACTTCTTTCTTTCCCCAAGAATGATCCGGGTTAAAAGGACGCATAGTTAGAAGCAGATGGACATGGGGGTTGCCATCCCCTTTGTCGTGGATACTCCAATCAGCGCACATTCCTCTATCTACAAAAGTTTTTTGGATATAGTCGGTTGTATATTGAATTTGTTCCTGTCTGCTCCATTCTTTGGGGAGGGCAAATTCAAATGACCTGCCAAGTTGGGCATCTGCATTTTTTTCAATCTTCAATACCTCATTCCATAACCTCTGTTTCTGAAATGTGATTTTGAATTTTTTTAAAGCAGCTTCTTTATCTTCTGACCTTTTGTATCGGACAGATTTTTGAAAGCGTTTTATATTTTCTTCTGGTACTATCTGCCATTCAGGAGGTGCGTTTTCGCACATCATCAGCCGGGTGTAGACCACTTCTTTTTTAGAAGTGTAATAACTGATTCTCCCTGTTTCCTCGTTTTTCATCACATCCCCATTGAGATATGCGGAAGCGGAGATAACAGATTTCCCTTTACTTCGTCCGACTATTTTGATTGTGTAATGAAAAATCGCCATGTCTGGATTCCTCCTTTCTGCACATCCGGCATAGATTTCCGGCAACATTGCTTTCGGTTTTAGAAAAAGCAGCATTGCCGGAACGCCCTCTGCGTAAGAGTGCCCTGCGCATAGCAGCCTGCATGGAATGCGCCTCTCTGGCGAAGAGTGCCTCCTGCGGCATGAGCAGGTCTGGCTGAAAGCCCCGCCGACGGAACGAGCCCGGCAAGCGTGAGCGCAGACCGGTTGCCACTTGTGGCAAACTTATTGGGACGACCTCTGGTTGTCCATAAGTGCGCCCTTCATGAAAAAGCAATGAAGGGAATGGAAACTCCACTCCCTCCGGCATTACACTTCCTCCGTATTTGCAACTGGCTCTTTCTGCATTGCCTTTGAGAAGAATTTCCCATTTGCTTCCTGCCTTTTTAAGAAGCCGATCAGCTTTGGGATATCATCTTCCTCAATCGCAGAACCCAGTACCGATTCCACTGCACCGCCAATCTGGCAGAGCCTGTGTGTCCGTTTTTTGGTTTCCACATCTTTCTGACGTTTCTTCAGTTCCCGTTTCTGTGCTGCATACTGTTTTGCTTTCTCAAGGCTTTCCTGTTCTTTCTTTTCCAACTGGAGCATACGCTCCTCATAACTCTTTGTTGATCTTGCCATAAATATCATCGTCCTTTCTTTTTTTCCAAACATAAGTTTCCTGTTGTCTGTCAGACGAAGTACATGGTATAATCTGCTTGCGTGTAGGTATATCATGACTCCGGTCTGATAGAACCTTTGGCGGTTTCTTCGGGAACCGCTTTTTTAAGTTGAACCGTTTCTTGTGACTGCTTTCACATTTCCCTTATCCCTCAAGTCCCTGCCCTCGTTGGCTTCCATAAAAAGTTCCAGCATATCCGTTTTGATCAGGACTTTTCTCCCAACCTTCAATACCGGAAGTTTCTTCCACTCTACCAACTTTCGCAGGGTGTTCCTGCCAATTCCCGTATAATCAGCAGCTTCCTCAATAGATAAGGCAATCTTTCTTTGCGTCATATGACCACCTCCTTTCGAATTGCATTATGCAATTTCATTTGTGCTGTCAGTATAGCGTGTTTATATTGCTTTGTCAAGCATTATGAAATTTTGCTGCTTTTCTTAAAATTGCATATTGCAATATATTTTGTTGCGTGGTATAGTAATGACATACCGAAAAAGGAGGCACATCAGCATGAAAGATAAAGAATTACGCAAGCTGATCGGTAGCAGGGCAAAACAGCGCCGTACAGAATTGAATCTGACACAGCCTTATATCGCTGAGAAGATGGGTGTGACTGCATCTACGATCCAGAGATATGAAGCCGGAACGATTGACAATACGAAGAAAATGGTGCTGGAAGGTCTTTCAGAAGCTCTACATGTATCTGTGGAATGGCTCAGAGGGGAAACAGACGAATACGAAACAGACATTACGGATAAAAGGGAATTACAGATTCGTGATGCAATGACGGATATTCTCAAACAATTACCTCTTGACCTTACGAAAACAGAAGATGCTTTTTCCAAAGACTTACTGCTGTTAATGTTGAAACAATATGAACTGTTTCTGGATTCGTTCCAGTATGCCTGCAAAAATTACAAGGGCAATACAAAGGAAGCGGACATTGCCAAAACACTGGGGTTTGAATCGAATGATGAATATAACGAGATTATGTTTCTCAGGGAGATTACCCATACTGTCAACGCATTGAATGACATGGCAGATATTGTAAGACTCTATTCCAAGAAACCGGAAACAGCAGAACAAAGGCTTGCAAATCTTTTATCCGAAGTTTTGTATGAGGATTCTGATTCGGTATAGAACGACAACCGGAGTTATGATATACTTACACGCAAGAAGCATTTCATCAGTTCCGATTGTCTGATATCGAAAGGAGACACACGATTATGGCAAAAGGATCTGTAAGAAAAAAAGGAAAGAAATGGTACTACCGCTTCTATGTAGAAGATGCAAGCGGCAATCTGGTTCAGAAAGAATACGCTGGAACAGAAAGCAAAAGTGAAACGGAAAAACTGCTCCGTCAGGCAATGGATGATTATGATAATAAAAAGTTTGTTGCTAAGACAGATAATCTCACTGTAGGTGATTTACTTAATTTATGGTCTGAGGAAGAACTAAAGACAGGGACATTAAGCAATGGAACTGTTGAAAACTATCTCGGTGCAATAAGGGTTATCAAGAAACATCCTATTGCTGACAGAAAGTTAAAAAATGTTACTGCGGAACATTTACAGTCATTCTTTGATTTACTGACATTTGGTGGCGAATATCCGGATGGAACTGTCAAAAAGGGATACAGCAAGGATTATATCCATTCATTTTCTGCTGTATTACAGCAGGCTTTCCGATTTGCAGTATTTCCAAAGCAGTTTATTACTTTCAATCCAATGCAGTATATCAAGCTGAAAAAACAGGCGGAGGATGTGGATTTATTTTCGGATGATGACATTGAAGAAGGTGTTCAGCCAATTTCACACGAAGATTACCAGAGGTTAATAAAATACCTTGAAGAAAAGAATCCCCCAGCAATACTGCCAATTCAGATAGCATATTACGCAGGGCTTCGCATCGGTGAGGTTTGTGGTCTTACATGGCAGGATATTAATCTTGAGGAACAATACCTGACTATCAAGAGAAGTATCCGTTATGATGGAGCTAGACACAAGAACATCATTGGACCTACCAAACGAAAAAAAGTAAGAATTGTTGATTTCGGAGATACGCTAGCAGGCATACTGAAAGAAGCAAGAAAAGAACAGCTTAAAAACCGGATGCAGTATGGTGAACTCTATCACCGCAATTACTACAAAGAAGTACAGGACAAAAACAGAGTGTATTATGAATATTATCATCTGGACGGAACCGAAGAA
>OLOP01000432.1_pt1 | contig 33403 bp, 37 predicted proteins | sample 1672381 | NCBI WGS metagenome assembly OLOP01 (sample SAMEA3136678, study PRJEB25190) | human gut metagenome | biome: human gut; feature: human-associated habitat; material: faeces | place: Austria | collected 2013 | reverse complement strand
TTCCGAAAAAAGAAAAAGAGGACACCATGTTCCTCGTCGCTCTGTTCAGCCGCTGCTATTGGATAGTTGGTTCGGTTCTCGGCGGCATTTTAGGCCAGATCGTTCCATTTGACCTGACGGGCCTTGATTTCTGTATGACAGCCCTGTTTCTCATTATCTTCATTGACCAATGGGAAAAAGCAGAGAAGCACACGCTGGCGCTGTCTCCGCTCTGATCACCTTCGGACTCCGTGCACTCCCGTTTTTTGCATTTTCCGGCAGCCGTAAAATGCCCGCATCACTCGAACGACTCGGCCAGGCACTGCCGTCTGCCATCATGGCGGTACTGATCATTTACTGTATGAAAGATATTCCCACCGGCGGTATCTCTGCCGCAGTACCGAAACTGCTCGCAGCAGCGGTCGTTTTTATCACCTACAAATGGAAACACCAGACCCTCGTCTCCATCCTTCTTGGAACCATTTCGTATATGATGCTTCTGCGTCTCTTTTAAAAAGAAACGGTGCAGTTCTGAATTCATGGCAGAAATTCAGAACTGCACCGTTTTTCTATTCTCTATATGCATTAGAAGGATTGGCAATTATTCGATGACTTCGTACTCTCCGTCGCCCGTCTTTTTGAATAACGGAAGCTTCTGCAGAAATACAATATCTTTTCGATCAGCAGCATCGCCCTCAGCAAGGATCGCTGCTTTTTTTACAACCTCTGCACTGGCATTCGCCATCAGGCATTCCAGTGCGTGCAGGGACTCGCCGGTGGAAATGACATCATCCAGCAGGCAGACACGTTTGCCGCGGATTTTATCTGCGTCTTTTCCATCCAGATAAAGATGCTGCTCACCCGCTGTTGTAATCGAATGAACGGATGCGGAAACCACATCTTTCATGTAGGATTTTGTGCTTTTTCGTGCAACGATAAATTCTTTATGGCCCAGCTCTTTGCTTACTTCATACGCTAGGGCAATACCTTTCGCTTCTGCGGTGACAATGGCATCGACTTCTCCGATTTTTGCGGCCAGCTCCGGCGCACATGCACTTACCAGCTCGGTGTCACCAAGGACAACAAAGCTTGCAAACGCCATCTCCTCACTGATCGGGATAAATGGAAGTGTTCTTTTCACTCCGCAGAGCTCCATGCTGTATTCTTTCATACGATTTTCCTCTTATGTTACTGAATTTATAATCCAAGCAGTTTTGCAGCAACACCGGCCAGCATTCCGAGGAACGGGTTTGTTACTGCAGTGACAACCATTGTGGTTCCGCCGACGGCTGCATTGACAGCGAAGGCAGACGGCGCATCCAGTACAACGGTTTTGAAGATACCGAGTACAAACAGGAAACCTGCGATCGAAGAAGACGGAACAAATTTTCCGATTTTCGGAAGCAGTTTCAGAAGCAGAATTACACCGATCACAACCATCATGATGACACCAGCCCATACAGCGTGCGGTGCATTGGCAGTTGCGGAAATGATTGCCTCAACCGGGGCTCCTCCGAAAAAGGAAGAAAACATATCGGCCAGGGAAGAAATCACGGTCAGGTTATCGACGTTGTAATTTCCATCGGTTGCCATTCCTGCGGTAATTCCGCCGAAGGAAATGTTGGAACCAATGTTCAGGCAGACCATACCGAGTGCGCCGAGAATTACGTTGGCATTGATTGTAAATTTCTGGCGGACAAATTTATCATCCTCTACGACAATGCTGGATTTCTCTTTGTTGAAAAATGCATTGGCAATGCAGGATGCTACAACGGAAATGACGATGGTATAAACCAGGGTATTGGCACTGTCTTTGGTAAAGTAATAGGTGATCAGTGCTGCGGCCAGGGAAACACCGCCGGAAATGGCATCACTCTTGATCATATCGATCGCGGCCTTTACCAGAATGATACCGACACCGGCCATCATTCCATAGGCAACATCCTCACCTACAAAGTTTACGATTTTCGTCAGCAGTCCAAACGCTCCGATCAGAGCCATAATCACACCGCCGATAAAAATCATCGTACAGCGTTCCGAACGGTCTTTTCCAGCCGTTCCGGCGTAAGTGATCGTCTCCGCCTGGAAGGAAATTGGTGCGACACTCTGCGTAATCGTATTGCCCACCGCACCAACAAAGAATGCCAGCGCCGTCGGAACCGATGCAAATCCAAACGTCAGAGCAAGAAGACCCTGCGGCAGACCATTCAGCACAACGCCGATGATTGCCAGAAGATCTGTTAAAATGGCTTTCATACTAAATACTCCTCCTCACTATGAAATATGTCGTTTTGAAGCAAAGAAAAGTGTAGCACCAAAACCGGTCAAAGTAAACCAGATCAGTCATGAAAGGTTTTTGTCAGTGATAATAAGTCAATCTTATATACAAAATATTATTATTTCTGTGTGCTAATAAATCAAGAGGATTTTTAAATGTCTGCATAACCAATAATCAATAGTTACAAAACTGGGTGCCATTATTTGGAATTGTGCATATAGAAGCGAAGAAAAAGATTTGCTATACTAAATCTGTATGAGGGTTTTTATCACAGTTATAAGAAATGGAAAGGGGATTTTTACTTATGGCAATTACAGAGACAAAAACAAAATATGGACAGATTCATGGTGTGCAAAAAGACGGCTACACGGTATTCCGCGGCGTTCCGTACGCAAAGCCGCCGGTAGGCGAAAAACGATTCTGCCCGCCGGAAGAGCCGGCGTGCTGGGAGGGCGTTTATAAGGCGGATCATTTCGGATGCGTCTGCCCGCAGACCGAGCATGAGCCGGACTCCTTCTATGGAAAAGAATTTTATCTCGACCCGGAATTCGGCATGAAGCAGAGTGAGGACTGTCTGTACTTAAACATCTGGACACCGGCAAATACAGTGGATGAAAAACTGCCGGTTGCTTTCTGGATTCACGGCGGCGCGTTTATGCACGGCTTCAGCCACGAATCCGAATTTGATGGAGCTGCTTACTGCGAACGCGGCGTGATTCTCGTTACGATCAATTACCGTCTCGGTGCTTTCGGATTTTTGGCACATCCGTGGCTGTCCGAGGAGAGCGGTGTCGGAAGAAGCGGAAACTACGCGATTCTCGACCAGATCGCAGCACTGAAATGGGTAAAAGAAAATATCGCAGCATTCGGCGGCGACCCGGAAAATATCACCGTATTCGGCCAGTCCGCGGGATGCATGAGCGTACAGACACTCGTCAGTTCTCCGCTGACTGAAAACTGGATCAGCAAAGCCATTTTCCAGAGCGCCGGCGGCTACGACACCGGACTGAACCGCGATATGCCGCTTTCCGAGGCAGAAACCATCGGCCAGGAATTTATAGAGCTTAGCGGAGCAAAATCGCTGGAAGAACTGCGTGCGATTCCGGCTGAGAAAATTGTGGAGCTGCAGGAGGAGTTTGGCCGCGTAAATCCATCGAGAATGCTGAGCTTCGTACCGAACATCGACAATCATCTGCTGACCTGCGGCTATAACGATGCCGTAACCGAAGGAAAAATCAAGGACATCCCATACATGCTCGGATCAACCGCAGACGACATCGGCGTGTTCCCGGAGATGAAAGAAAAAGGCGAGCACGGCGGCATCTATAAGGGATGCATCAACTGGAGCCTTGCGCTGGAAAAACTCGGAAGAAAACCGGCTTACGTTTACTACTTCACCCGTGCCCTGTTAGGTGACGACGCCGGAGCGTTCCATTCCTCCGAACTCTGGTACATGTTCGGAACCCTGGGCCGAAGCTGGCGCCCGAAAACCGAAGGCGACTATGCCCTCAGCAAAGAAATGATGGACGACTGGACCAATTTCATGAAAACCGGAAACCCGAACGCAGAGGGAAAAGACGACTGGAAACCATGCACAAAGGACGACCCGTATGTGCAGGTGCTGGATGTGAGAAAATAAGCAGAAGGAAATAAAAATGGCAATCGAATATCAAATACTTATCCCAGAGGAACTTGATGCAGTATAAACTGTAGATAGCAACTGGAAAGTCAGGAACACAAACAGAGCAGCATTTTACCGGCGTGTGAAAGGTAAAAATGCTGCTCTTTTTGCGTGGCAGAATCAGTCGTCCAGATCGTTGCGCTCGCGGAAGATCTGATAAATGGTGTCGATCAGTTCATCGTCATCGAGGCCTTCGAACTCGGCTTCGTTGACATCGAGATTCTCGGAAATGATGCGCAGAATGTGTACCGGTTCGTCATCGCCGCCGTCGGCCGGATAGAGAACTGCGTACTCATCCTCCTTGTATTCTACGATATCCAGAAGCTCAAAACGGACAGAATTTCCGTCCTGATCGGTAAGGACAATAAGATTGGAATCCATAATTGCAATATACTCCTTTATGTGTTATTTTTGCCGCTCAAAAACATGCAAATATAAATTTATTATACTATGAGCAATTGGATTTGAAAAGAAAAAAGTGTCTGGTGCGATACGCTTGATATTTTGCGCCGATACGGTATAATGACAACAGAGTAAAAACTGGCGGCTGTGGCCGTGCCCGTGCCCGGAAAAATTGGGGGAAAGGAAGAACTTATGAATTATCAGGTATTAGATGTCAAAGTAAAAGATACAGAAGAAACTGCAAAATTATATACGTATTTTCTGGACAACTCGCGTGAGATTGCTCCGGAACGCGTGCGTCCGGTCATCGTGATCTGCCCGGGCGGCGGTTATGAATGGGTGTCCGAGCGTGAGGCAGAGCCGATTGCGCTGAAGTTTGTCGGAGCCGGTTACCACGCTGTTGTTCTGCATTACAGTGTTGCTCCGGCAGCTCACTATCCGACGGCACTCCGCCAGCTTGCCTGGACCGTTGCACATCTGCGGGAGCATGCGGCAGAATATCATATTGATCCGAACAAAGTAGTAGTAGCGGGATTTTCCGCAGGCGGCCATCTGGCAGCATCGTACGGTGTGTTCTGGAAAAAGAAAACATTCCTTGCAGAAGAACTTGGCGTAGACGCAGAGCAGCTTCGTCCGAACGGTCTGCTGTTATCCTACCCGGTTATCACATCCGGTCCGAAAGCGCACCGCGGATCCTTCACCAATCTGCTGGGAGACCGGTACGATGAGCTGGTAGACGAGATGTCTCTCGAGAATCAGGTCAGCCTCGATACGCCGAAGACCTTCCTGTGGCATACCGCGCCGGACGACTGCGTGCCGGTAGAAAACTCCATTCTGTTCTTTACAGCACTGCATGCACTGGAGATTCCGGTAGAAATGCATATTTATCCGGTCGGCGGCCACGGCCTTGGCCTTGCAAGCGAGGAGACACAGAGCTATGAATACCAGAACGCAGTACGCGAAGAGTGCCAGAGCTGGATTTCACTGGCACTGAGCTGGATGCAGCATTTATAAAAAATGTCCCAGAAGGGAGAACAAAGATGAAAGTATTAATTGTAGTAGATATGCAGAATGATTTTATCGACGGAAGTCTCGGCACGAAAGAGGCGGTCGGGATTGTTGACCGCGTTGCAGAGGTGATGGATTCGTTTGACGGAGCTGTTATCTGCACCAGAGATACCCATTTTGCGGATTATCTGGAAACGTCCGAGGGCAGAAAACTTCCGGTAGAGCATTGTATCGAAGGAACGAAGGGTCATGCACTGCAGGATACAATTCAGAAAATGGCGGAGAAAAAACAGGCCGTGGTGATGAATAAAATCACCTTCGGTGCAAAAAATCTGCCGGAGGAGATCGAAAAACTGGCAGGCGGCGTGCCGGAATTCATTGAACTCGTGGGACTCTGCACCGACATCTGCGTGATTTCCAATGCCATGCTGCTGAAAGCATTTTATCCGGAAGTGCCGATTTCGGTCGATGCATCCGCGTGCGCGGGCGTAACGCCGCAGAGTCATAAAAATGCATTGGAAGCTATGAAAATGTGCCAGATTGACATTGTAAACGAATAGACGGAAAAGAGGAAAAATTATGAGCACAACAAGATTATTTGATCAGGATGCGTACCTGGGTGAATTTGAGGCAACCGTAGAACGGAGCGTCTGCGAGGGCGGCATGTACCGCGTGCTGCTGGATCAGACCGCATTTTTCCCGGAGGGCGGCGGCCAGCCGGCAGATGAGGGAACACTGGATGGAATTTTTGTAACGGATGTACAGGAAATCGACGGCGAAATCTGGCATACCGTGGAAGCACCGCTCGAGCCGGGCAAAACGGTAGTTGGAAAACTTGACTTTGAAAAACGTTTTTCCAATATGCAGAATCACTGCGGAGAGCATATCGTGTCAGGTATCGTGCATCGGATTTACGGTTTCAACAACGTTGGATTCCATATGGGAAGTGATGTCATTACCGTTGATTTTGACGGCGTTCTGACCGAGGAGCAGCTCTACGATGTGGAGCAGGAGGCAAACGAAGCCGTGCTTCGAAATGTTCCGGTTACGATCAGTTATCCGTCAAAGGAAGAGCTGGAAACCATGGATTACCGGAGCAAAAAAGAGATCGAGGGCCAGGTGCGGATTGTGACGATCGAAGGCTGCGACAGCTGTGCGTGCTGCGGAACCCACGTTGCAAAAACAGGGGAAATCCGTCTGATCAAAATCTTAAGTGCCCAGAAATACAAAGGCGGCGTCCGCGTGACCATGCTTTCCGGTGAAAAAGCGTATGCGGATTACTGCTTAAAACACATCAATACCCTCGGCATTGCACGTTTACTTTCTGTAAAACCGGAAGAAGCCGGGGATGCTGTCGTACGGCTGAAACAGAAAAATATTGAGATGAAAAAAGAAATCAAACAGCTCAAAAAAGAACTGTATGCACTGCAGGGAGCACCGGAGAGAAAATAATGGCAAAAGAAAAAGAAATCAAAACAAATGCAATGCGGATTCTGGACCGCCAGAAAATCAAATACGAAGTTCTTCAATATGAATGCGATGAATTTATCGACGGGCTTCACACAGCAGAGAAAACCGGCGCGCCGGTCGAGCAGTCGTTTAAAACGCTTGTGGCACAGGGAAAAAGCAAGCAGTATTATGTGCTGGTGCTTCCGATCGCAGAGGAAGTGGATCTGAAAAAAGCGGCGAAAGCGGTGGGGGAGAAATCCATCGAGATGATCCATGTCAAAGATATCACTGCAGTCAGCGGATACGTCCGCGGCGGATGCAGCCCGATCGGAATGAAAAAACAGTATCCGACCGTGATTCAGGAATGTGCGGCACAATTTGATAAAGTTTACGTGAGCGGGGGAAGAATCGGAACCACGCTGTGCATGGCGCCGGAGGATCTGAAGAAGGTCAGCAGAGCGGAGTATGCGGATTTTATTCAGTAAAAACAGAAAAAACTGTATGGAAGCAGACCAGAACGAAGAAAAAAGTTCTGGTCTGTTTCTTTTTGCTGTGATGCGGCTGGAAAATTTCTTTCAAAAAAGGATCATAAAATAATAGCCAAAAAGCAGCGGCGAAATTGCGATACGATTCTACGAATCCGCGAAAAACGGAAAACCTTTCACACGATTTTTCTTTTTGGTGTGAGAAATTTTCATCCCGTTTTTGGAGGCAATTCACAAACCGGAAAAAGTTGCCGAAAACCGCTGGACAAATCGAAAAGAGGCAACTATAATGACCTCACAATCAAGTTGACCCAAACGAAACGGGAGGTGAGAGACAAAATGTCTTTGCAGCACTGTCTGGTACTGACAGTTGCGACAGGGGCGGTATGGATGGATTTAAGAACACGCAGAATTGCAAATGAATGGATTATCACCGCATGGATCGCCGGGCTGGTTACACAGCTCATCCGCTATGGCGCCGCGGGAGCGGGTATTTTTCTTTTTGGGATGCTTTTCCCGATACTCGCACTTTACATTCTGTTCTATTTTCATATGCTGGGCGCGGGAGATATCAAACTCCTATCCGCTGTTGGAGGCTTTCTCGGTGTGCCAGCGATCCTGAAATGTATGATTGTGTCGTTCCTGTCTGGAGCGGTCTTATCTATCGGAATTATTCTCGTCTGCGGAAATTTACCGCAGCGTCTTACCAAATTTTTCAATTATTTCCAAACTTATTTTACCAAAAGAAAATACCAGAAAAAAACAGAGCCGGTTCCCTATTACGATGGGAAGTGGGGCATGGAGTGCATCCATTTTTCCGTTCCCGTGCTGATGGGAGTGCTGCTCTGGATTGGGGGATTTTATTGAATACTGCAAAGAAAAAGAGTGTTTTTGCAGTCTGTGACACGGAAATGGAATATGCACGCAATTTTATGGAATATCTGAACCAGAAGAGAAATATTCCGTTCGAAGTGCATGCATTTTCCAGTGCGGAGATGTTTCTGGAGTTCGCAAAGAATAACGAAACAGAGATTCTTCTGATTTCGGATAAAGCGATGAAAGAAGAGATCCGCCGGTATCCGATCCGTCAGATTATCATTCTGTCTGAGGGCGTACACAGTCCGGTGCTGGATCAGTATCCGGCGGTCTACAAATACCAGTCGTCGGAAAAGGTGATCCGCGAGGTCATGGCGTGCTACGGCGTAGAAAATGGTGTCGATACATCGCCTGCACTGCTGCCGAAAAAGGAAATGCGCATCATCGGCATTTATTCGCCGGTCGGACGGACGCAGAAGACCTCGTTTGCCCTGACGATGGGGCAGATTCTGGCGAAGGAGCGGGCGGTTCTGTATCTCAATATGGAGAGCTATTCCGGATTTGAACGGCTGCTGGAATGCAGCTACGACAGGGGAATGAGCGATATTCTGTATTATGCGAGACAGGAAAATCAGGGCATCATCTACAAACTGGGCGGAATGGTCCAGTCGATGCAGAACCTGGATTATCTGCCGCCCGCCGCATCGCCGATGGACATTCAGACTGCAAAATACGAAGAATGGAAATGGCTGTTTCAGGAGATTGAGAAGAACAGCAGCTATGAAGTGCTGATTCTCGACCTGGGGGATGGCGTGGCGGATCTGTATCAGATCCTGGATTTTTGCAATGAAATTTACGTTCCGATAAGGAATGATGTGATTTCTGCGGCAAAAATGGAGCAGTTTGAAAATTTGCTGCGCCGGTGGGACTGCCAGTCGGTGCTGGACAAGATGCGGAAAATCCACGTTCCGTTCCACACGGCAAACCGGACGGGAAAAGCCTACTTTGAGGAGCTTGTCTGGAGCGAGCTGGGCGACTATGTGCGTCAGATTCTGCGGGACGGCAGAAGAGGAGAAGAAACATGACAATGCCGGAAATTCTGCGGAGAAAACTGATGGAGCGGATCGATATCGCATCCGAACCGGATGACGGAGAGGTTCTCGAAGAGATTGACCGTCTGATTTTAGGGGAAGAAGAAACACGGTATCTTCCGGTGGCACAGAAGACGGAGCTGCGCAGACAGCTGTTCTACAGTGTGCGGAGGCTCGATGTCCTGCAGGAGCTGCTGGAAGATGCGGGAATTACCGAAATTATGGTAAACGGTTATCAGCATATCTTCGTGGAACGGAACGGCAGAATCGAGAGATACGGCAAAAGCTTTACCTCCGCGGAAAAGCTGGAGGATGTGATTCAGCAGATTGTAGGCCGGTGCAACCGCGTGGTGAATGAACAGAATCCGATTGTGGATGCACGGCTGGAAAATGGAGACCGCGTCAACGTTGTCATGAAACCGGTCGCATTAAACGGACCGATTCTGACCATCCGCCGCTTTCCGGAGCAGGCGGTGACGATGGAATTTCTGGTCTCCATCGGGAGTATTACAAAAGAGGCGGCAGAGTTTCTGCAGGCCCTCGTCCGGACCCGCTACAGCATGATGATCGGCGGGGCGACCGGATCTGGCAAAACGACATTTCTGAATGCGCTTTCCGCCTACATTCCAAAGGGCGAGCGCATCATAACCATCGAAGACAATGCAGAGCTGCAGATCCAGGGTGTGGAGAATCTGGTGCGGCTGGAAGCAAAAGAGGCAAATCTGGAATCAGGAACAGAAATTACGATCCGCGATCTGATCCGCGCAGCTTTGCGTATGCGGCCGAACCGCGTAATTATCGGCGAAGTGCGCGGAGCGGAAACGTTTGAATTATTATCCGCACTCAATACCGGGCATGCGGGATCTTTGAGCACGGCACATGCAAACAGCGTGAAAGATATGATCTCCCGTCTGGAAACGATGGTGCTGATGGGAGTGCAGCTCCCGTTGGAAGCAATCCGCCGCCAGATTGCATCGGGAATCGAAATTCTCGTGCATTTAGGACGCGGGGAGGATGGAAGCCGTCGGGTGGAGGAGATCGCAGAGATCACAGGGATGGAGGAGGACGAAATCAAAACGGTTTCTTTGTTTCGAAGAGAATATGGGAGAGGCCTGCAAAAGACAGGCGAACTGGTACACAGAGAAAAACTGGAGGGGAAAACAGGATGAGAATACGTGCGGGAAGCCAGGCAAAGACGGGCATGGCAGAGGAGAAGGAGACGAAGGGGATCGACTATCAGACCTGGGAATTTACCGGTCGGGAATATCTCGAAATAGCGGGAATCAGTCTTGGGATTGCCGCCGCTGTGAACCTGTTCTGTTACCGGGCGTGGTGGGCATGCATTGCCGTGGTTCCGGTTGGAATCGTATGTTTTCACACGTATCGGAAAAACCGGATTCAGAGACGGAAAGAGGAGCTGTACGACAGCTTCCGGGATCTGATTGCGTGGATGCACACGGCACTGCGTTCCGGCTATTCCATGGAAAATGCAGTGCTGGAGGCGGCAGGACAGCTGGAACAGTCGCTGGGAAAAGAAAACATTCTGGTACAGGAACTGCGCCGGATGCGTCATAAAATGATGATTTCCGTGCCGGTGGAACAACTGTTTCAGGATCTTGCGGTGCGAAGCCGCATTGACGATATTGCGACGTTTGCAAGTGTACTGGTGATTGCGAAGCGGACAGGAGGAAATGTCTGCGAGATCTTTCAGAATACGTGGGATATTTTCTGTACGAGAATTGACACGATGCGGGAAATCCGTGCGGGCGTTTCTTCCCGGCGGTTCGAGCAGAATATTATGAGTGTTGTGCCGTTTGGAATTCTGGGATATGTACAGCTTTCCTTTCCGGAATTCTTAAGTGTGATGTATGGGAATGTAATCGGGGTTTTCTTCATGAGCGGATGCCTTGCCGTGTATCTGGCGGCATGGGTGCTTGGAAAGAAGATTCTGGACATTGAGTTTTAAGAAGCAATTGAAGTTTAAAAAGTAAGACTGCGAATCATAACGATTCGTCCGCAAAAAAGGGGAGGAATCAAATGTTGTGGATTTGTCTGACCGCATGGGCGGGGCTGTTCATCTGGTATTTCCGGATGAGAAAAAAGGCGGAAGATCACAAATTGGTGAGACGGATTTTCTGCCTTGCAGCGACAGGGTTTATAGCGGGCACTGCACTCTGCCTTCCGATCGGAGTGCGAAAAGTTTCAGGAGATGAAAAAGCGGAACTTCAACTGGAACGGGGTGCCTTAGGCAGCCAACCGACAGAGGAAAAACTTGAGGTTTCTGTTGGAAATCAGAAACCGGAAAGAATTACACTGTCTGTACCTGCAAGAGCTTACAGCGCAGAAGAGATAGAAGAGGCGTTCAGTGCGGCGATAGAGGCGCTGGATGAAATCATCTTAGGTGAGAATCTGTCTTTTCATACGGTAAACAGAAACATGGATCTGGTTACGGAAATACCGGGAAGCCCGGTGGCGCTTAGCTGGGAAACAGACAGGCCGTTGTTGATTGACAGCCGGGGTTTGCTGTCAGACGAGATTCCCGAAGAAGGAGTGGAGGTTACGCTGAAAGCGGAACTGGAACTTCAGGGGGAAACAACAGAATATATACGGAAGGTTCAGGTATATCCACCGGAGATAAAAGGGCGGGATGCGGTTCTTAGGGCGCTGAAAAAAGCAGTGGAAAAAGAAAACGAAGCACATCCCGAAGAAACAGCCTATTATCTGCCGGAGACACTGAACGGAGAAACTGTAACATGGTCAAAAGTGCCGGATCTGACAGGTCTGGAGCTGATGGCACTTGCCGCGGCGGCAGGAGCAGTCTGCTGGGCGGCAAAAGGAAGGGAAGAAGAAAAAGCAAGGCAGAAAAGAGAAGAACAGATGCTGCGGGATTATCCCGAAATTGTCAGCAAAATGGTTCTTCTTCTGGGTGCCGGGCTTGGAATGCGGAAAGTACTCGAGCGGATTGCAGTGGATTACCGGAAAAATCTGGCGCTTGGCGGGCAGAAACGTTTTGCCTATGAAGAGATTGTATTTACCTGCCAGGAGATGGAAAACGGTGTTTCCGAGCAGGAAGCGTACCAGCGCATGGGAATGCGTATGGGAACCGGAGCGTATCGTTCCCTTGCTGTTCTGCTGACGCAGAATCTGAAAAAAGGCAGTAAAGGACTGCTGGAATTATTGAAACAGGAATCGCAGGAGGCCTTTGAGGAGAGAAGAAGGCAGGCGAAAACAACAGGAGAAAAGGCATCGACAAAGCTTCTTCTTCCGATGGGCATGATGCTTGCGGTTGTATTGGTCATACTCACGGTTCCGGCATTTTTGTCCTTTTATGCATAGGGGATGTTTTTATCCCCACAACAGCTGGTAAAGAGAGGGAGGTGGGAATTATGAAGCTGATATCGGAGTTCTGGAAAGAGGAAGATGCGGTGGGTGTTGTGGAAGTGATTCTGATTCTCGTTGTGCTGATCGGACTCGTACTAATCTTTAAAAAGCAGCTTGTGAGTCTGGTCAACAGTCTGATGGAGAAGGTCACAAACCAGAGCAACACCGTATAAACGGGAAAATGTCCAATACGGAACTCCAAAGAAAAATTTAGAAGCCGGTACGGACCTATATGTCATTTGCATATCTGTGTCTCGGTATATCCTTTATCCGATCCACGGCATCTAAAGTTCGAAAAAGTAAAAGTAAAGTGGAAGGAGCTGTATCCCATGAGGGAAACAGAAAGACAGAAAAGATGGGCAGCCGGAAGCATAACAGCATATTTGTGTCTCGTTCTGATACTGATGCTTTCCCTGATTTCCGGGACAATTGCGTCGGTGCGAAATGCCCATGCACGGGTGATGACGGCCTGCGCAATGGAACAGGGACTGTATTCTCTGTTTGCCGGGTATGACAGAACACTGCTGGGACAGTACGAGCTGTTTTTTTATAACGGCGGGGATAAGAGCGGTGTCTGGAAACCTGAAACCATGAGCAGAAAAGTCGCAGAAACTGCGGGAGAAGTTCTGTCCCCCACTGCATCGGGGATGGGAATTCTATCAGGCAGTTTATCTGGCGGACAGGTTACAGAAGTTTATCTCGGCGGCTATCGTCTTGCGACAGACGAGGAGGGAAGTGCTTTCTCCCGTCAGATCTGTGAGGCAATGAAAGCCAGCCTTGGAACTTATGGAATACAGCAGCTTTCCCAGAAATTAAGAGGAGAACAGGAAACCGTGAAACGTCAGGAGGACGGACAGAGCGGTTACGAGGAAGAGGAGGTTTTAAAACAGTATGAAGAATCCAAACAGCCAGAAGAGGGAACAGAAAAAACAGAAGGTGAAGGAGAATCTGGAAACGGCACGCCTTCGGAACCGGATCAGAAGCAGCCGGTACCGGAAGATTTTGTGAATCCGATTGAGGTCATTCAAAAAGTAATGAAAATGGGAATTTTAGGACTGGTCCTCCCGGAAGGGCAGGCACTGTCGCAGGGGGAAACGGATGTATCGTTTCTTGCATCAAAACGGGAGCTGCAGAGCGGGTTTGGCATGGCAGAGTGTGGAAAAGAACTGAGCTTTGTGGATAAGATGCTTTCGTCCGAATATATTCTGTGGAAATTTCCGTGCTATACCAGCAAGGAGAAGAAGGAAGGGCTGCAGTGCCAGGTGGAATATGTGCTCTGCGGAAAAAACAGTGATCAGGATAATCTGGCGGGAACCGTGAACCGTCTGCTGGCGCTGCGGGAGGCGGCAAATCTGGTGTATCTGGCGAAAGATGCGCAGAAGCAGGGCGAGATGGAAGCAATGGCGGGGGTAATTGCCGCGTCGTTTGGAGTTCCGGCGGCGATGCCGGTTGTGAAAATGGCACTTGCCGTGTGCTGGGCATTTGCAGAAAGCATTCTGGATCTGCGGGAACTGCTGGATGGTGGAAAAGTAGCACTGTTCAAAACGGCAGAATCGTGGCAGCTTTCTCTGGAACAGCTTCCGAAACTGCTGGAAACAGGGGATCAGAGCAGAAAAAATGCACCGGGCGGCATGGAGTATTCCGATTATCTGCGGCTGCTTTTGATGCAGAAATCGGGAAAAGCGGTAACGTTTGGAGCGATGGATCTGGTGGAATACAATATGCGGACAGAACAGCAGCAGCCGGGTTTCCGACTGGATTGCTGTGTCGATGAACTGGAAGCCGGTTTTACGGCGGTAATTGGGAAACGAGAGTATGAGATTACGAGAAATTATGGATATGAGATGCAGGGAGCAGCCTGAAAAATGGGATGACTCCGGCAGGGATACAAAAGGGTGTTCTTCTGAACGGCACATTTATTTCTGGAACCTTATCAAAAAACTTATCCACTCTTCCGGGAATTTTTATAAATCCGGATCAGGAGAGCAGCCTTTTGTAAAACGAAAATGGAACAGGGCAAGCCTGACGGTGGAAGCTTCACTGGCACTTCCTGTTTTTCTGATCGCGGTTCTTGTGTTATTAAAAATCGTGGATCTTTACCGGCTGCATGGAATGCTGACGGTATCTCTGCAGGAGTCCGCGCGGTATCTTTCCGTCTGTGCCTACGCGGTGGATGAGACGGGAAAAGAAACGTATGAAATACCGGAAACGGCCGCGTGCATTGCTTATGCAGAAGCAAAGATTCCAAAAGAAATCCGCGAAAATGGAATGGTGACACTGGCAGGAAGCTGTGTGAAAAATGGATGGCTGGAACTGAAAGCGATTTACTGGCCGAAAATGGGAAACCGCCTCGTTCCGGTGCGGAACCGGGGAATTGCAGCGTGTGCGAAAGTGCATCTGTTCTGCGGAAAGACAGAAGAGGAGGCGGATGAAGAAGAGGGCGAAGCAAAACAGATGGTGTGGGTGACTGAGAACGGCAGTGTGTATCATACTGATTCGTCGTGCAGTCATATCAATCTTTCGATCCAGGTTTCCTCACCGGGTGCGCTTGCGTGGAAACGGAATCAGGATGGAGAAAAATATAAGGAATGCGAACAGTGCGTGGGAAATGGCGCTGCGGGTGCGGAAGTTTACTATACGAAATACGGAAACCGGTATCATAACAGTCTTTCCTGCAAAGGGCTGAAACGTAAAGTAAAACTTGTAGCACTGGAACAGACGGATGGACTGCCGCAGTGCTCGAAATGCGCGAAAAAGGCGGCGTAAGAAAGCCGGATATGAGCAGAGCAGGTGTCTTCTTTCCGGGTGAGACCGGAAAGAAGGACGGTAAACAGAAACTCGGGTTTGCGGAAAGGAGGCCGCGGCTGTGTATCAGGAAGAAGTAAAGAGTGCAATTATATTGCTGTATCTGGGGATTCTTGCCGGAATGGATGTGAGGAAACGGCAGATCAGCCTTGTACTGACCGGTGTTTTATTCCTTGCAGGCATTGGATGGCAGATTCTGGTGGAACAGACATCGTGGCTGGAATGGCTGCTGTCCCTGCTGCCGGGAGCGGGATTTCTGACGCTCAGTTATATATCACGGGAACAGGTGGGATACGGGGACGGCCTTCTGCTTCTGACGGTTGGAATCTGGCTGGGATTTGGGCAGACGTTCGGCGTTCTGACGCTGGGACTCATTCTCTGTTCGGTACTCTGCGGAGTCCTTCTGATGCGGAAGAAAATACGGAAACAGGATTCCATACCGCTGGTGCCGTTTCTGCTGCTTGGATTTGTGGGGAGGTGCGGAATGCTTTGAAAGTGAAAATGAGAAAAGCAAGTATTACGGTAGAGGCAGTTCTGGTCGTGCCGCTTGTTCTGATGGTGATTTTTCTTCTGCTGTCGCTGACATTTTTTGTGCACGCACGGAGCTGGTATACATTTGCGGCATATGAAAGCACAATGCTTGCCGCCAGTGAAGGCCGCCTGTCTGTGGAAAAAGGAGAGGCAGCCGCCCAAAGCCGGATGGAATGGTGGATTTCCCAGATACCGCTTCCGGCTGAATCGGTGACCGTACAGACGGTGTGCAGAGAAAAAGAGATTCAGATAAAAGCAGAAGGAAACATTCTGCCAATCTGGAGCCGGAACGCGTGGGAATATTCGGTTTTGAGTGAAAGCAGGAGAAACAATCCGGTGAAAACGATCCGGAAGATACGGGCAGTAAAACAGATCTGGAACCAGAAGTAAGGACGGAAGCGGAGAAATGCAGATTGATTATAAAAGAGATTTGAACCATACGTATGTTATTTTACAGGAGGAAAAAGAGCCGGACACGGCGTCGTATCAGATCCGTATGCTGCTGACAAACGCAATCCCAGGGCTTTTGGACTGCAAAATCGGGAAAATGGATGATAAAACATTGTTTTACTATGAGGTGACATCAAGGCAGTCACTTCAGAGTGTGTTTGAACAGCGCTCGATTGGGGCGGAGGCGCTGCGGAAACTGTTTGAACAGCTGCTGGATCTTCTCGAAGAACTGGGGCAGTACCTGCTTGCACCGGACGGCCTCGTTCTGCAGCCGGAGCTGGTTTTTGCAGATGCAAATCTGGAGAACTTTTCCTTCTGTTATCTGCCGGGAAAGCAGGGACACACAGGCTGTTTTCAGAAGCAGATCCGGGAGCTGATGGAATATCTGCTGCCGAAGCTGGATCACCAGGAGCAGGATGCGGTGGTACTCGGGTATGGACTGTATCGGGAGATTTCGGCGGAGATCTTTTCGGTTGAGATGATTCAGGCACTCTTATATCAGACAGGGAAAGAGAAGAAAGAAACGACGGAGCAGGAGGGAAAAGAGCGTCCCAGGGAAGAAAATCCGCCTGTACAGATGGAGGAAACACTTTGGGGAGAACAAGAAGCGGAAGCGGCGGAAAATTTTTTTGTGGAAGCGGAGGAAGAAAAGGATGAGGGACGCTGGAAAAATATTGTGGAAGCAGTGATCTGCATCGGATTTCTGGGAGGTGTGCTGGCACTGCGGTGGACACAGGCCGAAACTGTTTGGTATCTGGTGCTGGGAGGAGCGGCGGCTGTTGTGGGAATTGTAAGTCTGGTATTGGAACTTGTCAGCCGATGGAAAAAGCGGCAGTCGGGAACAGAAACAGGAAGCTATGGGAAGGCCGCAGGAATCCGGAAACAAGGAGAAACAGGAGATGTATTTTCGGAATATCAGAATCGGAAGGGCTTAAAACAGAAAGATGGAACATGGAATCCGCAAAGCGATACAGAACAGCAGGGATGGAGAAGGGATTCCTCAGTCGAAAAAGAGAAAACATGGGAAAAGAATGAAGAACAGGAAAACAGAAAGATGCACAGCCTGATGGAATTGGAGGGGCATGAAGAGGATCTGTTTGGAAAAACGGAACTGCTGACCAGCCCGGAGGATGAGGGAAGGGCATATCTGATTCCGATAGATCCGATTGATCTTCCGCTGATCCCGATTGAACGCGGAAGCACATTGATTGGAAAACTGTCAGCGGCGGCAGATGTAATTCTGCCATACCGTACGGTAAGCCGCCTTCACGCAAAGCTGGTCAGTACAGAAGAGGGAGATTATCTGCTGGATCTGAATTCGCGGAACGGAACAACGGTGAATGGCGTTCCATTGATGGGCGAGACAAAAAAGAAGCTGGAGGATGGAGATGATATCTCATTTGCCGGGAAGAAATACCGGTATAAGGCGGGAGAGAAAAACAGAAATTAGAGAAAAATGACGCATTACACTTTTTCGATTTGGAGAAAGTGCTGGATGCGTTATTTTTAATATGGCAGAATGATCGAAGAAAAAAGTTATGCGAATGAAACAAAAATATTATAGAAAAGAAAATTATGTATAAAGCTAAAAAGAGAAATAATGTAAAAAATAACGTCATAAAACGTCGAAAGCCGTTGTGAAGCGTCAATAATTGTCGAAAAACATTTATCAAAAAAGAAAAAAATTTGACGATTTCTTGCATTTACAAGTGAATTAAATTATAATAAAAAAATAGCACAGATAAGGAAATGATGTAATGGAAGAACAAAGGAAAAACAGTTACGATCCGAACGAAGATATCGTGGACCGTATGTGGAAGAGATCAAAAAACAGCATCAATCTGGTCATCGTCGTATGCAATATTCTGGTATTCCTTGCAGTCACACTGACCGGAGGGACAGAGAGCTCCAGACATATGATGGACTGCGGTGCGGCGTATGCGCCGCTGATTGAGAGCGGAGAATACTATCGCCTGTTTACGAGTATGTTTCTTCACTTTGGCATCCAGCATCTGATCAACAACATGCTGCTTCTTTTGTTCCTTGGGGATTACCTGGAACGCGCAGTTGGAAAGATCCGTTATCTGGTCATCTATCTGGGCGGCGGACTCGTCGGAAATCTGTGCTCGTATCTGCATGAACTGTCCCTGATGAAAACAGGGGAAGCACCGGCAGTTTCCGCCGGCGCTTCGGGAGCGATTTTTTCTGCTGTCGGAGCGATGCTTGTTCTTCTGGCATTTCGGAAAGGAAGGCTGGAGGATCTCACCTTCCGGCGGATGGCCGTCATGGCTGTCCTTTCGCTGCTGGTCGGATTCCAGTCTTCAAATGTGGACAACTTCGCACACATCGGCGGTTTTCTGGCAGGTGCAGTCCTGATGGCGGTTCTCTATCCGGGAATGGCAAGGATCAGGAAAAGGGGAAAACGACCGTAAAGGTGCTTCCTTCCCCGGGAACGGAAGAAACGGAAATCGTGCCGTCGTGTGCGGTTACAATTTCCTTGCAGATGGCAAGTCCAAGGCCGGTTCCGTTTTTCTTATGTGTGACAAAAAGGTCAAAGAGAGTCGGCAGATCCTCGGCGGGGATTCCGCAGCCAGTGTCCTGCACACGGATGGTCAGAAAGTCACCGTCGAAACAGAGAGAGATTTTGATCGTTCCGCCGGAAGGCATTGCTTCCGCCGCATTTCGGATCAGGTTCAGAAAAAGCTGACGAAATTGCGTGGTATCAAGGGCAAAGCGCGGAATGGCAGATTCCTTGACAAGTTCAATGGAAACCTGTTGTTTTTCGAGGAGAACGCCGGTATCGGCACAGAGATTCTGGAGCAGAAGATAAGGATTCACGTAAGCGCGTACCGCCCGATATGAATGATTATAGCAGGAGAGCTCATCGAGCAGGGAGTTCAGAAAAGCCATATTTTCCTGGATTTTCTGAAAATAGAGATCGTTGGAAAGCTCCGGATGCGCTAAAAGAAGAAGCTGATGAAAGCTGTGGATAACCGCAACAGGATTTCGAACCTCATGTGAAATCCGGGAAATCATAGCGTGACATTCTTCCGATAAGCCCTGTGAATTGGTTGTTGGTTCTTTTGACATAGCCGTATCCTCCTTATGATGCGTAGGTAATGATTTTTGATTAGGCAAAAGTTTAGCATTGAAAAGGGGGAGCGCGCAACAAAAAGCGTTCTGCATTATTTGACATTTTTCGACAAATAGTGAGAAAATAGAGTTGTTCGGAACCGTGCAGAACGGGATTCGGAACAACAGAAAAATTAAAAAAAGTAAAGGAGAAAAAGATCATGGATTGTATTTTTTGTAAATTAGCAAACGGAGAAATTCCAACCGCGACACTGTATGAGGACGATGAGTTCCGTGTCATTCTGGATCAGGGACCGGCAACGAAAGGACATGCGCTGATTCTTCCAAAACAGCATTTTGCAAACATTTATGAAATTCCGGATGAAACCGCAGCGAAAGCAATGATTCTCGGCAAAAAAATGGCGACGGCCATGACGAAAGCGCTTCATTCCGATGGCTTCAATCTGGTACAGAACAATGGTGAGGCAGCAGGACAGACGGTATTCCACTTCCATATGCATCTGATTCCAAGATATGAAGGTGACAATGCCGGTATTGCTGCATGGAAGCAGGGAACTCTCGAGGATGCGGTAAAAGAGCAGATCATTGAGAGCGTGACGGCAGAGCTGAAGGCCTGAGAAAAGGCTGGCAGCAGCCAGAAAAAGAATCAATGACAGACGAACAGGGGCGGAGAACAATGGACAAAAATAACTTTTCAGAAATATATAAAAAGTATGTAATGACAGCCTATTCAGCCGCAATGCAGGTGGTACACAATGAAGCCGATGCGGATGATATCGCACAGGAAACGATGGTGAAACTGTACCTGAATATTGATGCGCTGGATGAAGACAGAGTAGAAGGCTGGGTCCGTGTCGCTGCAAAGAATCTGGGAATTGATTATCAAAGAAAAGCACAACGTTTTGACTGGAACGAACTGGATGAGGATCTTCGGGCGGAAGAGATGGAACTTCCGACGCTTGCAGAGGAAGAAAAGCAGGAGAGAAATCATTTTTTTCAGGAAGTGATGGATGCACTGAAAGATCATGATGAATCGGGTTATTATATTACGCGTGAAATCAAGGTGCATGAGCGTCCGGAAAAGGAAGTAGCATCCGAAATGGGTATCACCATAGGAAATCTGCGGGTGAAAATGACCCGGACGAAAAAATGGCTTTGCCAGCACTTTGCTGACAAAGCCAGAGAAATGGGATTTCTGTAGTTACTATTTGCGTTCGCATTCCTGGATCAGGGAAAGGATGCGGCCGATGGAATCGGTGTGGCTGCTCTTCTTCATCGCATTGATGTAGGTCTGACGATTTTCGTAAACCTCACGGATTGCGGACTGAAGGGTCTGCGCATTCACGGATTCTTCTTCCAGAACTTTACTGTAACCCTGACGCTCAAAGGAACGCGCATTTAAAATCTGGTCTCCGCGGCTGGCATTGGCAGAAAGCGGAATCAGAATGTTTGGTTTTGCCAGAGCACTGATTTCGCAGATTGCATTTGCGCCGGCGCGGGAGATGATCAGATCTGCTGCAGCGAAGAGATCTGGGAGCTCATCTTTGATGTACTCGAACTGAACGTAACCTTCGGTACCATTTAAGGATGCATCCAGTTTATCTTTACCGCAGAGATGAATCACCTGGAAATCTTTCAGAAGTTCTGGTAAAATAGAACGGACCGCATTATTGACAGCGACGGAACCGAGGCTTCCTCCGATGACGAGAATAACCGGTTTTGCGGCATTGAATCCGCAGAACTTCAGGCCTTCCCGCGCATCGCCGGACAGCAGTTCCTGGCGGATTGGCGTTCCGGTCAGAACGGCTTTGTTTTCCGGGAGACATTTGACGGTTTCCGGGAAATTACAGCAGACCTTTGCAGCGGACGGAATACACAGCTTATTTGCCAGGCCAGGCGTCATATCCGATTCATGGATGAGCGCCGGGACTTTACATGCTTTGGCGGCAAGGACAACCGGTACCGAAACGAAGCCGCCTTTGGAGAAGACAACGTTTGGTTTCAGCTTTTTGAGCAGTTTTTTTGCTTCAAAGTAGCCTTTTACGACGCGGAATGGATCGGAAAAGTTTTTCGGATCGAAGTAGCGGCGCAGCTTTCCGGATGAAATTCCGTAATACGGAATGCCGAGATCTTCGATCAGCTTGCGCTCCATACCGTCGTAGGAACCGATATAAGAGATTTTATAACCTGCTTCCTTTAATTTTGGAATCAGGGCAATATTCGGGGTAACATGGCCGGCGGTACCTCCGCCTGTCAGAACAATATGCTTCATGAGAATTCCTCCCTGGAATTTGATAATATCATTTGGCTTTTATTATCCCCTCAAGAAGAAAAAAAGTCAAGAGCGGTTACAACATGGAAAATGCCGAGGAACGGAAGAAGATGAAAAAGATAGAAAAAGAAGAACAGCTGAAAAAGAAACTGGAGCAGACGATGGAAGAAAAAATGGCTGCGGATTCGAAAACGGTGGAAGGGGAATCGGCAGTTGTAAAGGCAGAGGAAGGAAACACAGCAACAGAACAGGAGGCTGCGCCTGCGCTTTCAGAGGAAGAACTGAACGCAATGTACGAGCGCTTCCAGCAGCGACTCCAGAAGGAAGGACTCGCGGACGCGGAAGGCAACCCGACAGAAAAAACACTGGAGATCCGCCGCCAGATCGTGGAGAAAAAGGTGGAACGCGAGAAGCAGGCGGAGAGACAGAAACAGATTGCGAAGAGAGTGAAAACAACAAAACACTGGGTACAGACGGCAAAGGCGGCTGGTGTTGTGTTGGTTGTGGGAGCGTGCGTTTTTGGGGCCAGTATGACGAGCGAGGCGAATCGGATTCGGTTGGTGGAATCGGTGCATGGAGTTTGGAATACGGGCGATGGAACAGGGATGAATAATGGAGAGAATAGGGAATATTCTGCTGGAAGTTTGGATGAAGCAACTCAAGAAATAAAAAACAAATTACATCTTGCTGTGCCAGAATTTTATTATATTCCAACGGGAATGAAATATAGCAAAACGGTAATAATGTCTGAGATACAAATGGCTTCGATAGAATATCAATACAATAAACAACTTGTGTATTTTAGCTTAGCTGCAAATGAGAAGGATTTATCACAAGGAAGTTGGAAGGATAAAGAGAAAGTTCAAGTAGAAACATTTGATGATATAATAGAAGTTGAAATGGGAACAATCGCGGAGAATAACGAAGAAAATTATTATGCAACTTGGAAATATAAAGATGCATATTACCAATTGAGTGGGCAAATAGAAAAAGAGGAACTAATAAAAATTTTAAACGAAATGCAGTATAATTTGTAATTATTTAAGGGAATATCCGTATATAGTACGTAGATGAAAACGAGGGAAAAGAGGAAGTATGAAAAAGGTTATGAATTTAAAAAGCTTACTCTTTTGCGCAGTGCTTGTATTAACTATGACATTAAATACGGTGAATGCACAGGCAGATGCATTAGACTATTTGGGCAACACAATTGATGGATCTGAACTGACAAATGATACAGAAGCAAAAGGAAATTATCAAAGTGTGGCGAGAAGTACATATTTACACGAGGGATATGTAAGAATCACTAATAACGGGAATGGATATGTTGGAGTGGGTGGCGCGACATTGTGTAACGTCACTTGTAATACGGTGAAATTTAATCTTTATCTGGAACGTTCAAGTGGCGATGGTAATTTCTACAGTTATAAAAAGTGGGAAAATATAGACTATAATACTAATTCTTTATATTTTAGTACGCAGGTGAAAGTAGAAAAAGGTTATTACTACCGTTTAAGAGGATATCATTCTTGTACTAAAAGTGGCGTTACTGAGAATGGTGGAAGTAGAACTGACGGTATATACATTGGATGATTATTATCTTTCAAAATAGTAAAACAAGTAAATGAAGTATCATGTATACAAGCACAAGAGAGTAATGCAAACGAATGAAAATGATTTTTACCCCAAAGTAGTTCATTACCCTCTCCTTGAAAAATCCCGGGGCCAGTCCCCTATAGAAACCTTATAACAATGAATATATTAAGACGAAAACGCAGATCTTTCAGGATTTTCAACGCGTCGAAATTCCTTTTTCCAACCACAACACAGATCTGAGTCATCATGTGTTACTATGTTCAGCGTGTGAGTGATCATACGGAACATCGGCTGGCCCCGATAAGTGAGGCATCGGTATTACTGCAGGAATACCGGTGCCTCTTTTCTGTACGCTTTTACAAGCCGATTCCCATAATTGAACAAAAATATCAAGATTGTTGTGCAATCTGCCTTAAAATTCCGTTGGAATCTGCCAGATATTATGCTATAATAATCAAAAAAGAGAGAATAAGCATAAAATACAAAAGGAATTTCAGATTATTTTCGCGGACAACGCGTCAAAGACCATGCTGGCATGAGAACTTGACGACTGCTGGCCGCGATAACGGGCCAAACGCATAACGCGTGTTTTGACCCGTAGTGACAACATTTTGTCCCCGAACAAAACGGGAGAACAGGAGGCATCTTATGCGTCTTACATTTCTTGGAGCAACACATGAAGTGACGGGCAGTTGTTATTATCTGGAGGCTGCCGGTAAGAAGTTTTTAGTGGACTGCGGTATGGAGCAGGGACCGAATATTTATGAAAACAAGCCGATTCCGGTCCCGGCATCCCAGCTGGATTTTGTATTGATCACGCACGCGCACATCGACCATACCGGAAATCTGCCGCTGCTGTATGCGCACGGCTTCCGTGGCCCAATCTATATGACTCCGGCGACGGTAGCGCTTTCGGACATCATGCTCCGCGACAGTGCACACATTCAGCTCGCCGAGGCCGAGTGGCGGAACCGCAAGAACCGCCGGGCGGGAAAAGAAGATTACGTCACACCATACACAATGGAGGACGCCCTCGGCGTGATCCGCTTACTGGAAGGCATTCCGTATCATCAGCGTGTGACACTATCGGACGGCATTCAGATCCGTTTTCTCGATGCCGGTCATCTGCTCGGCTCCGCATCCATTGAGCTGTGGCTGACAGAGGACGGTGTGACGAAAAAACTGCTCTTCTCCGGCGATATCGGAAATATCCATCAGCCGCTGATCAACGACCCGGAGTACCCGGAGAGCGCCGATTACGTGATTATGGAATCCACCTACGGCGACCGCAGCCATGGCCCGAAACCGGATTATGTGCCGGAGCTGGCAAAAATTATTCAGGAAACGCTCGACCGCGGCGGAAACCTCGTGATTCCGTCGTTTGCTGTTGGAAGAACGCAGGAGATGCTGTACTTTATTCGTGAAATTAAGGCAGAACATCTGGTTCACGGCCACGGCGAATTCCCGGTTTACGTGGACAGTCCGCTTGCCGTTGAGGCAACCAATATTTTCCGCGATCATCAGAAAGAGTGCTACGATTCCGATGCAGCTGCGCTCCTTGCGCAGGGCATTAATCCGATTCTGTTTCCGGGCTTAAAGCTCTCGATTACATCCGATGAGTCGAAAGCCATCAACTTCAACGAAACCCCGAAGGTCATCATATCCGCGAGCGGCATGTGCGATGCAGGACGAATCAAGCATCATCTGAAGCACAACCTCTGGCGGCAGGAGAGTACGGTTCTCTTCGTCGGCTATCAGGCCGTCGGCACGCTGGGACGGGCGCTGATCGGAGGCGCGAAGGAAGTGAAACTGTTCCAGGAAGAGGTTCATGTGAACGCGCACATCATCCAGTTCCCGGGCATGAGCGGCCACGCAGATCAGGAAGGACTGCTCAAATGGGCGGGCAGTCTGCGGGCAAAACCGGACCGCGTTTTCGTAACGCATGGCGAAGATAAAGTGACGGAAATTTTTGCAGAAAAACTGTGGGACGAATTCCGCTACCCGGCGATGGCTCCGTTCTCCGGCACGGTATTTGACCTGAAAGAAAATGAATTCATCGAAAAAACCGTCGGCATTCCGATCCAGAAGGAAACAACGGCAAACGCAGGAACACTGCGCACGAGAAGCAGCGGAAATGCCGTCTTCGATCGTCTCGTTGCGGCTGGTCAGCGGCTGCTCACCGTCATTACAAGAAACAAAGGTGGTGCTAACAAAGACCTTTCGAAATTTGCCGATCAGATCAACAGTCTCTGCGACAAATGGGACAGATAAAGCAGTCCGGTGGCTGGAAGAAAGACTGTGCTATTAATATAGAAGAAAAACTGGAAGAAAGCAGGCGGCAGGGAAGCTGTGCTGCATCAGAAAAGAAAAAACAGAAGTGCATAAATTACAAAATCCCCGGGTGAGCATTCCCGGGGATTTATTATAAAAAAGAGCAAGCGTTAAAAAGAGTTATTTCTGAATTGCCTGTTCCAGCGCTTTTGCAAGCTGGTCTGGACATGATGTTCCGCGTCCGTTGCAGTCGATGCCTTTCATGCGGGAGATGGCTTCGTTTACGTCCATGCCCTCAACGAGTCTTGCAACACCCTGTGTGTTTCCGTTGCATCCGCCTACGAACTGTACGTTGTGTACTTTACCGTCTTCTACCTCAAACAGAATTTTTCTGGAACAGGTACCTTTTGTTGTATATTCCATAGATAAGATCCTCCTTCGTAAATGAGAAATTTAGAATATGACCGTGAACCTCAGCCACGGTATTTCCTCGCTTCCTGCTATTATACCATAGAATCGGAAAACAGCAAAGAAAAAAGATACCACAGATTCGGATTTTATGGTATTCTGTAACAGGAATCACAAAAGAGCGGAGAGTCCGCTGCAGCCGGTTACGGTGTGCGGATGCAGGCCGCAGAAGAAACCAGAAGGAAAGTTATTGGAGGATATCATAAACATGAAGTTAATCGGAATTATCGGTGCAATGGAAGTTGAAGTTGCAAGCTTAAAGGAAATGATGACGGACGTTACAATCCGCACGAAGGCATCCATGGAGTTCAACCACGGTTACCTGAACGGAAAAGAAGTGGTTGTTGTGCGCAGCGGAATCGGCAAAGTAAACGCCGGTATCTGCACGCAGATTCTTGTGGATGATTACGGCGTGGACTGTGTCATCAACACCGGAATTGCAGGCTCCCTGCGGAATGAAATCAACATCGGCGATATCGTCATCTCGACCGATGCTGTTCAGCACGACATGGATGTGCGCATCTTCGGATACCCGCTCGGCGAGATTCCGCAGATGGGTGTTTTAAGCTTCCAGGCAGACGAGCACCTCGCAGAGGTGGCAGAGGAAGTCTGCAAGGAAGTCAATCCGGAAATCCAGGTATTCCGCGGACGCGTGGTCAGCGGTGACCAGTTTATTTCCAGCAAAGAAGTGAAAAACCATCTGATCGAGGAATTCAACGGTTCCTGCGCCGAGATGGAGGGCGCTGCGATTGCGCAGGGCGCTTATCTGAACAAGATTCCATACGTCGTACTCCGCGCCATCTCCGACAAAGCAGACGACAGCGCAACAATGGACTACCCGACCTTTGAGAGCGAGGCAGCCCGCCACTGTGTCAACCTGCTGCAGGAAATGGTAAAACGCCTGTAATCTAAAAAAAGCAAGAAGAAAAAATCGACAAACGGGCAGGCGAAAACCAGCGAAACCACGCGAACCGGCACGAAAGCAGTCCCCTGAAGGAACGAAAAATAAAAATTCACGCGAAAAAGCACAGAATCACAAAGAATTTGACGAACGTTTTTTGTTTCCAAAATTTTCCGGCGGTGCTATACTGTGGCACATCGGAACAAGAAGATGCTCACTACGGATTGCTCAGCAGTAAAACACTTGCTGTTTTGCTGCGTAAGAAAGTGATTCAGGTGTGAACAGCCCTCCTTTTGCGAAGCAAAATTTTCAATGAGGGCTGCGAATGTTACAGTTCACAGGTACCTGGGAACTGTAACACGTCTCCACTGCCGATATGCCAGCGGAAGAATCCTGTGCGCGCAAATTCTGCCGCGGCATCCGCCGATGCACCGGAACGGAAGCACCGGCATATGATCATGACAGGCAAATTCAAAAATCATCAGGGGGAATAAGAATGCTGGAGTTTTGTGTGAAACAAAATGTGTTCTTATACGCAATGATAGCAGCAGGAATCGCCGGTGTGTGGTGCCTGTTCTGGAATAACCGTTTCTACACCCGGGCCATCCGCGATCTCGGAAGGCTGAAGGAACCAAAGTCGAAATGGACCAGGTCGGTGCTGGAAACGTGTCAGAGAAAAGCGCATCCCTTTTCGAATGCCGGGGCGTTTATGCGCAGCCAGATTGCACAGGGCAGGTCAGCGGGAATGGCAGTCCCGACGCTTCTGCGCGGAAGCCAGAATATGATCCTCACGGTTCTGGCGCTGTCGATTCTTTCGCTGTGGGCGATCTACCGATACCGTTATGGAGAGGCGGAGCTGATGCGCTACCTCGGAACGGGCATCGCGCTCGCCGGAGGCCTTGTCTTTTTCCGGCTCTGTCTGGATTTCGGCGGAAAAGAGGAAATTCTGCTGAACGGCTGGACAGACTATCTGGAAAATGAGTTTGCAGCGACGAAACAGAGTGCGGTGCTGGAAACCGTACAGCAGACCGAACGGCAGCCGGTGCAGGCGGAAACCATGGCACAGGCAGGAACCGGAGCGGCGAAAGCAAAAGCGCAGACTGCGGGAAGCGAGTCCGCCAAAGAGCGGAATGAACTGTTCGCAGACCCGGAAAAAGAAGCGAGGATTTCGAAAGTCAGGGAGGGCATCCGCCAGACCGCCGCGGCCGAGAGCAGGTTTGCCGGAATGCTGACGCCCGAGGAAGAGAAGCTGATGAGGGAGATTATCAGCGAATACGTGTAAATACCAGGGGATCAGGCCGGGGAGCATGGCATATCGACATGACCATATTTCCGAATCGGCAGTCCGCAGGTATCTAAGATAAAAATATTTCAGGCAGTGCCGTCTTTCAAAACAGACAGGCGGCACTGCTTTCCCGGATAAAGCAGAATCATCATCTGCAAAAGGAGGAACCAACATGAGACTTGTAATTCTTGAGGCAGAGTCATTGGGAAAGGACATGGATCTGTCCGGCTTTTCCCGTTTTGGAGAAGTGACAGTATATGAAAAAACAACGGAGGAGGAATGCCCGGAGCGTGTGCGGGAGGCGGATATCGTCATCTGCAACAAGGTGCGCATGTGCAGCCGCACCCTGTCCGGCGCGGAGAACCTGAAACTGATCTGCGTCACCGCAACCGGCATCAACAACATCGATCTCGATTATGTGAAGCGCCACAACATCGCCGTGACGAACGTCGCCGGCTATTCCACCGTCAGCGTGGCCCAGCACACCTTTGCGATGTACTTCTATCTGGCAGAAAAACTCCGTTATTACGATGATTACGTAAAAAACGGCAGCTACGCCGCCAGCAGTCTTTTCACCTGCATGGACAGACCGTTCACCGAGCTGGAGGGCAAGACGTGGGGCATCATCGGCCTTGGCGCGATCGGCAGAAAAGTGGCTTCGATTGCACAGGCATTCGGCTGCCGTGTGATCTATTACTCCACCTCCGGTGCACACGACGATCCGGACTACGAGCGGGTCGATCTCTATCGTCTGCTGAAGGATTCTGATGTGGTTTCCATCCACGCCCCGTTAAATGAGGCGACCGAGAACCTGATGAATATCGAAACGTTTGCCAACATGAAGCGGAACGCAATTCTGATCAACGTCGGCCGCGGCTCGATCGTGAATGAGCGTGACCTCTGCTGTGCCCTGCGCGAGGGCCTGATCGCCGGAGCAGCGCTCGATGTACTTTCCAGCGAGCCGATCCGCAGTGACAGTCCGTTGCTGAAAATGGCGGACGACGACCGCCTGTACATCACGCCGCACATCGCCTGGGCATCGAAGGAAGCCCGCACGCGCCTGATCGGACTGGTGCAGAAAAATATTGCTTCGTACCTGGAAGGCGGCATGGAAAACCGCGTGGTATAAAAGGGATACAAATCCAGGGACAAAATACATAAAAAGAGCCGGACATCCGACGGAACCGCAGAGGGGACTGTAAGAACAGCCGCTCCCAGGTTCCGCCGGATGCCCGGCTTTTGCATTTGCTTTATTCGCTGCAAAAACGAGAGAACATTATTCCTCTGTAATCTGAATTTCCAGATAATCAAACTCCAGAGATTCAATAAAATTATCCTGTGTGAACCGCGTTTTCGATCTCCGTTTAAACTCCGAAATATTCGTATCGAGCCAGATCGGCTTCGCCAGATTCCAGGCATCACAGATTTCATCGAGCGCACGGAAGACCTTGTGCGTTCTGGTATCCTCATCGTCGATGCAGACGGTAAGATCCTGAAGAATATGATTGTTTTCCACTAATTTTCCCCACATCTGAAACATATTAAAAATCCTCCTGAAAAGTACAAAGTGAACAGTGCATTTGGAACGACCGTGTTAATCGCTGGTAACGGTATGCAGTTCTTTAAAATCCTTCGGCGAGATCCCGTACTCTTTTTTAAACGCGCGGTAAAAACTCGAATAGTCGTGAAATCCGAACAGCAGATACACCTTCGTGACCGGTACATCGCCGAGCAGCGCTTCACGGCACCTTGCCAGCCGCTTTTTGGAAATGTACTGGTGGATCGACATGCCGATTTCATCCTTGAAAACGTGTGCAATGTGATATTTGCTCACAAAAAGTTCCGCCGCCAGCCGTTCGAGCGACAGATCCTCGGACAGGTGCTCATCAATATAGAAACAGAGCTGTTCATACAGCGAGAGCTGTGCTTTCCGGGTGAGCGGGTGATGCTGCTCATACACCGTGCGGTTGATCTGCATCAGCAGGTCGCTGACGTAGAGAAAAATCTGCGTCTCTTTTCCAAAATGATCGGACCGCATTTCTTCGATCAGGCGGATGGTGCGGTACTGGATCGTGTTGAACTCGACGGAATCGAGCGGGAACAGATATTTCTGATTTTCGGCAGCGTATTCCATCAGGTAAACGTAGTCGGCGGAACGGGCGCGGAGCTGCTCTGCAAAAGCGGCGCTGACCCAGAACACAAAGCGGCGGTACGGCACAGACAGGTCGTGCATCACCAGATGATGCGGCACGCCGGGCGGAATCAGAAGAAGATCGCCGGGCGTCGGTGTGTAGAGCACTCCGTCGATTTCCAGTGAGATCGCCCCTTCGAGAAAGAGATAGAACTCATAATGCGTATGCGTATGTTCTTTTACGCCGGGCACATCGTCGGTGCTGTAATAGTATAACTCAAACGTATCCGAAATCATGTACTGCCGGGTGGCAAATTTCGTCTGCAGTTTTTCTTTCATAATAAAAGCATCCTTGCAAAAAAATGATATTTTTGAACCATAACAACAATTCCCAGCATATCACAAAACAGCAAGTTTTACAATGTATTCGGCAATCCGCACAATAGAAAAAAACAACTTGTCCGGTTATGATACAAGGGAATAAAATAAAAACAGAATGCAGAATAAATTTCAGATAAAGATCAAAACGGAGGAACAGCTATCATGAATCAGATTCTCGAACAGCTTGGAACATACGGCATTGTGCCGGTTGTCGTTTTACAGGATGCAGCAAAAGCAGAGCCGCTTGCCGAAGCTCTCTGCAAGGGCGGACTTGCCTGCGCCGAAGTGACCTTCCGCACCGATGCGGCAGAAGAATCCATCCGCATTATGAGCGAAAAATTCCCGGAGATGCTGGTGGGAGCCGGAACTGTGCTCACAACCGAGCAGGCGGACCGCGCCGTGAAAGCCGGAGCAAAATTTATCGTCAGCCCGGGCCTCAACCCGGAGGTAGTAAAATGGTGCCAGGCACACGAAGTACCAGTGATCCCGGGCATCGTGACCCCGACTGAGATGGAGCAGGCAATCGGTCTTGGGCTCACCATGGTGAAATTCTTCCCGGCAGAACCGGCAGGCGGACTGAAATACATCCGTGCCATCGCAGCACCGTACACCATGATGAAATTCATGCCGACCGGCGGCATCAACCCGCAGAATGTAAGAGAATACCTGGCATACGACCGCATCGCAGCATGCGGCGGAAGCTGGATGGTAAAAAATACGATGATTGAAAACAACGAATTCGACCGCATCGAAGAGCTGGTGAAAGAGGCGGTTGAGATCGTAAAGGAAAGCCGGACGTGACGACATCCTTCCCGCAGCCGCTGGGCACCGACCGTTGACCTCGAGCGTGATCCGAGATGGGGAAGAAACGAGGAGGGCTACGGCGAGGACCCTGTGCTGACCGGAAAAATGGCCGGCGCTTACATCGAGGGAATGCAGGGCGACGATCCAAAATATCTGCGCTGTGCATCAACCCTGAAACACTTCTATGGAAACAACACCGAGGTCGGCCGCGGCTGGAAGAACTCTTCGATTGACCCGCGGAATAAATATGAGCTGTATCTCGAGCCGTTCCGCAGATGTATTGAGGAGAGCGGCGCAGAGGGCATCATGACGGCGTACAACAGAATCAACGGCACCGTCGGGCCGCCTGAACATGACCTGGTACGAAAGCATGGATCAGCTTCCGGATATCGACGATTACGACATCATCAAAGGAAAGAGAACGTACCGCTATTTCGACGGCAACGTGCTGTATCCGTTCGGCTACGGTCTGACGTACACGACGTTTGCGTATGACAACTACAAGGTTTCGTTAAAAGACAACCGCCTGCTGGAGCTCTCTCTCGATGTGAAGAATACCGGCAGCACCGCGAGCGACGAGGTTGTCCAGATCTACGGTTCCGCTCCGGCATCCCGCTCCCGTTTGCCCCGAGCTTTTACAAGATCGACTTAAGTGAAGTCCCGGTCCTGATCGGCTGCGCTTTCGTGATGCCGGCCGCATGGATCTACAAAGCACAGAAAACAAAGAAAAACGCCGTGATCGGTATGGCGGTCGGAACTGTATTCATGGCAGCCGTCGGCGGAATGGTCCGGGAAAACATGGAAATCTCGGAATCCGTCATCATGAAACAGGCGGACCAGAAGATGTATGAAAATAAAAAAAGTTCACGGTGAATCGCCGCAATGGATTGTCCCCGCGGGTCTTTTCGTGGTACAATGAAACATAACCGATAAAAAGAAAAACGAGGGCAGAACATGAACGAATTATATGAAATGATTGAAAAGAAAATCAAAGAATCCGGCTATCCGCGGCCGATTTCGGGAAGCGATGTTTACGATGACATCTGCGACCAGATCGAGGGAAAAGAGAACGGTTCCTATGTGGTATTATCGAAATTTGATGATGATGTGATTTTCGAGTACCACATCACGGTGATGGATGATGAATTCAACCTCGGCGTGCTGACGATGCGCACCCCGGAGGGCGTGTTTGAGGCTGATTTTGACCAGTAAAAGAGAAAAGAAAGAGGTTGTTACTTATGCCGAATGTTGAAAAAATCACAAAACAGACGGAAAATCCGTTCGTAAATCTTTACCTGGTGGAAGGGACAAACAAAGTAAACCATCACTTCCGCTATTACGTGGCTTCCCGCGCAAAATCCATCGAGCAGATGAAGATTAAAACAAGGAAAAATACGCCGGACGGTGTGCTGATGTACAGTCTGTACGGGGAAAAACGCGACAAAATTGTCCTGGTGCGCCAGTACCGCGTTTCCATTGATGACTACATCTACGAATTCCCGGCAGGCCTGGTGGAACCGGGCGAGGAGTTCCATGAGGCTGCCGTGCGCGAGATGCATGAGGAGACCGGTCTTACGTTTCACCCGTTGAAAGTAGATCCCTGCTACGAGAAACCGTTCTTCACCACAATCGGCCTGACCGATGAAGCATGCTCTGCCGTTTACGGCTGGTGCGAGGGCGAGATCAGCCGCAAATACCTCGAAGAGAGCGAAGTGATCGAAGTTGTCCTTGCTGACCGCGAGGAGGCAAAGAGAATCTTAAAGGAAGAAAATGTAGCAATTATGTGTTCTTATCATCTGATGCATTTTATTCATGATGAGGAGCCGTTTGCATTCCTGAAATAAG
>OLOP01000431.1_pt1 | contig 33526 bp, 24 predicted proteins | sample 1672381 | NCBI WGS metagenome assembly OLOP01 (sample SAMEA3136678, study PRJEB25190) | human gut metagenome | biome: human gut; feature: human-associated habitat; material: faeces | place: Austria | collected 2013 | reverse complement strand
GTCCGCAGGCTCTTGTAACGTATACCGGTGAATCCGGCGCCTGATCAGTAACCACACCAAGGAGGCTTCCATCCTGCTTATGTAAAAATTCTCCCCCTGCCGGGTCTGGTGTATCCTTTGTGATCCCTGCTGTTTCAAATGCCTTTGTATTCGCCCATGCAGCATGTCCGCAGGCTCTTGTAAGGTATACCGGTGAATCCGGCGCCACAGCATCCAGGTCTTCTTTGGTAGGAAATGATGGATCATCCCACGTATCATTGATCCATCCCCGTCCAATGATCCATTCTCCTTTTTTCGCACTGCTGTAAGCATCAGCAACCATGTCCAGGATCTCTTGCTTTTGTTTTGATACCAGATTCAGGTTCAGCTTCATAGCACCTGTATTGGTAATGTGAAGATGGGCATCGATCAATCCAGGCAGTACCGTTTTTCCCTGAAGATCTATGATCTTCGTGTGTTCATCACAATTTTCAAGAACCTCCTCTGTACTGCCAACAACACTAAATCTGTCCCCCGACACCCCGAATGCAGCGGCTGTGGAAAATTTATCATCTGCAGTATAAATATTCCCGTTGATCCATGCCATATCCAGTTTTCGCATCTTGATTCCTCCTCCTGTTTTTACATCATATTGACAGCCTTATTATTTTCAGCTAATATGATTGTAACTATTTTTGCAAATATAATCCAATACTAATTATTTATAAATTCTATAACATAAATGAATTGAATTTTCCGAATACTTATTCATTAGAGTTTCATCCTCTATTACAGTTTGTATTCCGCAGAAAGGATGATCATAAATGGATCTGGATAAGGTCACTTACCTTCTGGCACTTGCCGATACCAGAAATTATTCACGGGCTGCTGAACAATGCCATATATCACAGCCTGCTTTAACACGTTATATTAAAAATTTGGAAGAAGAATTAAATGTAACACTATTCGACCGGTCTTCCTTTCCCATCCGGCTTACCTATGCCGGGGAGCGATATATAGACGGTCTTTTGAAGATCCTGGAAATGAAGAAAAAACTGGATAAAGAAATGAGAGAAATCGCAGGACATGTCCAGGACCATATCTCAATCGGCATGCACAGCACCCGCTGTTACAGCTGGCTTCCCCGCATTCTCCCTGACTATCAGAAAGTCTGTCCCAAAGTAAAGGTCAAGCTGAGCGAGGGAAATTCAGCTAAATTACAAAATATCAACTTAAATCATAAAATATAATTAAATCAAAAATATTCAAATCATAAAATATGCACCGAAATCACAATATATGTACCTTAATGAAGATATTCTAGCATGATGATTTATGAATTACAATATATTTAGAAATGAAACAGTCAAAATCAGTCAAAGATAGATTGATGCAATATCTAAATTAGTCAATTTGAACTATTAATATTAATTATAAATTAGTAATAGAAAAGATACTAAAAATAGTAATTAGACAAGTATTAATGATATATATAGTATATTCTACACAAAAATGAATACTGCATTTGCATATATTGCACAATTTTAAAACTTGCTTTATATATTTTTAACAATTTTTAGTGTGATTATTTGTGAATATAAATGACTGATTATGATTGACAATGACGGATTATGAAAATATAATTATACTACAAGTTAAATGAATGTTGAAATGTTTAATACAGTAATTTGAAAATGAGCATTAAATAAATGGCTTATAAAATAAGTCTTTTAATAGTTTGATAAACAGGGGGGATTAGATGCTGGCGGAAGATAGATGCAAAAAAATACTCGATATATTAGATTCGATGGGAAGTGTGACTGTTCAGCAGCTTATGGATGAGCTTGATACATCCGAGTCAACAATCAGACGTGATCTGGTTGCAATGGACAAGAAGGGTTATCTCACCAAGGTACATGGTGGTGCGATTGTAAATAATACGAATATCCATACTCAGGATGAGAAGGTTATCAACAGGCTTAAGCAGAATCGCAGCGAAAAGGAACAGATTGCCAGATATGCGGCATCACTTATTGTGGATAATGATTTTGTTTATATAGATGCCGGTACTACAACGGCAGTCATGATTGATTATATTACTGCAAAGAATGTGGTTTTTGTTACAAACTCTCTGACTAATGCCAAGAGAATTTCCGATAGGGGATATACAGTATATATTCTGGGTGGCGAGTTCAAGTCTACTACTGAGGCTATTGTCGGAGATGAGGCCGTTGTGACGCTCGATAAATACAATTTTACGAAGGGCTTCTGGGGAACCAACGGAATTACTGTGAAGAATGGATTTACGACTCCGGAGATAAAGGAGGCCATGATTAAAAAGAAATCCATGGAGAATAGCAAGGAGAAATACATTCTTGCGGATGACAGTAAGTTTTCACAGGTATCAAGTATCAAGTTTGCTGATTTTGAAGATGCTGTAATTATTACAAATGCACTAAGCAATGACAACTATAAGAAATACAAAAATATTAAGGAGGTCTAACATGATTTATACGGTTACTTTTAATCCATCACTAGATTATATAGTTGATGTAACAGATTTTAAGACAGGAGTGGTCAATAGAACGACTGGAGAGAAGATTTTTGCAGGTGGTAAGGGCATCAATGTTTCCATGGTTCTTAAGAATCTTGGAATGAGCAATACTTCACTTGGTTTTACAGCGGGTTTTACAGGAAATGAAATTAAAAGACTTCTAGGAAAAAAAGGTGTTGATACTGATTTTATAGAGGTGGAGGATGGTATTTCACGTATCAATGTGAAGCTTCGCTCAAATGAGGAATCCGAGATTAATGGTCAGGGACCGGTAATCACTGAGGACAACATTAAAAAGCTTTATGAGAAGCTTGACTGCTTAAAGGAGTCTGATGTGCTTGTGCTCGCAGGAAGTATTCCTGATGTTATGCCTTCATCAATGTATATGGATATTATGAAGCATCTTGAGGGCCGTGGAATAAATATCGTGGTTGATGCGACAAGAAATCTGCTTACAAATGTGCTTGCATATAAGCCATTCCTCATTAAGCCAAACAATCATGAGCTCGGTGAGATATTCGGGGTTGAGATTACAGACAAGGACGATGTGATAAAGTATGCAAAGAAACTTCAGGAGCAGGGCGCAAGAAACGTGCTTGTTTCAATGGCAGGCGACGGAGCAGTGCTTGTGACTGAGGACGGACAGGAGTTTAAGGCAAATGCACCTAAAGGAAAGCTTAAAAACTCTGTAGGAGCAGGAGATTCGATGGTAGCCGGATTTGTTTACGGATACCTCAAATCAAATGATTATAAGCAGGCATTTATTTATGGTGTATGTACAGGAAGTGCAAGCGCATTTTCTGAGGAGCTTGCTACAAAGCCTGAGGTTGAGGCACTTATAGAAAAATGGGAGAATGCTTCCAATTAAACAAACGGTATCAAAAGGTTGATATAAATAATTAATATATTATATTAGGAGGAATGATATATGACAATCAGGGATTTATTGGCAGCTGAGAGTATCAATTTAAATGGTACGCCTGCCGGAAAAACCGAAGCATTGAATCAGTGTATTGATTTGATGGCAAAAAGTGGCAAAATTGCCGATGTTGAAACGTATCGCAAGGGCGTTTTTGCAAGAGAGGAGGAAGGCACAACAGGAATTGGAATGGGTATAGCAATTCCTCATTGTAAGTCTGATGCCGTTACTAAAGCAGGTCTTGCAGCAATGGTTGTAAAGGATGGGGTTGACTTTGAATCACTCGACGGTACACCTGCAAAGATTATTTTCCTTATCGCTGCACCAAACACAGAGGACAATGTGCATCTTCAGGTGCTCAGCAAGCTCTCTGTTATGCTGATGGACGAGCAGTTTACAAATTCTCTTATCAATGCCGGTTCAGTTGATGAGTTTTTAAATATCATCGATAGCGCTGAAAAAGCAAAGGATGAGAAAGAGGCTGCCAAAGAGGCAAAGGCGAAAGAGTCTGTTGAGGTGAAGAAGGACGATGTATTTATCGTTGCAGTTACAGCCTGTCCTACAGGAATTGCCCATACTTATATGGCTGCTGAGGCTATTGAGAAAAAGGCCAAGGAGCTGGGATATCAGGTAAAGGTTGAGACAAGAGGCTCAGCCGGAGCTAAAAATGTACTCACAGATGATGAGATTGCAAAGGCTACCGGTGTTATCGTTGCATGTGATACAAATGTGCCTACAGACCGTTTTGACGGAAAGAAGGTTATTGAGTGTCAGGTTTCTGACGGAATAAATAAGACAGAGGAGCTCGTAAAGAGAATTGCTGCCGGTGATGCTCCTGTATTTAAGGCATCAGGTAAAAAAGAGGCTTCACATTCATCTATTGGTGGAAAGGAGAGCATTGGACATCAGATTTACAAGCATCTGATGAACGGTGTTTCACATATGCTTCCGTTCGTAGTTGGTGGTGGTATCCTTATCGCAATCGCGTTCCTTATCGATGGATTCAGTGTTGACCTTAATTCACTGCCGGCTGACCAGAGAGCAAATTTCGGTACTATTACACAGGGCGCAGCATTGTTTAAGGGAATCGGTGGAACAGCATTTGGATTTATGCTTCCTATCCTTGCAGGCTTTATCGCTATGAGTATTGCTGACCGTCCGGGTCTTGCAGTTGGTTTCGTAGGCGGTTCAATCGCAGCAAACGGTACATCAGGCTTCCTTGGAGCACTGGTTGCAGGTTTCGTTGCAGGATATATTGTAAATCTCTTAAAGAAGATATTCTCTAAGCTTCCTGAGAGTCTTGATGGTGTGAAGCCGGTTCTTCTTTATCCGCTGCTTGGTATATTCCTCATAGGCGTTATAATGCAGTTTGTAGTTGAGCCTCCAATCGGAGCTTTAAATACAGCTATCAACAACGGTCTTAATGGACTTAACGGTGCAAGCGCAGTAGTTCTCGGAGTACTTCTCGGAGGAATGATGGCAATAGATATGGGTGGCCCTGTAAACAAAGCCGCTTATGTATTTGGTACAGCTTCAATCGCTGCCGGAAACTACAATATCATGGCAGCAGTTATGATTGGCGGTATGGTTCCACCAATCGCAATCGCTCTTGCAACAATCTTCTTCAAGAACAAGTTCACAGCAGAGGAGAGAAAGGCAGGACCTACGAACTTTATCATGGGATTATCATTTATCACAGAGGGTGCAATCCCATTCGCAGCATCTGATCCGCTTCATGTCCTTCCGGCATGTGTAGTCGGTTCAGCAGTGGCAGGTGGACTTTCAATGGCATTTGGATGTACACTCATGGCACCTCACGGAGGAATCTTCGTAGTACCTACAATCGGAAATCCGTTAATGTATCTTGTTGCATTAGTAATCGGATCTTTCATTGCATGTGGATTACTCGGATTACTCAAAAAGAAAGTAAGTGAATAAGCAATCCTCAATTATCATTTTTTAATCCAACCTATAAACTAATCAACAAAGGCACTGCTTCGGCGGTGCCTTTGTTGTTATGTTGTGTATTAAAAATTAAAAGTATAAACATTCTCTGAAATAACAGCCTCATGCCTTGACGAGTGAATTTTCGAAGCATAAAGTATTATTTAAGATGTAACTATTCAGAAAATAAACATTAGTAAACAGTGAGGCATAAAATGGGCAAGGTTATAGGTATAGATTTAGGAACAACAAACAGCTGTGTGGCAGTATTGGAGAACAATCAGCCGGTAGTCATAACTAACAGCGAGGGTCAGAGAACAACTCCGTCTGTAGTGGCTTTTACAAAGAATGGAGAGCGACTGGTTGGCGAGGCTGCAAAGAGGCAGGCAGCAGTCAATGTGGACAGGACATTTTTCTCAATAAAGAGACAGATGGGAAGCGATTTCAGAGCAAAAGTGGACGGAAAGCTGTATTCAGCTCCTGAGATTTCTTCTATGATTCTCAGAAAGCTGAAAAAGGATGCAGAGGACTATATTGGAGAGGCAGTGACAGACGCTGTAATCACAGTTCCTGCATATTTTTCGGATGCGCAGAGGCAGGCAACTAAGGATGCAGGAAGGATTGCGGGGCTTAATGTGCTTCGAATCATAAATGAGCCAACCTCTGCGGCACTCGCATACGGACTGGACCACGGACAGCAGCAGAAAATTCTTGTCTACGACCTCGGAGGAGGAACCTTCGATGTGTCTGTTATCGAAATAGGGGACAATCTGATAGAGGTGCTTGCCACAGCCGGTGATAATCATCTGGGTGGAGATGATTTTGATGAGAGAATCACGAATTATCTTGTCACAGAGTTTTACAGACAGCAGAATGTGGATCTGAGAAAGGATAATACTGCTATGCAGCGTGTCAGGGAGGAGGCTGAGAAGGCAAAAAAGGTGCTTTCATCCTCATCCTCAACCACTATCAACCTGCCGTTTATCACCACTGTAAAGGGACAGCCGGTCCACATGGAGATGAACCTCACAAGGGCTGAGTTTAATGAGATAACAAAGGATCTGGTGGAGAGAACGGCCATTCCGGTAAATCAGGCACTTTCAGATGCGGGGATTTCCGCAGCGGAGCTTGGAATGGTGCTGTTGGTAGGAGGCTCTACACGTGTGCCGGCTGTTGTTGAGGAGGTCAGAAGAATTACAGGAAAAGAGCCTTCACACAACCTGAATCCTGACGAGTGCGTGGCACTCGGTGCAGCAGTACAGGGTGGCAAGCTCGGTGGAGCAATTGTCGCAGGCAGTAGTGCGGCAGAGATTATACTGATGGATGTCACACCGCTTTCACTCGGAATTGAGACAGTTGGTGGTGTCTCAACCAAAATTATTGACAGAAATACGACTATTCCTACGAGATACAGCCAGATTTTTACAACTGCAGGAAGCTTCCAGACCTCTGTGGATATAAAGGTACTGCAGGGTGAGAGGCAGTTTGCAAGGGACAATAAGCTGATTGGAAACTTCAGGCTAAAGGGCATCAAGCCGGCTCCGGCAGGTGTGCCGCAGATAGAGGTGACGTTTGATATAGATGCAAACGGCATTGTGCAGGTTTCTGCAAAGGACCTGGGCACAGGAAAGCATCAGGAGATTACGATTACCGCAAGCTCGAATTTGTCTGATTCTGAGATTGAGCAGGCAATCCGCGAGGCACAGGAGTATGAGGCAACAGATGGACAGAGAAAGGCTTATATTGATGCAAGAAGTGAGGCTGATACGCTTGTGCGACAGGTGGAAAACGTTATGGCTGACAAGGAAAAAAGAAAGGCTATGGACAGTGCACAGAAAAAGAGTGTGAAATCGTCACTTTCATATGTGAAGAAGCTTATTTCGAGGACAAAGCCCGGAAATGTGAGCGAAGAGCAGGCCGCAGAGATAAAGCATGCGGCAGACGAGCTGAGAAATGCGGCAGCGGGATTGATTTAATTATAAATGAGGGGCAGAATACCTTTTGACCCTCATATCATTATTATTCATTTGGCTATTTACGAGAAGCGGATTTTCATATAAAATATGGGTAAGTGGTGAGTATTCAGAAACACCCTGAATAGTTATAATGTTAATTTAAATCCGAGGAAATAGAAAATGAATGCGAACGATAAAACAGAAAAGGTACTAAGAGAAATTCATATCATGCTCTCAAAGGCGGAGCCGTATAAGCCGGAGCCGAGCAGGGTGATCATAAACAAGCAGCAAATGATAGATTTACTTGCTGAGCTGAATAAGTGTATATATGCAATGCAGGATGAGTATGAGCTTACTGAGCAGAGTCGCAATCACGCAGAGAGAGAGTTCAGAAAGAAGGGGGATCAGATAGTCTGGGATGCAAGCAGAAAGGCTGAGGATGTGTATGCAGCATCGGTTATCTATACGGATGAGGCGCTTTCAAGAGTGCGTGATATCATCAATGATACCAACGAGTCACTTGAAAAGCTGTGCAAGAATATGAAGGATAAGATTGCAGAACAGGAGAAGATAGTTAAAAATAACCAGTATGAGCTCAAGGGACAGCTTCAGGATTTGTCCGATACGGAGAAGTATCTTAAGATTATCGATGACAGAAATAAGGAGATAGAACGTCAGAAAAATGCAGGTAAGCCAGTAGAGGAGCGTACTATTGACAAGGAAGAGAAGTCTATCTATGCAAACAGACAGACTGAAATCAAGGTAAATATGGATTATATCAGAAAACTGGGACTTGCTGAGGGCGAGGACCTGGGAGATGGTGTAGTGGGTGAAGTGAAGCTTGCAGACGATACACCTGATGCCGGATTAAATCATGGCAATGATAAGGATGAAGCCAAGGATGCCGGCTCAAAATCGTCTGTTGATGAGGATTATAAGGCAATAAGCAGAAAAGCCGGCAATCCACCTGTTATCAACACAAAGGAAGGGAAGGAGCTCACAGACGGTATCCACAGAATGTGGCAGAGCATCACCGGAAATAAAGGGAAATGAAACACACCTATGTAATATAAAGCAGCAGTTCAAAACAGAACGGCTGCTTTTTGGCTTATATTTAAAAGTGGGTAATATTAAGCAGATTTTAAGAAAAACAAAGTGGATAATCTGATAAAATATAGCTGACTAACGGCAGGAGAAGGTTTCTGTTAAAAATTCATAGAAGGAGGATAATATGACAATATTAGTTTGTGATGACGACAAGGAAATAGTTGAGGCAATTGAGATTTACCTGATGCAGGAGGGCTACGACGTGGAGAAGGCTTACGACGGCATACAGGCGGTTGAAATTATGAAGAATAAAAAAATAGACCTCATGATAATAGATGTCATGATGCCAAAGCTCGACGGAATAAGAGCCACTTTGCAGATACGAAAGGAAAGCAGGGTGCCGATAATCATTCTATCGGCAAAGACAGAGGATGCTGACAAGATTTTAGGCCTCAATGTGGGAGCTGATGATTATGTCACAAAGCCTTTTAATCCGCTTGAGCTTGTGGCAAGGGTAAAGTCACAGCTTCGCAGATATACCACTCTGTCAAGCAATGATGCAGCCGGAGACAAGGTTTATGAAGCCGGAGGCCTTTTGGTAAATGATGATTTAAAAAAGGTGACTGTGGATGGTGAGGAGGTAAAGCTCACACCGATTGAATACAATATACTGCTTTTACTCCTTAAAAATAAGGGAAAGGTCTACTCAATAAACGAAATATATGAGAGCATATGGAACGAGGAGGCGATAGGCGCCGACAATACAGTTGCTGTGCACATCAGACATATCAGGGAAAAAATAGAGATAAATCCTAAGGAGCCACGCTATCTGAAGGTGGTCTGGGGAGTAGGCTATAAGATAGAGGACAACAAATGAAGCAGTATACGATAGGAAAAAAAGCGGCGGTCATAGTCTTACATCAGCTATGCATGATACTTATGGTAACAGGAGTGTTTGCCACAGGCTATGCATTCAGGCACGATGCGCATGGAAATATTGATATCTATACACTAATATCGCTTGCGGGTCTGGTAGGCAGCTTTGTGAGCCTGGCATATATGGCAAACGTGGCAGGCAGAAAATCAGAGGATGATTATACAATATACTATTTACCGATTGACAAGGTATACTCTGATGTGATGCTAGTGATATTTACACTGCTCATGGTATTTATGGGAAAAGTGATTTCAGGCGTAAAAAACCAGCATTTTGACTATGCATCACTCATTATGACGGCCGGCACATTTACTTTTTTGTTTGATCTGGCTTTTATTATTTTATACCAGAGCATTGTAAGGAAGATAAAAGGCAATATACTTTACACACACAGCCTGATGTACAAGGGCTATGAGCTTTTGAAAAGAGTTATTGAGAAAAAGGATATCCACACACAAAAAACCAAAGAGATAATGCGCATACAGGAGGCACTTGAAGCTATCTCGGAAGGAGCGCTTGACACTACACTCAATGTCAATGAGTTTCATGGGCAGCAGAAAAAGGTGGCGGAGGCTGTCAACCATATACGCCAGGGTCTTATGAGCTCGGTGAATGAGAGTCTTAAGAATGAAAAATTAAAGGCAGACTTAATAACAAACGTATCACACGATATAAAGACACCTCTGACATCAATAGTCAACTATGTTGACCTGCTTAAGAGGGAAAATCTGGAAAATGAAAATGCCAAATACTATATACATGTGCTGGAGGAAAAGTCACAGCGCTTAAAGCAGCTTACAGAGGATTTGGTAGAGACATCAAAGATTACCTCGGGAAATGTGAAGCTCAATATGCAAAAGCTTGATCTGGTTGAGCTTTTATACCAGACCGGAGGTGAATTCAATGAGCGCTTTGAGTCGAGAAATCTGACAATAGTTACAAAAATTCCATCAGAACAGATATTTATCTATGCGGATGGGCGTCAGCTTTACCGCTCTATTGAAAATCTGTATACTAATGCCGCAAAATATGCACTGGAAAATACCAGAGTGTATGTAGAACTTGAAAAGGCAGATAAAAAGGCAGTTTTTACAATAAAGAATGTGTCTAAGAACGAGCTTGACATAGTAAGCAACGGAAATGTAGACCTGACAGAGCGTTTTGTGAGGGGAGAGAGGTCGAGAACCACTGAAGGAAGTGGACTTGGACTTTCGATTGCAAAGAATCTGACCCATTTGATGGGAGGAAAATTCGAAATTAAGGTAGATGGTGATTTATTTATTGCCACAATTACCTATAATATTATATAATAGTAAATAAAAGAATTTTGAAATACACATACGGAGGTAGAATAAGTGAAATTATATGAAAATGGTGCTTACCTTTTAAACGGTAAGGAAGTAATAATTGATGGACCAGAGGCTCAGGCAGCTGTCAAAAGCAAGACCGGCATGGACATCGATAAACAGACAGCTAAGCAGGAGACAATTGCTTACGGTATTTTAAAGGAGCACAATACATCCGGCAATATGGACAAGCTTCAGATTAAGTTTGATAAGCTTACATCGCATGATATCACATTTGTAGGTATCATCCAGACAGCACGAGCTTCAGGACTTGAGAAATTCCCTATCCCGTATGTACTTACAAACTGTCACAACAGCCTTTGTGCAGTTGGTGGAACAATCAATGAGGATGACCACATGTTTGGTCTCACATGTGCAAAGAAGTACGGCGGAATCTATGTACCACCTCATCAGGCAGTTATCCATCAGTTTGCACGAGAGATGCTTGCCGGCGGCGGAAAAATGATACTTGGTTCTGATTCACATACACGTTATGGTGCACTTGGTACTATGGCAGTCGGCGAGGGTGGACCTGAGCTTGTTAAGCAGCTTCTTGAACAGACATATGATATTGATATGCCTGAGGTAGTAGGCATTTACCTGACAGGAGAGCCAATAAAGGGCGTTGGACCACAGGATGTCGCACTTGCAATTATCGGAGAGGTATTCGGAAACGGCTTCGTAAAGAACAAAGTTATGGAGTTTGTAGGACCGGGTGTGTCTAATCTGAGCGTTGACTTCCGTATAGGTGTCGATGTTATGACAACAGAGACTACATGTCTTTCTTCTATCTGGAGAACAGATGACCAGGTTAAGGAATTCTTTGAGATTCACGGTAGGGCTGAGGACCACAAGGAGCTTAATCCGGGTGAGGTGGCTTACTACGACAGATTTATTGAGATTGATTTAAGCCAGATCCGCCCAATGATAGCTATGCCATTCCACCCAAGCAATACCTACACTATAGATGAGCTCAATGCAAACCTCATGGATATTCTCGATGACTGTGAGAAGAGAGCTGAGGTAAGCTTTGACGGCAAGGTGAAGCTTGATTTAAAGAGTAAGGTAAGAGACGGAAAACTGTATGTAGACCAGGGAATCATCGCAGGCTGTGCAGGCGGTGGATTTGAGAATATCTGCGATGCGGCTGACATATTAAACGGACATTCAATCGGAGCAGACGAGTTTACACTGAGTGTTTACCCGGCATCTACTCCAATATACATGGAGCTTGTGAAAAACGGAGCTGTAGCAAAGCTTCTTGAGACAGGTGCAATCGTAAAGACTGCTTTCTGCGGACCTTGCTTTGGTGCAGGAGATACACCTGCCAACAACGCATTCTCTATCCGTCATTCAACAAGAAATTTCCCTAACAGAGAGGGTTCTAAGGTACAGAACGGACAGATCAGCTCAGTGGCACTCATGGATGCACGTTCAATCGCTGCAACAGCAGCAAACAAGGGCTTCCTTACATCAGCAGCGGATATTGATGTCAACTTTACAAAGCCAAAATATTTCTTTGACAAGACTATATATGAGAACCGTGTATTTGACAGCCATGGAGTGGCAGATCCTTCAGTTGAAATCCAGTTCGGACCAAACATCAAGGACTGGCCGGCAATGAGTGCGCTTCCTGAGAATATGCTCCTTAAGGTGGTTTCAGAGATTCATGATCCTGTTACTACAACAGATGAGCTCATTCCTTCAGGAGAGACATCATCATATCGTTCAAACCCTCTTGGACTTGCAGAGTTCGCACTTTCAAGAAAGGATCCTGAGTATGTAGGCAGAGCAAAGGAAATCCAGAAGGCCCAGAAGGCTATAGAGAATGGTGAGTGCGCAGGAAAGGCTGTTCCTGAGGTGGCTGAAATCATGGGAGTAGTAAAGAAAAAAATCCCTGAGGCAAGCCATGAGAATATGGGCTTCGGAAGCACAATTTTTGCTGTTAAGCCGGGTGACGGCTCAGCAAGAGAGCAGGCTGCAAGCTGCCAGAAGGTACTCGGAGGCTGGGCAAATATCGCAAACGAGTATGCCACAAAGAGATATCGTTCAAACCTTATCAACTGGGGAATGCTTCCATTCATCATCGATGAGGGAGAGCTTCCGTTCCACAATCTCGACTATATCTTCCTTCCGGGAATCAAGAAGGAAATAGAGGATGCAAAGACGGAGTTTGAGGCATATGTTGTCAAGGATGGTGAATTAAAACCATTTACACTGAAGATGGGTGAGCTCACAGATGATGAAAGAGAGATAATATTAAAGGGATGTCTCATCAACTATAACCGTAAATAAGGAGATTTTAATCCGATGGAAGAAACCGGAAAAGCTGGTAAAAAATCAAACATTGAGATAAATGAAGATAAGGGTGCGAAGCAGAATTCGCACCCGGGGCGTGAGGAATGGCCACATCTGATCAGAATAGGTGTCATGGTATTTGTCACGTTTGCAGTCAGTATACTGTTTTTCTTTGCACTGTACAGATTTGAGGGCTTTGCAGGCATATGGAGCAAGCTGCTTGCGGCAGCAATGCCTATTATAATGGGACTTGTGCTTGCATACCTGATGAATCCTGTCATGCTGTGGCTGGAAAGATGCTTTAAAAAGCTTCTTTCCAAAAAGATGAAAAGCGAAAGCAAGCTGCGAAAGGTTTCAAGAGCTCTTGCAATCACAGGCTCGGTTATTATTCTTGTAGCGATTATTTCGCTCCTCATTGCGGCTATTGTGCCTTCTGTCATAGCAAGTATATCGGGACTTATGAAGACACTGCCAAAAGATGTTGCGGCATTCATCAACATGATAAAGAACGGCAATTTCGGGGACAGCAAAATTGCTGAGCTCGCGAGCACAGGTTTACAGAATGCAACCGACTACATTGAGGATTATGCCACAGAAAAGCTGATTCCTGAGGCACAGAAGTATGTTGCACAGATTACAACCGGTGTGATTTCGGTAGTCAGAGGCTTATTTAATTTTATTATCGGAATAATCGTGATGGTCTATGTGATGAGTATTCAGGAGACTCTCGCAGGACAGAGCAAAAAGATAATATATGCTGTCTGCAAGCCAAAGACAGGCAATATCATCATTGAGACGATCAGAAAGACAAATGAGATTTTTGGAGGCTTCATAAGCGGTAAGATTATAGATTCACTGATTATAGGTGTGATTGCATATTTCGGATGTCTGATTTTAAGGATTCCATCATCGGTGCTCGTTGCAGTGATTATCGGCGTCACAAATGTGATTCCGGTATTCGGACCGTTTATCGGTGCAATTCCATCGTTACTCATAGTAGTAATTCAGAGTCCGTGGCATGCGCTTTATCTTCTGATATTTATTGTCGTGCTGCAGCAGGTGGATGGCAATATAATAGGGCCTAAGATACTTGGCTCATCTACCGGTCTTTCGACCTTCTGGGTTATGTTTGCCATACTAATCGGCGGAGGAATGTTTGGTTTTCTTGGAATGTTACTTGGTGTTCCAACCTTTGCTGTGATATACTATATTGTGAAAAGAGTTGTTAATTATGCTCTCAGGAAAAAGAAGCTTCCTGAGGACACAAGGGATTATACAAAGACAACAGGCGTAGATACCAAAAATAATAAGCTTAAATACGAGTAGGTGAAATAAGTGGATAAATACGAATACAATCTCAAGCTGGATCAGATAAAAGCCCTAAGCGCCGAGGAGGGCTATATGAGCGCAGCAGAGATTGCGGATAGCATAAATTGGAACAAAATTAAAAATGTAAATACACTCGTTAAAATCGGCGAAATCTACGAGAAGGCCGAAAGATACCAGGATGCAAGGGACATACTTTTAATGGCCTATGACCGTTCACCAATCGGCAGGATGATTATATACAGACTGGCTGAGGTCGCCATCAAGATGGGTGATTATGATGCTGCTACAGAGTATTATGATGAGTTTGTTGAGATAGCGCCTCATGATGATATGAAGTATGTATTAAGATATGCCATCAAAAAAGGGCAGGGAGCTTCATTTGATGAGCTTATCACTATTCTTGAAGAGTACAAGGATGAAGAATACACTGAGGAGTGGGCATACGAGCTTGCATATCTATACCACAAGGCCGGAAAAGCCGATAAGTGTATAGATGCCTGCGATGAGCTCATTCTGTGGTTCGGAGACGGACCATATGTGGAGCGTGCGCTGGAGCTTAAGATGCTTTATCAGCCACTTACCAAGGCTCAGGAGGAAAAGTACAGACGATTCAAGGCAGAGAAGGAAAAGCCGGCTAAGATAAAGGATGAGGCTGAGGTCACTGAGATAGGTGCCATGGAGATGGTAAAGGGCGGAGAGATAGTGCATGATGACGTAACTATTCCGCAGATTACTGTAAATCAGGAGAAGTTCAATACTGTAAATTTACAGCAGGAGATTGCCAAGGGTATGCAGCAGATCATGGAGGCCAAGGGCAAGAATGAAGTTGCTGATACGATGGATACCATCAAAAAGATAGTTGAGGATATTCCTTATCTCAAGCTCGAAAAGGAGCAGGAAGAGTATGTACAGCAGCCGGAAGAGACAGAGCATATCGCTACAGATGAAGAGATAGATGGTTCACTTAAGTTGAATTTCAAGGAGCTTTTGGGTGAAGACGCTGACGGACAGATGTCTATGGTCATGAGTGAAAAGACTCAGCTTGAGCATCAGATTACAGGACAGATGTCTATACAGGATGTGCTTGAAGAATGGGAAAAGACCAGACATGCGGCTGAAATTGCACTTAAAGAGGCTGAGCAGCAGAAACTTGAGTCAGCTAAGGCAAGAGCACTTCAGGAGGCAGGAGACATCATGGAGAGACTAAATGATGTCATTCCAAAGCTGGATGCAGGTGTCACTCCGAAGGAACTTCTTGAGGAGGAGTATTTGAAGGTCCCGGTTGATATTATAGAGCAGAAAGCTGCCGTGAAGGAGCCTGAAGAAGAGCAGAAACCGGATATGCAGGAGCTTTATGCAGAGGAGACTGTGGATGAAGTACAGGAGCCGCAGGAAGCACCCAAAGAGGCTATAGACGAAGCACAGGAGCCGCAGGAAGCACCGGAAGAGGCTATAGAAGAAGCTATAGAAGAAGTGCAGGAGTCACGGGAAGTACCTGAAGAGGCTGCAGATGAAGCCAGGGAACCGGTTGGAGAGCCGGAGGATATAATTATGGCAGAGGAGTCTGAGAAAGACGAGATACTCATGCAGCCGACTACCATGATGCCTGAAATAACAGATGATATGTTAAATGTCGATGATGATACATCAGATGATGAGACTTCACAGGAGAAAGAAAACGTTTCTGAGAAGAGAGATTTTGATCATGTGACATCATTTATCGAGCAGGAAATAGCCAAGATGACAGCAAAAAATCCGGGACTGGAGAAGAAGCTGGATATGGCTAAGACAAGAAAAATGCCGGATATTTCATTGCCGGAGGATTTAGACAGCGAAGAAGATGACTCGAAATTGAAAGAAACAAAACATATAAAAGAGCTTACAAGCGAACAGAAAGCTATATTTTCATATTTCATACCGGTAAAGGGTATGGAGGATCAGATCTGCAAGGCATATAATGCAGTGCTTGATCATTTCAACAGGAAAGAAAACGCATCCACAGGCAACCTCATTATACAGGGAGAGCAGGGTTGCGGAAAGACAATGCTTGCTACAAGCTTTATAAAGGTATTACAAAAAGATGGTGAACAGCTTACAGGAAAGATGGGCAAGATTGATGCTGCCGCACTCAATAAAAAGGATGTGCAGCAGGTAGTCAGAAAGATAACAGGAGGCTGTCTCATCATAGAAAGAGCCGGTGATATCGACCGCAGCATAGCTGCCCAGCTATCATTTTTGATGGAGCATGATATTACAGGAACACTCTATATACTTGAGGATACATCAAAGGGTATAAAGAAGGCTCTCTCAATGGATGAGGGCTTTGCATCCAAGTTCACGGAAAAGATATCGGTTCCTATTTTTACAAATGATGAACTCGTATTGTTTGCCAAATCGTACTCTGCAGAGCTTGGGTACAAGATAGATGAGATGGCTATTCTGGCATTGCATAACAGAATCAGCAATATTGAGAGGATAGACCAGGCTACCACTCTGACAGAGGTCAAGGATATAATTGACGAGGCCATAGACAGGGAGGCTCACAGCGGACTTAAGAAGGCTATAAGTATTCTGACAGCCAGGCGATATACAGATGATGACCGAATTGTACTCAAAGAGGATCATTTCAGGGAAAAATAAATACTTATGGGGGGTATATATATGTGTAATTTTACAGCAATGGATTGTTACCTGTTTGGTCAGGCAACACACTATGATATCTACAAGAAGATGGGTGCTCACTTAGCTGAGCGTAAAGGAAAAAAAGGAGTGTGCTTTGACGTCTGGGCGCCACATGCGAGGGAAGTATACGTGTTTGGTGAGTTTAACGACTGGAATGAGACCAGTCATGAGATGAAGCGTGTAGAGCCGGAAACCATGGGAGTGTATGAGCTTTTTGTACCGGGAGCGCAAAAGGGTCAGATGTATAAGTTTATTATAGTCACTGAACAGGGTGATAAGCTGTACAAGGCGGATCCATACGCAAACTACGCAGAGCTTCGTCCGGGAACAGCGTCAATCATCACAGATATCGAGCACTTCACATGGACTGACAAAGAGTGGATGGATAAGAGAGCAGCAAAGTCAGATGCTGATGTATATTCTTCACCTATGGCTATATATGAGTGTCATCCGGGCTCATGGATGAGACATCCGGGCAGGGATGATGAGGGCTTTTATACATACAGGGAGCTTGCAAAATCACTCATATCCTATGTGAAAACTATGGGATATACACATATTGAGCTTATGGGTATTTCAGAGTATCCGTTTGATGGCTCATGGGGATATCAGGTGACAGGCTACTATGCACCTACATCGAGGTATGGAGAGCCTGAGGATTTTGCATACTTTGTTGATCAGTGCCATAAAAATAATATCGGAGTAATCCTCGACTGGGTACCTGCACATTTCCCAAAGGATGCGCATGGACTTGCCAATTTCGATGGAACAGCCACATATGAGTATGCAGACCCAAGAAAGGGAGAGCATCCCGACTGGGGCACAAAGATATTTGACTACGGTAAGAATGAAGTAAAGAACTTCCTTATCGGAAGTGCACTTATGTGGATAGAAAATTACCACGTAGACGGACTCCGTGTGGATGCAGTTGCGTCAATGCTTTATCTTGACTATGGAAAGAACGACGGACAGTGGGTGCCAAACAAGTTTGGAGGAAATAAGAACCTCGAGGCAGTAGAGTTTTTCAAGCATATCAATACACTCATACTTGGAAGAAATCACGGAACTGTAATGATAGCCGAAGAGTCTACCGCATGGCCAAAGGTAACAGGCAAGGTAGAGGAAGACGGACTGAACTTCAGCTACAAATGGAACATGGGATGGATGCATGACTTCCTTGATTATATGAAGCTGGATCCATATTTCCGTAAAAATAACCACAACAAGATGACATTTGCGATGAGCTATAATGAGAGTGAGAAATATATTCTGGTACTGTCACATGATGAGGTGGTACATCTGAAGTGTTCTATGCTCAACAAAATGCCGGGCTTAGAAGGGGATAAATTCAAGAACCTCATGGCAGGATATGCATTTATGATGGGACACTGTGGAAAGAAGCTTCTTTTCATGGGACAGGAGTTTGCACAGAAGCAGGAGTGGAGTGAGGAAAGAGAACTCGACTGGTATCTGCTTGAGAATCCGGAGCATAAAAAGATCCAGAACTGGGTAAAGGAGCTGCTTCACCTCTATAGGAGAAACCGCTGTCTGTATGAGCTGGATTCAAGCTGGGAAGGCTTTGAATGGATAAATGCAAACGATGCAGACAGAAGCATCTTCAGCTTTATCAGAAAGAGTAAGGATGGCAAGAATAATATGCTCTTTGTCATCAATTTCACACCGGTAGAGAGACCTGATTACAGAGTCGGAGTGCCAAAGCACAAGACATATCAGCTCGTTTTAGATAGTGAGGATCCTAAGTTTACCGGCAAAACGGTACAAGCGCCTGTAAAGAAGGCTGCAAAGGGCAGAGGCAAGGCAGCAAAACAGTCATATAAGAAGCTGGACTATAAGGCAGTCAAATCAGAGTGTGACGGCAGACCATTTTCATTTGCTTATCCACTTGCGCCTTACGGAGTTGCTGTATTTAAATACTAATATACCGGTAAACAGCAGGGTAAAGGACCGCGCCAATTTAAGGCGCGGTCTTTATTTTTGCGTATTATATGTCGATATATAATAAAAAGATAACTATTCAGAACCACCCCCTCACATATGAGAAAAAAATATCCATAAATAAAGGCTGCAGAGATGGTATATATGCAGGGCACGGAGCAGGAAATATGCAGATAGAGAATTTGATTAATAAAAGCACAGATACGAAAAATACGGACACAAAAACCATAAATGACATGACAACGGGTATGCGTGTGTCAGACTACATAAAGACAGACAGTAGTGACAATATGTCAAAAAAGGCGGCTGTTGTCGGTTCGTCAAACTCTGTTGATATGTCGGATACTATATATGCAAGACCACAGGCTAAAAATGAAGCCGGGAACAGCGATGACACAGATATGGCAGAAAATCTGCTAAATGACATGAATCAGACCTCAGAAAACAGGCGAAATGATATGATTGTCACTGCAAGCACCACCACGAGTGATGATTACAAAGCTGCAAAGGATGACGGCTACGATGTCATTGTCACTGAGACCGATAAGATAAAAGCAGTGCTGGCAAAGGCAGGTGTAGATATATCCATATATGGAGATGATCTGAGCATGGAGCAGCTTACAGACATCACGGGAAGCCAGACTGAAGCGGCCATGCTTGTCAATCAGATGAAAGCATATGATATTCCTGCTACAGATGATAATATAAAGGCAGGTACAGATGCCATAGACCGGGCAAAGAGCCTTACAAATATATCCAATGAGACAAAGGCATATCTGGTCAGAAATAACATGAATCCGACGGTTTCCAATGTATACAAGGCTACGTACAGCAGCAGTCAGGTACAAGATTACAGGCAGAAAACCAAAATGACGGAGATATCAGATGAGCTGTTTGAGGAGCTTAAGCCACAGCTTAAACAGATATTAGAGGAAGCTCATATAGACAGTAGTGATGAGAATCTGAATCAGTGCAGATGGCTGATAGATGAAGATATAGCCGTTACACCTGATAATGTGCTGCTTGCGAATCAGGTAGACTGCATCAACGCAGCAAAAGAAAATGTGAGCAGTGATTTTTATGCAAGGGCAGTGACAGAAGCACTGGCAATGGGAAAAAAGGCTACAGATGCCACTATGTCACAAGATGGTCTGACATTTGACATGGCAAAGAAAGCCTGTGATGTATTAGGTGAGGCGACCGCAGATGACATTGTCACATTAGAGTCAGATAACATACCTGTCACGATAGAGAATCTGTCAAAGCTTATAGCTGCAAGAGGCAAGGATAGTGCAGCATCGCAAGCCTCAGCGAATAAAGCTGCGGATAATCAGATTACAGACAGCCGGGAAGCAAGGCTTGTGACAGCTCAAAGAAAGCTTGAGGAAGCGAGACTTTCCATGACAGCAGAAGCCAACCTTTCACTCATAAAAAAAGGAGTTTCAATAGACACAGAGCCTATTGAACGTGTAGTGGAGCTGCTTAAGCAGCAGGAAAATAAATACTACGGAGCGCTGTTTGGTGAGAGCAGTGTAGAGGCATCTGATGATAGGGTACGTATGTACAATAATGTCTGTGATATTTTCAATCAGATGAAGCAGCAGCCGGCGTATGTACTGACCCTGGAATCCGCTGATGACACTGTGTATGAGCTGTATACAGCAGGCAAAGCAATGAAGCAGTCATTAGAAGCAGCAGCCTCAGGATATGAGACTCTTATGACATCACCGCGGGCAGATATGGGAGATAGTATGTCAAAAGCATTTCAGAATGTGGATGATATACTTAAAGAGCTTCAGATAGATACATCTGAAAGCAATCGCAGGGCTGTGCGGATACTTGCGTACAACAGTACCGACATCACAGAGGACAATATAAAGCAGATAAAGTCTGTAGATGAGCAGGTGCAGAGAGCATTCAGCGATATGACACCGGCGGTGACGATTGAGATGATAAAAAGAGGCATATCACCGCTTGATATGAGCATGAGTGACATAAGTGACACTGCCAGACGGATAAAATCAGAAAATCCTGACGAAAAGGATGAGAAATTCAGCGAGTTTCTCTGGAAGCTTGAAAAGAAAAATGAAATCTCAGAGAAGGAAAGAGACTCATATATAGGCATATACAGGCTTATTTCACAGGTGGAGCAGTCAGATGGTGCTGTGATAGGCTCACTTGTTAATCAGGGAGCAGATATTACAATGAAAAATCTGCTTACAGCGGTCCGGGTACGAGGAAAGAGTGCCATGGACTATAAGGTGGACGATACCTTTGCCGGAGTGGACAGTGTAAGCAGTGGCATTAAAATTGACTCACAGATAGAAAGCGCATATCATACAAACTGCCTAAGGGATGTGCTTGATACACTTTCACCTGAGAAAATGGAGTTTGTGCAGTATGACAGCTGGCTTGATATGACTCCGGAGCAGTTAAGGCAGGCTGTATATGAGGCAGACGAGGATAACGCACTGTCAGAGCAATATGCCACAGAACAGCTAAGACAGTTCAATCAGGCAGTTTCGGTGCCTGAGAACGTATATGCTTTTCTAGAGAAATATGATGTAAAAACAACCGCGGTAAACCTCATGGCTGCGTCACGGCTAATGAAAAATCCGTCAGAGGCAGTAAGAAATCTCTGGGAGCGTGGAGACAGTGCTACGGCAAGGGCTCTTTTGGATGAGACTCTCAGACGGTTTTCTGAGTCGGTCAAAAATCCAAAGGAGCTTGCGCAGGCGCAGGAAACGCTGGCTGATACAGCAGAGCATGTTATGGATTCGATGATTATAGAGGATAGGCACACAGGTTCAATAGACCTCAGACAGATGAAGCTATTATGCAGTCAGCTAAGGATAGCTTCAAATATGTCGAGACAGGAAAACTATATTGTACCAATAGAGACTGCAGACGGGGTCACAGGTATGAAGCTTAGTATAGTAAGAGGCGAGGATAAAAAGGGCATGGTTGACATATTCCTTGAGGATAAAAAATGCGGCAGAGTAGCTGCATATTTTGAGGCAAAGGAAAACTCAGTATCTGCTATGATAGTCACAGACGATGAGCAGACTAAAAAGCTGTTTGAAGATAATATCACTATGTTTGAGGCAGGAATAAGTGATGGTGAACAGCGTGTGCGCATAGATGTGGCACTGGAGCATGATATATCTGCAAAAGAGTCTAAGATGTCAGATATGAAATCGAATACTGAGTCAGATAATGAGACTAAAAAGCAGCTTGATGGCAGCGAAAGTGTCCAGACAACCAGACTATATCACATCGCAGAGCAGTTTATTGTAAATGTCCAGAGGGTGATTGCGCAAGATAGTCTGTAACACCGATATATATTGCATGTGCCAGGTCATCCTGATAGTTTTTGTCAGTAAGAAGAAGTGTCTCAGCAGGATTACTCAAGAATCCACATTCTACGATTACGGTCGGGGATGTGGATTTTTTAAGTATAAAGTATTCTTTATTGGGCTTAATGCTTCGTGGCTTTGCGACACAAAGAGAAGTGTTTAAAGCTCCAAGGACAGAGGATGCGAGCTCTTTTCCTGCATCAGAGGCTTCATAATAGAATACCTGTGGACCGCAGCTTGAATTGTCCTCAAAGCTGTTTTGATGGATACTGATGCTGACTGCCACATTGCTTTTAGACATCAGGGCAGTTCTCTTTGTGAGATCATCTGTCTTTGGATGCTTGGAATTATCCGGGGCGAGGTCGCAGTCGGTGGTTCTGGTCATGACAACAGTAAAGCCTCTGTTTTCAAACAGCTGTTTAAGAGCCATTGCAATACTGAGGTTGACATCCTTTTCCATGACGCCGGAGGTGGAAATCTTACCGGGATCACTTCCACCATGGCCCGGGTCTATTACAATAACAGTTGAATTAGTGTTTTTGCCGGTGTTTTTTGCAAGAGCGCAGACACCTCTTCCGAGGTAGAAGGACAGAATAAAGAGAGCTAAAATAAGACAGTATTTGTTTTTCTTAATAATGTACATATATTTTTTCATATAAGATACCTATAAAAAACCCGATGCACATAGAAGGCATCGGGTGTGTTTGTATATTATATGATTGGCTGATATCATTTATTACCTATAAAAGGTACTGAGTTAGACTGTAGCTGTAAAGGTACGGCCTCTTTCAGTAAGCCTTAAGCAATCAGTCCAGATATTTGATAACAGTATCCCAGACAGATGAATTCTCAAAGCCAAGCTTCCAGAATGCTGCACCGGCGAGTTTATTGTCGTCGACGAGCTTGAGCCTTTTCTCTAAAGATGTATTGTCCTCGAGCCATACCTTGTACAGCTTGTTGGATACAGACCACTCAGCGTAGTTCTGACCGGATTCCTCATCAAGAGCAGCAGTGGCATTGTTTGTGGCAAGCTGTGCTGCAGCTGCGTCCATACTATATACCTGTGAGGCAACAGTGTACTTTGACTGATCCTCGGTATCGGTTACGGCATCATCGTCCTCCTTTGGAGTGAGCTCCCATATTCTGGTATAAAAAGGCATGCCGAGAATAATCTGGTCAGCGGGAACCTCCTTCAGAGTGGATTCAACACCCTCAGTTACCCAAGGAATAGAAGAAACTGAGCCGGCATCAGAGCCCTTATAGTGTTCATCGTATCCCATAATTACAATATAATCGGCAAAGTTTGCCATATCAGAGCGATTGAAGAACTTGTTGAAGCTGGCAGGTACTGTGACATCAACTGAAAGTGATATACCGTTATTGTGACACTTTATGGCGAGCTCTCTGATAAACTCAATGTAAGAGTCTCCATATGCTGCTTCTGTGATATTTTCAAAGTCAATATTTACACCATCAAGCTCATAGTTAAATGCAGCCGACATAATCTGATTGATCAGGGTAGTTCTCGTGGATGTATGTGTGAGCACATATGCTGCATCTACATCAGTATTTTCAAAGTTGCTGAACAGTCCCCATACCTCGATGCCCTGGGAATGGCAGTAGCTGACATAATCCTTGCTTGCTATATCTGCCAGATTACCGTTGTTGTCATTTAAATAAAACCAAGTTGGTGACATTACATTTATGCCCTTGGTTGATGAAATTACCTGGGGCACTTTACTGTTTGCTGACTGGCTTGTTACCTGATTCCAGGCAAGACAGATATCCTTATCCTTCTTGATATGCGTAAAGGTCTCTTCCTCATAGTCAGGATTCGTAAGCTTAGTTTTTTTGCTCTCGGACAGAGCCTTGCCCTTTATATATCCAATAACACCATCCTCAGTGGCAATCTTATCCCATTTGTCACCGGAATCAAGAATAGTAATCTTGTCATCCTTTTTCACCTCTTTTAGAATAGGGCTCTTTATGCCGCCCTTTACGCGGACCTGGGTAGACTTGCTGACAGTGGCACTGTCTATTTCATCCCATTTGCTTGTGATGACGATGCGTTCCGGGTCATCATATGACTTAAAGGTGATATTGGAGTACTGTTTTACATAGTCTAAAGCGATAAGCGCAGAGTCAGAGGTGGCTTTCACGATCGGATAGCCAAAGTCATTGGTCTGCTTGGTGACACTGTAGCTATTGCTGTCAGCCGCAGCTGAGATGATATCAGATGCGGTTGTGTAAAGAAGCACATTCTCATTTGCATCCCAGTAAAATCTGGAATTTAATGAGTCGTGAACAAATTTGTAATCAACGTATATTTTTTTATCTATTATTTTAGCCTTGTAATCGGATAGCTCATTATCTACAATGAGAGCAGCCTCATCATCAGAAGAGATATTGAAATACTCTTTAAGATCCTCTGTCTTTTTCGTAGGGGTGTATTTATTGATAAGAGCAGTTATACCCATTATTATTACAACGAGGATAATAAGTCCGGTTACTATAAGTGCAGGCAATAATTTCTTTTTCATGTGTAAAAATCCTTTCCTATTATTTGGTGTCGAAATTGCTTAAGCTAATTATACCATTGTGAAAAAGCATATTCAAATAATATGAAATAAATTTGTAATAAATTAAGAAATTTGTTTATGCATTTTGGCGCGGAAGGAGCAAAAGCTTCCCCCGCGCACATAGCTTTTCTTTTTAAAATATGTCTTTTGGTTGTCTTTTTGCATTTAAACGGGGTAAAGGACCAAAAATATGCTGACATCGATTTCTGCAGAGTAATAAAAATGATATTAATCGGTAATGAATGATTTTTTATAGAAATTGATATTTCCGGAGCTTTCCACACCCAATTTAATTGCTGATTTTTAGTTTCGTTTAATTTGATAAAATATCTGTAAAAATTCCAATATATAAATATAGTTTATTCTTCTATAAAAATACCTCCGTCTATATATAATGATTATGAGTAAAAACTGATAAGTAACAAATGGCCCTATGTCATGAAGCGCTCTGTGGCATTAAAAGTATAAGCCCTCCAAAGGCTTCGGACATAAAATTGATAAACAGCTGGTTAAAGATGTCATTTTGCATCGTGATATTAATTCCTTTCTGATATCTTATCCAGAGTGCCAAACAGGCTGGTATTGATGAGGAACGGGTCCTCTAAGTAAGGAAAGCCTACCACCGGATACTTAAAATGTTTATGGTTAATTGTCTTTTTCTTTTCCACGAGATTAAACAATATTTTTACGCTTTCTGAATCAGTTATTTTGTTTGAATTGAATAGCTCGATAATTCTGTTAAAAGCGCCCCGGTTCCATTTACTTATTGTACACACAGCGATTCTTACGTCACACCTCATAAATTCCTTTAAGGTGTTTGGATTAAGTATGCCGAAATCAATAATCACACGCTCGTATCTCATGTTTAAAATCTCAGTTAGTGTGGACATGACTGCGTGAGGAAAGAAATCTACATTCTTATAAGTAAAAACCTTTTCGTCTGCTGTCTTTGACAGTGAAAGAATTTCGTGTGTACCATTCAGCTCAACATAGGCGGTTCTATACATGCATTTATTGCTCATATAATTACAAAGAGCAAGGCTTATATGTGTTGTGCCTACATTGTGAACGCTGCCACAGACCCCAACTAACTGTGGTGCAGAATGGACTTTCTTAAATATCCTTTTAAAGTGTCTGATAGTGATGTTCCTCCCTTTAGTTCTAACAGCTTTTGAATCAGCGTTTCCTTTTTAACTGAGCTCTTAAACATATCGCTGTCATAAGGAAAGTGATAAACACTGCAATTAAGTAGTGCCGCAATCGCGGAGGCATCCTGTCTGCTGCATATATTACATATAACACTCAGGGAAGCTGTCATTTTTTTGATAATAGAATGATTCCTGTAGATATCATTCAGGTGCCAAAAGCTGCCGTTACATACATATAATACGAGATCCATGTCATATATTTTCTCGTTGCACACATCAGTGCCAAGGTCGTATATCTGTATAGCATCCTTTGGAATATTAAATTGTATACCGTCACTGTAGTCGGGTATGCCCTGAAAGCTTTTGTAATAATAATATCCGTTTTTCTGCTTAAAAATCTGCAGTCCGTCGTGATTACCATGGCAAAGTACGCTTTTTGCTGAGTCTATGTAGATACCATGATATCCAAGGATATTGAGTTCGCAGGTGAGTGAAACGGCCACGTGGGTGGAGCCGCAGCCTCTGTGACTGCCTAAAACTGCTATTTTGTGTATGAGATGTGGCTGACCGGTTAATTTTTGAATTTCCTGTATTTCCTGATATAGCTCTGCGACAGTCACGTAACGCAGTGATGCATCAGATGTTGTTGCTTTTTGGATAATATGCTGAAACTTATGGGAAAAGCTGTCTGGGGTAAAGGTCAGTATATACTGCAGAAGCTGACCTAAGCTGTAAATGTCTGCCGCCGGTGTAATTGTATCCTCGGTAAAGCATTCGGGGGCAGAGAATTCTATATTCCCATAGTGATTGAAGTTATTTCCATCCTGGATAACATATGCCGATACGCCAAAATCGATAAGCTTAAGCTTATTGTGGCATACTATAATATGCTCCGGTTTAAGGTCCCTGTAAATAATGGGAGTAGATATCTGTGTATGCAGATAGATAAAAACATTGCATAATTGTTCACAAATATTAAAAAATAAACCTGGGGAAATTAACTGCTGATGAAGCAAAAATGAATCTAATGTCTCGCCATCGATATATTCCTCGACGATATAGTAAAAAGCATTGTCCTCTTCGAAGTCAAATATACGTGGTATAGACGGATGCTCAAGAGACTTGAGTAGTCTTGCTTCTGATAATGCGGATTCGGCGAAAGCAGAAGCTTTAGGAACTTTCTTTAGAGCTCTCTCCTGATCCATAGATATGTGTCTGACAAGCGTAACGCTACCGGAGCTGCCGGTTCCGAGATCTTTAATCATCTCATATTTGTCAAACAAAGAATGATTTGTATTTTTCATACGCTCCTTTTGGGTCGAGCGCACATCTCATGGATAACTTATAACATACCTGTAAAATAATTGCAACAATTTTTTTATTTTTTTTTAATAGGCCTCGCGCTTTACAATATGACCGGTGTTTATTATAATAGTTTTACGATTTACACGGATATTTTCGGAAAAGGATGTGAAAAATATGAAAATTGAGAAGGTAAATGATAATCAGATCCGCTGTACTCTTACCAGAGAGGATCTTGAGGACAGACATATAAAAATAAGCGAACTGGCATATGGATCAGCGAAGGCGAAAAGCCTTTTTAAAGATATGGTAGAGCAGGCCAATTACGAGTTTGGCTTTGAAACAAATGATATTCCACTCATGGTGGAGGCGATTCCACTGCCATCAGAGTCAATAGTGCTTATCATCACAAAGGTTGAATATCCGGATGAGCTTGACACCAGATTTTCAAAGTTTTCAGAGGCAGATGACGATTTTACGGACTTGGGAAATGCAGGACAGCCTTCTGTGATAAAGGGAGCTGCTGATATTTTGGAGCTGTTTGAGCGTATCAAGAAGGAAAATGAGAAGACAGCTGACAGTGAGCAGGGCACTGATGATATTACAGAAGAACAGGCTGAGGCTGACGTAGTCAAGCTGTTTGTTTTTGATAAATTTGATGATGTACGCAGGATTTCGCATGTGCTTGACGGCTTTTACAGCGGCAGAAATGACTTATACAGGGATGCTTCAAGCAATAAGTACTATCTTGTGGCCCACAAGAGTGAGCATACTCCGAAGGAATTCAACAAAGTGTGCAATATTATTTCAGAGTACGCATATCAGAAGAACTATGTGCCTGCCAATGAAGCATTTTTCAAGGAGCATGGTAATGTGATTATTGAAGAAGCTGCCATCCAGACGCTGGCAGCACTTTAACAGAATATTGATTGCAAATAAAAGACGGCCTGCATAAGCAAGCCGTCTTTTCGTAAATTAACCGAGGTCGTGATCGATGAATGTGTTGATTTCAACGACAAGATCATCCGGGTCAAGTCCGTGAACCATAGCAGCCTCTTCGATTGTCTCCATCTGTGATGATGGGCATCCGAGACAGTGCATGCCGATATTTAAAAGTAATGGTGCCACGTTCTGGTCAATCTGAAGAAGATCACCAATCATAGTGTCCTTAGTAACTCTAGCCATTATTGTTTCCTCCTATTAGTCTTTTAATGTGCCTATTATAATACGATTTGCATTTAATTGCAAATTATACTATAAAGATTTTTTTTGAGTAGTTCGATATACTTATTAGACAATGGAATGTTAATACTACAGCAAGGATGCCTGAGCAATTATCAGGAAAGGAAAACACATGAAAATAAACAGGAATATGAGTGCTGTCAGGGCAAATAAGCAGCTCCTCGGTACAGAAAACAGATTATCAAAGTCTATGAAAAGGCTTTCAAGCGGCTACAAGATAAATTCAGCTGAGGACAATCCGGCAGGAATGGCTATCTCCAACAAGATGAAGGCGCAGATAGAAGCGCTTGACCAGGCAAAATCAAATTCGTCAGATGCGCAGAATGTCATGAAAATAGCAGACGGAGCACTTGGTGAGGTAAGCAGCATGCTTCAGAGAATCAGGGAGCTTGCGGTTCAGGGCGCTTCAGATACATATTCTGAGAATGATAAAAAGGCTTTGCAGTCAGAGATAGATGAGCTCACAAAGGAGGTGGACCGTATATCGGGCGATACGGAGTACAATACAAAGTCACTGCTCGATGGTTCGAGTGATACACGCGTCTATGTAAGGCAGAAGGATGCAAATGGCAATATGACTCAGGTGAACAGCTATATTACCAGAATCAATTTCTCAGACAATGTGGCGTCAGATAAATATGAGCTCACAGTAAATTCGCTCGCAACACAGGCAACAGGAAGTCTTGCGTCTGCCACAAAGCCTGACGCAGAGGGAACGATTTCCATAAACGGTGTGAGTGTGGCTGTGAAGGCAGATATGACTCAGGATGAGTATATTCAGGCGTTGCAGAAGGCAGCGACCACAGCCGGTACTACTATGCAGGTGAATGGTGATAGCATCAGCTTTTTATCAAATGAGTATGGCAGCGACAGCACAGTAAATATATCTCTTTCTTCATCGCTTAAGGCTCTGGCAGGTGAAGGCTATGAGAATGCTGACGATGGAAGTGGAAATATGCAGCTCAAAAGTAACGGTAAGGATGCCGTGGTTACAGGCGGAGAAAATCTGTCGGACAAGACAATAAGAGCCGACGGTAACCGTGTATATGTGGTTGGAAACAGTGGATTTTCAATGGATTTTCTACTGAGCAGTGATATGGATATGACAGCGGGAAGCAGCAATCTGCAGATAGATATTTCAGATATCGGAAATATGGCTGTGCAGATTGGTGCAAACGAGGGCCAGGAGATGAAAATCAGGATACCGGAGGTATCATCACAGACACTTTATCTGGATACGGTAGATGTGACTGTAAAGGGTGGTGCAGACAAGGCAATGTCCACACTTGATGAGGCGATAGAGTATGTCTCAGGTGTGAGGTCAAGGATAGGAGCCTTCCAAAACCGTCTGGAATCGGCTGAGAGCAGTCTTTCTGAGACTTCTGAGAACATGACCGGTGCATATTCCAATATCATGGATACCGACATGGCAACCGAGATGACGGAATACGCAGCACAGAATATTCTCGACCAGGCCGGAATCTCAGTGCTGTCTCAGGCAAATGACCTGCCACAGCAGGTACTTTCATTATTGTCGAGGTAATAAGCAATGAAAAATGAATTGAAGCAGGAGCTCACCAGAAGACTTTGTGCGTGCAACAATGGCGGACTCGTGCTTGTTATGTATGATATATATTTTGGTTTTTCAGATGATGTAAAAAATGCCCTCGTGTCAGAGGACAGGGAAGCCTTGAGAAAGGGAGTGTCGGATGTACAGGCGGCACTTGATGAGCTGATGGGGGCACTTGACTTTAAGTATCCTCTCGCAGGACAGCTTTATCCACTGTACTCATACTGCAAGAGGCTTTTTTCCACAGTGCTTTACTCACTTGATGTGTCGGTGGTGGATGAGGCCGACGTCATTATGAAAAAGCTCAGAAACAGCTTTGAAACAGCAGCTGCCGATGACAAATCGGCTCCGCTTATGGACAATGCGCAGAAGGTCTATGCGGGCATGACCTATGGAAGGGGCAGGCTCACAGAGAGCTTTATAAACGATGATAACAGGGGCTTCCTTGCGTAGGAGGCCTCTTTTTCAGTTCATTAAACCTCATTAAGCCGCTTGGCACAGTTTAATAGAAATTTATACCGCATGGAAACAGCCTTGGCCTGATAGATGTAGTAGTCAATTAAATCGGGCTCAACCACATTTTCCAGGTTAGTGTATACAATTTGAAGTTCATCTGTTGTTTTCTTGATGTCATCCTGTAAGGTCTTGTAACCGTCATTTACAGGCGTTTCTTTAAATAATTTCATGAATTCCTCCAACAAAATAAGTCTTAATACAAGTATAAGCAAAAGAGTTTCTTCTATTCACAGATTTTGTAAAAAGTGCTTTTGACATGTGAAAAACCAGTAAAATCAAGGTTTTGACTGTGGATTAATGTGTTGGGTTTAGCTGCATTTTGTGGATAACTAACAAAAAGTATTTATTTTTAAAAAAGCTATAGACAAAATCGAGAGTGCGTTGTTATAATTCGTCTCACGAAAGGAGAGGTGATGAAAATACAGTGATTGTGAAATTAATATCACACCTCATGCTGTATATACTGCTTACAGTAGCAGCAATTGGGGATTTCAAAAATTATAGAATCAGTAACCGGCTGATTCTGACGGGACTTGGTTGTGCGTTTCTATTTCGCTTAGTGGGGGGCAAGGTAGCGAGCATCATCTGGTTTCTTCCAGATATAGTTTTTCCGGTTGTCATTTTATATTTCTTATATCTTTCAGGCATTTTAGGAGCCGGGGATATCAAGTTATTTTCAGTAGTATGTGCATTTACAAATTTAAGATTTACCGCCTTGTGCATGGCAGCCGCTTTTGTGGCGGCAGCGGGATATGGTCTCATAAGTATGGTGCTTAAAAAGGAGCTCTTTGTGCGTATGAGGGATGGATTTTTATACTTAAACGGTATATTGTGTGGCAGATTTATGCGGTACCGCGGACAGGGGAAAGCTGTTAGTTTCGCGGTATACGTGCTTTTGGGAACAGCCATGGCAGATATATGGTTTTACGGCATGAGGTGATGGAAGGAGGGTTAAAGTACCATAGATGAAAAAAATCAGACTAGGAATTTATATTGAGGATTCAGAATATGGCGACAGACTGACATGCTATTTCATGAATCATTATAAGGATCAGCTGGAGATACATATGTATACCATGAAAGAGCAGCTGGAACACTTAGAGGGCGAGATAGATATCATGCTTTCAAGTGAGCTTGACCAGTGGAATAACAAGTATATCCCACTGATACAGATTGTTGAGGAAACACCTATTGAGAGTGAGGAGGGTATATACTTTGTGGAAAAATATCAGGAAGTAAACCGCATAGTGGAAGAGATTTTAAAGCATGTGGGCGGTGAGGTGAGAGACCTGACGAGTGAGGGCTCTTTGATAGGTCAGACGAGGCTTATAAGCGTGTATTCACTTGCTGATAATCAGTACCAGATGCCTTTTGCGATGACTTTGTCCTCTATTTTGAGTGAGAATGAAAAGGTACTGCTTATGGATTTTCAGGAGAATAGTGGATTATCGCGGATGCTTGAGCAGAGTGTGGAGCATAATCTGGACGAGCTATTGGTGATGGCCGAATCCGGACGATACTCGACCAACAGGATAAACAGCTGTATCGGAAGAAAGCATAAGCTGGATTATGTATATCCGATTGAAAATACAGAGTGTCTGTGTGAAATAAATACGGTAATATGCAACAATCTGCTTCAGATGCTTGGCAAGGAAATGCACTATGACTGCATAGTTCTCAATATGGGAACAAGATTTAAGGGCTTTTTTGATATTCTTGACAGATGCAGTGATATCTACCTGGTACAGAAAAAAGGCGGAATCAGCCAGTGGAGAGAGTACGAGTTTACAGAGGAACTGATTGAAAGAGGCTTAAGCAATGTAGTTGAGAGGATTAAGCTGATTGAGCCTCCGGTCATCACGACACCGGTATCTACATGTGATAAGCTTGTAGAGCTGTGGAAGTGGAATGAGTTTGGAGATGTCATAAGAAACATGACTCGGGGTATTTCGTGTGCTGGATGATTTTGGACAGAGAATAAGAGATATTATACTTTCTGAAATGGATTTGTCCAGAGAGCTGAGTGATGAGGAAATATGTGATTTAATCGGAAGCGTGGTTTCAAGAGAGGCACGCGACAGACCAATGACTATAAAGGATAGAGCGGAGCTTGAGCGCACCATATTCAACTCTCTGCGTAAGCTTGATGTGCTGCAGGAGCTGGTGGATGACAGGGATGTGACTGAAATTATGGTAAACGGTCCCAATGATATATTCTATGAAAAAGCCGGAAGAATCCAAAGGTTCAAGGGTCATTTTTCATCGGAAGAGAAGCTGGAGGATGTGATACAGCAGATTGTGGGACGCCATAACAGGGTTGTAAATCAGGCATCACCGATAGTTGATACCAGGCTTAGTGACGGCTCCAGGGTAAATATAGTGCTAAACCCCATATCTATAGGCGGCTCGGCTGTATCAATCAGAAAGTTTCCGGAGCATCCTATGAGCATGGAGAGGCTTGTTGAGATAGAAGCTCTCTCGCCGGAGGTGGCAAGGCTTCTACAGATACTGACGCAGGCCAAATACAATATATTTATTTCAGGTGGTACAGGCTCCGGGAAAACGACCTTCCTGAATGCTCTGTCACAATATATTCCTGATGATGAGAGAATTATTACAATTGAAGACTCAGCGGAGCTGCAGCTTCTGGGAGCTAAAAATATAGTAAGGCTTGAGACCAGAAATGCAAATACCGATGGGGTTACTCCAATTACAATAAGAGATCTTATCAGGACGGCTCTTCGTATGAGACCGGACAGGATAATAGTGGGCGAGTGCAGAGGTGCAGAGGCGCTTGATATGCTTCAGGCTATTATATGTACTATATAATAATTATATATATAACGTATATAAGGATGGAAAATATA
>OLOP01000401.1_pt1 | contig 34670 bp, 41 predicted proteins | sample 1672381 | NCBI WGS metagenome assembly OLOP01 (sample SAMEA3136678, study PRJEB25190) | human gut metagenome | biome: human gut; feature: human-associated habitat; material: faeces | place: Austria | collected 2013 | reverse complement strand
CGATCTGCGGGGCTACCGGGGCTGTGAAGAAGATTCAGGCTTTCGCTGTGTACTCAGACGATGACCAGTCGTTGAACTTTTACAAGCGAAGCGGCGTTCCGGCTGTCGGCGATACGTTCGAGGGCAAGAAGGTGACGGCTGTTTACACGGGGATTGAGGAGAAACCGACAACCCAATATCCGCAATGGAAAGATAAGGCCTCCAAGATAAAGACCGCTGTTGTGGTCGACAACGGCATCAAGCCGGTTAGCACAGCCCATTGGTTTGACGCTGGATACAGAAACCTCGCCACGGTCGCCATCGCGAAGCTGGACACCTCCAGCGTCACCGATATGAACAGCATGTTCGAAGACTGTTATAAACTCACATCTGTTGACGGTCTTTCCAGCTGGGACACCTCCAACGTCACCAATATGATCAGCATGTTCCATAGCTGTTCTTGGCTCACGTCTGTTGGCGACCTCAGCAGCTGGGACACCTCCAGCGTCACCGACATGGGCGGCATGTTCGGTTACTGTTCTTACCTCAAATCTGTTGGCGACCTCAGCAGCTGGGACACCTCCAACGTCACCAGCATGGACAGAATGTTCTATGGCTGTGAGCAACTCAAATCTGTTGGCGACCTCAGCAACTGGGACACCTCGAACGTCACCAGCATGGACGGCATGTTCTATGGCTGTTCTCGACTCAACGTCGACTGCTCTAATTGGGATGTCGGCTCGCAGAAATACAGTAGTTCTTTCAACTACGGTGCCCCTGGGGTTGTCTTGCCCCTTGCTTGGCAAACCTCAAGCGACGAGGGCGATAAAGATTCCACGATAGCTCCGCTTTGCGAGGAGCAGGAAAACAGGGATGCGTTGAGCGTTTCCGACGAGAACAGCAACGACGAAGCGGTAAGCAAAACGGATGGCGAAGCGTCTGCCGATAGTGAGACGGAGGGTAATGCCACGACATCTGCCGATGATGTTGGCGCAAAAGAAGAAGAGGTGTCTGGCGACATCGTACAGGAAGAGCCCGCCGCAGCTTGATTTTCGCAATCGGATGCAAAAATGAGAAAGCCCAGAGGTGCTTGCCTCTGGGCTTTCTTGGTTGTTGGGAGAGTTTGACGTATCTGGACGGAGTTCAGCAACCTGCACGGTTTTCCTGGTTCAACGAATGCAAGGCACTCTCCACAGGCGTTTATTCCCGACCTGACGGCGGTATGGGTGCATTTTAGCACTTTTGCTTGGGAGGGTGTTGGTTGGGGATCTTCGGCTGGGCGTTGACACTCTCCCACTGCTTCGAAGGTTTCTGCTTAGGCTTTGGAGAAAGGGATTGTTGCCGTTGGGGGTTTTGGGTGGCTAACGCAATGGTTTTATGGTGTTGCAGCGTTGGGTTGCTGGGTTGTGAGGTTGTTGAAGCTCATGCACGGCAGCGCTTGCTAGCATCCCCCCTAGAGGGGAATGCGCTGCGCTTCCCACACCTCGCGGCTTGCTTTCCAGATGAGTTTGCCGTAATAGTGGCTGTAATTGGAAAGTTTTACCAGAGTTGCTGGTAGAATATGCATTAGCTTACTAAACGAGGAGGGATGCCGTATGGCACAGCCTACGCAGGCGGAACTTGACAGTATCTTGAACACCGACATCACGTACAGGTACCAGATGCTCAGCAGAATGAAAGCGGATTGCGAATACGCTCTGAAAGCGGGCAGCATGAGGCATCTTTGGGCGGAGAACGACCCTGAGAAGCAGATTGCCTGCATGCGTGCCATCTGGGAGTCGTTCCCTGACGATGCGAAGCCGGAATGGATCGGCAAAGAGGAAATCGATCAGCTTGCCGTGCAGATGGGGGTTGTCGTGCGTGGCGTTGTCTTCCCTGTTGGTGAGGAGCCGCGCACGGTGTACATCGATCTGAACAACTCGCTTGAGCAGATGCAGATGGCGGTTCAAGGACACATCGAGAACGTCAACGTGCTTCGCGATGAGGGCATCGACCTGTGGGTCAACGACGAGGGAATGTTCACTGGGGAACCGAACCGTGCGCTTTTTGCCACTGAAAGTATGGCTAAGGTCGGGTACATCAGCCAGTTCAGCCAGCCGGGTGCCCCTATGGATGCGGCTAAGGAGAACGACCTGCACTCCGTCCTCTTCGGCAATGTGGTTGCATTGGGATTCGATGAGGCCAACGGCGAGATCGCGAGCCTGACCGACGAGCAGGCTTCGTTTGCCATCAAGCAGCTTGGGGACAAGGACAGCGGGCGCAACGCCATTGATACGCTCAATGTTATGCGCAGCTTCGGGGAGAATCAGACACCAACCCGATCGGATGTCGAGGCGATAGCCGCCGTCAACAGGGAGTTCGCCGACTATGCTGTTGAGGATGCCGAAGGGTTCTCTACTCCTATGAGCGAGCATCCTGAGCTTTTGGAAGATTTCGAGCAGGATCTCGAGGACAACGAGGACTTCGGCTACGACCTGTCGAGCATGGCTTCCGACACAAGGGATGCCGCATCGCATGAAAGCGATTCGCGGGACATGCAGGACCTCGGGCTCGGTGACGATGCGCGGTAGGAACTTCCGTTAGATCTTTGATCAGGACGACTTTCTTGCCTTTACTGAGGCTTTTCTTGGCGAATTTGGTTGCTGCGGGCGTGGGCGGCTGACGCAATGCTGATGCGACTGTTGAGGCAAATGTTTCCGATTGCGGCGTGTTTGGTTAACAAACGTGGCTCTGACCTGCGGTTTCGATTGATTTCGACATTATTCGGCGTTATAATGATGCTATCAAGGGGATTCTAATCGGTCCCCTATTTTTCTGAACGGAGGATTTTATGGATGGAGTTGAAGAAGACCGCCACGTTTGAGACGCCGGCAATTTACGTGAACTGCTATGGCGAAAGGAACGCTGTTGGCAAGCTTGCGGAATTTTGGGATTCGCATGCAGCACAGGGATCGTGCGATTTTGTGAACGATGTTGCCATTGAGATGCTTATGAACCGAATCGAGGGGTTTGCCATTGCCATGGATCCGGCTGGGGAACCGGCGGCTGGGGCGCTGAACGAGCTGCTCGAGGGTGCCAACCTGCTGATTGATGGAGGAAAATTCTCACTGCTGGCTTTTTTCTGGAACCCGGATTTCTGCGCTAAGAGGTTGGGGCTTGATGATGTTAAGAAGGCGAAGATGATGGATGCGCTCAAAAGCATCTACTACCCTGATGAGGATTTCGACTGGCATGAGATCTGATATTCGCAATCGGATGCGAATATCAGCATACACAAGAACAGCCCGGAGGCATTTTGCTTCTGGGCTGTTCTTATTTGCATTGATGTTTACCTTGACTTTAGATGCGGTTTTGCTGGGAGTTCTCGGCTAGGCGCTGGTGCTCTTCTCTGCTCCGGAGATTTCTGCTTAGGCTTTGGAGAGAGGAATTTCAGCAGTTGGGAGTTTTGGGCGGCTTTCGCGGGGGTATCCTGCGTTTGGTACAATTGGATGGTCTCCTTACTGTAGGTTTTCCTACGGTTGTTACGGCAGGTGCCCTTCTTGGTCGTGGGGGTGTCTGCTCTTTTTGCAATTTGTGCTTGCGGGGCGTAATCGTCCTGGAAGTTTTTTTCGTTTAGGAGGTTTTGCTATGGCAAAGACTGTTGCCAGCATTGAGGCTCAGATCGCTGCGCTTATGGCGGAGAAGAAGGAGCTGGAGATTGCGGAGAGGAAGGCCGATAAGGACGCACTGGGCGTTGCCGAATCGATAATCGGGAAAATCGTTTTGCGTATCGTAGATGCGGATTGGAAGCGTATAGATCCCGCACTGCTTGAAGGTTGGCTCGATGAGCGGAGCGATAAGATACGGGAAGCTGTGCTTTCCGATGAGCTGGAGCGTGCGGATGCGCTCAGGAGGATCAAGAAGTTCAAGTAGCTCCTTGATCCTGCCTCGATACGTTGCGAATGAAGAAGACCCCAGGCACCGATGGTGCTTGGGGTCTTCTTTGTGTTACGATGTTAAGAAATGAAAATGAGCAAGTTCAGCAACCGTGGCAGATCAAGTGGTTCTCAAACCTGTGGGTGTGGATATGCCGTTTGAACTGGGCATTCCTATTTCAAAGAACTGCAAAATCTGCCAGGTCTTCTTGTTTCTGCGACCCGCCCGGTCGTTTTCCGACCAGGCTCTCGGATCTCCGCAAGCGTCTATTCCCGCCCTGACGGCGGTATGGTTCCATTATAGCAATGTATTTACCGGGTTTCGCGCGTATCATTGTGGTTGCAAAAAAGAAAGGAAACAAACACAATGGAGCTGGAAAACAACGAAGAGGGAAAAGGGAAAGGCAACAAGAAGCGCATCGCGATCATCGCTGTAGTCGTCGCTGCGCTCATCGCTGTAGTCGTCGCTGCGTTCCTCCTACTCTCTCCTCACGAGCCGGAGGCATCCTCTATCAAGGACGCTGCCACCACAACGCAGGAACAGCTCGATGAGGAGGCGATGAAGAGCAGGCTGTGGGTCTCGGTTGCCAACACGATCTACGCCGACTCCGCAACCGACACGTGCTATGCCACCGACAAGGACGGGAACAAGATCACCGTGCTCGACAACCGCGAGGAGAACAGCCGCGACATCTCGTATACCGTGACCTTGGAAGACGGCACTGAGATCTATCAGTCGGAGATCATCAAGCCCGGTGACGGGATCGAATCGCCCAAGCTCTCCCAGCACCTCGAACCAGGGACCTACAGCATCATCGCCACTGCTCAGGGGTACGATGCTGAGAGCCATAACGCAGCCGGCGGAACTGTCGCTGCGCAGTCAACACTGGTAGTCAAGTAAAGGAGAATCATCATGGCTATCGTATCATCCATCAAGCAGGGCGCTGCACGCTACGCAGCATCCGCCCTCATCGCAGCCGCCCTCATCGCCGGCGGTGCAGCCGCAGTGGCAGCAAACCCTGCCGATGCTTTCGCACTAAGCCCTTCCACCGTCGCTGGTCAGATGTCCGACGGTTCCGGCAACACCGCTTCCACTGCCGTTTGGCTGCAGGCTGACACCGACAAGCTGATTGTCGCCGCCCCCACCCAGATCAACATGATCGTGCAGGCAGACGGCACGATGACCGGCCCTTCCGCTGCTGCAACCCAGATCAAGAACGGATCTGCCTTCGGCATCCACGTGTCCAAGATCCAGACCACTGCCAAGAACAGCTTCGCGCTTGAGTCCACCGCCAAGGCGAACGACTCCGCAAGCGTCACCATCACTCCCGGCGCAGGCACCGCCGTCAACCTCGCCGACACCCTCTCCGGCAAGGCAATCACCTCTGGCACCGACTGGAACATGGCAAAGGTGGGCGCAACCGGCGCTGACATCAACCTGGCAACCGCCGGCAAGCTGTCCAACATCACCAAAGACCTCGCCGCAAACCAGCAGTTCGCCCAGATCGACTGGACTTTCGCGGCCGGCAACACGAAGTAGGATCGGCAACAACCGATTTCCAGCAATGGGAGCACTGCGCTCCCATTGCCTGCATTGAAGGGATTGGCTATGAACATAGCTTTCAAGAAGACCATGCCGTTTGCACTTGCAGCGGCTATCGCTGTGTCCGGGGGCTCTTTAGCGCTCGTTCCCGGCACTGCCATGGCTGACACGCAAGGCTCGACCGTGCTCAGCCTGAGGGCTGTGGACAATCCTTTCAATGCAGGCGCAGACCAAAGGTTCACCATCAACGAGGGTGAGGATCTCACGCTCAGCGGGGACATCACCGGCGGGTTCGGGGACGTCACGTACCGTTGGTACGTCTCCTCGGACGGCGGGGAGCATTGGAACCTCGTTGAGGGAGCTCATGGAACCTCGCTCGACCTGAAGAACATGAAGGCCGGCGAGTACATCTACCGGCTCGTCGCATCCGATATGTACAGCAACACCGCCCATCAGGACTTCTATGTGACCGTGAAGGGCAACGGGATTGCGGATTCCGTGGCTGAGGCGGTCTCCAATGCGGTGAAGACCGGGGACTCGCTTCCGATTGCCGGGGTTGCAGGCATCGCAGTCGTTGCTGCGGGGGCTGCCGGAGTTGCAGCCAAGAAGCGCCGTGAGGGCAAGGAGGACGCACGATGATGAGCGCATCCAAGACACTCAAGAAGAACCTGTCCATCGCGGTTGCGGCGGTTTTCCTCGCTGTGGCTGCCTTCTCTTGCTGGGCAATCGAGCCTTCCAAGGCTTATGCGGATACCACGGACAGCCATCTCACGGTGGCTTCCGAGGTGCATGTGCTGGTGGACAGTGAGGGAAACGTCACCATCCCCAATGCCACCGTGACCAACGACGGCACATGCGCTGCCTACATCATGGGGTGCTCTTCCCCCGATGGGCTGGGCTGGACCTGCGATGCCGTGGGAAAGCGCATCGAGGTGGGTCAGAGCATCACTGCCACCTGGAGGTCTGCGGGACCGGTGTCGGATGAGATCGCGGCGCAGCTGGGTGAGGAGCCCTACTATGCGGGCAACTTGACGTATACCTATACGGACGGCGATTTGAAGGGCACCGTCTCGCTCGACAACACCGATCCTACCGTCGGGGACACGATCACGGCAACCGTAACCGGTGCCAATGTGCCCGATGACAAGCTCACTTACCAGTGGGTCAAGGTGAAGGACGGCTCGGAGACCTCCATCGACGGAGCTACGGGTTCCACCTACACCGCAACCGACGACGATGCCGGGTACGAGCTCGTCTGCAAGGTGAGCTCCACCGACGACATCTGCCAGGGCACGATCTGCGGGGCTACCGGGGCTGTGAAGAAGATTCAGGCTTTCGCTGTGTACTCTGCCGACGACGGCTCGCTGAGCTTCTATAAGCGGGCGGAAGTGCCGAAGCAGGGCACGATATACCTCGGAAAGAGGGCGACCGCCGTTTACACCGGCCTTGAGAACATGACCTCGATACCCGGATGGATGCTCAACTACAGTAAAGACATCAAGACCGCGATAGTCTACGACGAGGGCATCTCGCCGATCGGCACGGGATTTTGATTCGCGGAGCTTCGCAACATGAAGACGGCGGACGTCTCGAAGCTCGACATGTCGAAATGCAAGACGATAGGCTGCATGTTCACCAACTGCACCTCCCTTACCACGCTCGACCTCTCGGCTTGGGACACGCGCAGCCTTACGGACATGAACCAGGCTTTCCAAAACTGCACGTCGCTCACAAAGCTGAACGTCTCCGGATGGGACGTCTCGAAGGTAACGAACATGACCCTCTCCTTCGCCGAGGACAGGACGCTCTCCTCCCTCGACCTGTCGACCTGGGACAACTCGGCCGTAACTTCCATGAAGGACGTATTCTCCATGATGGACTCGTTGAACGAGGTCTCGCTGGGAAGCAAATTCAAATTCGTCGGGACAAGTCCGTTCCTGCCCGACCAGACGGGCCACGTGGCAGGGGCCGACGGCAAGTGGTACGACACCGACGGCAACGGCTATGCACCTGCCGACATCCCGTCCAACAAAGCCATGACGTATACAGCGGTAGCTCCTAAAACGGCTTTTGCGGTATACAGTGCGGACGACAACAGCCTGAATTTCTATAAACGAGCAGGTATGCCTTCTGCCGGCGAGCAGTTCGAGGGCAAGACGGCTACGGCTGTTTACACGGGGATTGAAACGGATACGTATACAGGTAATTGGCAATCAAACGTTCCACAAAATCCTGCATCGTATTCTGATACGTCCCCTTGGGCCGCATATAAGTCGACCATTAAGACGATTACTGCTGTCGATAAGATTCAGCCAAAGTCCTTGGACTTCTGGTTCTCGAACCCTAAATCTTGGGCTACGGCATCGGCTGTTACATCAGCAGATTTGTCGAACATTGACACATCGAAGATTACCAGCATGTCCAACCTCTTCACGGGTTGCTCCAACCTCACCTCACTCAACATATCTAATTGGAACGTATCCAACGTTACTAACATGACCAATATGTTCAGCGTTTATTCGGGAATGTTCCGTACTCAGCCTGCCTGCTCATCGCTTACTACTCTCGATCTCTCAAACTGGGACACTTCCAACGTCACCAGCATGTCCGGCATCTTCAACGGAATGACTCACCTGCAGCAAGTTACCTTCGGCTCAAACTGGAAATGGGTTGGAACCAACGGGTATTTACCAACTCCTTCCAGCACCTACATAACCGGTGCGGACGGCAAGTGGTACGACACCGACAGCAACGGCTATGCACCTGCTGATGTTCCGTCCAACAAAGCCATGACGTATTACGCAAGTAAAGATTTGCTCCCAAAGGCATTTGCGGTGTACTCATACGATGACCAGTCGTTGAGCTTCTATAAGCGCAGCGCCGTTCCCGCAGCTGGCGAGCAGTTCAATAGCAAGACGGCCACGGCAGTGTACACGGGGATTGAGGATACCAACGGCTCGAAACCTAGGTGGAGCGTCTATATAGGAAGGATTAAAGCTGCAACCGTTGTCGATAATGGAATTCGGCCTAAGAGCACTGCATATTGGTTTGATGGCTGCAATCTCATGACGCAGTGCGATATGTCCAAGCTCGAAACGAGCGACCTCGCCGACGCATCCCATATGTTCTACAGATGCGACAGCCTCACCACTATCGGCGACCTCTCCGGTTGGGATGTCTCCAACCTCACCAACGCATCCTACATGTTCCGAGACTGCCGCAGTCTCACCACTATCGGCAACCTCCCCGGTTGGGACACCTCCAGCCTCACCGACGCATCCCATATGTTCGCCAACTGCTCCTCCCTCACCTCCCTTGGCGACCTCTCCAACTGGAACACGAGCAACGTCACCGACATGCTCAACATGTTCCAAGACTGCCACAAACTCACCACTATCGGCGACCTCTCCGGTTGGGACACCTCCAACCTCACCAACGCATCCTATATGTTCTACTGCTGCTCCAACCTCACTACTATCGGCGATCTCTCCGGTTGGGACGTCTCCAAGGTCACCTACGCATCCTATATGTTCCAAGACTGCCACAGTCTCTCCACTCTCGGCGACCTCTCCGGTTGGAACACCTCCAGCCTCACCAACGCATAGAATGGTTGGCAGGTGCATGCCCCTGAGCACACACAGCATGCAATGGAAAAGCCCCCGGCGGGATATTTGCTGTTTTCAAACTTCGATGGATTTAACAGGTTCTTGTTTCCGCATTCAAATGCGAATTTGGTTTTACAGGGAGAGGTTAAGCATTTGGATAGGTAACATCGTAGTAGTGCAAAAAGAAAGGAACTTACGGATATGACTACTCATAGAGCTAAGAGCAGGATAGGCGGGCTGGTTTGCGCATCGTTGCTCGCTTTGGCGGGCATATTGGGGTTCACTTTGTACTCCATGGAGCAATCCGGCAATCCCGATCCGGTGCCGGGGAAAGCGGTCTCCTTGGATCCTTATGGGTTCCCGGAGGTGGACTGGGAGTACTGGAAGTCGGTCAATCCGGACGTTATCGCCTGGGTGACGGTTCCGGGCACCAACATCGACTCTCCTATCGTGCAGGCGCATTCATCCGATCCGGAGTACTACCTGCATCACGACGTTTACGGGAAGTACAACGTCTACGGGTGCCCCTACCTTGATGCTAAGTGCATCGATAAGGGGTTCGAATCGCAGAACTCTGTGATATTCGGCCATCACATGAACGACCAGACGGTATTCTCTGCGTTCTCCAAGTTCACCGACAAGTCTTTTGCGCAGGACAACAGCAAGGTGCTGTTGCAGATGCCGGGTGAAAAGCACATCCTGTCGGTGAAGCTCGCCGATGTCATCAACGCAGCGAACGACAAGTCCAAGCGCACGGAATTTACCGATGATGCGGACTTCGCCAAGTGGTACGGCGAGCGGATGGATTCGGCGGACATGGTGCTGGATACGGCTGTTCCGAGTCGGAACGTCACGTTCGTTACGTGCAGCTACAACCGGTTCAAGAACGAGAGGACGCTTGTTTTCGCAAGTGAGTGATGGATGGATACGCTCGCTTTGCTCTTCTGTGTTTTGGCGGTACAGACGATAGTTCAGCAAGGGTGCAGATTGGATGGTTCTCAAACGCGTCCAGCAGCAATCTACGAACTCAACCTGTTCAGCAACCATGGCAGATCGGGCGGTTCTCAAACTTGTGACATTTCATGGTTTGCTTTACCTGCGTTCAGTAACCATGGCAGATCAGGCGGTTCTCAAACAAGGCCATGGAGGAGTACCTGACCAAAATCGTTCAGCAACCATGGCAGATCAGGCGGTTCTCAAACCTGTGGGTGTGGATATGCCGTTTGAACTGGGCATTCCTATTTCAAAGAACTGCAAAATCTGCCAGGTCTTCTTGTTTCTGCGACCCGCCCGGTCGTTTTTTCGATCGGGCTCTCGGATCTCCGCAAGCGTCTATTCCCGCCCCGACGGCGGTATGGATCCATTGTAGCAAACTCGCATTCGAATGCGAATATACGAAAAGGCTGCTCACCGAGTAATCGGTGGACAGCCTTTTCGTGTATAACGATCAGCGATCGTGAGTCTCATGTTCTTGTGGCTTCTTACTTTCTCTGCATGGATCTGCGCTCTTTTCCAAAGAGGCACAAATCTCAGCCAACGATGGTTGCTTTGTATGCATCTTCACATAACGCTCAGCCACATCGAATGCAGGACGCATTCGCTCGATCTGCTCACGATGCAGACCATGTTTCGTAGCGGTTCGTTCCCACTCGGAGGCAACGGTTCGGGCGATGAAGGCGATCCTACTCCTTGCCTCAGGTTCCTCAAGGTCGAACTCGTCGGCTGCTGACAGCGCAACATCGAAATCAAGCGATGCATCCACGAGATCGATATTCAGGGAGAGATATCCGCCATAAACATTGGGATTCACATCATAGAGCGGGGAGAGTTTCCAACCATTGTCTGTGTAGATGAATCCGTGGTTGCGCAAGTGATCGTCTGTGTTCGATATCGCTATGCTGAAGACGATCCTTGACCAAAGCTCATGCAGATCCGGCCTCATATCACCCTTGGAGCAGTTCGCCTTGATGAAATCGGCGATCTCAAGGTAGCTCACATCGTCTGCACCGTCGGTGTAGCCGAGCATGGTCATGGCACTTGCGAACGGTATCCTCCTCTCTCCTTCCCTGTCGAACCTTCTCACAAGGAAGGTGCTGCCTGCATTGGAGAACTTGAGCAGCTTGGCTTCAGGCACATCCAGCCCGCACTTCTTTGCGAGGTCGTGGGCGACCATCTCCCATGCACCGGCGTTCCACTCATCGTGCTTTGAAGGGAATTTCGCAATCCAAAGCGAGCCATCCGGTGCCTTCACGTTGGCTTTCGGGCGGGCACCCCCAAGGGATGAGCCGGGAGCCAAGAGCTGGCGAAGCCACTTCTCCTCGTCTGGATCCTGCGCATTCTCGAATGCAAGGGTGGCAGACTCAAGCTCACGCAAGGTAGCCCATGGAGGGGCAGCCAAGCGCCTGTCAGGCGATTGGAACTCCCCACCTGGCTCCAAGGCGAAACGGATGGCACCCATACGGGTCTCATCGTAGACACCGAGCAGGTAGTCGCTTTCTAGAAGCTTCTGCGGCTTCCTGTCCTCTGCCCTGGCGTCCATCGCCTCACGACGGCGCATGAGCAGCCTGCCCCAACGGTCTGGGCAGGAATCGGAGAACACGCCGAACATGTGCTTGCCATCGGACGGGTACTGCCGTCCCGGGCATGGGTAGATCTCTGGGTCTATCATCATGTCCGGGTGGTTTTCGAGCCAACTGCCATCGTACTCGAAAGACGTTCTCTCACGCCCGTTTCCGCTGGAAACGTGCAGGGTGCCGATCAGCTCGGGCTCTTCGAGCCAATCGGCGTAGACGTAGATATCTTTCTCGCTCATGTGCGTATCCTCCTTTCCTGGTTGTTAATCTTAATTATACCACGCTGACCTGGGGTTATGCAATTGTTTGGGCTTTACGCGTTACTGGGCGGATTCCGATGCGCACTTCCAGTGGTAGCCGTAGGCGGTGCGGGTGGGGTCCTGAAGGGCCGTCTGAAGATGCGAAACATTTCCCACCCCAGGTAGAGGATCATTGTTCAACGTCCTCCTGTGCTATCGAGTAGCTTGCCCAATCTCTTTTGCGCATTCTGGAGAGACCGTTGTTTAAGTACGTTTCGAGGATCGGTGATTTTTCAGCGATTTGCTTAACCTCGACTTGTTTATCCCCCCAGCCAAACCGCTCAAGGTCGCCTCGTGCTTCGTTGAAGGTGTCGTAGTCCCCTCTTCCCAGGTACATGATCGCCTGCAGATCCTTTACCTGATCGAACGGCAACGAGCCGATAAACCTCTCAAGCTCATCGTCTTTCCAACATTCAATGAAATAGCTTTCAGGAATGTCGGCAACACAGTAAGCCTTACCTGGTGCAAGCCCGAGCTTTTTCCTACGCTCGCTCTTCCTATGATTCTTCTCAGCTGTAATAGTCATGACCTTGCGGACTGCATCCTCTTCAACAGTGCATTGCCATTGCATTGCATAGCGATCTATTGCCTTGAGCTGAAACGGAAAGCCCTGCTCTGCGACGCTCCGGCGCAAAAAGGCATTGATTGCGCTCGGCAGTGTGAAACCCATCGATTCGAACAGCTCCGTTGCCTCGTTTCTAAGCTTTTCATCGATGCGCACAGTGTAGTTGGCCATTGACGGTCCTCCAATCTACCATTGATATTGCAAGGATATCTTAGCATTGCAGATGCATTACAGGAAGATTGCATATTCGCATTCGAATGCGAATATGCATAGAGGCCGTACCAATCGGCACGGCCTCTATGCATTAGACGATGTAACTCGTGATGTCACAGCATCATTATAGCACGATACTGTGCTATATGCGCATCACTTTATCATCGGGAGCAACGGCAAGATGTTGTTTCGGATGGTAAAGTCATCGAAGCTGAACAGCATCAAGCGTTTCTCACTGACCTCTTTTGCAGTGAAGCCGCAGGAACGAACGATTGCCGCAAGCTTCTCCGGTGTCACATCGGCATTGAGCTCGGTACCATCATCGGTTATCAAGGTCAGTTTCGCATCTTTGAACACGGACATTTCCTTTTCCTCTCTCTCGAAAAGGGTGCAAACTGGGTTAGAACAAAATCATCTTCGCAACAACCATCGCGACAAGGGCGAATGCGGTCATTGCGGCACCGTACTTGAGACAGCTTGCGAAACGCTGAGGGCGGGTTGCCTTGATCATGCTCTGCACACGCTTCGTGCTCTCGATTTGCAGCGCATTGATGTGCGCAGCGCTTTCCTCTCCGATAGCGTTGATATTATCTCGAACAGCGGCGGATAGCTCACTGATCGCCTTCTCTGCGTGCTCCTGGCTGTCCTGCAACACGGATAGCGTGCCTTTACGGAGAGAAGTACGCAGCGCTATATCCCCTTTGCGGATACGCTCTGCGGAATCGAACATTCGCTCCGAGCATTTCTCCTGGGAAGCCAGTATGTCATCGATCTGATCTTTCAAGAGCAGCTGGTCGTTGAACAGCTTCTCTTGGCGGGTCATCAGCAGATCGATCTTCCCAGCGAGCTCCTTTGCGCTTGCCACGATCTGCCCGGCATCCTCATCGGAAATGCGAGGTGCTTCTTGCGGATCGCCATGCTGTTCGGGAATATCGGGCTGCTCATCGATCTGCTCCGGCTCTTCGCTGTCCGGTACGGGTTTTTCAGGCTGCAGGGCAGGCTTCTCGGCCAATACGGCTGGCTCGTCGAGTTCCGGCGGGTTGCTGGCATCAGCCATGGCCGATGCGGCATCGGACTCTGCCATGGCCTCGGCGGTCATGTCCTCTTCGGACTCGTCCAAACCGTCGTCCTCATAACCGTCGTCCTCGTAATCGTCATCGTCGTCTTCGAAGCCGACGAATCCTTCTCCGTACAGTTGGGCTTCAAGCTCCTCGTCTGTCGGCAATTCCTCTTCCATGGCAGCAAGCATCGCCTCCTCTTCGGCTGCTTCCTGCTCGATGTTCGCTGCGTTCTGTGCCATAAGCACCACTCTCCTTTCTGTTTACCTGTCTGCATTGCCGCTGCGGGTATGCGATCTGCTTTGCGAACGGCTATGCGATTTGCTTTGCACTCTGCTCCTCGATCCGGCTGATCCGCCTTTGCCGGTGTTGTGTCCTGGGCGGGTCTGCTCGCCTGTGGCCTTGACCGCCCCAACACGGCTGCGTACTTTGTCGGCGGCTCGCATCACGGATAGGATCTTGTCGTTGACCGAATCGTCTCCAATCAGATCATCGGGGCGTTTTGGCACTTTGAGCCTTGGGGTGTCGGCACCCATCTCAGCCGCCATGTCGCGGTAGGCTGCCAGGGTCTTGTCCAGTCGCTCGAAGTAGTCCGACTTGGGGTCGGCAGACGGCTTCGGTGCCTGGATGGACTTTCCGGCAAGTGCCGTTCTCACCTGTGCCAGCGTAAAGTTCCCGTCCATTCGTCCCAGGTTGAAGGTGCACTTCGGGTTGCCCATGTCGCGCACGTCCGTATCGGTTGCGTAGATTGTGCGCTTGCCGAGCTCGATCTCAACGCCGTAGCCCTGCATACGCTCGGTGAAGTCGTCAAGGGAGCGCACAGAGGGCATGCGCAGCACCGCCTTCACGATGCGGCGCAGGTTGTTCTTGTAGCTGTAGCGGTCGTCCTCGATGATGGCACGCTCGGCATCACGGGGGTTGCGGTTACGGATCAGCGAGTTGGGCTTGCCCTCCTCCACTTGCTGCAACCCCCATGCATCGTCCATCCTGCGGACCGACTCCACTCGGTCATGGTGCCCTTTCTTGCCGGTTCCCTCACAGAGGCGCTTGTGCGTCATGAGGTTGGTGCGGTTTATGGCCATGTGTACCGCGTAGCGCTTCCCTGCCTCGTCAGACTCCTCGTGGAGGGCGAAGACCACTTGCTGGTCGGGGTAGCGCTCGCCGACGTACTCCATGGCGAACGCCATGCACAGCTCTGGGGTCATCTTACCGCCGTTCACGGAGCATTCCTCGGGCAGGAAGGCCAGGACCTGGTGGTACATCAGGGTGTTCTTGGTGCCATTACGTGATACTATGTCGTGCCCGTTCTCAGCTCGGGTGCGGGCCATCTCAGCGAACCACTTGTCGTGGTACTCCATGTTCCACCCGTCGCGGAGCACTGCGTCCTTGCTGTTCAGGTACTTCCGCACGTTCTCGGCATGACGCTCGCTCACCACCGCCTTCTGCTTGATGATAGTCATTCGCCAACTTCACCTCCTTTTCTCCCTCCAACGCTTTGCGGGACTTCTCGATTGCCGCATCGAGCAGCCACGCTTGCATGTCCTGACCGCATAACCGGGCAGACCTCAGAATCAGCTCCTTGTCAGCTTTCGAGCAGAACAGGTACAGAAACTCGTCTTTCGGCATTTGCAAAGTGCTCCTTTACGCAAAACTACTTGTTCACCGCCCTGCGGGCTGTTCCTGCAGTTTCCAGATGATGGCCGCAATGTCCGATCACTATTATGCCGCGCTCCTTATCCGGCTCGCAGTACAAGCGGAAACCGATTTTCGGGTTGCGACCCTTCACGTGCATCTGCATGCCGTACTCTTTGCCATCGAACTCGACGGAGCGCTTGTCCATCATCTTGCCGTTTTTCTTGGTCTGTCCGCCCTCCTTCAAGGCGAGCTCAAAGCCCGTCTCGTTCTGAAACGCCTGGGAGAACTCACCCTCATAGTCCACCTCATTGAAGGCCATGTCGTACAGCACGGTTGCGACCGACTTCACGATGTCATACTCATCGGGGATATTGCCCTCGTTGTCGTTCCAGTCCTCTGCCCCTTTCCACGATGCGTCGGTGAACACGATCCTGTCGGGCCACTGCTGCTCGGCCACCTTCAGCACATCCACCAAGGTCTCGGGAATGGCATCCAGGACAAAGGCAGGTTGTGCTGCTGGGATGTTGCGGTTGCTCAGGCCGTGCTCCAAGGCGTCTGCCTTTGCGGTTGCCTCGGCGAGGTTCGCTTCCAGCTCGGCCAGCTGGACGTTCAGCTCTCTGTTCTCCGCATCGTAGTCCAATGCGAGTTGCTGCCATTCGTCGCACTCTTTGCTCAATGCATCAATGTCGACTCCATGCTGCTCGGGTTGTTCCTCTGCGGGTTCATTATGAAGACCGGATTGCAGAACGGGGGGCTTCTCGTTTCGCTCGGCAATCAACTTGCCCCTGCTGCCGCCAAGCTTGCTGGGGCTTTTTTCTTTTTACCTGCGCTTGTAGACCTCGCGCCTGTGCGCCACATCGACCACGAGAATGACAAGCCTGCCGTCGTTGATATCGCACAGAATCCGATAATCACCGACCCTGTATCGCCACACGCCAGCCAAGTTCCCTGTTAGGGCTTTGCCCCTGCTTCTCGGGTCTTCGAGCTTCGCTATCTCGTCCAGCTCGTCGAACACCCGCGCCGCAACGCCCTTGTCTAGCTTGCGCATCGCCTTGTCGGCATTCCACGTGAACTCAATCCGCCAATCCACAATGCGCCCTTACCTCATCGATGCTGTAGGTTTCAAGCCTGCCAGCGCGATAGTCCTCAATGTCTCTGAGAATCCCGTACTCGTATTCGAAACGGTCAATCGAATCCGCAAGAGCCTCGTTGACGTAGTAGCTCCGCGACCTACCCGTCTCCTTTGCAAGACGGTTGTAGCGCTCGCTCAAATCCGTAGGAATCCTAAGTGAAGTAACCGCAGTGGCCATGCCGCACCTCCTAACCTTGCTGTATTACAGGTGTTACTATAACGCATCATCGCGACTGACCCCGCGACCTGCTGGTTGTCGGTTGCGCGGCGTGGTTTCGGTTCCACGCTTCCGCCGCCCTCGTGGCTTCCCTCATCACATCATCAAGGCCGAACCGTTCCGTCTTCGGCTTCGGCATCAGATATTCGAGCGGGCGCGATATTCGGCTTCTAAGCTCCTCCACCTGACCGTCCTCGCCGCAGTACTTCACGCCCCGGTACACCGAGTCGCGGACCTGTCCGAGCATGCCGCGCTCGTTCTGTGCAACAATCTTGCACGTGAACGTGCCCTTGCTCTTCCTAGACATCAAGCGCCTCGATTCGACTTGCGCACCATCTTCCGGCTGAGCGCACGAACCTTCTCGAACTGCTCGCGGGCCATGGCACATTTCGCACAACCGCACTGCGCTTCCTTCGGAAGCCGCGCGGCGGCAAGCGATCCGTGTTCCTTGGCTGCCGGGTTGTCGCGCAGCGTCTCCAATAGCTTCTGGTTCTGCTCAATGTACTCGACGTACTGCTCGTCGGTAACTCTCACCCACTTGTGCCCCAAGGACCGGTTACCGGTACGCATGGCATTGAGGATGCACGGCACGAGCTTGTCCAGATCGTAGGACGGGCAGAGCTTTCCGATGTCGCTCACCTTCTCGAAGACCTCGCCCGTCTCCACACAGCGCACGTGCCGACAGCTCGTCGCCTTCCGGGTACCGCTCTTATCGGTCCCCTTCTGCCCAGGGACGAACAACGGCTGCTCCACCCGGTCGATAAACCGACCGTAACCGGCTCCTGATCCATAACAGTACACTCTTCTTTTCCTTTCTTTTTCAACGGCTTGATGTCAAAGCCCTTCTCGTAATTTATCAAGTAACTTGTACGCCTTATGAAGCGCGTCACGAAGCTTCCAGACTGTCCCCTTCACCTCGCTCGCATCGTAACCGCCGATGCCGTTTCTGTTCAGGAAGTACATCAGCTGGTTGAGGTTGGTGCCCTCCTTTTGCAGCTCATGGGTCATCTTGCGCACAGCCTCGATGTCGAAGTCGTTCTGCTTCACCACCTTGCCAGTGATCGCCGTGCGGCGCACGAGGTCGGACATCGAGCAGCCAAGGGATTGGGCACGCTCCTTTATCGCCTGCTTCTCGGAAGCAGTGAGGTGCACTTGCAGAAGCTCGCTACGATCATCGATCCTGTTTATCGAGCCGAGCGTTCCACTGGGCGGCTCGGGAAGCTCGATCGTCTGGTAGACGATCACCAAGCGCACAAGCTCGCTGATGCTCACACCGGCACGCGCAGCGATGCCCTGAAGCAGCTCTTTCTCAAGCGACGTCATGCTCAGCTTCACGGTAGCATTCTTCAGCACTCTATCCGTTGCCAATTGCGGCAACACCTCCTTTCGCTTGCGCTAGCGGTAACCGAGCAGCCTCGGTTGCTGTGCGTGCAAGCACTGACTCAAAGCGCCCGGGCGGCCCCGGGCAAGACGCCGAGCGTTTGCAGCATGCAAAGCTCGGAGGGTCCGTGCGAATCGCGCATGCGATTCCTGCATCGGGCCCGGACCCCCTGTGCGGAACCTTTGTCGGCGAGTCCGGCAAAGCAGTCCAGCACAGGGCAAGCCTGTAGATAATGATAATTGGTCTATGACCATATTAGCATTATCTACATACAGCTTGCATGTATTCCGGGACGGAAGACATCGGCGGAGCAGGATTGCGGGGAGTAGCCTCCCCGTGAACCTGTGCAGACGGTGAGCGGCGCGCAGTGAAGGCGACCTATGGGGAGCGTTCGAACGGAGCAGAGCGAGAGCATCGCAGCGCAGTGGAGCCGACCTTTGGGAGGGTCCGAACGGAGTGGAGATGCGGGTTCCGCCGTTGGTGGCGGGGTGTGGGGAGAAGCCTCCCCGCTCCCCGGCGCCTGCGGCGGAACGTCCCGACCGCAGGGAGGGACAACACGGCGATGAGATGTAGATGGCACACGCCTTTCTGGTGGCGGTGGGATGCGAGCCGGATGCTTGACGGCTTTCTGGTAGCGGTGCTGTCGCACCGATTGATACGCTCGCTTTGCTCGCTGAGTCGCTTGCCTTTTTTGAGGCAAGCGGAATTGCGCACCAACTCGCAAAGTAATAATCGATACCGGAAATCGCTACCTACCATTACTCCAAAACCAATCCAAAGCAGTCCGGATACAAACGTCTTATCAACTGTTCGACATGACGCATAAACAAACGAAAAATCCGATAACTCGTTTGATGTGTTGCTTAAAGGGCAAAAGAAAACTGACCGCAACCCAAGGAACAGTTGCCAAAAACAGATCCAAACAAAAAACAACGAAAGCAACAAGCCGAAACCGAACAAAATCGCAATCGAATGCGAATTTAAGGGAAAAAGAAAAGGCTCCGAATCATTCAGAGCCTTTCGTCATGTCAAATTCAATCGTTGTGATTTTTGCTTTGGAGAAGCAAACCTATTTTTGGAAATACTCAATCAGTTTTCTACTTTGGATTGACCCTAAACCTTTTATCCTTCGGTTTGATGCGATCTCCAACTTCTCCATGATCTTCGTTGCCTTGGCGATGCCGATGCCCGGCATCGCACGAATCAACTCCTCGATTCTCATCCGATTCACAATCGGATCGTCTTTCATGTTGAGTACATCCTCAAGGCTGATCTTACCATCATGCAATTGCTGTTTAACCTCAGCACGCCTGCACCTTGCTGCGATTGCCTTCTCGGTATTCACTCGACGCTCTTCCTCGGTAAGCACCGGGGGTCTGCCATAATCCATAATCCAACACGCTCCTTCATGTCACAAAATCAATTAGCGGGCTGGACCGAGATCGATCATCCAAGGAGCAACACGGTAGCCCTTGCTATTCTTCGGGTCGTTCGACTCTTCGTTCTTCTTAAAGAGGAGAACTTTGTGTCCTACGAGGTCTTGCGACCAGAGGTGACGCACGATCTTCCCATGGCGATCGTCCAAGCGCTCTGAACGAATCGTCTCGTCATGATCTTCGGACATTGCCTGAAAAGTAATGACGTAGCGCTGGCTCGACTCTTCCAACTCGATGCCCTTGACCACAACAAGCAATCGGATTGAGTCCTGTACGGTCATCGCAAGCGATGTGTCACTCGTCATGCGTCCGATGCTCAACACCTCTTGCGTCAAGTTAAGCTCGTTGGGCTGCACTCCCTTGAGGCACAGGCCCAAGTAAGCCAACTCAACGTTGCGAACCTTATTGTCCTCCTGCATCGTCTGTTCCTTTCTCGCTCATACGCTTTGCGCTCAAACTTCTCTTCTTGCAACCGAGTCGGGGGCAAAGGTTTCAAAATTGGGGGCAAAACGAAATTGAATGTGATACCTGATTCATCCTTCCCTCTCACTGCAAACAGATTGCGAGCGTTGGGAATCAGAATCGTTAGAAGTCATTGCGGTCTGCGTAATCGACCATGGCACGGACTATCAAGAGGTTCATGCTCTCGCCCCGGTCGATGGACTCCATGCGGAAACGCCTATGAAGTTCCTTGGAGACACGGACGTTAACCATCTTGTCGGTGTCCTTCGCAACACGTCGCTGCGAGCCTTTCCCAGTGGTGTAGGACAGGTCGTTTCCTGAATCGCCCACATCGGAAACCTCGACGCTCTTTGTGCGTTTGATGCGGGCAATGTCGTCGGACATATCAAAAACATCGTGCTTAGCAGTCTTAGCCATTGTTAGTTCTCTCCTTCAAGGTACTCGTCGATGAACCTGTTGAAGTCCACGACGGCTTTGGATTTCGGGTCGTACTCGTAGATTGACACTTTCTCGGATTGTGCTCGGTTGACTGCCTCGCACTTGTTGATTACCGTCTTGAACACTTTCGTGCCGGCCTCCTCTGCCACAGGAGGAAGGGTAGACATAACCTCCTTGGACAGAGCCGTGCGGGCATCGTACATGTTAACGACGATCCCGGCGATTCGCAGGTTCGGGTTCAAGTGCCTGTTCTTCTTGATCGAGTTCACGCACTCGAAGATGTTAGTGAATCCTTTGAGTGCCGATGTATTCGGGGTAACGGGCACGATCACCTCGTCAGCTGCAACCAACGCATTTCGGGTCACCAGCCCGAGCTGAGGAGGACAATCAATGATCACGTAATCATAGCCATCGACATCGACCAAGGCATCGTCGAGCATGTTGAGCTTGGTATCGAGCTTGGTCATCTCAGACTCGGCATTCGTCACATACGTATCGCCGGGAATGATGTCCCCGTACTCGTAAGACTTGATTGCATCATGACCCTTGTATTCGTTGCTGGTGAGCAGATCGTAGACTGTCACCTCATCCTCGGTTTTCACTCCGGCTTGCTGGGTCGCATTCATCTGCTGGTCAAGATCCACCAGCAACGTGCGCTTGCCTCGGGAATGGAGCCCTTCGGCAAAAGCCATGGACAGAGCCGTCTTCCCAACGCCTCCTTTGTGGTTGCATATTGCGATCGTCTTCATGATCCATGCCCTTCCTTTTTCATTTGTTTCGAGCGGGAAGCACATTTGCATCCGCTCGTCAGCTTGCTTTGCAGCGACGCAGAAAACGCCTGACATCACAACTGAGAGCTCAATGAGCACAACGAGCAATGCCACGGTGACGGCGTTCCAACCAATCAGATTTCCGACAGCGCAAGCTATCAAACTGCTTGGCACACCGAACAAGAGCCAAGCAGCCAGGAACTTCATTCCGTGCATGGTCTGCAACTCCTTTCGTGATGTATCCATCATAGCACAATGTTGGAATATCGCAATAGCGTTATACCACTATAGCAATAAGTAATTTCTTGATACATGGAAGCTTCGGCACTGTTTGCGACAACTCAGGTATGATGGTCAATGGAACCCCGCTTCCTTTCTTTTTGTGTGAACGGTGTCACGCTTTTGCGGGGTTCCATTGCCTACTACGGGCAAAAGCGGCTATTTGCAAAAGGGACATATCAGCAATAGCCGCTTTTTCGCATTCGATTGCGAAATTGAGGAGGGCATCTGCTTCATGCAGATGCCCTCTTTCGTTCCCTGGCTCGAAATATTGGTTAGAACGGAATGTCATCGTCGTAGACAGATGCGTTCACCATTGGTGCCGCCTGATACGGTGCCTGCTGCGGCTCCTTTGCCTGAGCCTGCTGTCCGTTTCCGGTACTCATGAACTCAACCTGATCTACAATCACCTCAAGCTTGCTGCGGTTGCTCCCGTCTTGGGCTTGCCACTGGCTGTAGCGCAGCTTGCCCTCAAGGGCGACCTTGGCACCCTTGGCAAGATACTTCACCACGGTATCTGCCAGACCGTTGAACGCAACGCAGTCGACGAAGTTCGGGCGGTCTTCCCACTCACCGGTCTGCTGGTTCTTGATGCGATCGTTCACGGCAATGCCGAAGCGGGCGATGCTGGTACCCGATGCGGATACTCGCAGCTCGGGGTCGCGGGTGAGATGTCCGGTGATGATAACTCGATTGATTGCCATGATGTACTCCGTTCTTATCTGCAAGGAATGCTCCTCCGCATCCCTTTCTGTACTACCAGTATAGCACAACACTGTGCTATAACAGGTGAGAAACTTTGATTGATCTGGGATTTCGGCAAAGAAAAAGGAGGGCGATATTCCCTCCTTTACCTTAAAACAACTCGCTGTGAGTGCCCGTTCTGAAAAGTTCCAAGACAAGCTCCGATTCCCTGATCTGGTAGATCAGAAGCCAATCCGGCTCGATATGGCATTCACGCACGTTCCTGTAGTTGCGTGAGTTCACAAGCTTGTGGTCCCGGTTCGCCTCCGGTAACGTCTCACCCCTGCAAAGCATGCTGATCACATTCACAAGCTTTTCCTCTTTCATGCCTCTGCGGATGGCCTTCTTGAAATCTTTCTTGAACTGATTGGTGTACACCGGCCTAAGCATGGAGAGACCTCATCATGTCTTCCACGGTGTCGAACGGGCCGTTCACGCCGATGCCTTTCTCCGCATCCTCGATCGTCTTCCAAGTCAGTTCAGCCGGTGACTCTGCAGTCAACTCGAATGGGATGCGGTGCTCCCTTGCAACCGCCTTCAAGAACACGTTGATCGCCGTGTTCATGTTGAGGCCGATCTCCTCCAGGGTCTTCGCCGCCTCGGCTTTCACCTTGTCGTCTACTCTAACGCTTATCTGTGCCATTATCGATTCCTCCTTCCATTCTGCTATAGCACTATTATACCACAACTAGTATGCTACTGCAATGCAACAGATATACATACGGTATACAACTGATGTCATAGCACTATAGCAGTAGCCCATAATACCGTGCTATTTTGCTCTCAGGTCGTCCAGGTTGAACGGCAACTTGCCTGCCGGTTCGATCAGGCCGAAGCTCACCATAAAGCGGATCCCATCGCGAATGCCGGCTATATAGGCGTTGTCGGTCTGGTCGGTGTCGGCAGCTTGCAGCGTATCGATGTAGCGCTGCACCGCCTCCCTTTGGGTTTTGCTCAGCTCCGACTCGATCTTCAGGTACGCCTCGGTCGCCTTGCCGTACTCTTCCTCGTTCTCCCGGCTCTCGATGTTGTGCTCTTGCAGCGAACGGCTGTCCACGCTCCTTATCGTGTCCAGTGCCTCTTTCACAACCCTTTGGAACTCTCTTTCGCTTGTCATATCCCATCTCCTCCTTGTACTTTCTTTTTTCCTCTCTTTTTTGCAACTGCCACCTTTGCGCACGGGTGGCAGTTGGCTGGTTGGCAATTGCTGTTAGGCGGTTAGCTTCTTCTTGCATTTCTTTTCGACTGTCGCCATGGACTTCGAGATCTCGATCATCATCTTGTTGGCAGCAACCTTGTCGAAGTTTCCTACGCTCGCCACTATGTCCATCAGCTCCTCGTAGGATTTGAGCATCTGATCCATTGCGTAGGTTGCCTTGCCGAGCGTTGCCATCTCGGCGTTCTTGGATTTCTCGGTGTCCAAGCTCTTCTTAGTTGCGCTCAGTTCCTTGGTGCTCTGCGTAAGGGCTTCCTCAAGACGCTTCTTCGAACCGGCTATTTCCTCGTCTTTCGCCTTGAGCTCCGCTTCGAGTTTCCTGCGTTGCTCTTTGCGGACGGCTTCGAGCTCTTCTTTGTGCTTGCCGTTCAGCTTCGCCAACTCTGCTTGCAGTGCGTCCACCTCTTCGTTTGTGCGCACAAGCTCTGCTTTCTGCTCTGCGATCGCCGCCTCTACCTGCTCTTTGGCTTTCTTGTCCTGCGATGCGGAAAGCTCCTCAAGGTGCTTGCGCTCTGCTTTCAACTGAGCCTCGATCTCTTCTCGCTTGCTTACCGCCGATTGGGTCATCTGCTTGTAGTGCGCAATCTCCGCCTCGTGCTTCTTCTTGCACTGCTCCAAGGCTTCCTTTGTGGACGACTTCTCGGCTTCCAGCTCCCCTTTTGCCTTGGCCACCTCGGCCTTGAGCTGCCTGATCGACATTTTGTCTGCCTCGTTCTGCTCGGCGAAACGCTCTCGCTCCTCGGCTGGCAGATCGAACATCGCAACTGCCTGTGTCACGCTCAGATTCGCAATCGATTGCGATTTTGCCACCAACCCGGTAGCCCCGTACTCCTTGTAGATCTTCATGAAGTTGTTCGCTGAGCGCTGGGAGTAGTTCACACGCTCTGCAAGCCAGTTGCCCCACTCTCCGTGTCTCACCAAGCACTTCGCCTCTGTCAGGCGCTTGCCGATCTCGATGGTGCCTGTAAGCAATGCCTGCTTGGTCTGCTCGGTGATAAGGTTGATCTCGCTCACAAGCGTCTGCTCTCGCTCTGCGTCCTTCTGTTCCACGTACTGCGTTGCCGTTGTGCTCGTCTCCTGTACGCTTGCCATCTCGTTTGCTGCTGTTTGTTTCTCGTTTCGTTCCTTTCTCATCTTCTTGTTCTCCTTTTCGCTTTGTTTTTTGGTTCAAGCACTGCCTTGAAGCAAGGGTGCTTATGCTGTGGATGTTTGCAGCGAAGCGGAGCGACTAGGCGAATCAACGGGCGAGGCGCCGCACCTGTGCGGGTGCGAGTCTTCTCATCCGGTTTTCCGGCACGGAAAAGCTGTGAGAAGATGCCGACAAGGCACCCTTGATGGCAAGCCTGGGAGCGGCATAGAATGCACATCCCACAGATAAGCAACCGGATATTGTCCGGTGTTCCGGTTCGCACCCGCTGTGGGAAGGTTGCCGGAGGGCACTCTATAAGCCCGTAGGCGAGCTTTCCATGGCGGGCGATGGAGGCGGAATGACCGGATCGCGCTCTGGGCGTGATCCTAGGGAATGGAGCCGGGCGGAGTCGGCAGACGTAGAAAAAGCCCCTCGGGTTTGTCCCGAGGGGCTTGAAGATCAGGTGCCTACGCCTGGCTGAAGACGTTCGTATGATGCCTCATGAACGCACGCTGCTCGTTCAGCACGATAAGCGATATGGTGTCGAACCGTACCTTGAGGTCGCCGTCGGCAGGAGAACTCGCTGCAAGCCATTCCGCTGCCATAAGCTCCTTCTGAGCCTGGTTGGGGTTGCCGTCGAGGAAGCCACTTTCCAGATCTTCGGATTCTGTGACTTCGATGAAGACCAGCTCGCCGTTGTCTTCGGCAACCAAGTCAACACGGTTTCCGCAAACGGACTCCCAATCGGCATCGATCACCTCGTAGCCTCTTCTCAAGATGCTCTGCGTTGCTGCCTTGACTGCTCTTCTATGAAGCTCTTCTTTGTTCATGATGACCTCCTAGGTACTTGGTGTGGGCCCTTATGCCCTTCCTTGTGATCCGGAAGCCGCACGGGTTCTGACCAAGGGCAAGGAGGGACCAAAAACCCGTAAGGGCTTGAGTTTTGCGAAGCAAAAGTTTTTTGAGCCTTGCCCGCAGCGTCAGGTTCAGTGCGAGCATTGCGGAGCCAAGGGAGGTCGTAAGGGCAACCCGGAGCCAGGGGAGTTATCGGCAAAAGCGCTTCTGGAACAGGCAACGGTGCGTATGCCGAGAACAGGAAACGGCGGTGTTGAGACGATGGGAACAGTCTGGGGCATTGCCGATCAATGAGGCTCCAGTAACAGGGCAGAATCGCTCGACGACATGGGAAAACAAGGAGGCTTGCACATGATCAATCGAACTGCGTGTGGATGCAGGGCAACACCAGATGCGTCGGGCGTCCCTGGGGACGATCGCATGGTCGCAGGAGGGCATCCTTGTACCAAGCAGCGCCAGCATTAAGCGTTTTGCGCAATGGCGACAAAGGACAAGATGCCCATCGAAATCCAAGATTTCAGCCTCCTAAACTGAAATCGCCATTTCGAGGGGCATCGGTGCAGGCGGAGAGAGCGGATCGCCCTTTGAGGGTGATCCTAGCGAACGAAGCCGGGAATGCGTTCGGAGAGGCCGATTTGAGCCGGATTCCCCTCTGAGGGGGATCCTAGGCGGTGGAGGTTTTTGCACATTTCCATGGCTTCGGCGACGGAGGGCACATCTAAAGCCCGTAGGAGCCGGGGCTGTGGGAATGTGCAAAAACCGGGCGGTGCCGAAAGGTCGCCCAGGCTTCGCGGCTTTGACCGTGGAGCCTGGGCCGGGAGTTGGAGAAGGCTGCGACCCGTTTTGCGCGGGTGCAGCCTTTAAGGGATCACTTTACAAGAAGTTGATATGCTTCAAGCGGTTCCAGCCGTTTTGCGCTTCCGTTCTTGAACGCTTTCGCGTCACGGGAAACAATGTACCTGCATTCGCAGATCTCGGCAGAAATTCTAACGATGCCATCTTCGAAATCAGGCTCATCTGATTCAAGTGCCTGCTCTGCCATCGCCTTTGTAAGGTCAACGATAGTGAAAGTACTCATAAAGAACCTGATTGCTTCCCGCGCCTTGCCCTTGTCGCAATAGTTCTTGCAAAGCAGGTAATACACATCTTTCAAGACCGCGACCGAAGCATACAGCTTCACATCGCTCTTACTTACCGCTTCATAGAAAAGAATCGCGTTGTCGTGGAACTCTCCTCTAGCATCCGATGCAATATCGAGCAAAACATTGGTATCGACAAACCATTTGCGGCTGTTAGTCGGCATATCGTTCCCCTATCAACTCTCGATCGGACTCTTTGCTGCAATCGCCAGGCCAAGGCTTGCATTCAACTGACTTGAAGAAATCAAGAGCTTCCTCGAATGCTTGCTGCCTGTCCTTCCTCTCCTTCACCTTCCTCAACTCGATAATCCCATCGGGACGAGAAACCAACTCGACCTGATCGCCGATATGGATACCGTTCGCCTTGCGCAAATCGGACGGAAGAACGATAGTCGCGCTGTTTCCCGTTTTCGTGACGGTTGCTAATGCAGGCATTTTCAAATCCTCTCTACTAGGTAATTACTGTAAGTACATTATAACATAAGTACTTACAGTAATTACGCTATTAAAGCGATAGAAAAGGAGGGTTTTACCCCTCCTTTTTTGCATTAATCATTGTCCCAAGCTTGGTAGTCGATGTACTCTACATCACGAGAGCGCCTGGAGTCTACGATATAGAGAACCAACCCGCTTGCCGTGAACCTGTAGCCGACCTCGCGGTCTGTCCACCACTCGTCCGGGTTTTCCATGGCAAAGGGATGCGGAGAGCCATTAAAAAAGCCCGGAGCTTCCCTGTTGTGGGAAACCCGGACGAGTGGTTGACGATAGCTTAGTCGTCTTCCAACATGCGCAAGGTGTTTGGGAACGATCGTCTTATTGCTTCGGTGGAAATGCCGATGTTGATGCTGAAAAGCTGGGATTGCTGCTTGCGAACAGCTTCACATATCGATTCAAGGTTATCGATCATTGCCTCAGTCTCACAATCGGAGTCATCCATATCCCGCCATTCAGAATCGATAACCTCCTGTAGAAGCCCGGAGGCAATGCCTAGATAAGCCTCGGCATCGCGGAGCTTCGCTCGTTATCGGATGTCATCTTCCTCAACCTCCACAACCGCATCAATACCGCAACCACACCTGTGAAGTGCCGGATTACACAGAAGGTCGCCTTCGTCTTCGAAAATGATCTCATGAGTACTGCAAAAGCCGGTAAAGAACTCGCATTCGTCTTCGGTTCCCGGCTCCTGTACCTGCTTAGAGGCATAGCCGAGATAAGCAAGGCATCCGTTCGAGTCGATGCTGAAGAATGCGTAGGCAAGCTCGCCGTCTTCATATGGAATGCCGTCATCTTCTTCCACATCATGATATTCAAGGGCGTAGCAACCCGCTTCGAAACCGTCCAACGCATGTTCGGCGATGTTGTAAAGTTCTTCGATCGTCTTCATTTCGCTCTCCTTACCGTGGGTTCTTATTTTGTACTACCAGTATAGCACGATATTGTGCTATGAGCGGTGAGAAACTTGAGGTGAGCTGGGGTTTTGAGCAAAGAAAAACCCCTTGCGACCTAATGTTGCAAGGGATTAGATTGTCTACTATTTACGACGCTTTGGGCGGCTCCTCTTGAGTGCACGCTTTGCAAGCGTCTCGGGGCTCGGTAGGCCGAACATAAGGATGTTGCCAACACTACGATGCCCGATGAATCTTTTCTTTGCCATGTCCATCAGCTCCTAAAAGGTCGTTCCTACTCGGTGATACCAGTATAGCACAACATAGTGCTATGACAGGGGAGAAACCTTGGTTGAACTGGGGTTTTCTTGTCTAACAGAGCCAAAAGAAAAGGAAGGCTTGCACCTCCCTTTTCTTATCGCTTATGTTCCTCCCATCAAGCACGCGCGGCGGCGCGACTCGCTCTCGGAAGCCCGGTCTAATCCTCTTCCTCCTTCTCAGACAGGCGGTGGTCCACGATGTCCGCCACTTTGCTTGGCGATACTGCCGGCATTGCGCCGATCTTCTCCGCCGATTCGTGGAGCGCGTCGCGGATCTGGGCAGCGGTGAGGTAGTATGCGTGCTCGTCGATAACCTCGGCAAGCTCAACAGCTGTCTCGCCATCTACCGAGGCCATTGCCCGCTTCACCTCTTCTCGCGCGGCATCCTTGACCGCCTGGCCTGCGTCGTCCATCCGGATCTGATCGTCAATGCTGGCGAGGTGGCATTCGACTTCGTAATCGCCCGGTCCCCACTCTGCAACTTCAAGCGTGTCCCACGCCGCCCAATCGTCTGGGTCCCCATCGGGGCAGGCTGACAGCTCGTAAGCCCAGGTGTCGGTGAGAGGAGTGCAGCTGGACTGCTTCTCGGTCTTCCACTCGCGTGGAAGGTCTTCCGCCGCCTGCTTGAAGAAAGCCAGCGCCTCTTCGCGGGTGTCGAACTCCCAGTTGATTCCAGTTGGCTCGTCGTTCACGGTTCGCTCGACAATATAGCGCTTCATTGGTTTCTCCTTCTCCTCGATGGGCTTCCTATTTGTTAATGCAAGTATTGCACAACACTGTGCTATACCACTCATACCACGCGAGAAAAATGGGGTCATGATGCACTCCTTACTATTGGGTTTTTACTCGGTACTACCAGTATAGCACAACATAGTGCTAGGATAGACGAGAAATGCAGCCTGACCAGGTATTTTCCAAGCGTGAAACTCTGCCATCGTTGAAAGCGATTCGGTTTCTCCAAGCCGAAACATCGAGGTGGGTTTTTCCACACAAAGGAGTTTCGACGACTGTGGGAAAACGCGGGAGGATGTCGGGACAGGTAGTACCTTCAACGACAGACGGGTCATTTGAAATGGGAGCGTTTTGCTTTTCAGCAAGGAACAAGATGCCCCTCGAAATCTAAGATTTCAGCCATCTAAACTGAAATCGCCATTTCGAGGGGCATCGGTGCAGGCGGAGGGAGCGGATCTCCCTATGAGGGAGATCCTAGCGAACGAAGCCGGTGGGGATGCGTTCGGAGATGGCGCATTTGAGCCGGATTCCCCTCTGAGGGGGATCCTAGGCGGTGGAGGTTTTTGCACATTTCCATGCCTTCGGCGACGGAGGGCACCGCTAAAGCCCGTAGGAGCCAGGGCTGTGGAAATGTGTGAAAACCGGGCGAGAGGTTAATCGAGCAGCATTGCCCGTTGCCACTCCCAACGCGTCGTGCTTTTACTTGATGTGATACCAGCATACCTGCATAGCACAATGTTGTGCTATGGCATACAAAAATCGCAGGTAGCAAAGATAAAAGGAGGGTCGAAACCCTCCTTTTATAGCACTGTCTTGTAATATAGTGCTAGTTAACATCGAGGTGGCGGACACTTACGGTGTACATGAGCTTACGCGAGCTTTCCGCATCATCGGAGCCGATGAGCGTCTTTGTCATCCTGGCAGCGAAATCGTATGCAGCGTCTTGATGCGCGAACACTGCCACATCTGTCACCTTTTCAACCTCGGCGCATTTGCCATCGAGGTACAGCTCCACGGACTTCACAACGAAACATTCTCCGGATTCGGTTACCACCGGAGCATCGCAGATCTCCTGCTTACGACGGATCTCCTCATCGGTGAACATTGCAATCCTGGTCTTCGTATCGGTCGTCTTCCTACTCCTTAACGATTCAAGTATCGGCACCTTGGTCTTACAGCGACTCGATGGGACCGGTGAGGCACAGCATCGCCATGAAAGCAAAAATCATGATTATATCGTCCTTGTGGATGCGCACCCAATCGATCTTGCCGTTGAGCCATATGATCTGCTCTTTAGACATCTCATTCTCCTAACTATCGTGTCTTAATTGGTGTACCACCAGTATAGCACAATGTTGTGCTATATGGACGAGAAATAGCAGGTCAGGGCATAAAAAACCCGCCGGTTAAGGCGGGTCGATGTTGCTCTCTGTTAGTTATCGGAAGCTCTTGCGCAACATGCGCTTCACAATCGTTATAGGGCTTGGAATGCCGAACAAAAGGATGTTTCCAAGGCTTCTGCGACCTATAAAACGCTTCTTGCCGTAACGTTTTCCCATTACCTGCTCCTTATCCGATCACCACATACGCGCCGAGACCGTAGCACTCACGATTCGAACAAGTCAGAACCCCCGCATCCTGATAATCCAGTATGGGTCGCAGCTCGTTCGCCTCGTCGTCAGTCGTTAGCACGATGGGGAGGTTCCCGTAACCCTGATTCTCCAAACGCTGCAACGTCGTTCGCAGTTGGCGTACTGTTAGCCCCTGCTTCTCGACCAGCTCCTTTATCGACGGGTTCGTCTGTTCTTTCATCTCCGGCTCCAATCTGTTGTGCTATGTTTATTCAGTGGTATGAGTATAGCACAACATAGTGCTAGGATAGACGAGAAAACGCAGATGGGAATAAGAAAAGGTGGGTTGCAACCCCTCCTTGGTATAAGAACACTGCAACACTGTGCTATGCCGCATTGTCTAATTCCTCAAACAAGTATGCCCATTTCGTGTTTGGCTCTATCTTTAGTGGATCAGCCCAACCATCTTCAACAAGGATCATGTTGAGCATCTTGCTCTTCGCCTCAACCTCGCTGTTGCTGTCTTTCGGCTCCTTCAACCAAACATAGCGAAGTTCTCGGTTGTACTTGTCCACTTTCTCGACATCTGCCTCAAGCCAAACCTTTGTTCCTGGCTGAAGCATGCTCTTCGTATACTCTGATGCCTCTTTACCTTCCTTAGTGTTCTTGGACTTATCAGGATGAACCGATTCAGGAGTATCAACTCCGATAAGGCGAATCTTCTCTTCTGTCCCGTTGACATTTGCGACAAAAGTATCGCCGTCAACAACCCGAATAACCGATGCCTGCTCTAAAGCACTGTCTGTGGACTGCTGAGCGGTTGTCGCATAACCGGTAAAACCAGCTATCGCTATAACCACTGTCGCGAATGCGCTTGCTATCTGCATCTGCTTCCTTTTCCCTATTCTCAAAGCCTTTTCCTCCTCACATTGTTCACTGCACAATAACACTATATCACAATGTTGTGCTATCACGATATACATATAGGTGTGGGTGTAAGCGTATTGCCGCTGTCGCATAGCTGATGATCCGGGCTGCAAGACCCTCAACGGTGCTGCGCACCGGTTGATACGCTCGCAAGCTCGCTGATCAATAGGAGGTGAAGAAGTGGAAACGAAACGCGAAAGGTTGTGGAAAGCTGCCGTGGAAAACGCTACGCGTTTACCACAACACCTTACACACAACCGCTGCGCCCTTCGGGCACGGGTCTCTTATAGGCGGGGTTTCCAACCTGATGCGTATATGGCATGTCGTTGCCCGCTGGGCTCGGGGTACCGTATGCCGGTGGAGATGAGGACCACAGGTACCGGGCTCTGCACTTAGTGCTGCTCTCCGGTCACAATTTCCCCACGAACGGTACCGCACGTTCATCGTCGACATACACACCGAAGATGCAGGTAGATCGAACGATTGGCTTCAGACATAAAAAAAGCCATCGTCTCGACGGCTTGAAATCTCTAAAAACTGCCTAAAACCATGCACCAATCGGTGCCTCTTAGGAGCATATTGTGCTATACTGGTAGCACGCTTTTAAGAGATTCAAATCGTTTCGCAGACGAAGTGAATCTGGTTTCGGTAAGCTCCAAAGCCAAGCTTTCGAAACGGTCGGACGGAGTTGGTAGCTCCAACCGACAAAAAGCATCTTAGCACATGATTGTGCCCGTGGCGGGCGGCAAGTTTGCTAAGGTACATAGCCCGCCCACAAAAACCGGCACCCTGTTCGAATGCAGGGTGCTTTTCTTTTGTCTTAAATCTGCCTTTGAACTGGTACTTTAACTGATCTTGTTTTGCATCGAACCTGTTTGCGCCGTAGTGGTGGCAAACAAGGCAGACATCGCCATCCTCTCTTCATCTGGTCGGCGAGGCCATGGAAGGAGGTGACGAAACCTATGAGCAGGGATATCAACCAAGAAAAGCTTGAGGAAAGCAAAAGGCACCAGTTCGACGCATATTGCAAGAAGATCCTGCGCAACGAGGCACGCGATATATACGACGAGCGCAAGCGCAGGCAGAAACGGGAAGTGCTCTTTTCCGAGATGCAGCCCTACGAGCTCGATGCCCTGTACACGATGCCGCGCTACTTCGACTTCGAACAAACCTTGCAGGCATGCGGGCTCGACTTCCTCGTGTGCGATGAGGACGTGTTCGAATCCTTGAGTGCTTTGGGCACACGGCGCAGGGCAATCGTGCTACTGAGCTACTACCTGGGGCTCACGGATAGGGAGATCGGGGAGATGATCGACTTGGAGAGGGCTAACGTGCAGTACCACCGGAAACAAGCCCTGAAGGAGCTCAAGAACATGATGGACGAGAAGGGGGATTCGCTATGAGCATTAAGAAGAAGCACGAGAAACTGCTTGATTACCTAACCATCGCCAAGGCAGCCGACGGGGACGCGATCGCGATGGAAGCCGTTATGAGGCATTACCGTCCGTATATGAGGACGTTGGCAAAAAGGGAGCCGGACGAGCACGGCAGGGCGCATGTCGACGAGGACATGATGAGACGGTTAGAGGCGAAGCTTGCGGCGAAGGTGCTGCTGTTTCGCACGGATTGACTTCCATGGGGATGAGGAGGCAATGACGGATGAGGTTGAAAAATAACATCAAAGAGCTTGATGAAATCTTGAAAACCGCAGGTCAGAGCGGTAATATAGATTTAAGCGATGTGCAGAAGCACATAGAAATGCTTAGAAGAAAAACAATTTTAGAGCAGCACAAGTACACGGTCTTCTTTGCCAAAGACGGCTACTGGAAGACCTATGTGCCGGACCCAGACTCGAAGAAAGGCCGTAGGCTCATCAAACGAAGAGATCGCGATGAGCTGGACGATGCGATCGTCAAGGAGTACCGGGCAATCGAGAACTACGTTGCGCCGACCATGCGCAACGTGTACCCGCTGTGGATCGAGCACTACACCAAGAAATCACGCTCGCAGAACACGGTCAAACGTGCCGTGGCAACATGGAACAAGTACTATGCCCATGACAAGATCATCGGCAAGAGAATGGACAAGATCACGCCGACGGCTATAGAGTCCTGGCTGCATACCCGCATCAAAGAAGAGGGGATGAACGCCAAGCAGTTTTACAACATGTCCTTGCCGTTCAGGCAGATCTTCGCATTCGCGGCCAAGAGCAAGATCATCGACAACAACGTGTTCGATGAGGTCGATGTGAACAGCAAGCTCTTCGCCAAACGGCAAAAACCCAAGTCAGAGACCCAGGTTTTCACGGAAACCGAGGAGTTCTTCCTCATGAAGCTGGCATGGAGCGAATGGCAGGAAGACCACTCGTTGGGGGCATGCCTCGCACTCATACTGCTCTTCTACACGGGTATGCGGATAGGGGAAGTCGTTGCGCTCAAACGAGAAGACATCGAAGGGATGTACGTCCATATCAACCGCGCGGAGGTGGAGGTCAGCGACCAGGTAAACCCAACGAGATTCGTTCAGGTCGGCCATATGGTCGTTGACTATGCCAAAACATCCGCCGCACATAGGGACGTGTACCTTTCGCAAGGCGGTCGGGAAGTGATCGATGTGGTCTCGGAACTCGCCGAGCGCAGGTGCAGCGCTGATGTCCTTGGTGCGAACCCCGATGCGGGGTACCTCTTCATGAACGGCAACAAGCGTTGCAACGTCGATGCGGTCACATACCGGCTCAAGAAGTACTGCAAGATACTCGGTATACCGTTTAGATCGACGCACAAGATCAGGAAGACCTACGTCTCGAAGCTGATAGACGGCGGCATCAACATCGATGCCATACGAGAGCAGATCGGCCACGAAGACGAGGAAACCACCTATCGCTGCTACTGCTTCAACCGAAAGACCAAAGCCGAGACGAACATCCTCTTCGAAAAGGCCCTATCGACTGTGAACACCGCAAGTTGATCGAAGGGGGATCGAGGGATTCGACCTGTTTGATTGCAAAAAAGGTTAAGGGAATCAAAGGGAACCAAATTTTTGAATAAAACGAAAATCGGGAAACCCAGTAAATACAAGGGTTTCCCGATTAAATGATGAATGCGGAAGATGGGACTTGAACCCACACAAGCGCAATGCTTACAAGATCCTTAG
>OLOP01000400.1_pt1 | contig 34706 bp, 32 predicted proteins | sample 1672381 | NCBI WGS metagenome assembly OLOP01 (sample SAMEA3136678, study PRJEB25190) | human gut metagenome | biome: human gut; feature: human-associated habitat; material: faeces | place: Austria | collected 2013 | reverse complement strand
AGCCGTTGACAATGCCGTTGGCAACTGCCCACTGCATCGCGTTTGCAGCGTAGCTGCTTACGCTTGCAGCGTCAGAGAAGTTATCCAGCGAACCGTTAGTGGCCGGAGAACCAGCGTAGCGGTACATCATGGTAACGAGCTGCTCACGGGTGATGTTGGCATTCGGGTTGGTGCCGTCGGACACGCCCTTAGCCTTTGCCCACTCCATGCCCTTCTCGTACCAGGTAGCGCCGCCGGTGGTATCCTCGCCTGCGTAGCGCGCGAGAACCGTCATCAGCATTGCACGGGTCGTGGTTGCGCTCGGCGCAAACTTGTCTGCACTCGTGCCGCTCATCAGACCCTTGTCGGTAACGTACTTGACCGCGTCAGCATACCAGTTGTACTTCTTGCCAATCGCGGACATTGTTGCGGCAGAGGTGCCTTCCGGTACCGGAATAACAGCCGACAGGCTATGATTATCAATCGTGATACCGTAGTTCTCAGAGTAGCTTGCCTGGCCCGGCTCGTAGGTGTAAACAACCAGAGCCAGCTTGTGGCCTGCCTTTACGGTGTAGTAGTTCGGCTGGAGATATACGGTATAATCGTGATATACGCTGTCCTCCAAGGAAATCTTATTAGCTGCAGAAGCGGAATCAAAGCCTGCGCTCGGGTTTGCAAGGTCGATCCAGCCGCGTGCAATAATCTTGTACTTAGACTGGACAGTCTTGAAGTTGATGATCTCATAATCCTGCGCACCACTGCCGACCCAGTTCATCTTACCGGTCTTAACCTCAGTACGGCTCATGGGGTAGGTCGTAAATTCATCGTCTGCTACATCAACGAGCATTGCGCTCATCATCAGTGCATCACGGCTGCCGGTGCTCTCGCTCTGTACTGCGATTGCAGATGCCTGCTGATCCGGATGCTGAATCGGTGCCGCGCTGATCTTTACCTGAACAGTGCCCTTAATCACCGTATCGTTCGCTACCGGCTCAGTGGCATACATTGCACTTGCGCTGGTAGAACTACTGGTGAAGGCATCGCGCCAGTTGCTGATACCGTTCATGTTGCTGTTGATAGTGGTTGTACCGGTTGCGGTATTCGTGAGCGTCAGTTTGTTGTTAACGTCAGCCAGAGAATCCGAGGTCGGCCAGCTGTCTAACGTAGACCAGCTGCCATCGGTGTTGTTCTGTACCGTTACAGCTGCCATTGCCTCTGCGTTGTTGCCGTCGTTGGTGTTCTGGCCGTACAGATAGTGACTATACCACTCGTTCAGAATACTGCTGTAGGTCTTATTACCGATCATCAGCGACGTCTTATGATCATCGTAGTCCGGTGTAATGTGCTCACCCTGATGCAGAAGCAGCTTGACATTCTGCTTTGCATTCTTAAATGCATCATACATCAGCTGGAACTGCTTGGTGCGAACGTTATCGTCGTTCAGACCATGAACAATCAGCGCCGGGCAATTAAAGTTGTTGTACTTCGAGGTAGATGCAGTGCCTGCCTTGCCCTCGTTGCCTGCGGTGTAGTCACGGGTTGCCCAGTGCGTGCCATAGTCACCGTTCAGCGTCATCTGGTCATTATAAATACGGTTGAGGTACTTCTGGTAAACATCCTTCATGCTGTTCCAGTCGTTTTCATCAATATAACGACCAGCGCAGTAGAAACCGAGGTCATCCGAGTAAGCAGGATTCGTGTGGGTGGAAATGCCCTGCGAATTGGTATAATCATACCAGCTTGCAATGCCTGCAACCGGAACGATGGTCTTAAGGCCCTTAACACCGGTGGAAGCGACTGCGAAGTCAGTCGTGCCGCCGTAGGAACGGCCGGTCATAGCGACATTGCCGTTCGACCAGTCGGCTTTAATTGCAATATTGCTGGTTCTGTCGGTATAAGCAGCACGGTCACCGGTCAGCCACTCGATAACGCACTTGAATGCGTCGGTCTCAACGTCAGCGCCGCAGGTCTCGAGGCCCTCAGAGCCGCGAGTGCCCAGACCGCCTACCTCAATCGCTGCATAGCCGCGAACGAGGAAGTAGTCGTACCAGTCGAGGTCCTCGTAATCGTAGAACGGGTCTTTAGGAGAGCTTTCATATGGACTGAGATAGTACCACTCTTCTGCTTTTGCTTTCTTAGCAGTGTCCATGGTATTTGCCGTGCCTTGAGGCTCGCGTGCAGCAGGCTGCACATACAGATTGTTCAAGTTATAGCCCTGATCGCCCTTGGTATAATCGATGCCGCGAGCCTCGCCGTTATCCGTGCAGCCGGTGATGTACGGACGTGCATCATAGATGGCCGCAGCCTTGTACTTGCCCTCAGCGGCAGCACGGGGAAGCTGCACCAGAGCCTTTACGAGATCGAGCTTGCCATCGCCGTCGGTATCGTAATTGGTCTCAACGTAAACCGAGTAGCGGATGATGTCGCTCTTATCGTTGCTGTAGCCGTCCTTGGTCGGAACGCCGCTCGTGTACGGAAAAATCGGCTGTGCCACACCGCTTACGAACAGCGGTTCACCGTTTTCGATCGCGTTTTTCAGACCAATCTGGGTTGCTTTGCTCTGCATGGCAGCCTTTTCATCGGCGGTGCACTCTGCATCCGCCTTGAAATTGTCACCGATGATGGTCAGCGACTTCGCCATCTGGATATAGTCGCTGTCACCATTCGGGAACTGCTTTTCCTGCATACCTGCATCCTCTAGAATGCTTTTTACCGCATCCAGCTGCGTCTCTGTTTTTGCATCAACAGCGCCCGCCTGACAGGTGAACGACAGGATCATGGAAAGCACCAGCGCGATGCTGGCCGCTCTCTTCTTCATGTGTACTCCCTCTTTCGTGGTAAATATAGGATTTCTACACCTGTCTTTATCATTCAAAGATGGATATTTTACCGTTCCTTCGAATTTTAATACAAATGCTTTTTAAGCATACTCGTTTACTATGAAAATGTCAAGAAATTTTGAACAGAACAGGTGAAAAATGTCTAAAAGCCTTTTGAATTCATGTCACTCCTCTTCACAATTTCGACGTTGCAGTTCCTGAATATGCAAGGATACAATCATGGCAGCCGCATAGTGACCAACAACGTTAACCGCCGTTTTCCGCATCAGCTTATGCACAGCGCAAAGGGCATTGCTGCCCTTCTGGAACCTTTCAATCGTAGTATGTTTGCTCAGATATATGTTAATCTGCTGCAGTAAATTCGATTCATCGTTTGGTTTTCGCTCGAGATCAGCAAGCAAATAATCTATAGCGCTCTGGGGCGTAAAAGAACGCAGGATATCACTTTTCAGGCTTGGACGCATTTCCTTAACGTTTTCCCATTTGATATCCTCGAACATTTCTTCTCTATCCTTGTATTCATCTTTTCGACAGTTATTTTTAAACTCATGAACCAGCTTTCTGTAATGTTCAGGCAGCAGCCGTTCCTTCCCATACAGCGGGTAATACGGTGCTGAATGAAAGAGAATATATTTCGACAAAGAAAGATACTCGAAATACTTTCCAAGGAAACCATACAGCCTTTCCGGGTAATTTTTGAGGTCTGCATCCGGATTGACGAACATCTTTTTTGTGGATACTTTCAGCTTACTCCATACGTCTGCTTTATAAATTTCAGTGAGTTTTTTATCCTGATAATATGTTGTCGGATCCGCAAGAATCCGAAAGCCCTTTATAATATCCAGCGTCTTTTTCCCATACTTCTCCTCAATCTTGCTTTCTCCATATGTTTTGTTCAGCAGATACTTTGGCAAATTTCGGGTAAGTTCTGCTGCTTGTCTATCATCCAAAGAGCATTCCTTTACGATATCCGCCGCTAGTTTTCTCACCCTGCAAAAAGGAAACGCAAACGCTATACGTCGATTGAACAAAGTGCTTTCATTCCTTTTCGATTCCTGATAGTCAAAATCTTCATAACAATCTTTTCGAATGGGAAATACAGTTCTTTTATACAGAACCAAATGTTTTACCAGCACATCCTCTACTCTCTCCAGAAGGTGCTCAGCCGCTTCGCTTATTGCAAAAGTTTCATACACATTATCTGTTAAAGAGCATGAGGTATTGTACTTCAGCAGCTCCGCTTTATCGTGCTTATTCCCGTCCCCCTTGACTTTATATATAGCATTTAATACGAACAGCAGTGGCAGTACAGGGTAGATATAAGGTGTCGAAAAAACTACGTTGCACCTTGTCTTACTACAAACTGTTCTCTTCCTTACAGGCACGCCTTTGTACAGCAATTCGTTATCAAATCGTCGATAGCAATTATTGATATCCTCTGTAATTTTCTTTATCAGGTTTTCTTTTCCATTATCCTCATAGTCATGCCATTTGTTGCTCGTCTCTGAACGGCTCAGCAGATGCGCCATATTACTGATTGCCTGAAACAGGTAATCATTTTCATCATGAATTTTCAACAGCAGTCTGTAGGACTTCATGTCGGCTTCATCATCATAGCTGCGCATATTAATTTTGGTAATATCTTCTTCCGTCCCCAAAACAAGTCTCATATAGAGAAACTGAAGCCCATCCGTGCTCAAGCCTTCCCTTTTGCTGGGCTCGGTCAGGAGAGCTGTAAGAATACGGAAATTTTTATCCTTGTATCCCGGAATATTACTGTTTTCAACGAATTTCGCAAATTCAGGCATCAGCTGTTCGAGCTTACGTCGAAGTTTTTTCTTCGATAAATTAGCATTTTCAAAATCAAATACGTTATCACAGAACGTTCTATCAATTTGTTCCATCATATCGTCCTTTCATACCATTGCATTAACTCGTTGAAAAGCACCAGAATTCATCTTATTTTTTTCGTTTTTCAACGAACACATCTTTTCTTCTTAGATTATACTATACCTCGTCAAGACAAAGGGATGACGAACCGCGTCAGCCCTTTCACCGAGGTCAATGATGGCCACATTGATCTCCTGCATCAGAGGTCTCTCTCATGTCAGCTCATGTACCACCCCGTTCCCCCACCTTCTCTCCCTGTAAAGGAGCAAGTGTGTGAACCATGTTATTTCCGGGGACAATCCCCGGAAATAAGCGAAATATAAGGAGAATATACTATGAATCATCTCAAACACTATAACCGCTGGTCCGACCTACCGCATGACGGCAAGAAGGCCGCACGCCGCCCCACTATTGGCAGCGTCAACTTGTTCATTGCCCCCTCCCTGCGTCCGAAGCAGGAGTCGGACAAGACTGCCGTCGAGGCGCCGCCCGATGTGATCGCCGCTGACACCGCAATGGAGGAGCTGACCGAGCGCCCGGCGCTTCCAGCATCTACTGCAGACGAAGCACCAGGCTGGAACTGGACCGAAACCAATATCGACGAATTCGAGGAGGAGTAACAAATGGAAATTTATAACACTGACTACGCACTGTATGTTCAGGACGGCGAGCACGAGCCCAAGCAGGCGACGAATTTCACCCCTGTAATCGAAACCGCTTATTTTAATCTGGAGGGTCCGCAGGACATCCCGGCATATCTGGGCATTGAGCTGATTTTAGAGGACGGTTCCATGCGCAGACTTACCCTACCCATGACCTCAAATCTGGCACGCAGAATTGTCGCTGAAGAGCCGCGCGCCGTGCTCCTCAAGACTGGCTACGCACCTCTCATACAGAAGTACATCGTTGATCAGCTTTCCAAGGCAGGGCGCCCCGGCGAGTGCCAGCGCGGTCTCTACCTGCCGGGCAATGGAACCTACCGCCTGTCGGATGATCAGCACATCACTGTCTGGAACGGCCACGTCGCAGGCTCGAGCGAATTCAAGGTTCCGTATGTAATCAAGCCGAATAGCAATTATCAGATCGTGAACCGCATAGAAAACCCAGTGCAAACCCTCGTCAACGCTCTGTTAGGGAACGATGCAGCTCTGGTTTTGCCTGTGGCCTATGCCCTGCTTGTCTCGCGTCGCGATGTTCTGACTGCCGAGCAGCATCCGCTACAGGGCGGTCTCTACATAACCGGCGTTCAATCGAGCGGCAAAACGACGCTTGCCCGTCGTGTCTTCGGATACACGGAACGTATCGGAACCCCAGGTAAACCGGCACTTATGCTGGAGGCGGTGAGCACAGAAGCATCCGTGCGCGACACGCTTTCGGAGAACCCGGGATGTGTGGTCATCATCGACGACCTCGCCCATTCCTCCTCGCGTACCATCGAAGCGCATCGCAAGAAGCTCGGCGGAGCCATGCTCCGTCTGGCTGCCAACGAAGGCGACTCTACCCAGAAGGGTAAAACCGGGAAGACCGATCATCGCGATTGCACCTCCGGAATTGCCTTGACAGCTGAGTTCGTGCTGGACGGCGTTTCCGAGCTCACACGCAGTATTTTCGTGTACCTTGAAAAAAAGTTAAATCTGACTGAGGACGTCCGTCCAGCTCTGATCGGGGCAATCCTTGAAGATTTTGCCGACTGGTTCGCGGATAACTATGAGCACGCCATCGAACTGCTTCATAAAATCGCTGACTCGCCGGATATTCTAAAAAATCTTCGAGTTGATGGTGCGGATGAGTTCACTGAACTGCTTACGCGCGAGCGCCGCATTCAGGACAACCTCGCTCTGCTCCAGTGGGCTTTTGTATGCATGGTCGAGATGATCAAATTGACCGTCAAGCTGTCCCCTCACCGGGAGCAGGCGCTCTATGAAAAGTTCTGGACGGCCGTTCATCTCTCTGTCAGCAAACAGGTGGATGAATTCGCCAAAATCCGTACGCATCTCAAGGAGGGTAATATCGCTCATCTTCTCTGCGAAGCGATTGACTGCGATGAATTCAAGCTTTGTCGTAAAAAATCGAAACTTTTCAAGAGAAACGGTATCGTCTGGAAAGAGAAGAACGGCGTCATCAAACAGGTCGGCATCAAGCAGACCGCACTTGTCCAGTTTATCCGCAACCAGAACGGCTATCAGAACTACTCCAGTCGAAAGATTACCGACTATCTAAAAGATATCGGCTGTCTGACGATCAATGAGGAAAAGAGCAATACCGTCCACATCGGCAAACTCAAGGACGGCAAGCGCCCCCTGCCTCGTGTTCTGCTGATTGATGTAGAGACGCTGCGCGACAGCGCGGAAGAGTACAACCTTTATGCAGAACAGGCGCGCGAGTAATCCCGGTCTCAGTATAGCACCTGCGGCATCGAGCCGCAACACAGGCTCGATGCCGCAGGTGTCTGATACGGCGAAATCCGATTATCCTCCACCAGTCGTATATATAGTATAACAATGGAAAGAATATACAATATCTCCGTTATCCACCCAAACCAAAGGAGGTCAACCCTATGCTCAAGTCCACACCCACCTGCCCGCTCCCCGACATCCGCGAAGCACGCATTGACCCGACCCTGCCGGTGAACGAGCGGCTGCGCCTGTTCGCCGCCGCCATCGGCGATCCGCATCGCTTCCGCGTCGGCGACACTGAGGTCGAGGTGCTGTTCGACGACAGCGCGCCCAGCCTGCAAGCATGCCTGAGCGGCATGTGCAGGCAGCTGCAATAGTGTCAAAAACCGGATATTACGTCCCGAAACTTGCGGTACGCTGCGCGCTGTGGTACAATAAATGTGCAAATACAGCTATCAGCGTGCCGCCTGTTTTTTAAAGGAGGCACAAAAAATGGCTCGAAAAAGTAAATATGGACAACCGTCCGCAAAATTATCCACAGCCCTGTGGAAACCGGCACTTTATATTCGTCTCTCACGCGAGGACGGCGACCGCGAAGAAAGCAACAGCATCGCCAGCCAGCGCGAGCTGCTGACCGAGTTCGTAGACACGCAGACCGACATGACCTCGCCCCGGCTGTACACCGACGACGGCTGCACCGGCACCGACTTCGACCGACCGGACTTTCAGCGCATGCTTGTCGACCTGCGCGCAGGCCTCGTCAACTGCGTCATTGTCAAGGATCTGTCGCGTTTCGGCAGAAACTATGTCGGCGTCGGCGAATATCTAGAGCACATTTTTCCGTTGCTGAACGTGCGCTTCATCTCGGTCAGCGACAACGTGGACAGCTACCTCGACCCACGCTCGGTGAACAATCTCGTCGTACCGTTCAAGAACATCCTCAACGATGAATACGCCCGCGACATCTCGAACAAGGTCCGCGCTTCGCTTGACCTGAAGCGCCGCCAGGGCAAATTCATCGGCTCGTTCGCGTCCTACGGCTACCGCAAAGACCCGAATGACCACAGCCGGCTGCTGATCGACGAACCGGCTGCCGCCGTTGTCCGCGATATTTTCAACTGGTTCATCGGCGGCACGAGTGTGCTCGGCATTGCAAAAAAACTGAACGCCATGGGTATCCCGAACCCGTCCGCCTACAAGCGGCAGCAAGGCATGAACTACCGCCATCCGACCTCGGACAAGCTAGACGATCTGTGGCCGGACAGCTCAGTGCGCCGTATCCTGCACAATCCGCTGTACACCGGCACTATGGTGCAGGGCAAAAATCGTACGAAAAGCTACAAGCTACATGTTAGCGAGGCCGTTCCTGAGGAAGACTGGATCACCGTTGAGCAGACACATGAGGCCATCATCCCCATCGAACTGTTCGACAAAGCACAGGCGCTTTTTGAGCGCGATACGCGCACCGCACCGGCGCAAAAGCAGGTCTACTTGTTCTCCGGCTTTCTTCGCTGCGCGGACTGCAGCAAGGCAATGAACCGAAAACTGATTTCCCAGCCGCATCGCGACTATTATTACTATATCTGCTCGACGTTTAAGAAGCAGCACAGCGGCGCCTGCACGAAGCATACCATCCGCAGCGACCGTCTGGAGCAAGCCGTACTCGAAACGCTCCGCAGCCAAATTGCACTGGCCGTTGAGATGGACGAGCTGATTGCCGAGATCAACCGCAGCGGCGCGCGCAGCCGTTCCGCAGACCATCTGCAAACCGAGCGGACACAGCTTACAGCCGAGCGCGAACGCATTGAGCAGATGAAGCTGTCCCTGTATCCGGACTGGAAAGCCGGAGACATCTCCCGCGAGGAATACCATCGGCTGAAAGAGCAGTTTGAGCAGCAGCAGGGCAAGCTGGACACGCGCCTTGCGTCCCTACAATCGCGCATCGACGAGGTGCAGAACGGCGTGAACGAGACCAACTCGTTCCTGTCGCAGTTCGTCAAATACCGCAGCCTGCAAACGCTGACGCGCGAAGTCATTGTCGAACTGATCGACATGATTTACGTCCACGAGGGCGGCAAAATCACGATAAAATTCAAGTTTTCCGACGCCTATGCGGCAGCACAGGACTATATCCAAAAGCACGGAAAGACCGCATAGTCCTAAAACTCCATCTTCCCCCGCCGCTGCCGACACCCTTTCCGCGCTGTTGGAGGATCTCGGCGCACAGCCGCGGGACTTTGACTGCATCGTTACCGGCGACCTCGGTCACATCGGTGCGGACCTTCTGCTGACGCTGCTGCGCGGCGACAGCATCGACCTGTCCCCGGTCTACTCGGACTGCGGCAGCCTGATTTTCGGCGACGAGCAGGACGCGCATGCAGGCGGCTCGGGCTGCGGCTGCTCAGCGGCAGTCCTCTGCGGACCGCTGCTGCGCGATATGCATCGCGGCAAAATCCACCGGCTGGTGTTTGCGGGCACGGGTGCGATGATGAGTCCGACCTCGGTGCAGCAGGGACAGCCGATTGCGGGCATCTGCCACGCCGTCGTGCTGGAAAGGAGCGAAGCATGAACTACCTGAATGCTTTCTGGGTCGGCGGACTGATCTGTGCGCTGTGTCAGGTGCTGATTGACAAAACCAAGCTAACACCGGCGCGTATTCTCGTTTCGCTGGTGGTGCTCGGCGTTATCCTGCAGGGTCTCGGCTGGTATCAGGCAGTCGTGGACTACGCAGGTGCAGGCGCGACTGTGCCGCTGCTCGGCTTCGGATACTCGCTGGCGAAAGGCGTCGCCAAAGCAGTTGCGGAGAGCGGTCTGCTCGGCGTGTTCACCGGCGGCGTGACCGGTGCGGCAGGCGGTATTGCCGCCGCGATCGTGTTCGGCTGTCTGTTCGCGCTGCTGTCCAGACCGCAATCGAAGTCGTAAAAAATAACACTCCCGCTCGGAATCCACCTTCCGAACGGGAGCGTTTTTGCAGCCAATTCTTTCTTTATCCGATCACGCAGATCACGGTCATTACCATGGCGCATACCACCGCAGCCGCGCTGACAGTGCGTACCTTGCTTACCACGCCATCGGCCTGCTGCCGGTCTTCACTCAACAGCCATGCCGGTCGGAAATAGAACAAGATACCGAGAACGAACAATACGCCTATGCTGACCCAGTCATAGATTTGCATTTTCAATGCCCCATTTCTTCATTTCCGTAACCCAATACTCTCTCTTCATTTCTCTCTCCTGCTTCCGTCCGCCGAAAGCTGCGGCACTAACCGACCGGCTGCAATCCGTCGGCATCTGCCGCTCGCGCACCTGCGTCTGTATACGCGGTGCGGACCTGCTCATCGCCTGTCTCTGCAGGTGATTCTTTTTTATCAGGTTGATATTATTTTATCACACCCTGCTGTAAATCTCAATGTTTCTGCGGCTTTACAAAACACTTTCTCCGATTTAACCAATTTCTTTTTTGTGTTTTTGGCAGGAACCCTTTATTTTTGTGCACTTTATCTGTATCTATCTCCTTGCTTTATTGCATATTTTCGAGTATACTAAGAAAACCGAACTTTATCCCGCAATCGAGAAGGAGGAACTTTTCCAAATGCTGTACTCCAAAAACAAAAAACGCGGCTTCACGCTCGTGGAGCTGATCGTCGTGCTGGTGATTCTGGCGATCCTCGCGGCGCTGCTCATTCCGGCACTGACAGGATATATTGATAAGGCGAAAAAGGATCAGGTCATCGCGGAGACCCGCATGCTGCATGAGGCGGTGCAGACGGAGATGGGGGAAATTTACGGCAGCTCCGCACAATGGAGAACTACTGATAAGGGTGCTACCACCATCGCAAGTTCAAAAGGCACCGCTATTGCAGCGAGTAGCATTTATGTTGATTCAGCAACCTTAAAAAATCGTTGCGATGAAGTTATTAAACTATCTGAAGTTCCCAGTCTGCAAGCTGGCACCGGCAATTTTTTCGCTTTGATAAACGGAAAAGCGAAAGTCTATGCATTGATTTACAATTCCGGACGCGGATATTTAGGTGTTTACTTTTCTGATACCCAGCAATATTCTGCATATAAACTCGGCGAAACAACAGAATATGGTGTAGTAAGTGATCTTGCCTATTCCACCAAGTACTACAATACACTCTATTATCATGCAGCCGTAGATCTGTCTTATAATGATGCTTCCGAGAAGGATACAATTGTCGCCTATTCCTGGTCTTGTGACGGTATTCGAGCCGCTCTTGGCATTGGCAAATGGGACCCTCCTGAAACCTAACAAAAACTCCCCGCCACCCGGCGGGGAGTTTTTCACTTTTTTAGAGAAAATATGCGTTTCCCTTGCGTTCCTCGGTGTAATACTGCTCCAGCATGGCCGTGTGCGACAGAAAATCCGGGTCGTCGAACTTCTTTGCACCGCTCGGGCAGTAGGTCGTGCAGGCACAGCATTTAATACAGGTACCCGGAATATTAGACGGGTCGTTCGGGTCGATCGCACCCATCGGGCAGATTTTTGCACACAGACCGCAGTGCTCGCACAGCACCATCGCCGTAGTCGGCTTGGCCTTGAGGAACTTTGCGGGCGTTTTGTCAGTCTTGAGCGGCGTGTAATAGGCTGCCTGCGCGTCACCCGGTACCTTCGGCGGCTTGATCTCTCCCCCGCTTCTCAGCTTGAGTGCCGCACCTTGCGCCAGCATACGCAGCTCACCGAGGTCAGCCGCGTCCGGACGGCCTGCCGCCAGCTTGTCCGAGAATACATGCCGGCACAAAAAAGCGCCGCCTGCCGCCGGTTTGAAGTTGTTTTTTGTCAGCAGCTCGCACATTTCGGCAAGCGCGTTGTCATACGCTCTGCCGCCGTAGGTGACGAGCGCCACCGCCGGTGTACCCTCACCGTGCAGGCAGCGAGCAAAGTCCGGCGAAATCTTGTTCGGCAGCCGACCGGCATACACCGGACAGCCGAATACGACCAGCTCATCCGGGGCAAACTGATACTCCTGCGCACGGTCAGACGGCGTGTTGAGTGATATGTACCGGCACTCTGCCTTAAACAGACGCGCCAGTTCATCCACCGTTGTTTCAACAACGGTCTTTGTGCTTCCTGCCGGACTGAAATACACACCCGTAACTTTTTTGATATCCATATTCTTTTCGCCCTCCGTCTTACGATTATTCTACAATTTCAATACGAAATACGTTGATCGTGTCCACATCGGGGCAGCAAAACACCGCCGTGCCGTCCTCCTGCCCGGGAAGATGACCGCCGTAACGCAGAATGTCGATGTACGGGAACGCAACGTGCATCGCCATCGGGCAAAGCTGCCCGCGCTCGGTGTCGAAGTCGAAGCTGTCACCGATTTTGTGTCCGCGGTGACAGCCGTGCTTGCCTTTTCGATCGATCAGCGTAATTTTGATCTTGGGTCTGCTCATTTGCGCCACGGCTCCTCACCCTGATGCAGAATTTCCATCTGGCACAGACGCATCGCATTCAGCGCAGTATCGTGCGACTCCGGCGTGACGCACGCGCAGAGTGCCGCGTCAATCACAATATTCGCCTCTGGAAATGCCGCCTTGCACAGCATGGCGTTGGAAATCACGCAAATGCCGGTGCATACGCCGACAAATTCAATTTCCGTCGGCGGTTCCGGCAGCGCGCGGAGCATGTCCGTCAGGGCCACCGAGCCGAACGTCGGCTTGCGGATGATGCGGGACGCCGGAATGCCGTCCACAGCGGCAGCAATGGCATTGTCCAGTGCATGACCTTCCGTTCCTTCGATGCAGTGCGGCACCGGCAGATGACGCCCTTCGTTTGTCTCCATATAGTTCGGCTGGTGGGTGTCTAGCGTGACAAACAGGTTCTCACGCGGTGTATTTTTTGCCTTCTCTGCCACATAGGGCACGATGGCGCGCGCTTCAGCCGTACCGAGAGGGCCGCTGATAAAATCCTTCTGCATATCCACTACGATAAGAATTTTCATAAATTACGGTTCTCCTTTGTGTAGTGGTTATAGTATAGCACCTTTTGCGGGGTTTTCAAACGAAAATTGCGTGAACAGCGGCACGCGCTGTCCGAGGCACGCGACCCGCGAAGCGATACGTTCCCTCTGGGCGAGGATTTCTCGGCACCCGCTGTCCGGTGTGCCCGAAACGCGCAGGCGGTTCGCCTATCTGAGCGAGGTGTTGCGCCGCGGTACAGCGAGACGTTGCGCCGTCCGGCGCGAGGACAAAAAGGAAGGGACACCCATGGTTTCCCTTCCTCTTTGAACTCCTGCCTTTCCTTCAGAGGGCTTGGGCGCAGATGGTAGACTGCGTAAGCTACACCGCAAGGGAAACGGGTGGTCAAAGAGGGTAGAAACCGTAGGTGTCTACCCTTTTTGTTCCCGCGCCGGACGGCGCACGTTCCCCGCACGCCGCAGCGTGCGAAATCTCTCGCCCAGAAATGGCGAACCTCTTTACCCGATGAAATCCTCCACCCGGTCTGCTGCCCTGTGCATCGCATGCTCCGCCTTATGCGCCGCGTGCTTGGCATTCCGCCGCATCGACGGATTGAGCATCGCGCCGGCCGTTACCATCGAAACCACCGCGCCTGCCATCGCTCCGGTTGCAATGCCGGAAACAAAAGGTGAAATTCGCATAAAAGATCTACCGCCTTTCATAAAGTTTATAGAATCAGTATGCCCGCTCGTCCCTCAAATTTTACACAGCAAAAAATTGCTTGTTTGGCACAATCGACTATTTACAATCGCATGTTCATATTATATAATATATCTAACAATCCGCCTTTAAGGTGCGGCCCGTGAGCCGCGCAAGGCAGAAAACAGTGCATACGCCGTCAGCCGTAAGACAAGGGGGACAGGTGTAGTATTCGTGCGGCTTTCTGCTAATTGTTGTGGCGGAGAGTCATTTTTTTGCATTTTTGAAGGGAGGCGGCAGATTGACCGAACCGAAGATCATACTCGATCAGGATGGCATTCGCCGTGCACTGACCCGCATTGCGTTCGAAATCGTAGAGAAAAACAAGGGCGCGGAGCACCTGCTGCTCGCCGGTGTGAAAACACGCGGTATCTATCTGGCGCAGCGCATTGCTGCCAAGCTGGGCGAGGTCGAAGGCAAGGCACCTCCTGTGCTCGAGCTGGACGTTACGCCGTGGCGCGATGACGTGCCGCGCACGGACGCTCCTCTGCCCGATCTCGATCCGCGTATTGCAGGCGCGACCGTCATCATCGTGGACGATGTGCTGTACACCGGACGCACCGTGCGTGCCGCCATCGAAGCCATCTCTCACCGAGGACGCGCCGAGCGCATACAGCTGGCTGTGCTGGTCGATCGCGGTCACCGCGAACTGCCGCTGCGGCCGGATTATATCGGCAAAAATCTGCCTACCGCGCGTGATGAACGCGTTTTTGTCCGCCTGACCGAAGTGGACGGCGAAGACAGTGTAAACATACAAGCTCGCAATCCGTAAAACAACATCGCACCTGAGAAAGGAAGAACCGAATGTCTATCCAAACCTTAGTAGAAAAGATCAAGGAAAAGGGCAACCCGACCGTAGCCGGCCTGGACGCTCGACTGGAGTACATCCCGCAGCATATTTCGGGACGCAACATGATGCTGCACGGCGAAACGCTGCGTGCTGCCGCTGAGAGCGTCGTAGCCTTCAACTGCGGCCTGATCGACGCACTGTGCGACATTGTTCCGGCCGTAAAGCCGCAGGCTGCGTATTACGAGCTGCTCGGCTCCTACGGTGCGATGGCGCTCAAGGAGACCATCGACTACGCACACGCCAAGGGCATGTACGTTATCGGCGATATCAAGCGCAACGACATCGGCGCGACCGCGACCGCTTATGCAGAGGCTTACCTCGGCAAGACCCGCGTCGGCGATACCGAGATCGCACCGTACGGCTGCGATTCGGTTACCGTAAACGGCTATCTCGGCACCGACGGTGTAGAGCCGTTCCTCAAGGAGTGCCGCAGCCGCGAGAAGAGCCTGTTTATGCTGGTAAAGACCTCTAACCCGTCCTCCGGCGAGCTGCAGAACCGCGACATGGAGGGCAAGCCGCTCTACGCCCGTATGGCGGAGATGGTAGCAAAGTGGGGCGAGGGTCTGGATACGCCGTGCGGCTACAACCAGATTGGCGCAGTAGTCGGCGCGACCTACCCGGAGGAGCAGAAGATCATCCGTGAGCTGCTGCCGAAGAGCTACTTCCTCGTACCGGGCTACGGCGCACAGGGCGCGACCGCAAAGGACATCGCCAATGCGTTTAACGACGACGGTCTCGGTGCTATCGTAAACTCCTCCCGCGGCATCATGTGTGCATGGAAGAAGACCGGCAATAACGGCGAGGACTATAAGGAAGCCGCCCGCGCAGAAGCCATCCGGATGCGCGACGACATCGTAAACGCCATTAAGTAATTGAAAATGGAGAATGGAGAATGGAAAATGAACGCTGCGGCTTCACTTTCCGTTCCCCGATTCTCCTTACTCGTATAAAACAGAGTGGAAAATCGAAACACATAATTCTCCATTTTCCATTCTCAATTCTCAATTTTTCAAAATGGGAGATACAAGAATGAAGAAAGCATACTTACTGCTGGCGGACGGCACTCTGTTCGAGGGTACCGCAGTCGGCTACGAAGGACAGAGCATCGGTGAGGTCGTATTCAACACCGGCATGGCAGGCTATCAGGAGGTTCTGACCGACCCGTCCTACTACGGTCAGGTCGTTACCATGACCTACCCGCTCGTCGGCAACTACGGCATCAACTTTGACGACTACGAGTCCCGCAAAAGCTGGGTTTCCGGCTTTATCATGCGCGAGATGTGCGAATACCCGTCCAACTGGCGCTGCAAGGTAACACTCGACGAGTACCTCAAGGCGCAGAAGGTCGTTGGTCTGGCCGGCATTGATACCCGCCGTCTGACCCGCAAGCTGCGAGGCGAGGGCGTTATGAACGGCGTTATTTACACCGAGGGCTTTGAGCCGGATGAGCAGACCATTGCGAAAATGAAGGCTTACGTTGTAAAGGATGCGGTTAAGACCGTAACCTGCGACGAAAATATCGTTTATCCCGCTGACGGTGAGACCAAGTACCGCATTGCCCTGTTCGATTACGGCGTAAAGTACAACATCGAGCGCGAGCTGTGCAAGCGCGGCTGCGAAGTCACCGTTGTTCCGGCATACACCAAGCCGGAGGACGTAGTCGGCAAGTACGACGGCGTGATGCTGTCCAACGGCCCCGGCGACCCGGCGGAGAATGTCGAGATCGTAGCAAACCTCAAGGAGCTGCTGAAGTCCGATATGCCGATCTTCGGCATCTGCCTCGGTCACCAGCTGCTGGCACTGGCTATCGACGCAAAGACCACCAAGCTGAAGTACGGCCACCGCGGTGTCAACCATCCGGTAAAGGACATCGACGCGGACCGCACCTACATCACCTCGCAGAACCACGGCTATGCCGTTGTAGGCGAGTCGGTTGACCCGCAGATCGCCCGCGTGCGCTATGTCAACCTGAACGACGGCACCGTTGAGGGCCTCGAGCACATCGGCCGTCCGGTATTCACCGTTCAGTACCACCCGGAGGTATGCCCCGGCCCGATGGATACCTCGTATCTGTTTGATAAGTTCATCGAAAATATTGAAAAGTCGAAAGGAGGCGCTCAGTAATGCCGCTGCGCAAGGATATTCATAAGGTAATGGTACTGGGCTCCGGCCCGATCGTTATCGGTCAGGCTGCCGAGTTCGACTATGCAGGCACGCAGGCGTGCCGCGCACTGCGCGAGGAGGGTCTGGAGGTTGTTCTGGTAAACTCCAACCCGGCAACCATCATGACCGACAAGGCCATGGCAGACAAGGTCTACATCGAGCCGATGACCGTCGAAGCCGTTCAGGAGATCATCAAAAAGGAACATCCGGACTCTCTGCTGCCCAACCTCGGCGGTCAGACCGGTTTGAACCTCGCCATGGAGCTGTGCGAGAACGGTTTCCTTGATAAAATGGGCGTAAAGCTGCTCGGCGCTAATCCGACCACCATCGCAAAGGCAGAGGACCGCCAGATGTTCAAGGATACCATGGAGAAGATCGGCGAGCCGATCATTGCCTCCAAGGTTGTTCACTCGGTTGAGGATGCGGTTGATTTCACCCGTGAGATCGGTCTGCCGGTCATCATCCGTCCGGCGTACACGCTCGGCGGCACCGGCGGCGGCATTGCCTACACCTGGGAGCAGCTGCGTGAAATCGCAGCCTCCGGCATTATGTACTCGCGTGTTGACGAGATTCTGGTCGAGAAGTGCATCGCAGGCTGGAAGGAAATCGAGTACGAGGTAATGCGCGACCACAAGGGCAACGCCATCACCATCTGTAACATGGAGAACGTTGACCCGGTCGGCGTACACACCGGCGACTCTGTCGTAGTGGCGCCGTCGCAGACCCTGTGCGACAAGGAATATCAGATGCTCCGTACCTCCGCACTCAACATCATCACCGAGCTCGGCATCGAGGGCGGCTGCAACGTGCAGTACGCGCTCAACCCGGAATCCTTCGAGTACGCCGTAATCGAGGTAAACCCGCGTGTTTCCCGTTCCTCTGCACTGGCCTCCAAGGCGACCGGCTACCCGATCGCAAAGGTAACGGCAAAGATCGCCGTCGGCTACGGTCTGGACGAGATCTCCAACGCCGTTACCGGCAAGACCAAGGCGTGCTTCGAGCCGACCCTCGACTACTGCGTTGTCAAGTTCCCGCGCTGGCCGTTCGACAAGTTCGTTTACGCGGACAACACCCTCGGCACCCAGATGAAGGCCACCGGCGAGGTCATGGCCATCGACAACACCTTTGAGGGCGCGCTGATGAAGGCCGTTCGCGGCTGTGAGATCAAGCTGGACAGCATGATCGCGCCGCGCATCCAGAAGCAGTCTGACGCCGAGATTAAGAAGGGCGTGGCACGCACAGACGATCAGCGTCTGTTCCACATCTGCGAGGCTCTGCGCCGCGGCATCATGACCATTGAGGAGATCCACGACATCACCACGATGGACGTGTTCTTCCTGCATAAGTTCCAGAACATCATCGACATGGAGAAGGAGCTGGCTGCAGCTGACAAGATCGACTCCGATCTGTATATCCGCGCCAAGAAGATGGGCTTCCTCGACAAGACCATCGAGCAGTTGTCCGGCAAGGACATTTCGGACGTTAAGCGTCTGCCGGTATACAAGATGGTTGATACCTGTGCCGCTGAGTTCGAGGCAGAGACCCCGTATTACTACTCCACCTACGATGATGAGACCGAGGTTGCACCTCCGTCCGGCAAGAAGAAGATTCTGGTACTTGGCTCCGGTCCGATCCGTATCGGTCAGGGCATCGAGTTCGACTACTGCTCGGTTCACGCTGTCTGGGCGCTGCAGAAGCTGGGTTGCGAGACCGTTATCATCAACAACAACCCGGAGACCGTTTCCACTGACTTTGACACCGCAGACCGTCTGTACTTCGAGCCGCTGACACCGGAGGACGTTACCGGCGTTGTCGAGGCCGAGAAGCCGGATTACGCTATCGTACAGTTCGGCGGTCAGACCGCCATCAATCTTGCGGCTCACCTTGAGAAGCTCGGTGTTCCGATCCTCGGCACGCCGGCCTGGTCGATCGACGCCGCTGAGGACCGTGAAAAGTTCGACGTTATCCTCGAAAAGTGCGGTATCCCGCGTCCGGCGGGCCACACGGTTATGACCGAGGAAGAAGCTGTCAAGGCGGCTGACGAGCTTGGCTATCCGGTTCTCGTTCGTCCGTCCTACGTTCTGGGCGGTCAGGGCATGGAGATTGCCTACAAGGAGGCCGATGTCCGCGAGTTCATGCAGGTCATCACCCGCAACAAGGTCGAGAATCCGGTTCTGGTCGATAAGTACATGATGGGCCGCGAGATCGAGGTCGATGCCATCTGTGACGGCGACGACATCCTCATCCCGGGTATCATGGAGCACTTCGAGCGCGCAGGCGTTCACTCCGGCGACTCCATCTCCATCTATCCGTCCATCAACATCGAGCAGAAGCACAAGGACACCCTCGTTAAGTACACCGAGGCTCTGGCAAAGAACCTCGCTGTTCTCGGTCTGGTCAACATCCAGTTCGTTCTGTACAACGATCAGATCTACGTTATCGAGGTAAACCCGCGTTCGTCCCGTACCGTACCGTATATCTCCAAGGTTACCGGCGTGCCGATGGTCGATCTGGCTACCCGCTGCATGTTCGGTGAAAAGCTGAAGGACATGGGCTGCGGCACCGGTCTGCATCCGGAAAGCGACCACTATGCGGTCAAGGTTCCGGTATTCTCGTTCCAGAAGCTGCGTGATCTGGATACCCAGCTTGGCCCTGAGATGAAGTCCACCGGCGAGGTTCTGGGCGTTGCCAAGACCTTCCGCGAGGCACTGCTCAAGGGTCTGACCGGCGCAGGCTTCCAGATGAAGAAGAAGGGCGCTGTCCTGATCTCGGTCCGTGATTCGGACAAGCAGGAGGCAATCCGCATCGGTGAGCGCTTCGAGGCTCTTGGCTTTGATATTTACGCTACCAGCGGCACTGCGAACGTGCTCAACCGTCACATGGTCGCAACCAACTCCATCCGCAATGTGGATGAGCCGTCCCCGAACATCATCGACCTGATCGAGTCCGGCAAGATCGACTACGTTGTTGCTACCTCGGTCAAGGGCCGTCATCCGGAGCTTGGCTCGGTACACATCCGCCGTACCGCGGTAGAGCGTGCAATCCCGTGCCTGACCTCGATGGATACGGTTTCCGCGCTGCTGCGCTGCCTCGAGGGCGATGTTAAGATCGAAAACTGCGAAATGGTTGATATCAACACCATCTGATTGCAGTGAAATAAAACAGGAACCCGAAGGGAGAAACTTCGTAAAGAAGTTTCTCCCTTCGGGTTTTGTAATCCGCCGGAATGGATACGCCGTATGAACAGCATCCGGAGCCGCGCAAAGGAAATAGAAAAATCATTTCAGTCTCTTGTATAGCGTAAGAAAACAGAAACGGTGCAGTCAATAAGACTGCACCGTTTCGAAAAATGTTAAATTGAGCTGCAAAGCTGTTATACGAGAGAAATTAGTCCTCGTCGTCGATCTCCAGGTAATCCTTAAGATCCTTGAACAGTGCGGTCGGATCAACGTCATCCTCGAGAACGATCTGAAGCGGCTCGTTCAGGGACAGCAGGAACATACCGAGCAGGCTCTTTGCGTCTACCATACCGCTCTTGCCGTGAATCCAAATATCAAAACCGTAACGGGTTACGATCTTGTTGATCTTCTGAATGTCGTCCGTATTCTTTACACGGATACCTCTGGTCATAATAACTACCTCCTGAGATTGTACTTCGTGAAGCCCTTTTATGTTAGTTTCATTATAGCATAAAACAGCAGAAAGAAAAGAGGTTTTTATAGATTTTCTCATTTTTCAGCGTTTTTCGCTTAACATAAGCACAATTTCTCAGTTGTTTGGGCACTATTCACAGATTATATCCTCTGTGTTTGTGCACAGTGTCGACCCTCTCGATCGGATGATTCATGAGAAGCGACAAAAAACTGTGCAGAAAATCGTATATTCTGTCAGGCAGGATTTTACTTGCTCAGTGAAGCAGCGTGATCCTGCTGTGACAGGCGGCCTTTCCCTGCGGTATGCCGCAACAGCACGGCGGCGATTACTGCGGTCAGCACTTCCGCGATGGGGAACGCCATCCACACGCCGGGCGGCAGCAGGCGCGCGAACAGCCATGCCGCCGGCAGTACGAAGATCAGCTGACGCAGCAGCGACACGAGCAGCGACTGCACACCGCCCTCGGTGGCCTGGAACACGCCCTGTATGGCAATGTTTGCACCTGCGAACACGAAGCTGACCGCCAGCACGCGCAGACCGGTCACGCACAGGCTCATCGTGCCTGCGGATAGTGAGAAAATACCTGCCAGCGGCTGCGCCAGAATTTCTACAGCCGCAGTGCAGACCAGCATGAGAACACTGGTATACATCAGACCGCAGCGCACGCCCTCGCGGATGCGTTTCGCGTTTTGCATGCCGTAGCTGAACGACACAATCGGCGTAATCGCGTCACGCAGACCAAATGCCGCAAACAAAACAAACTGCTGAATTTTGTACACAATGCCATAAGCGGTGACATACGAACTGTCCAGACTGCCGAAAATCAGATTAACACAATAATTCATCACGCTCATCGCGCCCTGTGCTATGATGGCCGGTACGCCGATGGAGTAAATCTCGCCGACGATACTGCGGCGCAGGCGCAGAGCCTTGCGTCTGAACGGCAGTTCCCTGTTCAGGCGGAAATGGAACACGGCTGCCAGAGCCAGAGACGCAATCTGACCGAGCACGGTCGCCCATGCCGCACCTTCTACGCCCAGTTTCGGACAGCCGAGCAGACCGTAGATCATAATCGGGTCAAGCACGATGTTCGTCAGTGCGCCTGCCACCTGTGCAATCGTGGAATAGAGTGAGCGGCCGGTCGCCTGCAGGTTTTTCTCAAACACTGAGAAGAACAGAATGCCGAACGATGCCATACAGCAGATGCGCAGGTACTGACTGCCCATCGCCAGAGCGATCGGGTCGCTCGTCTGCGAGCCGATGTACGCACCCGCACCGAACGCGCCGAACAGCAGGCACACCGCATAAATAATCCCCATGAGCGTCATCGCATTGCCTGCCGCTGCCCCCGCCTTCTCTCGGTCACCCTGACCGAGCGCGCGTGCGATGAGCGCATTTGCGCCAACACCGGTGCCGATGCCGACAGCGACCATCATCATCTGCACCGGAAACGCAAGTGTCAGCGCGTTGACCGCGATTTCACCGTTTTCCGCCATGTTTGCCACAAAATAGCTGTCCACAATGTTGTATACCGCCTGCAGCATCATGGATAGTATCATCGGTGTGCCCATCTGCAGCATGAGCCGTCCTACCGGCGCGGTCGCCATTCGTTTTTCTGCCTCGTTCCGATCCATATCGAAACCTCCTGATTGGATTTTCGGAGTCTTTACGGAAAGCTGCCACAACCCGTCTTTTGCACAAAAGAAAAAAGTGCGTAAATCCATCTGGATTTACGCACTTCTGCTACTCGACTGCTTTATTTTATCAGCGTTTTTCGCACTTGTCAAGCGGTTAAACCGGATACTTCCGAAAGATTCCGGGTGCAACGCCAACGTTCTTGCGGAAGCTGTGAATGAAATTCTCCTCGCTGTTGTAGCCGGTCGCGTAGGCGATTTCCTTGACCGACAATTCGGTGGAGGCCAGCATATACTTCGCCTTGTCGATGCGGCGCAGCACGATATACTCATATGGCGAATAGCCGGTCCGCGCCTTGAACTGCCGTGAGAAATGCGATGGACTCAGGCTGACGGCTGCTGCCGCATCCTGCACGCCGATCGGCTCGAATAAATGCCGGTTCATATAGCGGATGGCCTGTGCAATACGGTCGCCGCCTGCGGTGCTCTCGGTGGTCTCATCCAGCAGGAGCAGGCACAGCAGCCTGTGGATCAGCTGTGAGCACCGTGCCTCGCTCAGCCGCGCGTCCTCGGCGCAGGCGCTCCGCAGAGAATCCAGCATTTGCGCAATCTCCGCCGGTGCGGCCGGCGAAAATGCCCTGCGGCCGCGTGCCTGCAGGATTTTCTGATAGAATGCGCGGGCATTCAGGCCGTTGAACAGCAGCCAGGTAAACTCCAGTCCGTCCGAGGCCGCATAGCTGTACGGCTCACGGCAGTCGAACAGCACGATCTGTCCGGCGCCGGCGATGGCAGGCGTACCGTTCAACGTCAGTTCCATTGCGCCATCATGCACAAAAAACAGCATGATATTTTGGTTGTGATCACCCTGCAGGGCGATTTCCGACCGATGATTGAAGGAATACCGGCTGCTGCAGAAGTAATGTCCGAGCCGCGTTGGGTAATAAAAAAGCTCCTTTGCAAGCGAAGACGGCGTAAAAAAGTACCGTTCCGAGGTCTGATGGACACCTGATTCGGGAATCAGCATAGCGGTCACTCTCCTTGTCTCTATCCTACCAGAAGTATCCGTTTGATGCAATAGCGAATAGCAGGATTTCGCAGGTTTAGGGTAATTTGTATCATTGGCAAGACGGCAGGAACGCTTTATAATAGAGCCATCAAACAGGGAAGCCACCCTTGATATGGCAAACAGACAAGGAGGATCATTCTTATGAAAATCGCATTTGACGTTGACGTTCTTGCCAAGCAGATGTCCATCAACGATTATGTTCACAAGGTAGCAGACTGGGGCTACAAGTACATCGAGCAGTCCCCGCATCCGCGCATCAACCCGTTCTACAAGCACCCGCTGTTCTCCAAGGAGTGCCAGCAGGAGTACAAGCAGGCTCTCAAGGAGACCGGTGTAGAGATTTCCTCTTTCATCGTTGTTTACCGCTGGTCTGGTCCGACCGAGGAGCAGCGCCAGCACGCAGTTGCAAACTGGAAGCGTATGATCGAAATCGCGGTTGACATGGGTGTACCGGTCATCAATACCGAGTTCTCCGGCGACCCGAACCAGCAGGAGATCTGCAACGGCATGTTCTTCAAGTCTATGGAGGAGCTTCTCCCGATCATCGAGCGTGAGGGCATCCGCGTAGAGTGCCAGTCCCATCCGTATGACTTCGTAGAGCTGAACGACGAGGCCTGCGACATCGTTAAGTCCTTCCGTTCCAAGAACCTGGGCTACGTTTACTCCGCATCCCACGGCTTCTTCTACGATCAGGGCAAGGGCGACGTTCGCCACATGCTGAAGTACGCCGGCGATGAGCTGACCCACGTTCTTCTGGCTGACACCTGGAACCAGACCAAGGACTGCCGCTACATCGTAAATCCGCCCTGGCTGAACCAGCACGGCCGTGCTGACTACACCATCCATCAGCACACCGCTATGGGTGAAGGCGAGGTTGATTTCGACGGCATCTTCGAGACCCTGCGTGAGATGGACTTCGCAAACAAGCAGCTGAAGCCGGACGCACCGAAGGTTGGCGGCGACAATATCATCTGTGTATCCTACTTCGGCTTCCCGGAGAAGATGGATCAGCAGGCTCCGGAGGCACTCGACCGCATTAAGCACGAGCTGCTGTAAAGAATACTTTCTGAATACACAAAAGGACTTGAGTTTTCACTCAAGTCCTTTGAGGCTGTCGCGAAACTACAGTTTCGCCGACAAGCAGGAACGGACCGTGGGCCGTTCCAAAGTCGTCCGAAAGTTCCTATACAGAAACTTTCTCCCTCCAGAAGTTCAAAAATGGTGATACATGCTCCCCCTTTTTGAGCATTTGCAGAGCAAATGCTATTTCATGCGCGCTGCCGCGCGAAATGCTGAAAAATGCTGACTATACGACTTTTTCGACAGACAGAAGGACTTGAGTTTTCACTCAAGTCCTTTTTTCATACTGTCACAAAACGTCATTTCAGCCGACAAGAGGAATGGAACGCGCGTTGCCGCGCAAATTGATTGGCTTTGCGCCATATGCACTTATCGGCAGATAAAAACGGACAAACCGCTTTGGTTTGTCCGTTATATTTTTATTCTCCGCAGCCGGGACAGTCGGAACAGTCACCGCACTCGGTGCCTTCCGCGGCCTTGCGGTCCTCGTAGGCGCGCAGCGTGCCTTCGGTCATGTGGCTGAGAGCCGCCAGCCGCTCATTTACCATATCCCACAGGCACATCGGCAAATGGTCGCGGTGTCCGCGGTGGATAGTCACGCACTCGAAGCAGTTGCCATGATGGCGGCACGCCTCCTTGCACGGGCAGTGGTCACCGGATTCGCGCACCTGGCGCAGAAATTCCAGCTTGATCTTGAGCGCTTCTTCCTTCTTGCCCTCGCGGTCAAGGTCGTTCTGCAGGATGGCCAGTTCGTTTCCGTCTATTTTCATAAGTATCGCTCCTCTATATATTGCACTACATCGCATTTTTATCATAGCAGGGTTTTGACAGTTTCGTCAAAGCAACTTTACCCAAAACCGTGTTTTCGTGCAGTTATACAGATTTTCAGCGTTTATTTTATCTATTTTGCCATTGACAAAAAGGACAAAATAAAGCCCTCATTCACAGACACATGAACGAGGGCTTTTACTTCCAAATCTCCATAGATCCTCTTTTCCCGACAGGATATTTCCCATCGCATTTGGATTGGTATTCGGTTGTTTTTTCGGCATCTTTCGATCTTACGTTCGCGGAACCGCCCGGCTAAGGTTCGTTTACTGCACAAACTACATAATCCGTTTGGTTGCCTTTCCTACATTCGGGAACTCTATTTCCAGTGGGTGATGCGTCACTGCTCGGCGGAAGATGTGATACAGCCTGCCTTGTCGAACCGGATGTTACTCGGACTTTGATATCATCTCGTTCCGATGCGGTATGTCTATGCTGCAGATACTCATCAGTATGCCCATCGGCTGGTGCAGCATCCGGCAGGTATCGTAAGATACTTCGTTTTGTTCGCCGGCGCATCAAATATCAGGGTTCTGTCATGTATGAACCTTACTTTCCTGCTGCCTCGATCCGCTTGACTGTCTTAGTATGCCATGTACGGATAGTTAAATTCACGAGGATAGCTTCCCCAAAGTTACCGTTGTTGTTACCTTTGCTTAGAAGCCGATCGCGCTTTTCAGGCGGTTCAAATTGTGGAATTGGAACTCGCTCATTTTTTCAGCTATCACCTTGATCGTTTCGGTCACAGCGCCGCGGCGAGTCCCGCGAACTGGTAAGATGCCTCTTCTGATACCATTGGACTCACCTCTTTCGTGGGTATCAAACCGGATTGACATCCTTCAGATTAGATGAAGGTTTGCGCCTTTTGGAGTAAAACCCCTGTTTTACTTTGCCTTTGGTGTTTGCCTTTATCTTTTCTGTGTCATTATAATATCATCAATATTGCACAACGTCAAGCGTTTTTTACGACTTTTTAGGCTGCATATTGCACAACAAAAAGCGGTTCATTTCGGTGATTTGGCTCTTTTCTCCAAGTGCGGAATTTGGTATAATAAAAGTGTTGGGGCTTGCGAAGCGAGCGGACCCTGCGCTGACGCCGCGCGGGTGCGGCACGGGTATGTCGCGCAACTCGCTGGTCCGGATATAACGGATGACACCTCCGAGTTACAATTATCAGTAATCTTTACCGTACGGTGCGACAAGGTGAATTGCCTGTTAGGGCAAGAGAAGGTGCCCTGGGGTACGACCTCGGCGCACCGTTTGTAAATTCATTTGCACCCGTAGGGGCGCACAGTGTGCGCCCAAAGCATCATTAAATGGGTGGCACAAACAATCTATTTCAGCAGATTGCTGAAAACTTGCGGAGAATAAGGTAAATCCTTACATTTTCTTTACTCTTCACTCTGACAAATTTACTAACTACTAATTCCTAATTATTAATTGAAAGAGGTCTATATAGTGGAAAACTTTAGCTTTTACATGCCGACACGCTTATTTTTCGGTGCCGGATCGGTCAAGCGTCTGGCCAAGGTACGTCTGCCGCAGGGCACGGGTCTGATCATCACCGGCGGCACCTCCACCACCAAACTGGGCTATGTGGCCAAGGTGGCGGATACGCTGGCGGAAGCCGGTCATCCGACCGTGGTATACAACAAGGTACAGCCGAACCCGACGATTGAGGGCGTGCGCGAATGCGCTGCGCTCTGCCGTGAGCAGAACATTGCATTTGTTGTCGGTCTCGGCGGCGGCTCGTCCATCGACACGGCCAAGGCGGTTGCCATTATGGCGACCAATGACGGCGACTGGTGGGACTACATTCACGGCGGCACGGGCGGCGGCAAGCGCATGGTCAATGCCGGACTGCCGATTGTTGCCATTCCGACGACCGCAGGCACGGGCACGGAGGCTGACCCGTTCACGGTTATCACCAACGGTGAGGAAAAGATCGGCGGCGGCGGTGAGAAGTGCTTCCCGACCATTTCGATCGTCGATCCGGACTTTATGATGACCGTTCCGCCGCATCTGACGGCATACCAGGGCTTTGACGCATTCTTCCATGCGGCCGAAGGCTATCTGGCTAAGACTGCAAACCCGATGAGCGACATGTTCGCGCTGCAGGCAATTGCGCTGATCGGCAAATCACTGGCAGCGGCTGTTAAGGATGGCAGCAACGCCGATGCACGCGCGGATGTGGCACTGGCGAACACGCTGGCAGGTTTTGTCGAAACGCTGTCGAGCTGCAGCGGCGAGCATGCCATCGAGCACGCGCTGAGCGCATTCCATCCCAAGCTGCCGCACGGCGCGGGACTGATCATGATCTCCAAGGCGTACTGGAGCCGCTTCAAGGACACCTCGGCTGACCGCCTGCAGGCCATTGCACACGCACTTGGACGTGCGGACGGCGATTTTCTCGCTGCGCTGGCTGAGCTGCAGCAGGCGTGCGGCGTGGACAAGCTGCGCCTGTCTGACTACGGCGTAAAGCCGGAAGACGCAGGCGAACTTGCTGACAACGCAGCAAGCACCATGGGTGCCCTGTTCCGTGTCGATCCGCGCACGCTGTCCCGCGAGGAAATTATGGACATCATCACCGAAAGCATTTAAGCGAATACGCTGAGAGCGGACCGATTGGTCCGCTCTTTTTTCGATAACGGCAGTTGCTAACACATTTTCGCGCGATAGCGCATGTTAAGGCAACACCGCACAATTAAAGCGGCGGTGCTTTGCGGAAATTTTGTGTCCTGACTTTGTTGCAGTTTCACGGTAATACATCAAGTATTACCGCAAAACTGTGCCTCGTCAGTACGCAAAATTTACTCGCAAATCACTCTTGTTCAATTATGCGGTATTGCCTTAAATAGCATTTGCATTGCAAATGCCAGCCCGTAGGCCTCTATCCTTAAAAATATTTAATGAGAGCAAAAGTCGGGGCGTGTACCGCGCAGCGCGGCCAAGAAGCCGTGCAAGGATAGCGCTGACTTTTTGACTTTGAGAGGGAGAAAGTTTCAACCAACGGGTGGAACTTTCGGACGACTTTGTGTCGTTTGCGTTACATCTGTGTTACACCGCTTGTATTGCCGCCAGACCATGCTATAATAGACGCAGAGTATGATATACGTCATACATCTATTGGCTTGCGGCTCTGCCGCAGACAAGGAGGTACACTCTATGAAATTTCAACAGGTAATGGCATTTTTCCTCACCGGTGCAACGGCACTCTCCATGAGCACCACCGCGCTCGCTGCCGACCTTTCGGATAACGTTGATACCACCGTATCCACCACACAGACCGCCGACGAGCAGGAAAACAACCTTTACACCAGGAACGACAAGGACCTGACCGATGCCGAGTTCGAGCAGAAATACGAGCTGCCGGAGAACTCGTGGTTCACGCCCGCAGTCCGCTATGTGATTGAGAACAACATCATGCTGCCGGCGGGTCATATCGACGGTAAAGAATATTTTCCGTGGTTCAATCCGGCGGAAAACCGCTGCACGGTTGCCGAAGCGATTTACAACAGTGCAAAGCTCGTTGACCCGGAACTAACTGCATCCTATGCGGGCATGGCTGTTAAGGAAGCGCCCGATTACGCCGAAATCCCCGAGCTTTACCGTGATGGCGCTTCGTTCTGCTTTGAATCCGGCATTATGACCGGTGACAGTCAGCACTACCTGCGTCCCTATGACTCCATCTCCCGTCAGGAGTTCGCGGCAGTGCTGCAGCGCTACATCACGCTGCTCCAAAAGGCCGGAAAGATTACGGTTTCGACTGATACGAGTGTGAATACCGCGTTTACCGATGCTTCTTCGATCGCTCCGTGGGCGAAGGATGCCGTTGCGTTCTGTCAGACCAGCAAGCTGATGAACGGCGACAATCACGGCGCATTCAATCCCAAGGGACAGATCAAGTCGGTTGAGCTGGCACAGGTGCTATACAACCTGTCTCAGCAGATCAAATAATGTGCAAAACCACCTGTTATCACTGATAACAGGTGGTTTTTCTATGTCTTTGGGACGTCAATTCCACGTCACAGTTTTCAGTCAAAACGCGAATTGTAAAAATACGTTTTATCTGCTATAGTGCAGATACCGAGAGGCAGCTTCCGCGAAAGAGGTGACGGCTCCATGAAAAAACGCATTGCATTCCTGCTGATTGTTCCGCTGCTGTGCGTACTGGCTGCAAGTCTGAACATCAGCTATATGCCGGCCGGCGGCCTGCTTTTTATCAGCACATGCACACTGGATGGTGAATCGTTCACTATCCGGCAGAAAACCATGCCTGACGGTACGAAAATCGCCGTGTACGACGGCGAAACCTCCATCGTATACGCCAAATACCGCGGTTTGACGTACACCATCACCGAAATTCGGAAGCCTGCGGATGGGCATTGGCTGCCGGAGTCCATTAAGGTCTACCGCGGTTCGTACAGCTCTCCCGCCAACACATAAGAGAACAGCCTCAGAGTGCGATTTCTCCACGCCTCCGAGGCTGTTTTATTTCATTCCAGGATGGAAAATTCAATTTCTTCGGCGGTATAGCCGTCCTCGATGATAGTCGGTGCGCGGAACAGGTCATCCTCGAGCGTATGCGGCAAATGCGCCAGACACAGGTGCAGCACGCTACCGCCACCCTCTCTCTGTGTGAGCAGCAGCCGTCCGCCGTGCGCCTGCGCAATTTGATTGACGAGCGGCAGACCAAGACCAAGCGGTGTGCCGCCGCGCACGAGCGCCCGGTAATCGTCTATCGAGGTGGTGCGCCGCCAGCCGGAAAGCAGGTCATCGAACTTCGCCGGATCCAGTCCCGGACCGGTATCGGCAACCGCAATCGTCACAAAATCCCGCGTATCGGTCAGCGAAACCGTGATTTCGCCGTCCTCTGGTGTTGCGCGCAGCGCGTTTGTCAGCAGGTTATAGATTGCGGTACGCACCAGTCTCGCGTCAATGAGCGCATCTGCATGCTCCGGCACCTGTACGATGAATTTTGCACTGCCCGCAGGCGCATGCGTCTCCGCCTGCTGCACGGCGTCGCGGCAGAGCGCTGACAGGTCGCAGCGCCGCAGAGAAAGCTGCTCGGTCAGCAGCGGGTCGTGCAGTAAATCCGAGTGCGTCAGCAGCCGGTACAGCCGCATACACTGCCGCCGCAGCCCGTCTGCCAATGCAGGATCCTCCACCTGCTCGGCCTCGGCCATCAAAGCGCCCAGATAACGCGAGCTTTTGTCCTGGATGACCCGCAGGCTGCCGTCATAGGCGGCACGGTCGCGCCGCAGATACGCCAGCAGTGCACCGCCGCGGTGCGGGATCATTTCGACCGTGTAGACCGTTCCGTCAATGTCCTCCTCTGCGGTGCAGGCAGACTGTGTATTTATGCACCGGAGCAGTATATTCCGCGTGCTGCCGCTCAGGAACGGATCCAGCTCCTCCATCGGGTGCAGACCGGAAAGCTGCTGTGCCGCGTCGCTGCACCGCTCGATACGCAGCGTATCGCTCACTGCGAACAGCGCCGCATGCCGCAGCTCGGTGCGCAGCAGCAGCTCCCGGACTGCGTTGCCGTCCAGCTGCGAAAAAAATGCGTCTTCCATCATTATCCTCCCAAAACACCGTGTAATTTTACCTTTGTACTGTGGGAAAGCTGCTGTCATTCTCGATCGTGTTTTCCTGCGTCCGGTATATGCTGCGCGGTATTTGGCATACTAATCTCTGTCTTCGCGGATGTGAAAAAACAGCACGGCGCGCGCTGTGCTTTTCTCATCCCGAAAATATGGGGATTATACAAACCGAATCCCCATATTTTGTACGATGTGTTTATTATACCACTGCCGCTACTGTCATTGCAAAGAAAATTATACAAAAATGCAAGGCAGAATGACAAGAAAATCACAAATATTACACCTTGCGGCAAACTGCGCATTTAGTGTATAATAATAACATCAACAGAGAACTTCATCAAAACATTTAGGAGGAACACTGTAAAATGGGTATCAAAGTAGGTATCAATGGCTTTGGCCGTATCGGCCGTATGGTTTTCCGCGCTGGTCTGAAGAACCCGAACATTGAGTTCGTAGCGGTAAACGATCCGTTCATGACTCCGGACTACATGGCATACATGCTCAAGTATGACACCATGCACGGTCGTTACGACGGCACCATCGAGTATGATGACAACTCCATCACCGTTGATGGCAAGAAGGTTCAGTTCTTTGCAGAGATGGACCCGAAGAACATTCCGTGGGGCAAGGTTGGCGCTGACTACGTTGTAGAGTCTACCGGCGTATTCCTGACCAAGGAGAAGGCACAGGCTCACATCGATGGCGGTGCTAAGAAGGTTATCATGTCTGCTCCGTCCAAGGACGACACCCCGATGTTCGTAATGGGCGTTAACCAGAACACTTACACCAAGGATATGACCTTCGTATCCAACGCATCCTGCACCACCAACTGCCTGGCTCCGATCGCTAAGGTACTGGACGAGGCATTCGGCATCACCGAGGGCCTGATGACCACCGTACACTCTGCAACCGGCACTCAGAAGGTTGTTGACGGCCCGTCCAAGAAGGACTGGCGCGGCGGCCGTGCTGCTTGCGGCAACATCATCCCGTCCACCACTGGCGCTGCAAAGGCTGTAGGCAAGGTTTACCCGAAGCTGAACGGCAAGCTGACCGGTATCTCCATGCGTGTACCGACCCTGGACGTTTCCGTTGTTGACCTGACTGCTAACCTGGCTAAGCCGGCTACCAAGGAAGACATCTGCGCTGCTATGAAGGCTGCTTCCGAGAAGCCGCTGTCTGAGGGCGGCCTGAAGGGCGTTCTGGGCTACACCGAGGATGCTGTTGTATCTTCTGACTTCCTGGGCGACGAGCGCACCTCCATTTTCGACGCTAACGCTGGCGTTTACCTGACCGACACCTTCGTAAAGGTTGTTTCCTGGTACGACAACGAGTGGGGCTACTCCAACAAGCTGCTGATGCTCATCGAGCACATGGCAGAGGTTGACAACAAGTAATTGTTGCCCACTGGCGTAATACAGTGAATAGAAATACCCTTATTCTTCGGAATAAGGGTATTTTTTTATCTCTTTTTGTTTCTGCTGATATGCGATTGACACATTTGCTGTCCCATGTTATAATTACTTCAAATTTAGACTATCTATTTTTGAAGAGGTGTTTTCATGAATCCATACATGGAATTTGCGCACAAGACCGATCTGGCATACAGTGCGCTGTGTCACTCGCTGTGCCGCGAGCTGAACCTGCCGCAGACTGCGTTTGACATCCTGCTGTTCCTCGCTAACAATCCGGAATGCGACACGGCAAGCGACATTGTAGAACTGCGCAAGATCAAGGCGAATCTTGTGTCGGTCAACGTCAACCGACTGGTCGAGGAAGGCTATCTGCACCGTGAACCCGTGCCCGGTGACCGCCGTAAGACCCGTCTGCTGTGCACCAAGCAGGCGCAGCCGATCATCGACAAAGGACGCGCGCTGCAGGCACAGTTTGCCGCGCGGCTGCTCTCCGGCATGAGCGAAAGACAGCGGCAGGCGTTTGCCGATGCGGCCGCAGTTATCAATCACAATTTAGACGAAATTCTGCAGGAGGTACACTGATATGACCCTGCTTTTCACGGTTATTGTTACGTTTTTCGCAGGCATGGGTGCCGGACTCGGCACCGGCTTTGCGGGCATGAGTGCTGCCGCCGTCATCAGCCCCATGCTCATCACCTTCCTGCACATGGACCCGTACATGGCGGTCGGCATTGCCCTGTCGTCCGACGTACTGGCGAGCGCTGTGTCCGCCTACACCTACGGTAAAAACAAAAATCTGGATGTAAAAAACGGCCTGCTGATGATGGTCAGCGTGCTTACGTTCACCGTGGTCGGCAGTTACATCGCCAGCCTGCTGCCCTCTCGGACAATGGGCAGCTTTTCCGTATTTATGACCTTCCTGCTCGGCGTAAAATTCATCGTCCGTCCGGTTATGACCACCAAAGAGGCAATGATGGGCGTATCTGCGCACAAGCGTGCCGTGCAGTCCATCGTCTGCGGTGTGCTGATCGGGTTTATCTGCGGTTTTATCGGTGCCGGCGGCGGCATGATGATGCTGTTGATTTTGACCTCCGTGCTCGGCTACGAACTGAAAACCGCAGTCGGCACCAGCGTATTTATCATGACGTTCACCGCGCTGACCGGTGCAGTCTCGCACTTCGCCATCGGCGGTATGCCGGATCCGCTTGTGTGGGTGCTTTGCGTGATTTTCACGCTTGTCTGGGCTCGTATCGCAGCGGTTTTTGCCAATAAGGCGGCACCAAAAACGCTTAACCGTGCGACCGGTGTTATTCTCGTCGTACTGGGAATTGCTGTTATGGTATTCTCCAGACTGGCATAAATCCCCCCTGTTTGCGACTGCCGGCGGGACAACAGTCCCGCCAGCAAGCAGGAACGCCCCACGCGTTTCAAAGTCGTCCGGAAGCGGCTCCTTCTCAGAACGGCGATAGACGCCGTTCTGCGCAGCGTACCGCGCCCATAGCTTCAGATATGCATAACAACCCAACTAAGGTACAGCAGCGCCTAAAGGCGCATAAAAGCGACGCCAACCGCAAACGGCTGGCGTCGCTTTCTCATTATATCAGAAGGCTTCTCTCGTACTCCAATCGACGCTTTCGCTTTTTCTTCCCCACAAGCAAAAAACTCGTTGTTTTTTTTTAGAATAAAAAGAAAAAAGCAGCAACTTTCGTTGCTGCTTTAAATGTAGGCGTTGAGTTATCTTCCCGGGCCGTCGCCAGCCAAGTATTGTCACCGTAAACGAGCTTAACTACTGTGTTCGGAATGGGAACAGGTGTACCCTCGTCACCATTAACACCTACTATTTCGTTGCACATTCCTGTGCAGCTTTGTTATTATAACATACCATCAGCCTGCTGTCAACATCTTTCTTGAAGAAATTTGGTGACCCGTGGGAGAATCGAACTCCCGTTTGCGGCGTGAGAGGCCGCCGTCTTAGCCGCTTGACCAACGGGCCATAACAGTTAGACTTCCGGTATCTCGGTTTCGCTGTGGACTCTCTCGAACCCACAGCGCACCGAATCTGGTACACCATCACGGGCTCGAACCGTGGACCCACTGATTAAGAGTCAGTTGCTCTACCAACTGAGCTAATGGTGCATACTTTCTTGTGTACAAGAAAGTATGCAAAGAAAACTTTACCTGCACACTTCGTGTGCTTTACTTTCTCATTCACAATCTGAAAGTGTAATTTATTTCTTTACACCCTCAAAACTGAACAATCCTACTCGCAAGCTATCTTTCGAGGTTACCTAACATTTAAGGTCAAGCCCTCGGCCTATTAGTATCAGTCCGCTCCATACATTACTGCACTTCCACTCCTGACCTATCAACCTTGTAGTCTACAAGGGGCCTTACTCCCGAAGGATGGGAACACTTATCTCGAGGGGAGTTTCACGCTTAGATGCCTTCAGCGTTTATCTCGTCCGTACTTAGCTACCCAGCTATGCCCTTGGCAGAACAACTGGTGCACCAGCGGTACGTCCATCCCGGTCCTCTCGTACTAAGGACAGCTCCTCTCAATATTCCTACGCCCGCAACAGATAGGGACCGAACTGTCTCACGACGTTCTGAACCCAGCTCGCGTACCGC
>OLOP01000384.1_pt1 | contig 35415 bp, 27 predicted proteins | sample 1672381 | NCBI WGS metagenome assembly OLOP01 (sample SAMEA3136678, study PRJEB25190) | human gut metagenome | biome: human gut; feature: human-associated habitat; material: faeces | place: Austria | collected 2013 | reverse complement strand
CGCCCGTAGGCGTAGAAATGAGATTGCCAGTAACTTGTATTTAAGTTTGCGTATTGGATGGGATCTCCACAGTGGATCATCATCCCGTCCCCCACATAGATGCCACAGTGGGACACGCCCGCCGTGTCATAGGTGCCGACAAAGAACACCAGATCGCCGGGCTTTGGACTGCTGGTAGGGGTGCAGATGTTATAGAGCCCCTGGGCCCCCAGGCGGCCCACATTCCAGCCGGAGTGATTGATGACCCAGGACACGAAGCCGGAACAGTCAAAGGACGTGGCCGGGGAGCTCCCGCCCCACACATAGGGATAGCCCAGGTATTTCTCCGCCTCGGTGAGCATGGCCGCAAAGGTTTCATCGTCCAGGTATTCCCCCGGCACGTCATATCCAGCGGGCGGGTTGGTAACGTATTTTCCCACATAGGCCGACTCCGGGAACAGGTCAGGCCGGTTCCCCAGGGTGGACATATAGAGGGAGTACCGGGACATCTGTTCCTCGTTCATCATTTCCAGGGGCAGATGGGACAGGTTGCGGTTTTCCAGCGTCACATAGCAGATGTAGTAATTGTAGGGGACTTCCACATCGTAGGAGTTGCCCTCGCTGTCCGTCCGGCTTTCCGTCCGATAGCGCACCTCAACCACCACATCTTCGGTGAGAATGTACTGGCGGTCAAAGAGGTTTTCCAGCGTCCCCTGCACCTGATCCAGCATCCATGCCCCCTCATGGAGCACAGACAGGATAGAGATCAGCACATAGGGATCGTGCTCAATGCTGTCCAAGTCGAAGTGATACTCGTCATAGTCATGGGTGCTTTCGTAGCTGTCCAGGTAGTCCTGGAGCTCCGCCTCCATGCCGCAGTAGGCCGCCTCCGCCGCCAGCATTTCCTCGTCCTGGGATGGGTAGGTAGTCGCGCCCACCGCGCCCGCCCCGGCGTTGCCAAGCGTCACCAGGGAGGACGAACAGGACTGCATCATAAAGAGCAGGAGCACACAGGCCAGGGCCAGCACCACCCCCACGGGATGCCGCTTCACAAAGCCTACTGCCTTTGCCCCGGCCTTTTCCGTGGCGGCGGCTGTCTTTTTCGCCGCGCCTGCCGCCCCGGTCTTGACCGCCTCCCGCGCCCGCTTCTGGTACTGCTTTTTCAAGCGGTGCTTGCGCCACATCCGGGAAACCGGGTTGCCGGACATCTCCGGGTGTTCCTGGGCGGCCATGCGGAAGTGATAGTCCGCCGTGGCTTTGACATATTTGGACTCGGCCCGCTGGACGGCCTTTGCCGGGTGTTCCCGGACTTTCCGCTTCACAAACCGGGAGCCATGCCGCAGGGCGGCCTCGCCCACCAGCTCGGAGCGGTGGGCCCCCTCGATGCCCACATTCTCATGCTCGTTTTCATAAATCTTCCCATGCACAAAGCCGTGGGCGGCCCCGCCAGCGGCGCGGCCCACCCGCCGGATGGGGCCGGGCTTTTTTGGGGGCTTCTGTTTTGCCAGCTTGTCTTTGGCCGCCTCCAGCTTTTCCCCGCGCTTTTCCATGCGGAGCTTAGAAGCGGCGGCCTGTTCCTGTTTGCTTTTCTGCCGGAACTTCGACTTGTGGACACTTTGTCCAGAAGTGATTTATACATAGGCATCCGGATCGTCCACGTCGTCGTAGTTGAGGATGTCCTCGTCCTCGCTTACGGGCCCCGCTTCGGATACGTCTACCTCGTACACCTCACAAGCCTCGTTAAGCCCAGGCCGCCTGCGGCGGTTGATGAGCTTATCCAGGTCAAAGGCGTTCTTCTTTTTATCGGCCTCAGCCGTGTACTTGTAATTGGGATGCTGTTTCAAATCGTATTTGGACGAAAAGAACGGGGGCAGGCCCCGCAACTGTAGAATGCACTTGTCGCCCGGCATGGTAGCCAGCTCGCTGGGTGTCATCAGTTCCCGGCCCAGCCGCTGGGTGTTCTGGTTATAGCTTTCCGACTGCCCACGGGAGCGGCCCTCGGTCTGCATGGAGATCGTGGCCTTTCCCAGCCAGTTCTCGGAAATTTCCTTGATGGTGGAGCTTTCCCGGCCGCCCAGGAAGATCACGCTGTCCATGTTACCCAGGATCGTTTCCGCGTTGTCTTTGTAAATGGCCTTGCACTGCGCGTACTGCTGGTAGAACAGGCACAGACTCACCTCGCGGGAACGAATAACGGCGACAAGTTTCTCCAGCGAGGGCACCTGCCCCGTGTTCGCCGCCTCGTCCCACAGCACCCGCACATGATGGGGCAGGCGGCCCCCGTGAACATTGTCCGCCCGTTCACACAGAAGATTGAACATCTGCGAAAAGGCCAGGGCCACAATGAAGTTATAAGTCGGGGTTGTGTCGGAAATCGTGAAGAAAACCGCCGTTTTCCGATCCCCGATGCGGTCAAGCTCCAGTTCGTCATAGCTCATGATCTCCCGGAGCTGGGGGATGTCAAAGGGGGCCAGCCGAGAACCGCAGGAAATAAGGATTGATTTTGCGGTCTTGCCGCTGGCCAGTTTGTATTTTTTGTACTGTTTCACGGCAAAGCAATCCGGCTTGCGCTTTTCCAGGCCCTTGAACATATAGTCCACCGCGTTCATATAGGACTCGTCATCCTCTTTCACATCCATGCCGGAAATCATGTCCACCAGGGTATTGATGTTCCGATCCTCGGCAGGAGCTTCAAAGATGATATAGGCAATCAACGCACAATAAAGGAGCGTTTCTGCCTTTGTCCAAAACGGATCGCCCTCCTTGCCCTCGCCCTTTGTGTTTGCTATGAGGGTATCCACGAATTTGAGGATGTCCGCCTCATTGTGGATATAGGACAGCGGATTGTAGTGCATGGATTTTGAAAAATCAATGGAATTGAACACCTTGATCCGATACCCGCGCCGCTGTAAGAAAGATCCCACCTGGGAGAGCACCCCGCCTTTCGGATCGACGCACACATAGCTGCATCCGCCGTTTTTATCTGCGCTGGCCTGCAAAATCTGCGGGGTAAGCCAGAACCGGGTTTTGCCGGAGCCGGACGAACCGATCACACAGGCATTGAGGTTGCGGGCGTTGGCGGGATTTTTCGGACGGGTGTTCATGGTGAGCCGTTCCGTGGCGGTCAGCAGCATATTGTTTTCAAACTTGGGATCGACAAAGGGCTTGATGTCCTTTTCGTTGCCCCAGCGGGCGCTGCCGTATTCCGCATCCCGGCGAAACTTCTTTGCGTTCTTGCTTTTGAAGTAGATCAGCAGGCGGAACGCCACCGCCCCCACAATGCCCACCAGCCAGTCAAAGAGGGCAAGGCCGGGGGCAAAGTCGGCAAAGGCCGCGCCGACGGTCTGTCCCAAACCGATAAACTTATGGGCAAAATCGCCGCCCGCCGCCAGACGGTACGCCGTTCCCAGCTTGAGGAACACCCAGCCGATGAACACATAGGGAATGTTGGGCAGCACATATTTTCGGAGCTTATCTGTCATGCGACACCTCCTTGATGTGCTCCTTGGGCGGCTTTTCCTTGGCAAGCTGCTGTTCCGCCTGCTTCATCTGTTCGGGGATCGTAGGCTGGCGGGACTTAGCCTTGTCCAGCACCTTGCGGGAGTATTCCGAAAAACAGGCGGTCATAGCGTCCGCCTGCCCGGATTTGAAGAACAGCAGGTATTTCCCCGGTTCGGTCTGATAAAAGGCATAGTCCACATTCCACTTCCGGGCTACCCGGTCAAAGAGCTTCGTGTCCCCGGACAACTCAAGGCTGTTGGTGGATGTGCCATGCGCCATGAGCTTTTTCACGGTCTGCTTGCCGTGGGGCGTCTGCTTTGCCCGGTGCGCTTTGGCGATCTTGCGCCCCACCGCCCGGACAACATAGGCAAGCCCCCGGGCGGTCAGCTTTGACGCCTTTACCGATACGGCAATCGTGCGCCGGGAAATATCCTCATCTACCAGCCGTCATCGCCTCCTCTCTGATAGAATTATGACCTTGGGACAAGTTGTCCCAAGGTCAGCGTTCATCATGCTCCTTTCTCGGGTGCAGGCGCTCGCCCTCCAAGGATGAACGGTCTATGACCTCCTTGTAGGCCGCCATCTGCTCCCGGATATTCAACTTGGGGTACGCAAAAATACGGTGTTCGGCGGGAATATCCTCGATGCCGTGGTACACCTCCTTGAAATCGCCGCTGCGGGTCAGATAGCCCGTGGGGGCGAAGTGGCCGCCCTCGTTGATCCGCATATCCCGCCCATAGGCTTCAAAATCGAAGTAGGGCAGCACATTGTCCGGCACATCCAGTAGTTCCATCTCCTCCACATAGATGCGCCCCAGCGTTTCATCGTCGGTCACGCCGGGGTGTAAATCGTAGCAGTCCAGATTGTGAACAAGGTTGATGATGTCCGCCACGCTGGAAGTATGGTCGCCCTTGTTGAGTACGGCCTCCAGCGTTTCGATCTCGTCGCTGTCCAGCTCGGAAATGAGATGCGCCAGATGGTTCAGCTCATCCAAGTTTTCATACTCGGTGAGATAGTCGTATAAGCCCATCACATCGCCGTCAAAGGCGGTGATGAAAAACTCCTCATACCGCACGCCATCCACGCCGATGTTCTTCAGAAGCGATTGCACCTCCTCCGTGGTGGCCGGAAATTTCAGCGTTTCGCCCACAAGCTGCCCCTCGGCGTATTTGCCGAGGTTGGTGATGTAGGCTTCAAATACCGTCATTTGCACCTCCTTTTGTCAGCGCCTCCGTGATCCCCGCCATGATGTACTCGGCACAGGGCAGCGCGATGGCGTTTCCCAATGCTCGGTAGCGGTGGGAGGATAGGATTTCCTCGCCGTCCGCACCGTACCTTGTCCAGCCCTCCGGCAGCCCCATCAGCCGTTCACATTCCGTTTCCGTGGGAAAGCGGACACAGCCCCCGGCGGGATCGTCCTCATACCAAAAGGCAAAGGGTGAAATGCCGCCCGCTAACAGAGTGGGAAAAGGGTCAGTTGGCAGTCCGAAGCTGTTTCGGAACGCTGTTTCCGTCCGCTCCTTGGCGGACGCCCGCATACGGAAGCATTGAAAGGGTCGGGTGACTGGTACGCGCCGCCCTGCTTCAATAAAAGAGCCTCGATCTCCGCAGGCGGCGGGCAGCCCGCTATCTCTGCCAGATGCAGAAAGTGACTGCATTGTGCGGGGCTTAAAAAGTATTTCGTGGGAACGCCGTCCTCCAAAGTCTGCCACAAGAAAGATGCGCTGCCGTCGTGCCAGCCGGGGGCTTGCCCAATGCTGGGCGTCCATGAGCCGCCAAGAGAGGTCAGGCGTTCGCCCTCGCACCATTCCGGCTCCTGCCCATCTTCCAGAAGCAGGCATTGAAACATCGGTGTCTGTGAAAGCGGATAGGACGGCTCTAAAATCCATCCGGTCATTTGATGAAAACGCTCCCATGACGTTTTCCCAAACAGCGATTGCTGGAAATAGACCATTTGTCGCCTCCCTCATTTCACGGATAATACGGATCGCATGAAAGAACAGACTGGATTTTTCCCCGGCAAGACCAGCCCTGTTGCCGATCTGTGAGAGGTTCTGGCAGGGTGAGCCAAAGGTGATGATGTGGACAGGCGGAATGTCGCCGCCGTTTAGCTTTGTCACATCTCCTAAATGCGCCATACCGGGAAAGTGGCGTTTCGTGATGGAGATAGGCGCTTTTTCTATCTCGCTGGCCCATGCGGGCACGATACCGCAGCGCACCGCCGCCAGCGGGAACACGCCGATCCCGTCAAACAGGCTCCCCAGCCGGAGCGCCGTCATCTTATCTGCGCCCCTGTCCCTTGACGGTCAAAATGCCCTCAAGGGTGGTGGCGGTGATCCCGAGCCGCTGGGCAACGGCGATGTCGTTCTTCATGGCCTCGGTGACAGTATGACCGCACACCACAAGCACATGAGAGCGGCGGAGCAGGTCGCGCCCCATGTCGATGCCGCTCTTGTGCTCCTCGGGAACGGCGTCGTTCAGGAAAAGGGGCTGATAGAGCGTCGGGCAGATGGGCGAAAAGCCCGCCTCATACACCGTGCGGCAATACTGCGCCGCCAGCTTCGTGTTTTCGTGATCGCTGCCGCACCATGCGGCGGTAATGTACGCAAGGGGTCGTTTCATTGTAAAAACCTCCAATTCATAAACGAAAGACCTCGGGACAAAAAGTCCCAAGGTCACTTTTCCAAATCCGTTTTCTTTTCGGGCTTGCCCAGCTCGGGCGGCTGCTTGGCCTTCCAGTCATCCAGCAGAGAAATGATCTTGTCTTTCATTTCCCTCGGGGACTTGTCCTTGCCGAAATACTTTTCCAGTTCCGTACTATTGATGATCACCTTGTCTACCTCCTTTTTCTCCTGCGACAGAATACCGTCGATCACATCGCCGTTGAGCTTGCCTTCCTTGTCCAGCTCCCGCATTTTCTGTGCCTGCGACAGCGAGGGCGAGGACTGCTGCCCCTCGATGGATACGGCGATATACCTCTGATTTTTGGGGCGGATGAATGAGATCTCCACCGCCGGGGTGAACGCCAGCTTTTTCTCGTCCACCATTTTCTGCAAATCCGGCACAAGCTCGGTCAGACGGATGTACCGCTGCACCTGCTTGTAGTTCATGCCGTTACGATCTCCCACGACCTGCGTGGAGCGTTTTCCGGCGTCCTTGTCCTCCTCACCGGGACGGGAGCCTTGGTGCTTGATGGCCTCCACCTGCATTTTGAGTGACTGCGCCTTTTCCGTGGGCAAAATGCGCTCACGGTGGCGGAGGTTGTCATCCGTCATGGCGAGGATGGCTTCATCGTCCGTCATGTTGCGGACGATACATGGCATATTCGCAAATCCGGCAAGCTCGCTTGCCCGCTGGCGGCGGTGGCCTGCGATGATCTCATAGCCGCCATCCTCACGGGGACGCACCAGCGCAGGCTGATTGACGCCCGCTGCCTTGACCGACTCCACAAGCCCCTGCATCTCCGCATCGTCCCGGACACCAAAGGGATGATTTTTGAACGGGTGCAGGTCAGACAGGTTGAGATAGACGATCTCCTCTTTTTCGGCACGGGTGGCGTCACGGGGCGCAGACGGCTCTGGCGTGACCTCCGCACCAGCGGGAGCGCCGCCCTTATCCACGGCAGGCTTCTCCGGGATGGGCTTGCTTTGGGACTTTTTGTCCCGAGGTTTGGGCGGCTTTGCCTTATTGGGAGCGGCCTTGCCCTCCTTGGACGGGCGACCTCTGCCGGGCTTGGCAGCCTTGTCCTTTTCGGTAGACGGCTTCTGCTTGACCGTCTTTTTCTCTTCCTTGGCCGCCTCGTCACGGGCGGCGGAAAAATCCACCACCTTGCCGGAATGTGCCGGGGCGGGATCGTCCTTGCCGGGAGCGGGCGGCTGCGCCTGTTCCTTTTCGGCCTTGGGGACTTCGGGAGCGGCAGGCTCCTCCACCTCGGCGTGGGTAACAGCGTCAGCGGGATCAGGTACGGCCTCACCCATTTCAAAGAGCGCCGCCTGCCCCTCGTGTTCCAGCATGACCGTCTCCGCGTCAGTCAGCACAGGATCAGGAGTAGGCGGCTCCGGCACGGCGGCAACTTCTACCGTGGGAGCGGGTGCCTCAGTAGGTGAGGCTACATCGGGAATATTTTTCTTATCATCTGCCATTTGCAAACCTCCTTTTCGTGGCATGAAAAAGCCAGTCCGCAGACTGGCCGGGTGGAAGTGACCTCCCTTCATGGTTTTATATATGAAAACGCCGCCCGTTGTCCTGTTGGGCGGCGTTGTTCTCGTCATTTTGAATTTTTAGAATAAATACCTCTTGCCGACTACCAGCAAACCGTTGATATATCTGTGTTTTTTGAGATCCTATAATTACACTCCGACCAGATAAAGCCGTTCTTTCGTTGGAAAGAGCGGCTTTTTTGTAACGTATTTGGCGTTTTCAAAATCCTGAAAACTGCATTAAAATCCAAGCTGAAACAAAACGGATGCCTCTCCAGGTACAGAGAAGCATCCGTTTTTGCAATTTCAATTATTTAACAGAAAACGATAACCGCAGCACACAGCAAATCACGAAGCGACGATCACACGGATTTTTCCGCCGTTTTCCGCTGTTTTATTGGCATATACGCGGAAGCTCGTGTAGTTGGATTTCGCCGTCTGCAGCGAAACAAACCGGTTCTGCTCCGAGACGTAAACGCCGATGTTCTCTGCCAGCTCGTAATAGCCGTCCTTGGTGCGGACACCGGAGGAACCGTCAAATGCCGACGGCTTTACCGTGTCGATCAATGTCAGCTTGAGTGTATCCAGCGAGGTATTGACGATGCTTTCATCGGTTGAGTATCCTCTGGGGACTGCAATCGGTACACCGCCCAGGCCGCGCGGCAGCGTGAGTACACGGAATGTGCTTTCCTCCTGTTTGGCTCCGTCCCAATGGCGGAGCACAACATATTCCGGAGAATTGCCATCTTCCTCATCCGTCTTATCCCGCTTGCCATAGCCAATACCATAAATCCAGCTTTCCCCGGTCACATCGCCCAGAACAATATTCGTCACCGTACCTGCATTATCCTGCACGGTATACTTAATCTGCGAAGCCGGAATCGAGGTCAGGTCAATATCACTGACGTTGATCGCGTTCAGCGGTGCACCGGAGAGCACCTCCTCATACACGCGCACCTTGGAGGAAACAGCGTTACTGCCCAGTTTGCCCTCCGCAACAGACCAGTTTCCGGCGGTCTTTCCGGAGAGCGTGCGGCGAATCAGGTCTGCCCCCTCACCGGACTGGCTGACCGTAACCAGACGCCCCATCACATCGGTTTTTACGTCCTTGGCGATTGAAATATCGCGCAGCGTCAGACCGTTTGTCAGCGTGACCGTGGCCTTTCCCTCGCCAATCTTGGTTACAATGCCCTGCATCTCCGCGCTGACGTCCTTTTTCGGGTACGCAGCCGCAACATTGCCGTCCGCGTCAAACAGCAGCGTGATGTAATCGTTCAGCTTCATATCCTTGAACGTTGCCGCCGCCTCGGAGGAAACCGAGAATTTCTTTCCCAGAATCTCCACCTGAGAGGGATGGCTGTACGTTGTCGAGTCGGTCTGATATTTGCCGCTCAGCTTGGTATCCGAAACGATCGCCTGACGGTTTGCGGCATCGAGCGTCACAACATCGTATTTTTTCAGCTTGCTCGCGTCGATCTTCGCACCGTTTTTGATGATCGTATACTCCGCCGGAATCCGGCGCGAGGTCGCCAGACCGTAAACAAACGAGTGCGCGGCGCCTGCTGTCGTTTTCGGCAGGACTGCCATCAGCTGCAGCACGCCGTACTCGTTGTAGTACAGGGTCAGCGTGTCGCCGGACTGCAGGTTCGCCCATACATTTTCGTACTCATTCATGACATGGTCGCGGCTGATATACAGTTTGGTCTTGCGGTCCGGACGCAGTGTTCCGTTCGTGGTAACGATACGATCTGCTGCCGCATTGACAACCTCATAAGTTTCAGTCTTGTTGCCGTTCGGAATCACACCGACCGCAACCTTGCTGCTGCCCTTGCCGATAACGATTGTGCCGTACACACCGATCATGCTGCTGTCCAGCGTACCGGCGGTCTTACGGGGAGATTCCGCATCCACAACACCGTCCTCATAGAACAATGCCGCATCTGCAGCAAGGCCGCTGTGTGTTTTTCCGGTCTCAAGCAGAATGCAGTCCTTGACCGTCGAGGACGCAACCTTGTCAAGCAGTGTGCTGCCCTCTTCTCCCTTTTTATCCGTATTCAGAGCGTTCAGCAGAAGCACCGCCGCATCTCCGCGCTTGACTGCGGCACGCGCATCCGTAATCGTGACACCGTCCGTCAGACCGATGGCCTGTGCCTGCGCGATATAGTCTGCAGGCCAGAACGGACCGACATCCTCCTCTTTATAGCCCAGCATACGCAGCAGCATGGTGCAGACCTCGCCGTAGCTGACAATCTTATCCGGGCCGAAGCTGCCGTCCGCATAGCCGCGGATGATGGACTTTTCCTTCAGCTCCGGATGGCGTACTGCCGCGTTGATATACGGCGCTGCCCAGTGCGAATGCTTAACATCCGGAAAAATCGTGTAGCTGGCATACGGACTCACATCCGTCACACCCATGGCGGTAACCGCCAGCTTGCAGAACTGCGCCCGCGTCAGCGCCTTACCCGGCGCGAAGCTGCCGCCGCCTACGCCCTGCATGATACCCAGTGCATCCAGAACGGCGGCCGTCTGCGATACCCTGCTGTCTGAAATATCGGTAAACACCGCCGAAGCCGGTGCAACCATGATCAAGCCTGCCAGACACAGGCTGACAAATCTTTTTTTCATTTTCCTACCTGTCCTTTCCTTTTACTGCGTCCGCAGCGCATCTACCGGCTGCAGGTTCGAGGCTTTATTGGCGGGATACAGTCCGAAGATGATACCCAGCAGCGCAGAAAACAGAAATGCGCCGATGACCAGTCCCGCAGAGGGCAGTACGGTGAACTGCTCCACGGTCGGCATGTAGCTGTTCTGCGTTTTCGCGAGCAGCAGATTGCCCAGCACCGCCGAAAGAAAGCAGCCGAGCACAATGCCGATCACACCGCCGCAGCACGAGACCACCGAGGCTTCTACCAGAAACTGCCCGATAATATCCCGCTTGCGGGCGCCGATTGCCATACGGATACCGATCTCGCGGGTGCGCTCGGTAACAGACACCAGCATGATATTCATAATACCGATACCGCCGACGAGCAGCGAGATTCCGGCGACACCGCCGCCGAGCAGCGCAAGCATGTTGTTGGAGGACTCGCTCTGCTCCTGCCACTGGCTGTCCGACGAAGCAGAAAAGTATCCGTTCCCCGCCTCGCAGCGGCCCTGCATAAAGCCCGGCAGAAGTTCATCTGTCAGCTCGGCAATCACGTCCTTTTCCGCCGCCTTCACGATATACTGGCGGTCTGCCATGCCATATACACTCATCATCGTGCTCTGCAGCGTGTACGGCATCACAATCATCTGATCGTCTGTATTCAGCTTGCCGTCATACTTGCCGGCATACACGCCGATAACCTCAAAGCCCTTGCCGCCGATCTGCAGCTTCTGCCCGATCGGGCTCATCGCCCCGAAGAAATACTTGCGCAATGTTTCTCCGATCACACAGACGCGGGCGCGCGTGCGGCAGTCCGCAGCGGAAATATCCCGTCCGGCGGAAATCGCATGACTTGTCACCTCGCCGTAATGCTCGTTGCCGAAGTACATATAGGTGTAGCCGCTGTTGCTGTCGTTGTTATTCAGCCTTTTGGCCCGGTACTGGATGCCGCTGTTCTGCCAGTCGTAATACTGGCTCTGCGGCGACCATGCGGCGATTTTGTCGGACAGATCATTCGTCATATAGTCCTCAAACTCCTGCCAGTCGCGGTTTTTCGCACCGTATCCGTAAATATCGATGCGGTTGACGCCCATCGCCTCATACTGCAGGCGCTGCAGCTTGCTCGTGCCCTGAATCGACGCCACGATAGCGATAACCGATGCCACACCGATGATGATGCCGAGCATGGTCAGAATCGAGCGAACCTTGTTGTTCAGGATGGACTTGAACGCCATACGAACCGTCTGCATCCAATTCATACGGCCCCTCCTTTCATGTCCGAAATGATCCTGCCGTCCTGTATCGTCACGATGCGTTTTGCCATCTGTGCAAGATGGTTGTCATGCGTGATGAGGATGATGGAGGTTCCCTGCTCATTGAGTGCAGTCAGCTTGCGCATAATATCCAGACCGGAGGCAGAATCCAGGTTGCCGGTCGGCTCGTCCGCCATGATGATCGGCGGCTTTGCCGCCACTGCCCGCGCGATCGCAACACGCTGCTGCTGTCCGCCGGACATCTCACCCGGACGGTGATCCATGCGCTTTTCCAGTCCGACCGAGACCAGCGCCTCCTGCGCCAGACGGCGGCGCTCCTCCCGCGGCATACCGCGGTAGATGAGCGGCAGCTCGACATTTTCGAGCGCCGTCAGCGCCGGAATCAGATTAAAGCCCTGAAAGATAAACCCGATCTCCCGGTTGCGGATACCGGACAGCACAGACGGCTTCATATCGCTGACCGGCTGCCCGTTCAGATGATAGGAGCCGTAGGTCGGAATATCCAGACAGCCGAGAATGTTCATCAGCGTGGACTTGCCCGAGCCGGACTGTCCGAGAATGCACAGGAACTCTCCCCAGGATACCTGCAGCGAGATATCGTCCAGTGCACGCACTTCGTTTTCTCTTCCTTCGTTGTAAATCTTGCTCATGCGCTGAACGTCAATCAGCAATTCAGCGCGACGCTCCGTGTCAGGAGTCTGCGCCTTTCTTTCCCACATAAGCGCGCCCTCCTCAACCGACTGACATGCCGTCATCCGACATATCGGCATACAGATCGCTCGGTCCGGCGAGGAATACCTCGGTGCCTTCTTCCAGACCGCCGAGGATTTCCGTGTTGGTCGAATCGGCAATGCCGGTCTCGACCGGTACAAGCTGATAATCCTCCGGAATGCCTTCGGTACCCTCAGGAATCGGCAGGGTCTCTTCAAACGGAATCTCGTTTCCGTTCTCGTCCGTCAGCGGCTTGGCGAATACAGCTGTGCCGCTGTCCGTGTTGACGATAGCCGACGACGGTACCATCAGGCAGCCGTAGGACGAGGCCGTCGTGATTTTATATTCGATAGACATGCCGCTGTAAATTTTCTGTCCCTCCAGCGGATCCACCGAAATGACCGCCTTGAAGGTCGGCATGCTGCCCTGCCCGTCACCGGAGCTCTGTGTCGGCTCCAGCGCTACCGACTGCACCTCGCCGGTCAGCGAAATCTCGGAGCCGTCCGACGCGTACATCGTCATAGTCGCCTGCTGTCCTTGCTGCACCGAGCCGATATCCATCGAGGAGACCTCGGCGTTGACGACAATATCATTCAAATCGGCAACCACAACGAGCGTCTCCGAGCCGGTCGCCTCCTGTCCTTCAACCGCGTTCAGGCTGACAACAATGCCGTCCATTGGAGAGGTAACGGTCGAGTTCTGAATCTGCTGCTGCAGTTCGGCAATGTGTGCCCGCTTTTCGTTCGCAGCCGTCTTTGCACTGTCAACCGTGCGGTTTGCCGCCGCAATACCATTCTGCGCGGCTGCAATCTCATCCTGAGAAGCGTCACTCGACAGGGACATGATAAGCGCACCGCCGTTATAGGTGCTGTAGCTTGTGCCGTTCAGCTTGATGATCTCGCCGCTCATCTGTGCGGTGACGGCTTCCTCGCGGCTGTATTCCAGTGTGCCCGCGTTCGCCGGATAGATTGCACCGAGGCGCCCGGCATTGATCGTCGCGGTGGCTGTCATGCCCTTTGTCAGCGAACCGGGGTTATTCACCGTAATGCCGACGCGGATAACGCGCACACCCTCACTCGAAATCTGCTGTGCTGCCTCGACCGACGATACCGTACCGCTCACCTCGCTCATCGCAGAAGCGATGGATACCGTGGCCGACTGTCCGGTGCGAATGCTGCGGGCATATTCGGCGCTGAACGCCAGCGTCAGCTTCATCTGGCGGTCATTTACCATGTAGCCGATGACCTGACCCTCGCTCACCTGCTCACCGACACGGAAGGACACATCCTTGTCGTCCGAATCCTTGGCCGGAATCAGTTTGCCGGTAAACGGCGCCGTAATGTGCAGACGGCTCAGTTTTCTCTGCGCCGCGCTCAAGTCGGACTGTGCCTTGGAGACCTCCAGCTGCGCGTCCGAGACACCGCGTTCCGCCTCGGTCAGTTCCTTTTGTGCATCCGCAAGCTCCTTGCGGGTTTCGGTCGGGTCGATCACCAGCAGCGGATCGCCGGTGTGTACCTCGTCGCCCTCGGCGACCAGCACCTGTGTTACCTTGCCCTTAACCTCCCGGCCAAGTTCCTCGCGTTTTTTTGCAGCAGTAACGCCGCTTCCCTCTATGTAGGTCTCCAGATCGCCGCAGCTGACCATAGCCGTGGTCTGCGTCACGTCCTCCGTACCCGCATCGCGGGATTTCACCACAGCCCAGATGCCGCCGCCAAGCAGCAGCGCAACTGCCGCCGCCGTAATGCCGATACGCGCACCTTTGCTCAGTCTGCGCTTTTTGCGATTCATTTTGTCTGCGTATTTGTTGCGCTTGGGCAACACCTCGGCTGCAGGCTCTGCCGTGATTTCATCCTGTACCGCAGGTACTGCCTGCGTCTGCTCTAAAGGCGGTTCTTCCTGTTTCTTGTGTCTGTCGAATAACCTCTTCTCGTTTTGACTCATACTATGATGTCCTTTCTGTTCTCTATCCATTATTGATAAAGCGGCATAGCCGCCTTATTCCCACGTAAATCTGTGCTTGCAAAAGGTTAAGCATCCTAATTTGAGTGAATATGACTTTTTCAGCGGCACCTCCACTGCCGCTTCCGATCGCTGTCAGACTTTCTCGGAATTCGTTCCCGTGTCCGCATATTGCACATTTGTGCATCGGACATATATCACCATCATATTAGCATATTGCACAAATCCTTGCAAGACGTGTTTGCTTACAATTTAGTGAAAAACACATCCGGACGGCTGGTGACGGGCGGAAACGATAAGTTAGAACAAGCTAACCCATCTGCAGTATATACCGTAACTAATAAGGCTGTATCTGTCTATGCTTTCCTTTATTATATGAGCAGAGCAGGTTTTATGCGCTGTCCAAAAGCAAATTTTCAACGCTTGTTTTCCTGCGCTGGCAAAACGCGTTTGCTTATCATATTTTCTGGCTTCCGTCACAGCATTTGCATCTCATATTTCGACCTTTGGTGCGCAACCTACTATCAGCAAAACCCAACACACCAAACCGAATCGAAAAGGAGCGAACAAACATGACTAACACGAAAAATGGTTCTAATCAGGGCATGGTACCGGAAGCACGCGCGGCAATGGATCGCTTCAAAATGGAGGCAGCTGCCGAGGTCGGCGTAAACCTCAAGCAGGGCTATAACGGCGATCTGACCAGCCGTCAGGCCGGCTCCGTAGGCGGTCAGATGGTGAAGAAGATGTGTCCTGTACATACTTCGAGCTTCGCGCGGGAATGCCGCACGGCGGTCGGGCATTGTGTGAGCGTTCAGTATATTGCCGGGTGGATATAGAGCAGTATCTATGCCTGTCATACAGCATTTCCCCTGTGAAATGCAAAGGTAAGCCGTCAAATCTTCCTCATCTCCCCCCCCCGCATGAGATAAGAAAAACAGCGCACAGCTTGCTTTCGCTTCGCTGTGCGCTGTCGTTTCCCGTGGACTATTATGCTCTTTTGTTTTTAACTAAGCAGCATTGCCTTAAAGCCGGGAGATTTTTTACTTTTCCAGTTCGGTCCAGTCACGAGTTTCGCGCAGCTTGCTCCACTTCTCGTACTTGTTTGCCTTGATGTCGTAATAGTGGCTGTTCGTAGCCTCCTGTACGGCCAGGTAATACCATGCGGAAGTATCGGAGTTGTCGCTCCACTTGATCATGTCGTTGTGCAGGTCCTCTGCGGTCTCCGGAAGGCGCTTGAGGACGCGGTTTACGAGCGTCATCGCCTCAGCACGGGTGATCTTGTTATTCGGACGGAAGGTGCCGTCGGTATAACCGTTGATCCAGCCGTTGTTGGCAGCGGCGCTGATTTCGTTCTTTGCCCAGTGGGATGCAATGTCGCTGAAGTCAACAGCGGTCGTGTTGGCCTTGTCGTCAAAACGAGCTGCGATCGCAGCGAACTCCGCACGGGTGATCGGCGCATTCGGATTGAACTTGCCGTGGCTGTCGCCCTTTACGATGCCCATAGCGCTCAGCGTAGAAACAGCGTGGTTGTACCATGCACCGGCTGCTACGTCGGAGTAGCTGTTGGACTTCGTAGAGTTTGCATTGCGTGTCTCATCGGTGAGCAGACGGAAGAAGATGGTTGCTACCTCAGCACGGGTAATGCCGTTCTGCGGACGAACGGTGCTGTCCGGATAGCCCACGATGTAAGCATAGTGGTCATCGCCGTTCAGACCGGTCGGTACATCATCCGGAATGGTAACGGTGGGCTTGTGGCCGCCGCCGCCACCGCCGCCGCCGGAAGATTTTTTCGTAAAGGTCCATACGCCGTGCAGCGTAAGGTCTGCGGTCAGCTGCTGCTCGCCGGTCAGAACCGTGCCGTCATCCTTTTTCCAGCCGTTGAAGGAGAATGTACCGTTCACGCCGTCCTTCGAGCCGGACACGCTGGCCGGAACCTCTGCAACGGTATAGCTACTGCCCTTAACCAGCGTCTGCTTTGCCGGAGCAGTATAGCCTTCCGGCAGGTCACCGGTAACATCATACGTCAGCGTGTACATCAGCGGATGCGCTGCCTTGAGCGAAATAGCGTACGAATCCTTTTCCACCGGGGTGTACTCGTCAGCCGTTTCCGCCGTCCAGCGGCCGATCTGCTCATAGCCGCCCTGACCATTATTAGCCGCAGCATTCCGCTTAAACCAGCCATCATGATACCAGCCGATAATCTCCGCCTTGTCGGAGGACAGAATACGGTCGCCGCTCATCTCCTTTGCGTTCGGGAGCGTAAAGGTCGCGCCGTTGAACAGCAGGTCATCACCTGCGGTCTTTGCGGTGTTGTTGTACACTGCACTGTTCGCCGCGATGTTGATGTTTGCAGCATTATAGGCGTAAATTGCGCCGCCCATGTCAGTCATGGCATTGTTATTGTGCATCACAGCACCGGACTGAAGATCCACATTGATAACCGCCGAGCCAGACTTATAGGTAAAGATGCCTGCACCGCCGGCAGCAGTATTGCCGCTGACAGAGCTGTTTTCCGCTGTAACGCTAAGGGTGTTAGCTATTGCATAAGCATAGATGCCGCCGCCATAGCCGGTTGCCTTATTGGCGTCGATTGCCGTACCGTTCAGCAGGCGAATGTCCGTGTTGCAGACAGCAGTACACATAGCATAGATACCTGCGCCGCTCTGTGCCGTATTTTCAGAAACCGAAACTCTGTCAAGTTCAATCGTTCCTGCGCTGTAAGCTACGATTGCGCCGCCCTGGGTTGCGCCGTCGTTATTCAACAGCTTGGAATTACGGAGAGTCAGATTAGAGGTTGTGCCGACATACATACCGCCGCCGATACCGTTTTCAGGGTCGAGAACCGTATTGCCGGAGATTGTGGAATCGGTGATAAGGTGGTTGTGCTCGCCGGAACAGCCTTCTTCTGCTTCGTTCGGCGTATCGCCAAAATAGATACCTGCACCGAATTTTGCGGTATTATTCTCAAAAAAGGACTTTGCAGCGTTCAGCACAGAATGTCTCAGAATCATACCGCCGCCGCAGTCCGGAGCGGTGTTCCTCTCAACATGGCAGCCGTCCATGGTCAGAGAACCGTATCTAACCAGAATACCGCCGCCGTCACTGCTGCTTCCCGTAACGCTGTTTTCGGACACGGTAACAATCCGCATGGATACATCTGCGTGCGACGCATAGATACCGCCGCCGCCGACTTCGCCATTGCCGTTGCCGCCGACTGCCTCATTACCCGTTATGGTCAAATCTTGGAGCTGAACAACTGCGTTGTCGATTGCGAAGCCGCCGCCATTCTGCGGATTTCTGCCGCCGGTAACCGTACCGTTTTTCACGGTAACCTGCGGTTTATCACCGGAAATGGTCACAACCGCCGCATTTGCATCACCCGACAGCGTAAACCCGCCGAGGTTGAGCGTCAGAGACTTATTGATGGTGATATTTTCCGTAACATTACGGAGCAGAACGATGGTGTCGCCCGGCTGTGCTGCAGCAAGCGCGTCAGCAATAGATGCGTACTCTTTCTCGCCGATCTTTGCAGCGCTTTTCGGTGTTTCCGGTTTTGTCGGAGTTTCCGATTCTGTCGGGTTCTCCGATTCTGCCGAAGTCTTCGATGCGGATGTGCTACCTTCTGCAGTGGTGTCCTTAACTGCAAGTTTTACGTCCTCAGAAGGCTGACCTTCCGTCTTAAGCGCTTCGGAGTTTGTGCCCTCAGAAGACTGACCTTTCGTCTTAGACGCTTCGGAGTTTGTATCCTTAGGAGACTGATCTTCCGTCTGAGACACCGTGGGATTTGCGTTCGTTTCATTTTGGGTGGCAGACTGAACCTGCTCCTGCGCTGTCATTTCTTTCTGCTCCGCTGTATCCGCTGCTGCAAATGCGAACGGAGACATCGTCAGCATCATGGATGCCGCCAGAATGCTGGCTAAGAATCGATTATTTTTCCCTGTTTTCATCATGAAAACCCCTCCTTCAATAGTAAAAGACTACTATGAAGAAGCTGCATTAGGAAACCGGCTGCCATGCGGAATACCTTCCGTTTAGGCCCTTGGCTTTGCGAGACCGGCTTTCACCGGTGGTGCCCTTGTCTGTACAACTTACTCCTTACCGAGTAGCACAGATGGTTGGTTCTTTTTGAAATGGCTGTTGGCAACGCAGAATGGTTGTTCAGTCTCCAAATAAAATACCCCCTTTACAGCGCGCATAGCTCTGCAAGGGGGTAACAAAGTACCTTTGGCAACCGGCTGCCATGCGGAGAAAAAACTCCGTTTAGGCCCATCTGGCTTTGCGACACCGGTTTTCACCGGCTGTGCCTTTGTCTGTACCTGTATCCCTTTACGGAAGTCATGCACAGAATTTTACGATCTTTTCTGTCGGCAGATACGCCGGACTGCATACACAGTCCTTTGCCTGCGCAGGACAGAAATCCTCCGGATCCTCTTCTTCAGTATACCATAAATGCCCGCGAATAACAAACAAATACTGTAAAAAGTGAAGAGGAATTTCAATCCGGAATCGATTTTTTATGCAATAAATCGCCGCTGATCGGACATAAACACATCCAATCAGGACCATTTGCATACAAAGTAAAACGGAAACGTGTTAAGCCGCAGCTACTGCAAGCGCATCGCTGGTGTTGGTGTAGGTCAGCGGAGATACACAGTCATGCAGGGTTTTTGCGTTCTTTACGCTGCGGGTAACCGCATAGGTCAGGTCGATCTGATACCACTTGCCGTTCAGGTTTACCTTGTTCCAAGCGTGGTAGCTGGAGCCGGCGTAGCCCTTGGTCAGTGCACACGGGATGCCCTGGCTGCGGCACATTGCTGCAAACAGCGAGGAAAAATCGTAGCAGATACCGGTGGTGCCCTTCAGGGTAGCGGCGGTATCCGGGATGTACTTGGTGATCTTGCCGCTGGTGATCTCATTCGCCAGCTTGTTATCATATGTATAACGGCTTGCCATGTAGTTGTAGATGGCGATAACCTTAGCCTCGTCGGTCTTGGCGTTCTTGCAGAGCTCAGCAGCCTTAGCGGATACCGTGTCGCCCTTGGAGAACTGAACCTCGGAAGTGGAGACCAGATACGGAGCGTAGCTGTCCTTAACGGTTACATTCATGGACTTGGACTCGACCTGCTGATAGGACGTACCGGAAACGTTGCGGTACAGCGTTACGGTGTACTTGCCGTTGCCCTTATCGAGAGAGAAGGAAGCATCCTTGCCGCTCGGGCAATCATAGAATACGGTCTTGCCGCCGTTGTACTGAATACCAACCTTGAGCCTTGCACTCGAGGAGTAGTTTACGGTAACATAACCGTGGGTGGAATTACTCATATCCACAACATCATTTACTGCTGCTGCGGTAACGCCCATCGAGAGGGCAGCTGCTGCAAAAACTGCGCATACAATACGAAAAAGCCGCTTCATATCCGGCGATCTCCTTTCGGTAACTGGCTGCCAGCCCTCTCGATGAGGGGTAAGGCCCTATAGCTTTGCGTCGCCACCTTTCGGTGGGTTTGCTATTATCGTTTGAGATGCGGTCAAAGCGACTGCATCATCTTCTTTTATCCTCACTATAGCGCATCTATCGCGTTTTGTCAACAGGGTTTGACAAAAAAAGAAGAAATTATGACATATTGCCGCAGTTTTACCGAAAATATGACATTTTTCCCGCTTTTCCTGCTCTTATTGCAGCGCTAAACAGACGGCGGCAAGGGTATTCCCCTGCCGCCGCTTTCCATCGGTTGATTTGCTTATTTGCTGCCGTACATTCTGTACAGGAACGTGACGATCTGTGCTCTCGTGCAGTTGTTATGCGGACCGAACAGACCGTTTCCGATGCCGCCGGTGATGCCCTTCTGCTCTGCCCATGCTGCCGCATCAGCGTAGTATGCATCGGCAGGTACATCGGTGAAGGCCGCACTGCCGCTGACCGTCGGACTGCCTGCCGCACGGTACAGGAGCGCTGCGCCTTGTGCTCTCGTGCAGATGATGCCGGGTGCAAACGTTGTATCGCTCGTGCCCTCGGTAATGCCATTCTCAACCGCCCACGCAACCGCCTTGGCGTAGTATGCATCTGCCGGAACATCCGCGAAGCTGCTCAGCGCCTTCGGTTCAGGCGAACCCGCCGCGCGCCACAGGAAGGTTACGATCTGCGCTCTGGTGCAGGCAGCGTTCGGAGCGAACAGCGTGTCGCTCATACCGCCGGTAATGCCCTTCTGCGCCGCCCAGAGGACTGCGTCATAGTAGTAATCCTCCGCGTGAACGTCGGTAAAGAAGTTGAGCATGGTGTTGTCGTCCATAAAGACTGCCTTCACCGTGATCTTGCCCGCAGGCATGACGAAGGTGTACTTGCCGCTGCCCTTGTCGGTCAGCGCGAGCGCCTTGCCGTCCTTGTCCAGCACGGTCAGGCTTTCGAGGACGTAGCCCTTGTCGGGGGTTGCCGTGATGGTCACAGCGTCGCCCTTGGAGGCGGATTTGGAAGAGACGGTGACGGTGCCGTGCTTTACATCATCTACAGATACCGAATAGCTGGGTGCGGAGAAGCCTCCTCCTCCTCCACCGCCGCCGGACGAGCCGCCGCCGGACGAGCCGCCGCCGGAGGTAGAGTCTGTGATGCGAATGATAATCTTCTTTTCCACGATCACATTGGTGTCTGCGTTGACCGCAGCACAGATCAGGGTCATCGTACCATCCTGATCCCCAAAGCTGAGTGTATTTCCGCTGATAACGGCGTGCGTATCATTCTTTTCCAGCGTCCAGCGTACCGAAGCCGGATAGGCCGCCAGCTCTTCCGGAGTAAAGGCCTTGCCGAACTGATCGAGCGTCGTTACCTTAGCTGCAGACAGATCCAGCGTAGTGTTTTTCCGAACGGACGACGGAATTCCGTCTGCGGTGATCGCAGTCAGCCGTCTCGGGGCATTGACCGTCAGCGTAATGTGGTTACTCTCGATGTCGCCGGAACAGGCATAGATCTCGGTAGAATCTTCTTTCAGTGCCTTGAGTGTTCCGTTTTCGAGCGAAACCACATCCGGCTTGGAGCTAACCCATTCAAAGCTGCCGCCGGTCATTTCTCTGCCATACTGATCGTAGCCGGCAGCGGTAAACTGATCTGCAAGAACCGCATTTTCATCCAGCCGCAGGACAAAACCGTCCTTCATGTCGGCGCGGATTGTCTTGAGGGTCGGCTGCTGCTCGACCTTAACAACGACATTCTTTGCAGTCTTGCCGGCAGAGGCAGAGGAGGCTTCCAGAATCACATCCGCATAGGAGGCATCCGGGACACTGCCAACCGCAACGAGCAGTTTTCCGTTTTCAATCGTGGCATTGGTCTGATTGGTGTCTGCCAGCGTCCACTCGATGTCCGACGGAATTCCACAGGGATTGCCGTGCTGATCGCGCGCCAGCAGCGGAATGCGGGACAGATCATACTCTGCGCCCTCTACTGCGGCGGGAGCGCCGTCATTATAATACAACTCATTCAGATACGGCTTTGCCGTCACCTGTACGGGCAGCGGCTGTGCCGTCCGATAGACCGTTTCGCCCTGCTCGTCCTGTCCGACCGGATAATACAGGGTAACCGTATCCGTGCCGACTACAAGACCGGTGATTACGCTGCCGCTGATTTCGGCATAGCCCTTGTCCGTGGCAAGCCGCCACTCGAACAGGCCATCGTCAAGCATTATGTCATCGCCATACTGATCCTTGGCCTCCACATCGAGCGTGCTCAGGTCAAAGGTGTTCGCCGTATCATCATTATAGATGAGATTGGGAATCGTGCCGTTCACGGTCAGCGTATCGAGCTGTCGTTCGGGCAGAACCTGCAGCGGTACACGGTTGGATTCCGTGCCGTTCACTACGGCATAAATCTGATAGGTTCCCGGCGCGGTAAACTCGATGCTGCCCGTGGTTTCGTCAACCGTAATGTCATCGTTTGCTTCTGCATACCACTTGACCTTGCCGGTTACATCAAAATCGTTGCCGTCCTCGTCCAGAGCGGTCACAGTCAGTGCGGAAACATCGGCGGTGTTGCTGTCGTCGTTGAAGTAGAACGGCTCAAAGCTGCCCTCTACCGTAACCGAGGAAAGCACAACGGGCAGGATGGTCAGTTTAATCAGCTCGCTGTTGAAATTATCCGTTGTTTCGATCGTATCCTTCGGCTGATAGCGCAGGAACAGCTGTGCTCCGTCATTCGGCTTGAGCGCATTGAGGACGGGGTAGCCGTTGCGGTTTGTCGTGACCTCGGCATACTCCGAAGCGTCGTTCAGACCTTCGTCCACAACCGACCATTCGCCGCTCAGGCGGGGATTGAAGCCGTACCAGTCCACGTCGTGTTCATTCTTCGCCTCAACCTTGATGCTGTCCAGACGCAGGCTTTGCTGCTCGTACAGAGAAACCTGTTCGGTATCAGGCACCAGACGATCGAGTGCATAGATTGGGTACACCTTCTGCGGGGTGATGACGGTGTTCTTGGAGGTGTAGTGGAACGAACCGAAGTACGGTGCAACCGGCTGACCGGAGCACAGCTGATCGGCTGCCGTCTTGAATTCGCCCTGATACAGGCTGTTCATATCCAGACCGTCGGGGTCGTAGCCGGAGACAGTCCGGTTCTGGATGCGGGCATCCAGATCCTCGATCGCGCTTCTGCCGTTCCGGCCGAAGGTGTACTGCTTAAACTCCCGTCCTTTCCAGCTGTCCACCGAGACACCATTCCCCTTGGTTCGATGATAACCAGTAACCGAGAGGAGCATGGTCTTATACTTGATGTACACCGCGCCGGTATAGGGGATGGTCGTTTGCAGGTCGGTCACATCGACATTGATGTCAATGCCCGTATGTGCCGGCAGCGGTACGGAGATGGTATCCGTAATAGACTGTGCGTAGGACTCTTCCTTGCTGCTCTCGTAGGTCTTTTCCATGCCATAGGAGTAAGAAAAGCTCTGCTCTACCTTGGCAGTGGGCGAAAGCGCGGCCAGAACGGGCACGCTGAATTCGACGCCTACCGTGGTCTCCTCGGTCCAGTTCTGTGAATAGGTATTGGAGACTGTGGTCGAGGTAGTAGTGCTTTTTTCATAGGTATAGCTTTTTTCGACCGTGTTTTCAAAGTCATTGCGGTTTTCCGCCGTCACCTTGTAGCTGTCCGAGCTGCCGCCCAGATTAAACTGATAGCCCTTCTGCTCGAGCGACGCCGTTGTGTCATCCGTCTCGATGGAAGGCGTTTCAAACCGGTTCGCAATGCCTTGAATTTCAAAGTCGTAGAACGCCTGTACATAGTAGCCGTAGCCGGTACTTACATAAGAGTGATGGTCATCGCGTTCCCTCTCCGCTCTGGTAGAGACATAATAAACCGGGGTTTCTTCTTCCGGAAGGCTGTTCAAAACACCCGAGCCGTTCAGAACTGCGCTCTGGTCAACAACGCTGCTGACAGCATCCCGCAGACCCTTAGCTGTATACTGTACCTTCGCATAATCTGCCGCAGTCAGAGCGGTATACGGCTCATGATAGCCGGATTCATTGTTGTCGTTATAGTACGTTTTTGGCAAAACATTGTTTGCAATGCCCGCCCACTTCTCCGCAAATTTGGGATTCTGGATCATCTCCTGCAAAATCTGCTCCTGTGTACTCGGCAGATTGTAGGTGTCCGAGGCATCAAAGATCTCCCAGTCGTTTTCTGCCGTCACGGCTGCCCCGGCTGTTGGGGGCAGCACCCCTATACACATCGCCACCGCCAGCAGGCCGCACAAACCTCGCCGTCGTATCATCTGCTTTTTACTCATACCATTTTCCTCCTTTTCTGCGTTAATGTTCCTGCTCGGCCATAGAAAACAGCTCGTTATGACTCATTTCCACATCGCCAAAGCGGACAAAAATACCGTTTGTCACCGCGCTGTTCCACACCTGCGGGTCGGAAAGTGACCGGAATCGGAATTTATCCAGATAGGGCTTCATATCCAGCAGCAGGCGGCTGCCGGAGATAAAATCGACCTGCAGAACGTGGTCGGTCAGCGGTTTGACTGACTGAATGTATTTCCGGTCCAAATGCGTACCTCCTCTCGCCTATACAAAATAAAAGGTTCACCGTACCTATAGGATACGGTGAACCATTCAAAAAAACCATTCACAAGTTGTTAGTTTTTATCCGCAAGCAGGTCAAGCAGCAGCTTGCGCTTTGCGCGCGGCTCTCCTGCTATCTGCAGTTTGGTGTAGATTTGATTCACATACTGCCGGATACTGCCCTCGGACAGATACAGCTTTTCCGCGATCTCGCGGTTGTTCAGCCGCTGTGCCATCAGCCGGACAATCTCATATTCCCGCTCGGTCAGCGCAGACAGGGCTTCCGGACGGTCAAATCCGGCCTTTCGCCGCTCTGCGGCTTCTCCCAGTTCGATGATCTGCGCAACCGGTCCGGTTTGCAGCCGCTCTGCCAGCAATGGCTTGAGATAGCGATAATTCTCCGCAAACGGAATGACAAAGCCGTCCGGTTCCGCGTCGGTCAGTGCCTGATTGAGCTGCGCCTGTGCCTCCGCGTGCTTACCCAGCATTTCATACGCCGCTGCCGTCTGGATTCGGATATGCATCGCGACCAGTGCGTAGTGCATGCCTTCGCACACAGCAAGCAGCCTTTCGCTCCGGCCGATGACACGGGCGTAGTCCCCCTGTGCCAGACCGACCTGATTTTCGATCATCTCGATCATCGGCTTGCCCGGTGCAAGTGTATGCACGGTTGAAAGCCTGTGCGCGCGGAAAACCTCCGGAATCTTGTCGGTTTTGCCAAGCAAAGCGTAATAATACGCCGCAATCGCGTTCCATAGGTTCAGCCAGGAAGCATTGTGCTGCCGCAGCAGCTCCGCGTGCCGCTCGGCAAGCGTGCAGTGATACTTCATCTCCGCAAACAGCGACAGCCGCCACGCCAGAAAATCACAGCACAGCGCCATATTGGCCTGCCCGTTGTCCTGAATCCGGGCGCACGCGCTTTCGAGTTCGATATGTGCATCCGTCAAGCGTCCCTGCAGGAACGCCGCCTCGGCACGCATGATGGTCTCGGCACCCTGACCGTGATTGCCGGTGATTTTATAATAGTGCGGCATGCACTCGTCCATCTCGACAAGCTCGCTCTGCAGCTCGCCCGGTGCGCGGTAAAACATCATCAGCACGGACGGCGAGCCGAAGGTCCAGCCGCCGCCGGACTGGATGCTGATCGCCTTCCGCGACATCTGCGCGCTGGCACTCCGGTGCAGGCGGCTCATGGCGCTGATATCGTTGTAGCAGAGGAAGCTCATGATCAAGTCGCATTCTCCCCGCAAATCACCTTTTTCTTGTTCGGAAAGCGCTGTATTTTCGGAAATCGCCGTCAGCAGCAGCTCCTTCAGCTCCAGCATTTTCGGGATATTGCGCCAGTTGAACATACTCCGCATCAGCACCAGAATCGCCAGTGGATGGCTTGCGAGCACAGCTGCCGGGCATTCGTCCAGTGCTGCCAGCACTGCCTTCGGGTGCAGCGAGGAAAGCAGAATGCCTGCATCCTTCTGCAGCGTGCGCAGCATCGCATCGTAATCGCCGTTTTGCCGGTACTCGGTCATGGCATGCAGATACAGTCGATGATCCTCATACCAGATGCCGAGCCGCCCGCGGTAGACGGTCTGCCGCTTCTTCGGCATGGACAGGAAGGTGTGCAGCGCGCATTCCTTCATCATGTGATGAAACCGGTAGGTCGCGCCGTCCGGCAGACGCTTGACAAACGCATTCTGCCCGGTCAGCGCGGCAAGCAGGTCCTCGGCGTGCGCGTCTGCCATGACGAACTGCGCCATTTCGACCGTAAATTCGTCGGCAAGTCCCATCACCGCAAGGAATTCCCGCTGTTTTTCGGGCAGCGGATCAATCATCGCAGCCGTAAAGATGGATGAAATATCCGAATTCGGGTCCGGCAGTACACCGTGCTCGGAAAACATCCGCAGATTCAGATAAACCGCCGAAAACCAGCCCTCGCTGTAATACAGCAGTGTATCTATCTGCTCATCGGAAAGCGCGGTTCCGCACCGCTTGGTATAGACCGCCAGCTCGGTATGGTTAAGCCGAAGCTGCGCCGTGCCGATCTGGTACACCTTTCCGCCCAGCCGGACAAGCTCTGCCGCCGGCAGAAACAGGTCACGGCTGGCTAAAATCAGATGAACATTGGGCGGCAGCCGTCCGGCCAGCGCACACAGGAATCCGGGTGCGCGCTTGTCGGTCAGCAGGTGAAAATCGTCAATAAAAATATAGCAGGACTTCTCACCGGTCAGCGCATGACACAGATCGTCGATCAGCAGTCCGCCGCTCGCTCCGTCGGTCGGACAGCCGTATTCCCGCAGAAAGGCAAAGCCTGCACGCGCAAAGGCGTCCTGCACACTTTTCCAGAAAATCGCAAGATTGCTCGAGTACACACTGATGCGCACAATGTACGGCGCTTCGGCTCCGGCACGTTCCGCGAGATACCACTCCACCGCCGTCGTTTTGCCGTATCCCATGGGTGCAACCACGGTCGTCATGGCACAGCGCGAGATTGGCCGCAGGCTCTCCTGCAGCCGCTCGGATATGTAGATCGTGTTCAGATTCCATTTCGATTTTGGCATGGCGCGCACCTCCGAATACTGTAATGTGCTCTCCTGTCCGTTGTACTGTCTAAATTATACTGAATTTCAGAGCGGGTGTAAACCGTGTATGCTGTTAAGACAGCGCGTATATATGCCCTCAATTTGAGCGTCAAGCCGCTTTTCCGACCGGCAGTGTTACCAGAATCGTTGTTCCCGTATCTGCGCTCTGTTCAACGCGCACTGTGCCGCCATGCAGCCGGACAATCTCCTGCACGAGCGCCAGTCCCAGTCCCACGCCGCCCATTGCGCGGCTGCGCGACTTATCCACGCGGAAAAACGGCTGAAAGATGCTGTCCCGGTACTCCTCGGCAATGCCCGGACCGGTATCCCGCACGCGGATTGCCGCCTGACCGCCTTCCCGCTCGACCGACAGCTCCACAGAGCCGCCCGTGCGGTTGTACTTGATGGCGTTCTCGGTCAGGTTGAACAGCACCCGATACAGCAGCACATCGCTGCCGGTGAGCTGCACATTTTCGCCTGTCTGCGTGAGTGTGATGCCGTTTTTCTGCGCCAGCGGCGTCAGATCGACCAGCACTTCCTCGGCCATCGGCGCAAGGTCGATGCAGTCCGTGCGCGGCACGGATTGCAGGTCGCTCATCTCCAGCAGCGTGCGTACAAGGGCGCTCAGCCGCTCGAGCTGTTCCTGCTCAAAGCGCAGCAGCGCGGCTGTTTCGGCATCCATCTGCGGATGCTCCGCCGCAAAAAGCTCGAGCCGTGTCTGTATGAGCGCCAGCGGCGTGCGAAGCTCGTGCGCCGCATTGCCGGTGAACTGCCGCTGCGTGTCAAATGACTGCGCCAGACGGTCGAGCATGGCGTTGACCGACCGGCTCAGCTGCCGGAACTCGGCGGTCGTGTCCTCGGACAGGCGGGTGTCGGTCAGGCTTTCCTCGTTGATCTGCCCGGTCTGCCGCGCAAAATCGCCCAGCGGCTTGAGCGCCCGTCCGCTGACGAAATACGCGATGACGGCGCTCAGCAGTGTCACCAGCGCGGTGATGCACCAGCCCATGCGCTCGAAACGCACCTTTTCTGCACTCACCTGCTGAGAAAAGCCGCTGAAGAACGCCTGCATATTCTCTTGGGGTATCTCAATGGTCATTTCCTGCTGGTTTCCCGTTTTGTACTCCACCACAAAGCCGTTCAGCGCATCCATGCTGTCCGAGCCGGAGTAAAACAGCAGCAGATTCAGGCTCACGCACGCCGCCGCGATGAGCAGCGCAGTCAATATCGTGATGCGCCACTGCACAGAGATTCGTTTGCTCATTCGCCCGCTCCGATCTCGTAGCCCTGTCCGATCTTATTGCGGATCGGGTCGTATCCCAGTGCAGCACGCAGTTTTTTCCGCAGCATGGAGATATGCACACGGATGGAGTTGCTGAAGCTGTCCACGCTGCTGTCCCACACATGCTCGATCAGTTCCTCCTGGCTGATGGGTCTGCCGCGGTTGAGCAGCAGATATTCCAGAATGCCGCTCTCCTTGCGCGTGAGCGAAAGCGTCTGTCCGTCTGCCGTGGCCGTGCGGCTGCGGGTATCAAACGTCAGACCGCCGCACCGCAGGCACACATCCTGCTGGACGAACCGGCGGCGTGTCAGGCTGCGTACCCGCGCCTCCAGCTCCTCCAGATGGAACGGCTTGGACAGATAATCGTTCGCACCGGCATCCAGTCCGTCCACCTTGTCGGAAATTTCGCTTCGCGCCGACAGGATGAGCACGCCGGTTTCCTGATCGTGCTCCCGCAGGGTTCGCAGAACGGTCATACCGTCCACCTTAGGCAGATTCAGATCGAGCAGCACCAGATCGTATTTCTCCACCGCCAGCAGCTCGAGCGCCGCCTCCCCGTCAACGCAAGTGTCCGCCTCATAACCGGACAGGCGCAGTTTTTTCGCAATATCTTCGCACAGATCACACTCGTCCTCTATCACCAAAAGCCGCATGAGCTTTCCTCCTTTGCATTTTCATACCTTTATTATACCAGACAGGGATAAAATTTGTGTTAACGAAATCTGTTGCAAAAAATTTTTGTTTTTTTAGCACCTTAACACAGATTTTATCTCCCGTGCGGTATACTGGTGTCAACAACTTCGAAAGGGGCATAACAATGCTGAAGCACAGAACCGCCGCCCAGCTCTTCCTGCTGGCAGTCGGCATTGCAATGATCGGGTTCGGCCTGTGGAGAGGCGAAGCCGATACGGTATTATCAAAGGCGATCCGCCTGTGTATGGAGTGTGTTGGGATTGGATAAGAAAAGGATTCCGGTTTTAGCCCGCTTTCGCGGCTGGATACAGGCAGCAGCGGCTCTGCTGACCAATATCCACCTGCCGAATTTTTTGCAGGGCAAATTATATCAGGGCGGCGGTAAGGCGGTCTGCGTGCCCGGCCTGAACTGCTATTCCTGTCCCGGCGCGGCGGGCGCGTGCCCGATCGGCGCATTTCAGGCGGTCGTCGGCTCGTCGAAGTTCCGGTTTTCGTATTACATCACCGGTATCTTGATCCTGCTCGGCGTGCTGCTCGGACGGTTTATCTGCGGCTTTCTGTGCCCGTTCGGCTGGTTTCAGGAGCTGCTGCACAAAATCCCCTCGCCTAAGCTGTCCACCAAAAGGCTGAAGCCGCTCCGCTATGTGAAATATGCGGTGCTGCTGATCATGGTGGTGCTGCTGCCCGTACTTGTCACAAACGAGCTCGGCATGGGCGACCCGTTCTTCTGCAAGTACCTGTGCCCGCAGGGCGTGCTCGAGGGCGCGCTGCCGCTGGCGGCGGTCAACTCCGGCATCCGCGCCGCGCTCGGCGCACTGTTTACCTGGAAAGCAGCCGTTCTGCTGACCGTTATCGTGTGCAGCGTGCTGTTTTACCGTCCGTTCTGCAAGTGGCTGTGCCCGCTCGGCGCCTTTTACGCCCTGCTGAACCGCGTTTCACTGTTTCAGATGCAGGTGGATACGCATAAGTGCGTATCCTGCGGTGCGTGTGCCAAAGCCTGCAAAATGGATGTGGATATCACCAAAAACCCCAATCATGCCGAGTGTATCCGCTGCGGTATGTGCATGAAAGCCTGCCCGACCGATGCTATCTGCTACCGCTACGGTCTGGGCGATAAAACCCAAACGACTGACAAAGGAGAAACTATCTAATGAAAAAGAATCGACTGATCGCATTTGCCCTGTCCGTAAGCCTGCTGCTCGGCGCATCCGCCTGCGGCAAACCGGCAAAAACCGTCTCCGAGCTGATAGCGGAGGAAAACGCCATCCTCGACCAGCACCAGGAACTGTGGACAACGGCTCTGAATTCGCTCGACAAGGACAAGCTGTCGCAGAGCACCCAGAGCACCAACTACGCCGATGTGCTCGATCTTGCGATTAAAAACGTCAAGGACCAGCTCTCGGACGAGGACTACAAGACGCTGACCGACGATGCCGCTAAGGTCCGCAAGCTGGAGGACCAGCTGCAGGAACTTCCGCCGGAAACAGCAGAGGCAAACACCGCCTCGGCCAGTGATACGTTCCCGTCCTTCGAGGGCAAGGATCTGGACGGCAATACCGTGGACAGCAGCCTGTTCGCAGACAATGCGTTCACCGTCGTGAATTTCTGGTTCAGCGGCTGCAAGCCGTGCGTGGCTGAACTTGGTGATCTGGACAAGCTGAATCAGACTGTCAAGGCGCAGGGCGGCGAGGTTATCGGCATCAATACGGAAACGCTCGATGACAATGCGGATGCCATTGCTACCGCTAAACAGATTCTGCAGACCAAAGGGGCATCCTACCGCAACATTACCTTTGCATCCGGCAGCGAGGCAGGCCAGTTTGCACTGAACATCATGTCATTCCCGACCACCTATGTTATCGACCGGAACGGAAAAATCGTCGGTGAACCGGTACTCGGCGGCATCACGAACGAAAACAGCATGAAGCAGCTGCAGGAGAATATTGACACCGCGATTGCAAACGACGGAAAATAACACCCGAGTGTGATTGCCGCTGCAATCTGCATCATAAATATACACAGCGCAGATTGTGTTGAAAAAATGATACTGATATGAAAAAACACACTTTTCTGCGTTGATCATCAAGCGCCTGTGGCACACGGCGTGCGAGGAAAACGGCTGGTATAGTCCGGAGGGCAAGCATCCTGGCAACCGCCGCGGCAGATATATCAATTTCCAGCCGAGCGATAATTTGGAGCAAAGCGTCGTAGATGACGTGGAATATATCAGAAATCATCTGCTGGCCGCGTCCAGTATTCTGATTTACGGTTATATTTTACGATGTAAAAACAGGCAGGCTGATCGAGGTTGAAAAGGCAACGGAGAGTGGCAGGGCCAAGTAAACGCCAAAGAGAAAAGCCGCAGACTTTCGTCTGCGGCTTTTGCATGTCTGTGGAACTATCCACGAAGATATGCACAAACCTGTGGATAAATTTGAGGACGGAACTTTTCCTTGTTTCTCCTATATGGTATACTAAAATTATACAAGCGAAAATCGCAGGAAAAAGAGAAACACGAGGGATAAACATGGGACTGTTTTCAAAACCGGAGGTTGTGATTGCGAAAGAATCCAGCAACGCAAAGGAGTATCTGCGGCAGCTGGAGGAGCTGGCGGAAAAGGCAGCCGGAGAAAACGCAAAAACAATCGCAAAAGAGATTGCCGTGGTGAAAGCCGGTATTATCGGTGAGGATAATATTCTGTTTGAGCTGAAAAACAGCGGTATGGATATGGTTGTGCTGCACGATTTATATATTGAAAGCGTGTCCGGTGCCTCGGCACAGATTGACTTTCTGGTACTGACTCCAAAGATTAACTTTGTGTTGGAGTGCAAAAATCTGTTCGGCAATATCGAGATCAACAGCAAGGGCGATTTTATCCGCACAATTCGCTGCGGCGGTCGGTACTATAAAGAGGGAATTTATTCGCCGATTACGCAGAATCAGCGGCATTTGCAGGTACTCAAGGAACGAAGGAGCGAAAATGACGGCAAAATCCTTGCCGCATGGAAGAATTACTTGTTTAAGGACTTTTTTAGGGGCTTAGTCGTGCTTGCCAACCCGAAAACTGTTGTCAACGACCGATATGCGAAGAAAGAGGTCAAGGAACAGGTCATTCGAGCAGACCAGTTGATTGAAACGATAAAACGAATGAATAAGGCGTCCAAGGAATCGGCTTCTTCCTTGAAAGATTTGAAGGAAATGGGTGAGCGGTATCTGCAGATGCACATTGAAAAGCCAATCACCTATATCGAAAAATTCAAGCAGGAGGAGCTGGAGGACCAGCCTGCCGCCGAGCAGCCTGCACTTATCGAGCCGGCTAAGCCGGAATTGCCTGAGAAAAACCGCTGTCCGAAGTGCGGCAAGCCGCTTGTCATGCGGGAGGCCAGACGCGGTGCGCATGTCGGCGAAAAATTCTGGGGCTGCACAGGATTTCCTCAATGTCATTTTATAAAGAAAATCGTGAAAACCGAAAACAAATAAACCGAAAAGCGGCATGACTTGCATCAAAGTCATGCCGCTTTATGGTTACTTAGAACACAAACGCCTCGCTCTGCTCGATCTCAATCCCGCAGTCCGCGATAACCGTCTGATACTGCGCGTAAACTTCAGCTTTCATGCGCCACGCGATGCCGCATCCGGCGGACAGTCTGCGCGGCACCGGCACCAGCCGACCGGCAATGCCGTTCTGTTTGCAGAACGCCTCCATCTCCATGGCGGCATCGGTGGTGTGGAAAGTGAGCACCTGATAAGGCTTTTTCTCTCGCATCACGCCTGAAAAACGATCTCGAAGCAGCCGTCCGAGCGCATGGCCGTCTGACCGGACTTCTTCTCGTATTCGAGCATTTTTTCGATGTTCCTGCGGGTATGTGCCTCATCGCCGAGCACGCGGATCATCTCACCCGGGTGAGCCTGCATCGCATCCATCGTCAGCAGCACCGGTTCCGGGCAGGACAGGCCGCGAACATCTACTTCAACATATTCAGCCATTGCAAATTCTCCTTTTCCGACTTACTTTGCAGTCTTTTTGCGGCGCAGATTGGTGCCCGCAATGACAAACAGCACGACAATGCAGACGATCACGGCGATTTTTCCCGCTGCTGCCGGGCCGCCGGCAACGGCCGGTTCCGTTTCGGTTGCCGCCTTGGCCGCCGCACCGACCAGACCGAAGTTATGCGCGAATGCCGCGCCGATCAGCATACCAAGGAAGGTGACCGCGCTGTCAGACGAGCCCTGACCGGCCAAAATGAGCTGACGCAGCGGGCAGCCGCCAGCCAGCACAGCCGCAAAGCCGACAACATACATGCCAAGAATGTTCCACAGGTGCTGGGAATGCGCGATCGGCTGACCGGAAAAACCGAGATGAAAGCTGCCGTTCGCGACATTATAGACCGCCATCACGGCAAACAGCGCCGCGATAATGCTGATCAGATCGAAATTCTTCATCAGAATGAGGTCACGGATGCTGCCTGCAAAGCACATACGGCTCTTCTGCGCGAGCGCACCGATAATGAGCGCCACGACCAGAGAAAGGATGATCGGCGCGTGCTTGCTGCCCGGGCCCTCGGCGCTGACCGCGTAAGCGCCGGTCGCTACGCCGATTACGAGCAGCGCCGCCAGCAGAACCGGCAGAACGGCGCCGCCGACCGGCTTGGCCTCATACGCACGGCCGAGCGAGAAACCCTTCTTGAGGAAGAACGAACCGGTCGCCACGCCGCCTGCAAAGCCGATAAGCGCGACCCATGCATTCAAGTCACCGGCGGCCATGCGAAGTACCATGCGGAGCGGACAGCCGAGGAACACGAGGGCGCCGATCATCATCGCAGCGCCCAGAATAAAACGCACCATCGGCGAAGAACCGGCGGTGGACTTATACTCCCTGGTCAGCAGCGCCAGCAGGAACGAGCCGCAGACAAAGCCGACGACCTCCGGACGGAAATACTGCACCGGAGCCGCAGTGTGCAGCTTGAGCGCACCCGCTGTATCGCGGATGAAGCAGGCAACGCAGATCGCCATGTTGGCAGGGTTGCCGTAAATTGCCAGAAGCATGACCAGCAGTCCGATCACCGCACCGGACACTGCCAGCTTCCATGTCTTGTCAAACAGTTTCATGATTTTCTCCTTTTTGTGAAATGAGGGAATTTTATGCTGTATTCAGTATATCATGCGGTGTTTTCAATGTGAAATCGATTCTATTGATAATCTGATTGAATCTATTGATATAATCTATAAATATAGCTATAATGGAGAAAAAGAAAGGAATGCCGCCCATGGATATTCGTCAGCTGGAAGCCTATGTCTATACCGTGAAGTACCGCAGTTTTTCACTTGCTGCACAGAAGCTGTACCTGTCACAGCCGACCGTCAGCGCGCACATCTGCAATCTGGAAAAGGAGCTGCACACGCAGCTGCTCAAGCGTACAACAAAAACGCTCTCGGTGACACCGGCCGGTCAGACGCTGTATAATTATGCCGCAGAAATCCTCGATTTGCGGCACAAAGCCATTCTGGAACTGTCCAACGAGCAGGAAACCATGCTGCATATCGGCGTATCGTCCGTGCCATCGCTGTATCTGCTGCCCGAACTGCTGGCAGCGTACCACGAGAAGACCCCGGAAATCCGGTTCCGCACCAGCTGTTCGGACAGTCTGGATGTGATAAACAAGGTCGCAGACAGCACCTGCGATATCGGTCTGGTCAGCACAAAGACCGCGGAGGCCAACTGCGAATTTCTGCCGGTCGCCTCGGACGAGCTGGTGATTGCAACACCGAACACACCGCATTTCCGTGCCTATCAAGGCCAGCCGGACCCGCTGACAGCGCTCCTGCGCGAACCGTTCCTGCTGCGCGAGGACAACTCGGGCACCAAGCAGGAAACACTGTATTTCCTTCAAAATCACGGTCTGTCACTTGATGAACTGAATGTCATTGCCGTCATGGATGACGCGGCAGCGCTCAAGCGGTGCATCGCACTGGGCATGGGCATTTCCATTCTGTCGCGCGCAACTGTGCAGACCGATGCACAGCAGGGACGGCTGCTGCTGTTCCCCCTCGGACAGTCAGCGTTCCTGCGCCGGCTGTACATTGTGTATCCGTCCATACGACGTATGTCCGAGCAGGCTATTCACTTTCTGGATTTTATAAAAAGATATTATCGGATCGGATGACAGCCGTGCTGTCCGGCTTGACACAGCCAATCGAGCAGGAGGCTCTCCTGCATAGAAAGCCGGCCTCCCGCACCACCGTGCGCGTACCGACCGGTACACGGCAGTCCTATCCGCAAGGTCAAAACCGGCAAAGCGTATTTCTTAAATTTACCGGGTATGGTCTTGACAACCGAAGCAATCTGCGAGAACATTATTGCGATAACTATCTTGTTCATGCTGATGCATTCTTTGCATACAGCAGTGTGTCCTTATGCTTTCGATTACAGATCTAATCATTACACCGATCGCACTTGCTATGCTCGTACTTTCTGATAAAAAGCCGGAAATTGTGGAGGAATATGATCATGTCAAAAGATGAATATTTGATTACCGATGCACCCCTGAAAGCGCT